>JGI24508J20089_1000065_pt1 | contig 338428 bp, 388 predicted proteins | sample LinPmetageLP24_FD_20089 | JGI IMG/M metagenome (IMG submission 20089)
AGAAAAGGAATTTTTTTGTTTGAAGTTGTTAGTGATGATTGAGCAATGATATTACATCTTTATCTTATTCGTATTTCGTCTTGTCTTCTGTCCCTGATTCTCCCCGTGACCTCTTTATTCTCCATTTCTCCCCATGAATGCACCTCTAAGATAACCCCTTCCAAAAAATCCAAGTCGAGAGCAAAAATCGCCGCCAACGCCAATAGATAGATATATACAGAACGAAAAAAAGAAAAAAAAAATAGCCTCCCCACGGCCAAAAATGCTGAGCAAGTACCGCGTACAAGTATCGTGCAAAATGACCCAACATGCCCAACTCGACATGTCTCTGTTTCCAGGCATGCCATGCATATCTCCCAGTGGAGGATACATCTCTCAGCTTCTCCCCTTTCTCCTTCCACCCTTCATCCCCATTTTCTTTTTGGGTGTCTTTACACCCCAATATCAACACTGTACTCATCCATCCAAAACGTGACATTCTTCGTCGCCGAGAACGCCTCCGTGCCCATCCCCAAATGACCGATCCACAAGCCCTTACTCGAGAAGTTCGCCTGGGTAATGGTATCGAGTTTCGTTAGGAGGGGGCGGATATCGCCGTAGAAGGTTTCGGTGGTCGCGGATGAGACCCATGTGAGCACGTTTTGGAGGAGGGAGTTTTGGCCGGTGTAGAGTTGGCTGGAGACGGAATTGTCAGTGTTGGTCTTCAGAGGGAGCGGAGGGGAGGGGAGGGAAACAAGGGGTTCGGGGAATTAGACAGGGCAGGGTAAGGGGAAAACATACAAAGTCGTCCCATTAATACTCTCCGTCGTAACCACCCCATCCTCCTGTCCAATCGCCTGAGCCGCAGTCCCAAACTTCGCAAACCAAATCATGACCTCGTAGTTCGCCAGACTGGAGTTCTCGGCCGCGGTCTTGTCCGCGTCCAAGAACATATCGATTGCCACGTTGGTGTTTACCGCGTTGGCGAGGAGTTCGGATTCAGAGGTTGTGGCTGCGGGTGTGTCGCCTACGCCGTAGGTCCAGTGGGTGGAGAGGGCGATGGTTTTGATGGTGGAGAGGAGGTACGGCATGTCGGTTAGGACTTGGACGTTGGGGAAGGCGTGGACGGGTTGTGATGCTGGGCCGGGTGGGTAGGCCCATGTTACGGAGAATTCGGGGGCGGTGGAGGGGGTGGAGTAGGTTCCGTTGTTGAAGGATGTTACCTGGGGGAGGTTAGAAGGAGCTTTTGATAGGTGTGAAGTTGAAGAATGGTGGATTTGAGGTAGAATTGCTGGAAGGGAGTGACATACGTTCATACACATAGCTCCTGGATCACCTTCCGTGTAACCCCACTGATTGGGATTTACTGTTCGAGAAAGAATGTTAGCCAAGTCCAACTCTGATTCAGTCCAAGAAGAAAGCAAGCAATTGCCAATATTCAAATATGCCAACCATCCAAGCATTCTGGCAATAATCCAGATCTGCAGGTAAGCAGTAGGGTGAAGACGGAGTATATCCAGTCAGATGCTTTTTCTGACTTTGCTTTCCTTCATCGATACCGCATATTCTCCTCCTCCCAGTATATCTTTCTACTCTCTTCTTCCTCCCCAGCACTTCCATCTCCCTCCCATCCCGCGATATCCAACCATCCCCAACACCCAAACGAAACAGTGAAATAAAAACCACTTACAAGTATACTGAATCCCCGAACTCGGCGCCGTGTATCCAACCTGCTTCTGACAAAACAACTGGCTCGTAACTCTATCATCACCCTTATTTCCAGTACCACCGCTACCAGTACCAGTCCCTCCAGTTGGAGTATTGAAGATGGGTTCTTGGCCTGTCGCTGCGCGGTGGGAGTCTACGCCAATGAGGACACCGATTGTTGTTCCGACTGGGAGGATTAGGAGGCCGGCGTTGACGAGCCAGCGGAAGTTGAGGAGACCCATCTTGATGGGTGGGAAAAGAGGTTGTGTGGTGTATTAATTATGGTGTGTAGCGATCGGTATGTAGGGATAGAGGGAGATGTCGAAAGCGAGCGTGGTGGGTAACGATGAATGTTGTCGTCGTGTATATCCTCACATGTGAATGATACAATCAATCGTACAATGGAATTCAGTCGTCGTCGTTCTCGTCGTCGTAATTGTCTCGCTCAATTGATCGGTCGTGTCGTAATCAAAGGCGCGCGATGTTTGATATTGGCAAGTTACGTCAAAAAGAGCGGCCGGACGAAGTCGAGGAATTTCGATTTGAACCACGCAGGAAANGAATGTGATGAGTGAACAAACGAACGAGTGTCTCACAAGTCGCAGGAAAGTCCAATTTCTGGGAAAGTGCCGATATTGATCCAGTCCGAATTGTCAAGATTAGAAAGGAAGATCAAACCAAAGCAGATCCGATAGATCAAACTGTGCAGTTCAAAGGCAAAGGCAGCCAGCCAAGAGCAACAATCAAGAGCAGAGGCACCAGAGTTGGAGAACAGAGCAATTGCCAGCCAACCGGATCTCAGCGGGCATTCTCCTATCCCACCTGGAATCCCACCCCTTGTCCGCCACTGTTTCCTTACGAACCCAAGCCCAACACAGAACCAGCTCTCCTAAAAGCAGCAAGCACACCCAAAGCAAGAAGGTAAGAAGAAAGAAAGAAAGAAAAATTCGAAATTCAAGTGCCGCCGAGCATACCTAAAGCAGCCATAGCCAGGCTTAGCAGCAGCCACCATCAAAAATTCTCGTGTCTCTGGTCCCGCCTGTGGCTACTGGTCTCCATTCATAATCGCTCGGCGTCACGCTACACATGCACCAGTCGACCCCTATCCAGTCAATCCTCTCCATCCCAGCTGTCCTGTACTGTAAAGCCTGTCAGTCCCAGGCAATCTTCCTCCCTTCGCTCCGTCATTCGTCCGATCCCGCCATCACATCCTTGCACAGGCATCCACTCTCAGCCTATCCAGCACGTTCGCATCAGGGGTCAATACGAGAGCGATGCCCTGATGCCCTGATGCCCTGATGCCGCTGCCTTCCCGGAGTTCCCTCCCCAATCATCCCAGCGTCATCCCACTCCAGAGAGCTCCACCCACCCATTCCCAACACCCACCCCCTTGTCGGATGCAGATAAGCTCGTGAGGGAATGTAGCTTGATGAGCAGCTAATGCCTGATGAGGAACGCTGGTTGCTAGTGAGAAAAAGATAAACGGCACTTATGCAGGGGTTGGGTTGTGTTGTGCTATTTCAGTGCCCACTTGCTAGGCCACCACCCACTTGCGTACAGTACCGTATTTAGTTCGAGGGAGGGCCGTCAGCGCCCGATGATGAGATAGTGAGAAAGTGATCGTCTTGTCCGGCCGATAAACAAGTGACTGAGGTGGGAAGGTTAGATGAGAGCCAAGTCTGAATATCTCGGCGCTGATTGGGTGATTTCCGGGATTGGAAGGACTTTCTGATGGGTTGGGTTACCTTTGGTACGGCTTTGGTAAGGGGTCAGGAGTGTGATTGGCTAAGGAATGAAGGCATGAAGCGTAGCCGGAGACAGCCTTAAAAGAGACTGTTGTTGTCTTTCACATGCGTGCAGTGCATTGTTTTATTTTTGGGATACCCGGGGATAAGGCTCAGAGGAGAGGACAAAAGAGGGTGTGTGCTCAAACTGCCACTCCACGTTTACGAACGATTGCATGGATGAGGCATCATGGATGATGGCAATTATGGGATGAAATCATAGATCCTCTGAGTCGCTGTTATCAAGAATGCCAGGGAAGTCAAATAAAATACGGGAGGGGCGTCGAGCACTTATGAGAAGGGGGCGGATACGGGATCCCGAAGAGATGCCGTTGGTGGCACTCGGTGGCACTTGATGCGTGCGGCGGCGTTGTTGTTGTGTGCCTTGTGTGCTTGTGGTGTGAGCGCCGCTTTGAGACCATCTATTGAACGGTTCCATACCTATCAAAGGCTATCCAGATAGCCCCGAGGCGGTGCTGTGCCCGTCGAATGCCAGTCAGAAGTCGGTCATGTCAGTGCTGTACGGCATGATGGGGATGTCTTGCCTCTCCTGACTTTTCTGTCACTCTCTCATTTCTCGTCTCCTCCACCTCCATCTCGTTTTTAGACTTTCCCTTGCTGGGGTTTGGTTCCTTCTTCGTACCTGCTTTCTTCCACACCAGTTCCTTCCTTCTCTTCCTCCGTCTCCCTTTCAATCTCAAGTCTGTCTTGTCTTTTCCACCAGACCAGACCACTTCCACTCGCCAACCACACTCGTTCACGGACGCGTTATGCAACGTTAATAATCACACAACTCAATCACTCACACTCGTTTTGACATCATCTGATTGTTTATTGCAATATCCGTCTCTCGTTCCTGCTTGTCATCGATCAAGCCTTAATCATCACATCATCGGATTTATCGGGAAGACTCGGTTACCAGCCATTGTCTAGGAGGAGGAACGCAAAGAGAGACATTTGGCTGTACTACCAAGGGATACTTCCCGCCCACCTCGCCCATCATGGACAGACGCGATGTTTACGAAGAGGAAATGAAAGATATCAGAGGTCATAATCAACCATACCTCAACACTGCTTACGACCCACACGCTATCAGTACAGATAATCTCATGATGCCAGAACGGTTAGCAGCGACGCCCAGTCCTCGAGGGAGAATGAGACCTGGATATCCGGGAGCACACGACTCTGTTGGGTCTGGTCATGGTTGGCACCCAGATTCAATTCCAGGTACACCTATGGACTCAAGATGTACAACACCTACATTATCACCAGTACGTGCCCCTGCATTTAACAATGACGATATACTTCAACAAGTCTAACATTCCCAAGTATAACCATGATTTCAGTGGATCAAGAAGTTATCTCAGCACAACAACACTCGTCAACAAAGGCCCAGGCAGCGGGCACCTCTCGTCCTCGACCTTCCCATCCAAAAACTCCCTCGTATCACAGGATTCGATATCACGACTTCACGACCGCGACGACGTCGAATTATCAAAAGGTTGGCGTCGCTTCATCTTCAAGTTCGTACCTTTCCTCGCACTGGCCAATACAGGTCTGTATCTCGCATATCTCGGCCTACGAATCGCATGTGTGATCCTCGCACAGAAGAAGTTCAATGTCGTATACCCTGGAGCTTGGGTCTTCCTAGGCGTGGAGATCATTGTCGCGATTCCTTCGCAAATGCATAATTTCTGGACCATGTGGGCATTGAAGAAGAGAAATAGGCCGCAATTGAGATTGACCTCCGATGAGGTTCCCGGCGTTGATGTCTTTGTTACCTGCTGCGGAGAAGATGATGAGGTCATTCTCGATACTGTCCGCGCAGCTTGCGATTTGGATTATCCTCGCGATCGATTCAGGGTTATTGTTCTTGATGATGGAAAGGCTGCCAGTTTGGAAGCCGCCGTCAATCAGCTCGCATACGTCTACTCGAACCTCTACTACATGGCCAGAACAAAGGTCAAGGGAGTACCACATCACTTCAAGGCTGGAAATCTGAATTATGGACTCGAACAATTGGATCTTTTACCTGGTGGTGCAAACGAGTTTATGGCTGCTTTGGACGCGGACATGGTAAATAAGCCCCCTTTTGCATTTACCCAAGCGAGCGAGAACTTAGTCTGGACCTCATTTACTGACGCGACCAGATTCCTGAACCTTCATGGCTACGAGCAATTATGCCACACATGGTCGTGGACCCCAAACTTGCGTTGGCTTGCCCACCTCAATTGTTCTACAACACACCTGTATCCGACCCCTTGGCTCAATCCCTAAACTTCTTCGTACACGTAATTGAACCCATCAAGGATGCTCTAGGAGTCGCATGGTGCACTGGATCTGGCTACGTTATCCGCCGTCAAGCTCTCACGGAAATTGGAAACTTCCCACTTGGATCTCTCGCCGAAGATGTGGCAACCTCGACTCTCATGCTCGGATGTGGCTGGAAAACAGCCTACATTCACGAACCCCTCCAATTTGGTACTGTTCCAGAGGATTATGGCGGACACTTGAAGCAACGTACTCGTTGGGCAATTGGAACCATTCAGACCGCATTCAAACTCAACTTCTGCCTCTGGGGCAAAGACGTGAAGATGATGTCTGGTGCCCAGCGCTTCTCAGGTGCTCTCTACGCAATTCTCGGCATGTTCACCATCCTCGTTACCATCTCCCTCTTCGCCATCCCAGTCGTCCTCGTCTGGGGTAAACCACTGATCGCCTACGCCGACATGGAACAACTGCGCTGGCTCATCCGCACCTGCTTCGCGGCATTCATGTGCAACCGACTCTGCGAGTTCGCCTTGTTCTCCCCAGCAGGCTACCACACCGGCCAGCGTGACAGTCGCTACCAACTCTGGATGTCACCCTACATCTCTCTGAGTATCATCCGCTCCTTCATCCTCCCAAAATGGCTCGGCGGCTCCATCGTAGCATTCAAACCTACCGGATCCCTCGGCAACGCACTCAATGAGCGAGACCCCAAGAACAAGAAATCCATGCTCCGCCGCCTCTGGGCAATCCTCTTCAACTACATGGCCATCTTCCACTTCGTCTTCGTCTACTTCACCCTCGTCGCCGTCGTCCTAACCTCCTACCGCGTATTCTTCCCCGAAGGCCAGTCCCTCAACAATATCTTTGTCGGTCTCATCACACACGCCTTCTGGCCTCCTCTCACCTTCCTCTTCCTCTGCTCGAGTCTCTGGACTCCAGTCTCCTATGCGATTGATCCTCCGATGGTACCGGAACGAGAGGAGTTGCTGGTTAGAGATCAGAAGACGGGGGTTGCCCATCCGACGACCGAGAGTAAGAAAGTTGCGTTTGGAGGCCAGGCCGCGTGGTTTGAGTTCTTGTATACGGGGAGTACGATTTATACGGCGTTGGTTTTTGCTTATAGTTTCTGGTTGTGAGGGGATTCGACATGGGTCGTGTCTAGCTTCTTTGCATCGAGAGCTATTTGCATTCATCGATTGCCGGTTGTTTGATTTGGTTGGGGCGGGGGCGAAAGGAGGGAAATAAATCACACAACGCGGTGTGTTGGACGAGAAAGAGCATTTGTGGGGAGGTCGATTTTGCGTTTGCAACAAACAACAAAGCATGGGCATGCGTAGGAGGCGAGCGAGATGAGGCTAAGCGACGAACGAGCATACTTTTCTTCAATTTTCGGTATTTGTCGGCAACCTGGTAATGTTTTGAGCCGGCTGGTGGGTTCGATGTGTTTTATTGTACTGTAATGATGGGCATAGATGGCTGGGATTCGTTTTTGAACTTTCTGGGAGGTTTCCTGTGCTTTTAGACTGGGCAAGATCTGTGCTGTGGGTAAAGGAGATACGGGTGTAGATGCTAGAAGAAAGGGATTTGGAGGGAGATAGGAGAGGGGAGGGGAAGGAGAGGTGTATATACGCATAACACAACGGAATATAGATGAGAGAAGGAAGGAGTCTGAGGGAGGGAAAGAGATTTTTAGATCTGAAAGCGGATGGAAATGGAGATGAAGATGAAAATATACCAAATCAATTGAAGAAAAATACGTCAAACAACACATGGGCTGTTCGACCTTCCTCTCCTCTCTTCACTCAGGCAGGCAGAGAGCGAATGGACTGTCTTGTCTGCCTGTCTGCCTGCTTGCCTGCTTGCCTGCGCTACTAAGCTCATCTGCTCGTTCTTGGTTCGATCGCATCTCGCGTATACTTCCCAGAGCTTCTTGACCATGGTGAATGTTCCTCGATCGCAGAATGTCACTATCCTGCCGTATCTTCCCTCTTTCCATGACTCGAGCGATGTGGCAAGATCCAAATAATCTCTTTGCTTGAGCTTGTAGTAGCTTTAGTGTTTTTTTTTTTTCTCTTCTTCCAATTAGATGTGGTAGTATATCTGCCAGATGATCGATTGGTTGATGGCCTTCGGCGTCATCGAGTAGGAGGAGAGTGAAATCGAGAATGTTCCGTGCTATGATTTAGTCGGTCTCAACGGGGGAAGATCACAGCAAGAAAGTGGCTTGCCGATGATGGCGCACTCGATGTCGCAGCAGGTGATATCCAGTTTCCTGGTACCTTGACTCATGTTAGAGTTGGAAGTTGAAAGCAGATACGTTTACTCACTTGGTGCTGGCTGTATCGGCATATGCTGTGAGCAGGATGTTCCTGAAATCACCACATCCCAAGAGTAAGATATCGGCGTTTTTGCTCTGGAGGAATATCTTGAGTGAGGCAAATGGCGGGAGTATTCCCAACGGGGTAGTAGAAGTGAGATGAAGGTTGATAGAGGTCGGTCTCGGCATCTTGGTGGTTGAATCCGAGTACCCGATTTCTGGGACTTGAAGTATATTCTGCGATGAACCTTGGATTGAAATCCTCAGAACATTTGATGGTATGGGAAAGCTGACAAAAGGGACAATCTGTAGTTGAGAAAGATAGAAAGATGTATTGCTTATCCGTTTGCAAGCCTAGTTTCACATCATATGCAATCATCCGGTCCTGATGACCCACAGCTGATCATGTCACCTTTCTAAATGCTACAAACGGACTTGGAGGAGTAAGAAACAGCTATTGCGTAATGTTTCTGTTTCCAGGTGTCTTCAGGCCTCAGTACCAGCATGACACGCCGAATCAAAAATGCCTCTTCGATAACCGTGAGCCTTCACACTTTCTTCTCGTTCAAAGCCCGCTCTCCCTCCAGAGCTTGTGAAGAGCGACCTTGTCACTAAGCACCTGCATATCTGATATTTGGTCGAGGAGGTGTGGCCATGCCATTGCCAAGGAAGTAATCCACATGGTGAGACTGCATGTATCCTTTGAACGTCATCCCATTTCGATATGCGGGGTTGTGAGCCAGAGTGTACAGGCGAATATCGCTGGGAATATTGGTGGTGAAGATGAGCAATTGGTTGAACGCGGCGTTTGTAACGATGACCTCCTCCCGCCAGTCGCCCAAAATGTCTCCTATGAACATGGGATTGACTCCATAACCGACTCCGCCGTACGTGCTAATACGGTCAAGTCGTGGCAGACTTGATGTCTGTTTAGGGTTCAGCCAGTCCCACTTCTCAATCTTGCCGTCGTTGTAGAGCTCAGCTAAGTTATCACCATCCCACCACAGATTCAAATGTGGCCATGGTCGTAGGTTTGTGCTGGGCTCAGCGAGTTGGTTAGATCGTGCATTGAAGACACCGCTGAAAGACCACACTTCCATGCCCGGGAAGCGGGGATCGATGTCAGCAGCTGAACCACGACCAACATCTCCAACTTCTGTTCCTTGATGTCTCCACTGAACGTTGCCGTCTCTTGCGTCGTAGTAATACTCGAGAAGTAGGTTTGGATTATCCTGCTGAACGCCGTAACCTTGCAGCCCAGATCGATCGGGATCCATCTTCGCGATGTGGAATCGATCACCGTGCACAATGCCCTTTGGTCCCATCAAGTATCGAACAGTTCCATCGCCATTAAGGGTGAAACCTATCTCGCTGACCTCGTCCTTCCCATCTCCGTCAACGTCCACAGATCTAGTGTTGTGTCCATCTGGTGCATTTTGGTTGCCTCGCAGCCACTTCCAAGCCATACTGACAGCACTGCCGTTGAAAGTCCAGGCACACATCATCAAGTTAAAGTCTCCGCTGCCAATCCTGTTCTTGAAGTAAGTCACCAAATGCGGCCTCACACCGTCGAGATAGCCGACGCCGAAGCGTGCTGCCAATGGACCATCGCTGATATAATCTGTTGGAATCTGCGCTGATGCACGAAGAGCTCCGGTGAGACCGTCCAGAATAGCGACAAACTGATTATTGTTGTTTGCATTGGAGAATGTCTTTCCATCTCCGAAACGAACTCCATTTGAGATACGAATGGCGACCTCAGCCTTCCCATCACTGTTGAAGTCGAAGACCGTCACTCCATCCCAGTGACCAACATCAATGGTCGAAGATCCCGGCTCAATGTTGTCTTGATTCACACTGTTGGGACCGAGATCCACATCCCAGAGAAACCTGCCCTTGCTGGTGTATGCTTCTATCTTTTGCGGCGAGGTCTGTCTGTCGATCACGTAGTCGTATTCTCCATCTCCATCAAGATCTCCAACCCAAACAAACTTCACCGGACCGCCATCACGAATCGGAATCCTGAGAACTGGCTCGACTAGGTTGTTCGCAGGAAGTGTAAATGCACCACTTGCTGCCTGCTCGGCACCATTGACAACTGGCCGAACATGATACGTATTGGCCTGAGCCAGAGCAGCCGTGCTATCGACGAAGTTCGTGCCTTTCGTGAGTGGACTAGGATTGAGCTTGACAGCCGAACCACTACCAGCTGCACGGTAGATGTTGAAGCTGATACCATCGGGGTCGAGTCCCAGGAGTCTCCAAGTGATCAGGACAGCGGTATTACTCTGACGTACTGCGACAACTCCGCGACCAAGATTCTCCATCGGCCTCTGACACCGTGCCAGGCCGCAGAATAGCAGAATACATACAAGCAAGAAAGTTGCATGACGAAGATGCTGGAGATACCGCGCCATTTTGTCGAATCAGAAGCCAAAGGACTGACGGTGTCAATCCTTCAAAGATCATAAGAAAATGGTGCAGGACTCAAATTTTTATAAATCTTGATTTCCAAGTGACCGTTGCCATCTCATCACCTGTCGAACAGTGATCGACAACTCAGTAAATGAGGGGATGTAAACAAGGATCTCGCCAAGACGCAATAATGGGATTCAGAAAAAATGCGGGGTACTGCCCGAGAGAAACGAAAATCTTCCGTGCTTGTCGAACATGGCTCATTGGTGCGCGTGAGGTCCGGAGAATTATCATGTACCTCCTTGTATGACTTTTCTCTCTAATGCCTGTTCCTTCGGGACTCGGATGAGTGCTGAATCGAGATGGTGAAGCGATTAACCTTAATTCCAATCTAAATCGTCGGCGTGGTGACCCGAATTGGACATAAATGTCAGCTGGTATACCTGAGTTCTGAATGAAACAAGCAAGTGGCAAAAAATTGGAGATATACTAGTGATGGAAAAGCCACAAATGGGAGGGTGAGGTTTAAGGTGATGGTCAGGGAATTCGGTGGAAAAGGATACGAGTCGTCGCTGTTGGAAAACGAGGTCGTATGTGATGTAGAAGAAAATTGAAGCAATTTCCATTCAGCTGAGCAAAGGACTCAACATCGGCGTGTTATAAGATAGTAGAAGCTGACATGGAAGAGTGTATTGCAAAAACTTTCGAGCTAGAGGAATGACCAAGCAGACAACATTCAGGACACAGCAATTGCAACTCAGATAGCACAGAAAGAAGAACCGAAACTTCGGGGGCTAGCGCAAGAGTACTTATTCATTTCTCAAAGCAGAATACAATCAAAGCAAGCAAAGTTGCTCAATTAATTTGAGTTGAGAAGCACATCTCCAGTATCATAGCGAGGATACCAGCCCGCGTACAGTTGCACTACTCACAGAAGCTTGAAAGAAGCTACTGAAACAAGAAGGCTAGCTTATATTCTAGGCAATATTACGGTCACCTGGGCGAGATCTTGTGCTCAGCTTGGCTAAGTAGCCAAGATCTGCCAAACTCTTCAGACGAAAATAGATGGTAAAACGCGCCAAGGAATTTTGGGTCGTCCGGAGACCCCGCATCCGGTGTCAGTGAGGCCGCGAGTGAGCGCAAAACGCAATATTGCTGTAACAAGCGAGAACAAGACAATTGCAAATGTCCAGGGAAACTTCCCAAAATAGATCATTATTGTATAGCTTCAGTTTGCAGAAAAACTAGCGGCATTTCAAGTGTTCGCGATCATGAGTGTCGAGTGAAGTTGCTCCGTCCTCACCAAAGCCCAACAAGTAAATGAGTGACTTTTTTATTTGATTTTTTTGTTCTTTTGAATACCAGCCCTCATTTAAAAAATGTATTACCCCGTAGTGCCTTCTTTCGTGCTCCAACCCTGTATCTGTATCCCGTACTCCATTTCCATTGTTCTTGTGCCCCGTAATTATCAAGCAAGTAAATGATTGAATTTCTTTGCATGCCTACGCGAGCGAGTGTGTAGCTGTGGGGCGGATTAACCTTATATATCGTACATTATAATTGTTGGCGTTGGTGTCGCGTAGCCCTTTCGTTCTGTGAGAAGGTCTGTCGATTTGCTGTTGATTGATTACGCGAACGCGCCAACGACGGACATGCCGGCGGCACCCATCATGACGAATGTAAAGGCCCAAATCTTCATCTTCTTGGTCATGAGGAGTTGGGCTTCGTCAGAGAGGAAATCCTCGGCAAGGAGATCAACCGTTGCGGCGAAGATGAGGAGTCCGGATGAGCTGGCGAGGGTTAGTACGATAAGCTGAAATTAGACATTTGATAGACTTACATTGCATTGAATACCCCAACAATGATGAGAGCAAAAGCGCTCTGTGGATCATACGAGTTTCTGGCGATCAGCCCAATAGCTTGTCCAATTGGTGCAGTCGTGCCGAATGCCACGACCAAGATCCATGGTCTAGCAGTTCCCTTTGGATATGGGACAGCAGCGATACGACTTCCCAATCCGAGACCCTCAAAAAATTGATGGAACAAGATAGCGATAAGAAGGATGATGAACCCATCGGTAGTGATAGAAATGGTCATGCCGACAAAGACACTGTGGAACAGGATACCACCTTCCAGAAGAGTGATATTGAGAGACATCCTCTTGTACGTTGCCTCATCGATCACGGGCTCAGCAGCCATCATGGCTGTCTCAGTATCAACATTTGCGGGAAGCTGAGGTGGCTGAGGTGCTCTTCTTGGATTGTATGCCATGATCATGTTCTTCATCTCTTCACGCTGTCGGACATATTGGGCGAAGAAGACTTGAAACCAGGGTGGCATCTCCGATTGAGATCCATAATTTGTATCGCTGCGACGCAGGCTAGGTTGGAAGTCAGGCTCCGGTTCATAGGTCTCGCTATATACTATTAGTGAGGTTCAAATTGGGTTAGGTGATTGTTGCAGTACCTGACGTAAGAGAGGTCTTTCTCGTCTGGGTACTCATCGTCCCTCCATTGTTGGTCGTTCTGGTATTGCGGTGGTGTTGACACTCCAGGCGGTGCTCCTTTTGCAGCGAGTCCCTGGCCATGGACATGACCGCCATGTCCGTGCCCATCAAGTCCCTGGCCAGTTGGTCCACCATGAGAGTGACCTCCGGTCTTTGACTTCAGAACCATCTCAATAACAAAGAGAGCGAAGAGAGAAGCCATCATGATTACACCTGGCATTGCTGGGTACTGGACGATAAGAAGATCCGGGAGACAAGGATCGTTGAGGGATTGGAAGGCAGTGGGAATGAGCTGGAAGAATATCAGCGTTGGTTCAGTTGATGAATGTAAAGTTCCTACATGGACGAATGCTGTTGCGATGAGTACACCTGTACCAAAATGCTTGCAGAAGAAGAAGATCTTGGGTGGAATCTTCATCCAACTGACTCTTTTGGCGACAACCGGGAAACCTGCGCCAAAGATACTGAACAGCAGCACAAGAACTATGACGAGTCAGCGAAAAGATGCAAAGGCATTTCGAGCCGGTACGACATCACTTACAGAGTGCTGCCACATGTAGAGGCAAATCATAGTCATCTTTATTTGCCTGTCCACCTCCGCATTGCGGCTTTGCTGCTGGAACAGTATCCATCTTGAAAAAAGGAAAAGAAAAGCGAGCCTGCCCACTTAAAGAAAGGAAAGGAAGAACAGAAAATAGCAAAGCACAGCTTCGCCCGATTAAAATAATACGGGATGAGAACAGAGGTGAGTCTTGGAACTGTCAGATACGTCCCCATACATATACAATCTCGAGAAAGAGAAAGAGCAGCCTCCACCTTCCTGAAACTACGTAACGATGGACTCCGTCTGGACATGTCTGGGTGCTCGAGGATTCTTGCCAAGTTGATCCAAACATACGATCGCCTCGACTAGCCATCAAGACTTCTGACAAGACAAATACCCATGGGGTAATTGAGCACCCATGTGAAGTTGAAGAGACTTGGGTCGACCTTGTCGACGCTAGTTTCACTTCGGGGGCTAAAGATAAGCATAATGCCCAGCGATCCCCGGGATGTTTGCCGAAGTACGCAAATAAACTCCAATTGGATGCAATGCAATTTTGATACGCAGAAGTGCAAAAGTTGTTGAAGTCCAATGCGATTTGTGGCACTGGAATAGTTCGCGGGAGTGACCGGTGCTTACAGTCTGTGCCAGTCAAGTTCGTCGACACTACCTCTTTGGGAAAACTTCACAAACTTGACGGAATCATTTCGCGAGCATCAGGATATTTTTGCAGTCAACCAAAATACTTCAGCCTGATCTCTTTCGATTGGAATTGACAGACGACAGGCATCAGAGTTCTCGATAGACCCACAGGGACCTCATCGGGCAGGAGAGGTTACAAATACGTGTGTATATTTGATGCTCCAGATATGATCGACACTTCCGTTCAAGCAGTGACAGTACTCATACAAAGCGTGAGAGGTGTCCGGCAAACCATATGAAAGCCAAGAAAAAAAGAGACATCAAGAATTTTACCAGTGGGGCCAGTCGGTTCATATAGTTCTTGGCAGCTGATACATGATGAGGAAACCGTAGCGAGTGAAGACGATGAAACATTCAAGGAAGCAAGAATGAGCCAAACGCAAGCAAGTAACCGTCAATTAACCTGGGATACCCCACATGTAAACATATATCGCACGTGATATCAAAGTCTGAGCGCGTCTGGACCGAGTCCACAATAAACGCCAGATCGCGCTCTCCGCGCTATCCCCATCGAATTTGCGTGGCACTTCCATCGAATGTCAAACGAAAACATAAAAACATACAGGAGCAATACACTTATCATGCTGAGTAGGCAAGTGAACTTCCAGAAGCATTCCCAAACAGCATTGCAGGCTCCAAGTCTCAACTGCCGGCTGCCACTCGGCCTGTTCCCCAGCTGTCAAGTAGAACCAGTGGAAAAAAGCCGGGCCCCCAGCTGCGGCACAGGAAATCTCCGATATTCTTTGCCGTATGATCGACGTAGTTGCAATGGAGAATGGAGGAAGAACACAAATATCCAGACCAAGGGGAGCGGATGATGAATGCGGTGATGATGGTTGGTCGTTGAGAAGTTCTTTCGGCTATTTCTAACCACCTCGCGTTTCGGGCCCTAGCCGCCCGTACCTAAATCCAACCTCAGAGGCTTGGCGAGCCTCAAAACAACATCACTCGAGCCACTCAAGACAAGCGTTGGTCATCCCGCATGAACGACGACAAAGCCGCCCCCGCGGAAGTGGCTGGGACATGGATGTTGCCGCCTCTAGCTCTCGGAGGCTTTATGCTTAATGAACGGGACCGCTATAAACCACAGAGTCGCTCGCGCCACTGGGACCTGAACAACGCGTGGCGCGAGCTGGACTGGTCTTTCTTGGCTGTGTTGCTTGAATGTAACTTGACTCCACTTATAGCCATGGATGAAACCTTCCAGGTATTCAAAGTCATGTGTTTTGCTATATTGCCCAGAGTATCAGAGCCTCGAGTGTCCTCCGCCAAGAGAGCTTTCTGACAGCTGTGATGCTACTCAAGAATCAATGCAAAGTCTTGCGTCAGTCAAGCAATGTCTTGTCCCAAGGTGTCACTCTCTTATTCTTTCCCAAACACGACTTGTTGAGGATATCCTCCAGTTTCCTCTCCTGGAGATCTTCTGAAGCTAGTGGCAAACAGCATCGATGGACGATAGAAATTACTTATACCCATCTCTCGACACGACCTCATATTTCCAACTTCGCATGGATTTCGTACGCTGAAAACTTTCGGAAAGCACATCTTCCGTTCTCTTGTCCCTCTATTATTGTCATTCTCGTCTCAACCTCTGAAGTTCTGCTCGGCATTGTACATCCTTCGGCTCGACTCACCAGCCGATCCTATTCCTCCTCCGGCTCGAAGCACCCTCTGTCTACACTCTACCCTTGCCCTTCGGCTTCACTTTCAGATGGATTCTCGAAAAGACGAAAGCAAGCAGGTTGAGCCTGCTCACTCTTCCTCCCCTGCCCTTACCCCTATTCAAACGCCTCCGCCACAACATTCCGCTTCTCCATCAAATTCTTCTACAAGATCTATACAGAAGCCTGTCACTACCATCATAGAAGAGAATGACTTCATCGAGCCCATTTCAGTGTCTGACAACTCTCTTGAGAGAGGGCACAGTTCATCATCAAATGAGTCGGACCCTTACATGCTGAAAGGATACATTAGAGACACTGTCCAGACCAAATTTACTCAGCAGGTGGTCCCAACACGGGCTGGCCGAAAGCAGAGAAAGGTCAAGAAGTATTACAATCGCCAAAATGCCCTCATCGATGCCTACCTCGGCAGTGGAGAGGAGGAACAGTTTGAGATCGACGACGCACTGAAGAATGGTGGCAAAGTAAAGTTTGCAGTCAACGCCAGTTTCCTCTGCAACTTCGGTCTTTTCATTATCCAGATGTATGCAGCTGTATCCACCGGATCACTGTCACTGTTTGCAACAGCAGCAGATGCATTCGTAAGTCTCAAGTTCCCGTTCCTACCCATCGCCCCAGGATCTGTACTGACAAAATTATCAGATGGACCTGGTTAGCTCAATTATCATGTTGATCACATCTCGATTGGCGGCAAAGCCAAATATTCATAAGTTCCCTGTGGTATGTCAGTCCGAAAGAACCCGTCAGACCTTGAGCCTGACGATAGCAGGGTCGCAAAAGAGTCGAGACTGTCGGGATCATTCTCTTCTGTGCTTTGATGACTACTGTCTCGGTACAGTTGATCGTAAGTACCGCCGAATGTTCTCTATCTTGGGACACTTACTGACCATGGCGACTAGATTGAGTCCGTTCGCAGCTTAGTACGCGGTGCTCAAGAATCAGAAGCGCTGCATATCATCCCGATTGTATTTGTCTGTGTTGCAAGTGAGTGACACCCCAGCATTCGTATTATGGGTCGAGCTGCCATACTGACATCGATGCAGTCTTTGCCAAAGGATGCCTCTTCGTGTACTGCTTCATTCTTCGAAGATACCCTGCGGCGGGAATTTTCATGGTAAGCACAATAAATATCCAAAACACCTACAATTCTAATCACATTTCGCAGATTGATCATCGCAATGATATCGCAGTCAATATCTTCGGTCTCATCATGTCAATCGTTGGCAGTCGCTACAATGTTGTATGGTTCCTCGATCCCACTGGTGCCATCTGTATCGCTTGCTTGATCTTATACTCTTGGGCGTCGACTGCTTTCGAGCATATGTGGTACTTGGTGGGCAAGTCGGCACCACAGGATTTCCTCAACAAGATGGTATATGTGTCTGTCACGCACGACAAGAGGATTCTGAAAATCGACACAGTAAGCTTCTCCGAACTCTAGACTCGTTCTCTTCTAGAACTACTTCCGAATCGGCAGACTGCTAATACGTTTGCTATTCCAGGTTCGAGCATACCATGCCGGCGACAAATACTACGCTGAAGTAGACATCATCATGGACCGAAAGGAGACCCTCGAAGTGACTCACGATGTCAGCGAGACTTTGCAACGAAAGCTTGAAGGCATTTGTCTCCCTCTTGACTTCCGTCATCTCATACTGACATTCCAATAGGACTCGGCGACGTCGAGCGAGCATTTGTACACGTTGACTACGAAGACTCCCACAGTATCGCGACCGAACACAAAGCTTTGTACGAAGTCAAAGTCAAGGAGGTGAAGGAGCCATTCGTGAAGAGGATACAGCAGAAGTTCAAGTCGAAGTCAACCGAGTGACAAGTGAAGAGTGTTGAGAACCGGGTTTGGGAAAGTTAATTTGGCGGCATTGATTGGCCATGGGTTTGTGGGGGTTGTAAAAGTACATACCTGTTGTATGATCATGCGAGTGTTTGGTATTGCCTGTAATGTTACAAAAGTACATAATGAAGTTCTTGTAGGGTCCAGTTTACGACCCAGGCTTCTCTGGATACAAAGTACAGTGTGTGATTATTTCAGAATCTGGGAGGTCAGACTCTAACGAGCAGATCATGGTGGTATCGCCGGGTTCTCTGAATGGCATGTCACAGCACGACGGAACCGTGAACTTGGTACTCTCTAAGCGAATGAATGGGTAAGCATGTGAGTCCAGGATTTTGATACTTTTCCTAAATTAGTCAAAAAGAAAACCTTCTGCATCGCTATGTTTAGTGCGGTTAGTTGAGACTTCTATTTCGTCCATCTGACGGTACCAAGTATAGCTTCACCCGCCAGTCGCACCGTGTGCACGGAGAGCTCTGTTAACAGGAAGCATACGTCCTGTACCTACTGCTAATAAAGTCCACTGCCGACTGGAATATGCACCTCTTCTCGCAAGTCTTTCGAGACACTGATAACTTTGACCAAATGGAAATGCGAGGGACAAAATCTCATTCTAAGGAAAATTCTTGAAGCTTAAACACAACAGTCAACCGATCCTTCCACTCCCTCTCCCCGATTAGAGGTTCAATGAACACGAGGCCTCGTGCTGGGGGATTTCGTGGATGTAGAGCGAGAGGGCCAGTCCTTGTTCGCAGGTCCGGAATCCTGGCATTGAGAATAGGACGAAGCTCTTGAACTGGAGCTGGTGAACAGCGAGGTCTATATGTTGGAAAAGGTCGTAACTCCGATAGTGGCATGTTGAGAACAGGAGCGGGATCGTAAGGTGGTGGTGGTAGCTGAGGAGGAGGTGGAGACCAGGGAATAAAACGTACGCCGCTCACTCTAGGCCCAAACTGATGATTTTGCGCTCCTGTGTTGGAACTCATGGTCTGTTTTCATACAGATTATTTGATTATTAATGACTTCAATGTTTCAGAGTGGTTTTGATCTGGGACTTGAAGAAATATTTTTTCGTAACGAGGAACTTCAATATCTCTATGCTATCAAAATCCAAAAAATACATGGAGCTTGGGAAGCTTACTAGATTGCTCCAACCCATTTTTAAATACTCTAGGGTAAGAATTGATAGTTCTAGCTCAAACAAGTGAGCATCAGGGCCGTGTTACGACGAATAGCAAAATTCTAGCTGGAGGCTAGATACTGTGAATCTATTCTAGCACTTTGGAGAAGCACGTGGTTCGGAGACTAGAAAATTAAAAGAGGCTGGATTATGTTCTACTCAAAGACTAGAACTAAGCGACATCACAATACTGTGCAAAATCTGTTAGAAGGGACGCGAATCCCACGTGGGATTGGGTTATAACGATAAACGCACAGTGATACAACCGCTGATGTTTATCCAAATAAGTACTTCCTTTCGCGTACTCGCTAAGCCACGCCCTACCACAATATACGAAACATTAGGACTCGACTGGCTTACCTTTGGAAGCAGTGATTCAATCAATGCTGGATCGAGTGAGTAGTCTCTTAGCACATCTAGACGTGGGTAGGCTTTCTCCACAGCACCGTACTGTCGCCGAAAATTTCATGAAAGGCCTCTTAGCTGCTCTGTATTCTGTAATTGTTCACAACAAGTGCTTTGTATGTATCTACGGCTACGCGGAGGTTATGGAATAATGCTATGGGCTCGGCTGCTTGTCCGGCTGGTCCGGGCGACATTCCTTTCTGATTCATAACAAACGCCCATGCCAAGCCACCAGTTCGAGAACAACCAAACCACGTGCCGGTCTAGCTTACCTTCATTCCTTACCATGAACTTATTAGGACTGATTCTAGTAAAGTACACTAGACGATTCTTCTTTCGTGTATAGCTGCTTGTCAGGAATGTAAGGGCCCGGCTACCTTCGCGAATCTAGAACGGCCGCTCTTGGCAATTCGGCCTCGAAGTATTGACCTTACTGTAAGCGAACCCCAGATCCAGCCGACACAATCAGAGAGAGCTCTCAATTATGTCAGCCACGTCGGCTCAAAGTACCTGTTCACTGCTGTATAGAAAGGAAGAGGAATAGCCTCCGAAGCCTCACAAACCCTAATCTAAGAGCAGATTCTTGTGAAATATGGGCTTCGGATGAATGCATTCCACTAGACTTTTCGTGGCTTGAAGTATAGAGCACGAATTGATATAAGAGTTTGGATATGTCATGCCCCCAAGCTGCTTATCTGTCCATTTTACTTCTCAACTAACCTACAGGATACCTCTCTTGTTCTCCTGTTTGCCTACCAGTCATCCTTACATCATGCGTCTCAATCTCGCAACCGGCCTGCTCCTGACTGTGCCTCTGACCGCTGTGCAGGCATCTCGGTCTGTTCCCCGGCAGGTCCCGCCCTCCGGACTAGAGGCTGTGGGAAGCACTCAGGATTTCTTCTTGCGGACGCTTCTCACAGAGTCGGCTGACTATGGAAATCTCACGTCGTGCCGCAACTCGACTGGTCCATTCAAGGTCGGTATCGTTGGTGCCGGTGCAGCCGGCTTGTACTCGGCAATCCTGCTTCAAAGTCTCGGCATCGACTATGAGATTCTCGAGCTCACCGAGCGTATTGGAGGTCGAATCTATACCTACCGCTTCGACGAAACGGCATGGAATAACTCCAAACCCGGTGAACCTGACTACTACAATTACTACGTAAGTAGCAGCCCTTATCTGTACCCTATCTTTCCAATCGAGATTGGAGACTTACCAGTTCCGATTTTAGGATGTTGGTGCCATGCGCTTCCCCGGTATGCCATGGATGGACCGTGTTATTGGAACGCAGAACACCTCGATCGTGTCGTATGTCAACTCCCACGTCACCGAGGAGGCTGACAAGATCCGGATGATACCCTACATCTTCCAGGCGAACAACACATTCCGGCTATTCAACGACAAGCTCATATTGAATCAAGAAACGCCCTCGGCTCAGAATTTCGGCGTTTTGACCTCAGAAGGCGGCGACATTCCAGCGGGCACCTTTTCTACCCTTTCCCCTGGCCAGGTGTTCGATGAAGCTATTAGCGATCTCATCGCAGCTCTGGAGGCTGATTTCGATACCGGATTTAATAAGTTGATGGAGTACGACCAGCTCTCGGTCCGACAATATCTGCTGAACAGAAACTTTACCGGCCCGGAGATCGAGTGGATCGAGACCATCAATGATGCTACGGGCCATTACGATGACATGTCTTTGTCACAGGCTGCGCTTGAGCAGTGGATTTTTGACTCGGCTCCCCTCAGTAGCTGGCAGGCTGTGGATGGCGGCATGGACCGCATGACCTATGGTATGACCAAGATCCTCAAGAATAGCGTCATAACTTCGAAGCGTGTCACGGCCATTCGTCCCGGAGCTGGTACCTCGCTCGACGTGGTGATCAATGGAACGGAGGTCCGGAATTATGCCCATGTCATCAACACGGTGCCATTGGGTGTGATGCAGATGATGGACTTGACAGAACTCAAGCTTGATTACACCAAGAGGCTCGCAATCCGTAAGCTCTCTTATGATCCTGCTGGGAAGATCGGGATGACCTTCAAGAGCAGATGGTAAGCCCCTCTCTCTTTTCTCTTCTATCCTGGTTGCGTCTTTCTTCGCCTTCTACTTGACCTACTAAACTGTTTCACAGGTGGGAGAGTCTCACTCTTCCTTTCGTGGGCGGTCAGTCCTTCTCCGACCTACCTATCCGCCGTTGTGTCTATCCCAGCTACGGGCTCAACACAACCGATGCCGCCGGTGCCATGATCGCCTCGTATACTTGGGGACAAGATTCCAGTCGCCTGGGAGCTTATTACGAAGCGCCCGAGTCGCGCGCACATATCATCAACGCCACGCTGAGAGAACTTGCGCGCATGAACAATGTGACTGAGGATTTTCTCAATGAACAGTTTGTTGATGCTCACCTGTATAACTGGTACGCACACGAGGCTAGCATTGGTGCCTTTGCCCTCTTCTCGCCCGGCCAGTTCTCAACACTTATGCCTGCTCTTCTGCAGCCAGCAGCTGATGGTAAGCTGCACTTTGCTGGCGAAGCGCTCAGCTCAGGCCATGCTTGGATCATCGGTGCACTGAACTCAGCTTATCGTTCTGTCGCTGAGGTTTTGGCCGTCGAGTCGCGATCAGATCTCCTTACTCAGCTTGTGCAGACGTGGGGTGAGATCGATGAGGTTGATATGGGATGGTATTCTTGATCGAGAGGTGAAAATGGTCAGCTTTGTAAAAGCCTTATTATAGTGCTACAATGGTTTTCTTCCGGTTCTCGAATAGAGAAGATCCGGTTGTACATATCTACATACAATATTTAATACTTGCGTTCTTGCCCTTAAAATACAGTCTATGTAATTTCTACGTCCTTCAATAAGCAGGAGAGCTCAAGAGGCGCCAGCTAAGGGAAGATCTCACTCCGTACTGGTAAAAGCCCAGTAAGTATGCATGACATGAGAAAAGAATCTGCCGATACATACTAAGTTGCGGTAGGACATTAAATGTCTTGCAAATTACGTCTTCCAAGATCATCAAGGAGTGAACCTGGCAATTCTGAGCAATGAGATGGTGTTATTGTCAAGTTAGGACGTCTGTGATAGGCGGATATATATGAACATGTAAAAATCAGATTAGGAAGAAATGGAAAGAAGTGTAGGTAAAGTTCCGGGGGTTTATTTAGGCGTGTAAGGGAAACTTGAAAGCAAGGAGGCTACGAAGGGAGAGTTTTAGAGCCTTGACTCAAGCTTTCGAGGCTTTGGAGATCTTGGGCTCGATATTGCCTTTAAGGTGGTAAGAGATAACCAGGTGCTCCTGCCAGCCTCTCAGTGCCATCTTCTTAAAGACGTTCTTGACTTCGTGTTTCTTCTCTCCTGTAAGTAAGGTAAAACAGTTCCCTGGAGCTGCCTTTATCTTTTTGTCATATGTCTCCCATCTCCGAGCCGTTTGTTGCCCCTGCCAACAAACAGCCAAGGAACCCACTTTCGCTTCCCAAGAGTGACCACTGTAGTACTGATCAGAGTTTTCTGACAATGTCGCCTCAAAGATGTACTTCGTGATGTCATGTATGCTTTGGTCGAGATCGATTGGAATTACCTCGACTGGAAATGGCGCAAAGTCTGGCAAATGGGCGGGTCTGCGACGGTTATGGTAAGACCAATGATCTTTAAAGTATAAAGTGCCAGAACTTGGATGACGGCATATGTGTTCGGAGTTGCCGGAATGATCAATTTCAGTTTCAACGAAAGCGAGTTGCTCTCTGAACCCTTTGGTCTGCGCAGCGAGCTCGTGCCATCCGAGGCCGAACCCTCTTCATGGTTGTAAGCTGGAGGCATGTCTGATGTGGACATCCCGTCACGATCGATGTTTGTGTTCTTCGAATCTGCCATGATGAAACGCTCAGTCGTTCTTGTCTTGAATGATCTTGAAAATGTAGAATTGATTGAAAGTTCGTCGATGATGATACAGGGCTTCCAGAGGAACTTCGGAGGCTCTTATAGCTGGATAAGTGCTCTGTACTACAAAGGCTTCTTCAAATAATCTATAATGGCTTGGGTCGGACACTCTGGAAAAGCCTACTTTGTTGTAAAATAATGTATTGTAAGAGCCGCCATACTGTAAAGAAAATGTAACTTGTACGCGTTTCACATGACAGGCCGCAACAATAGAGCTAAGGCCAATCTTTGTGCAATAAATATGTTTTGTGGTAAAATCGTGTCATAGCGTATTATTCCAGAGGTGAGGAACTCTAACATTGGAAAGAACCATGTGCTAACAGGACGCAGAATACTGTTCCATGGTACGGAAATGCGGAAGAACAGACCAAGAACGTCACCAGCAATAGATATGGATTGATAGCTTGCCTGAACACTCGCACACCACCGTGACCCAAGATTAATTGAAGTTGGCCCATTACACTTGATAGCCACTCGGCCACATAGACACATTTATGCTTGTCGTTGGGCTTGGGATAATGGGACTTCGACGGCAGCAACCCCCGCTCACGCTCCCGCCTCATGGATGATTTTCTGGAGCAGCCCCCAGCCTAAAAGGATAGAGATGCATATGAAGAAGCCGAACAAGCTTGAAAAGTCCGAGCTCTCCAGAAACACCCCCCTAAGAAGCCTCATCTTGTTGACACCAAGATGGAGAACACGGCACCTATGGGGTGCCCAGTAAACACCCTTGCAATCTCTTTCGCGACGAGATAACCGGCGAGCACTAGACATTGACATAGCTAGCTTACAAAAAACACCCCTTGACATGAGTTGCTTCTAACTGACAACGCGATGCTGATAAGTTCCCGAGCAGCTGACTGATTTCGAGGTTCTAAGCCCCAATATGGACTCGGGCTACTCCAAATGATAACGAAAGAAACCTCTCAACTTTCAGGCAATGACACCTCGCACTACTTACTCAGCCCCCAGGAAATCAAGCCTTATTGGTACACACAACAGAGACAAGAACGAGGTAACATTTAATCGCACTGATGAGACAAGAGCAAGAGACGAAAGCTGTGACATTGCTTGCACTATGTACGAACAGTATCCAGCTCAGCACGACGCAAAAGAGAATCATAGAGAGCACCATCCCAACCGCGGATCCATCCATATCCACGTCCATATCCATGACCACGGCCATAGCCATCCATCTCGCACACCCATCCATAACCAGCTAGCCATGTAGAAAGGAGCTTTGCCGCAGCCACACACTGCTGGTGTAAATAAAAGCAAAACCACGCAGAAAATGCAATAATTACTATGGGCGAAACATTCGCATGTTCCGATTTCATCCATTCAGAGCCAAGATCCAGTAGCTCGCTTCGCTCCATACCCTATTCCTACAGAAAGACAAATGACAAATTCGGAGATTGCGATATTTAATCACCCATTATGTCGTCTTCGTCCTCATCTGCACCGTTGCCTTCGACGCTACCTTCAGACCCCTCTTCCAGGAGCTCCCGTCTCCGTAGGTCCTCTACTGTGCCTTCCTCGGGCTCGACATCCGCGAAAGGATCATCCTCGTCCTCCTCCTCCACTGCAATCTCCTTGCTCATAGCAGCCTTCTTCGCATCTGCAGCCTGCTGAGCTTTGCTCTTGTGACTCTTCTTTGCTTTGCTCTTTGGCTCGTCGAGGTATGCAATGACATCTTTGAAGTTCGGGCCTAGGCGCTGTCGATTTCGCTGGAGACGTGACCGCAATTTTCCTTTGTGAGGTCCGGAAGCATCGATTACTTGTGCTAGGATGGCGAGCACGAGCTTGCCGGTGAGTTCGCAGAGTTCCTTTTCGGCACTGAGAGTCTCGGCTTGTCGCTCGCTGTCCGTGACGTCTTCTTCGTCGTCTTCGGGTTCTTCGTCAAGCTCCTCTGGTTCCTCGTCGTCGCTGGGCTCCGCTAACTTCTTCTTCGCTCTCTTCGCAAATTGCTTCTCCAGTGCATCGAATATGGACACCAACTCCTGTTGAACCTCCGGCATGACCTGACTAATGAGCGTCAGGTAGTATGGATTCTCGTCAGAATCTGCGTCAGCACCCTTCGACGAAGGCCGCAATGTAGTGAACAGGACATGAATGTCGAGAAGAGTTCCGGCTCCGATTAACCGGACAGGATCGAGAGTAGCTCGTGACGAAAATGCAGCTGTCAGGTTCTGGATGAATATCTCTTGCCACTCCTTAAGATGATCGATGTCGATATCGGGAATGTCGTCCTCAATCGCAACGGCATCCGTCAAGGCTCGTATCTTCCACATGAAGTAGAACATTGCTGACTTCATAGCAGACAGGACAATTTCGTCCTCGAGAGCGTCGACGTCTTCGTCATTGGCGTCCTCGAACACACCTCGGGCAATGATATCTAGAAGTATGACGATTGGAAGTGGATCTGCACCAGAAGATGCATCCTCCAGTGTATCGACCGAGCTTGCGATGGTGGAAAGTTGCTCTAATCTGATAAGGGTGTGAGACAGATCCCTGAGTGTTTTGTCCCTGAACGAGCCCCGAACTGCGATATTGCCGGTCTTGTTGAGTTGGCGAAGAGAATTAGCTGTATCTTCCCATAGCGACAGGATCTTGTTGTCGGCAATCTCCTCCAGCTCCTCGTATCCTCGGGCATGTAAAAATGCGGCCACAGCTTCTGAGAGGACCGTGCGATCTGCATGACCATTGAATTGAGCACAGATTTCATCCAACAATTGTGAGTAGACAGTAGTGTCCTGTCGAAGCTCTTGAAAAACACCTAGGTTCAATGCGTGCTCCAGTCGAAGTACGAGCGTCACAGTTTTTGGATCTGCACCGTATTTTTTCAGCAGCCGTGGAATGAGACTGGCTAATTGACGTGCGGCATTGTCTTTTGCTTCTGCAGCTTCCGCCTTTGCGTTCTTACTTCTCCCTTTCTCCTTGGCAGACTCATCAACCTGAGCAAGGTTGACCTTGACGACAGCATTCAAGATCTCGAGAAGGATGAGTTCTTCCTTTTCCGTTGGCTTGAAGCTTTCTCGGACAGAATTCTCCGCGTCGTTGTCTGATGCAGCAGCTGTGTGATCATAAAGGAGATACCCGGCCAGAACCTCCCAGTCTTTCAAGACAGGCAATTTCTCGTAAAGTGCTTGTGCAGCAAGAGTAAATCTGGATTCTGAGCCAGAGACATCTAGGAAATCCGCAACTTCGATTTGACTGGGCAGTTCATCAGAGTCCTGGGCATCGTAGGTCAAGAGACTCTCGGCCAGACACTTCAATCTGATCCATTCGCCACGTGGGGAGTCGTAGTCATTATCATCATCCACAGTGAGAAGGTTCTCAATAGCCTCTTCCCCACCAAGTTCCTCCACCCTGAGCTCATACAAATCGTTGATGTTCTCGGAGAAGAATCCAACAATTGCTTTCCGTACCTTCGGCTCAGAATCGAATATCAATTTGCCGAGAGTATCGATATCGTCTGGTTCTAGCATGCCAGCTTCACGGATCAAATCCATCAACTCCACAGCAGCTGCTCTGATGCCTGGTTCCGAATCTCGAATTGCCATTTCAACCATACGAGGGCGGAAACGCTCAACGAAATGACGCATACCTCCAGGGTTGAGGTTCTTCATCAATTTTGAAAGTTGCTTGACAACCTCCAGTCTCATGGGACCATGTGTATCGGAGAGCATCCAGCCCATGTACCTCAGATATTGACCCTCGAAGAATACACTCTCCAACGTCAGCATCCACGATCCCATTGCCTCGGCGCATTCAATTCGAATCTTGGGATCGACATCGCGATATCTGTGGGTGTATACGGTGTCGAAGAATCCCGTAAGTCGCGATTCAATAAATGCCTTGTTATCCTCGTTCTTCTTGACTTTCTGCTGGAAATCTGCCAATCTAGCTTTATTCGCACCCTTCTTCTTCTTTTCTGACTCGAGTTGGCGTTGGACCTGTGCTGCAAGTTCGATCTCGCGATTGGCCACCCGACACAGAGCGGTCATGATTGTTAAAGCCACAAGCGTAGCAGTATGTCGAAATGGTCGCAGGGTCGAGGAAGACAGGCTGGAAATCCACACATCAATATTTTCTATCAGTGGCTGTTCGTCGTATAATATTCCGGTGTCGTGCATGGCCTGAATGAGGCAATCGAAGAAACCGACCAGAGAATCCCGAAATGCATGGCTACTCTTCGCTTTCGATATGAGAGGGTAGTCTGTGATGTTTTGCTGAATTGATCAGAAAAGAAGATGGGTTTGCAGGCAGGAAAAACTTACCGTCTGGTGCTCCTCCTGGATGTCTGCCAATCTGTTCATAACATTATCTTCATCATTGACGTCGTCACTCGTAATTCCAATGCCACAGCCGGCACTTCTGAGAACCAGATTGACCAGATCGGCCAACGAGGAGAAATTGTCCTCATTGTATGCACTCAGCCACCTTGTAACGACATCCTCCGAAGGATCACCGCTTTGGAAGACATCGGCTTGAAAATAATTAGCAAGACCCCGCGATGTTTCCCAGTAGAGCGCGTACCGTATAACCCCTCAGCATCCTTATCCGCGATCGCGACACGCTTGCCACCCTTCTTCGGCCGCGCAGGCAACTTTACAGCGAGAGGTTCTTCGCGCGACGACGTGCCGTTGACTTTGGCCTTCTTCGCTGCAGGCTTCTTGTTCTTCTTTGCCTTCCTCCTCACTTCCCGCAATTCTTCCTCTGCTGCGCTTTCGACGGCATCGTCGCTAGCTTCTGCTTCCTCATCTATTTCCGACGCGTCGTTTTCGCCATCTTCTTCCGTTCGTTTTCTCTTCGAATTCGCAGATCCGGCTTGCGACGAGGGCGCCTCTGGGGCGAACTTTTCTGGTGCTTTCACGGCGCGTCCAGACTTGCGCCTGCTCCCTGTCGCAGCTGGGGAGCTCGTCACGTCGTTGTTGGAGATGTCCATGAGTGGCGGTCGTCGAGTAGTCATTGAGGCATTGACGCGATCGTAGATTGGATATTTTGGAGGTGGGTTCTGGTGTTGTTGCGCGTCCGATTATCTCGACCTGGTGCTTTCGTGTTGATTGCGGCGCGAAGTGGAGGGAGTCGCGATGGTGTTTTCACTAATCCGGCCTAGCGCGTTGATTGCCTCTTTGGTCAGGAGTCTGCCCAGACGGGCTCGACGGGTACAGAATGAACTTCATTTCATCAGTCACCTCACTTTCAACGCTTCCTGTGTCGTGTTGTGCCATTATCCTGACAAACAGATCTCGATGATACTCTTGTTTCTTTGCCTCTACTCCTGACTAACAACTGGCTTTCTCCGGTTTTTTTTGAGCTCTGTTCATTGTGCAGCTTCCGAGCGCTTCATGTTCTGCACGCCTACTGGCTCGATGCATTAACGGCCTCAATCATGTCCTGCAAAACCCATGAGACTTATGTTCTGCAATCCTCTCTAAGTCCTTGTGTGCGCTTCGGCTTTGGGAGGCGTAGTATGTGACGTTGTGTTGCTACCTTTGTTCCTACACTCGCTCTTCTCCGGGCGCGGCTCACATCAATTTGCAGTTTTCGGCCTTATTTTGGCATCATGGAATCTCGAGATCGCTATCGAGCTCGCACATCAGTCGATTGCACTTGTATTTGGCACTACTTCGTAGGAAATTGTGGTGCAACTCAAAGATCGTACGGATTTACTCCAGCTCCCTTCCCGCGATCGTTTTCTACAGCACCGTTGGATATCACCCTTCATATATTCTCACCCCACCTCATCTCAGAACACGGCATCTGCGGAGCAGGGAAGGACAAAGAACTTGTTTGCACTGCCGTATTACTGTTAAAAAAAACTAATTGTCACCGGACACGGGCCTTGTTGACTCCCCATGTGTACTGTCGTACCTACAATGGTGGCAGGAGCAAATAACATTGTCGATGAGACGGACAGCACGGAATGCTTGACGACTCGTCCTGGATGCCGACCGTGGACTTCTCGAGTAAAGAGACTGGAGAGGGATTTCTAAAGCTCGGCTCGTGTTGCCTCTGCTTACAAAGAGAAACCTGATGGCGACATGTTTGTGTCCCAAATGTGTCCACGTCGTCGTTTTGGAGTCCAAACATAAGATGGCACACTGCGCTGATGTTTGATGTCTGGAGATGACCTTAACTGGAACTATCACTACTTCCCTCCCGCAGACCCAATGTCTAATCAGCCCGTGTTCGGATTCCACGAGCGGGCCGATATATGGTTGGACGAGGTCAACATTCCAGTGCTGAAAGAGAAGATAATTACTTGTAGAACTGTACTTGAATTTGGCAAGCGCCTTCGTTCAAAGAAATTCAGCTGATCTGACTCTTTCAACCACCCATGAATGTTGTATCATCGCAGAAGGCGGAGCATAGCTCCAAAGTCGCTTAGCCTCCAAGTTTTGTCGGTCTGGTCATTCCAAGCACCGATGACATTTCAAGTTTGGATAGCATGAAACTTGTTTGGTCTCCAAGTGGAAGAAGACATTCGGATGAAATGTGCATGGCATCTGCACTTTCCGGAACTGCGCTGTTTGATTCCAAAAACTTCGTCCACGTTTTTCAATTCTGTTTCATAGCCTCGCCATCCATGGTAAGTATTGGCCGCTCAATTGGGCTGCTCCATCGCTCAATTGACCACCACTCTGCTTGCGGCAGATCAAGATGCACTCCCTGAATTCGAACATGACATTTGAGTCGCCAGTGGTGTGTCCTAGTGGGTATGAGGCTGTTCAAACCAGGTCAATTTCACGTGGCTAGCCGTTTGGGTCCGGCCGGGCTTAAAACACGGTACGTCTCCAAGCCGCAGTACCTGTGACAAGACTCAAGTCACATCATACTTTCCGAGTGATCTACAGGTGGCGCACGCTCAATCATTTGTTGGGGGATCCTAGATACAGATTCGTTGGAGCATAATCTGCCGAAGTTTGTTGGCGGTGTCGAGATCTATCGAAACATCGAACATTTCCAAGACCAGCGGCATTGGCGACGATATTGGCAATGCTTATTTCGGGCTCACTATCGGCTACACATGCTTTGCCTCTGTTCCTCTGACCTGCAAGTCTTTTCAGGAAGTTCTCGTTCTTCACTAACTGCTGAATCTACGTTGAAAATTCTGAAAAGTTGCATCGCCTCCAGCCTGAGCATGTAATTACCGGGGTCGGGATTCAGGTACCCACATTACCTCACAATGATCTTCTTTTATAGAGTTAAGCTCGCAACTCAAAACCGTAAAGAGGAGCCGAAGGTTCGAAAATGAGAGGCTGGGCATCGGTTGGCACGTCTTGGAAACGTGCACGGCCAGAAATGGTGGCTTTGTTTGACGCCAAAGAATCGAAGCGCGCACAGGCAGTACTCTTCTCCCCATCCAATCAATCGAGCGCAATACAGTCGTTTAGCTTTTATCGACTGGCATGGCTTCGGGGGATTTACGACTACTCCACATTCGAGAGATCCGTTTCGTCAATCATCCGTTACAGTCGACAAAACCTTCCTTCGTTTGAAGATCGGCTACGAGCTGAGACTCGCTTCAGAAAACATCACTCACAGTCAGTGGCTTACACTCCGAGATGTCGCTGTGTCAGTCAATCCTGATGTTTTGACAGCATCGCAAGAGCCCGATTGTCGACCTCGCCTGCCGGATATCCGTCTGGTCCGTCTCTCTTTCGACTTCATGCGGCAGATCCATGACATTCGTCTTAATAATGGAACTTCATAGGCGTCTTAGCATGATTGAGTTTTAATGTTGCCTCTCCGGTTATAGCCATCCTAGTACGAAGGCAGACACAGCTCATCTTGCCCTCCTAGCAAATATGTATTAAAGCTGCTCAAATCCCCTCTCTTTGAACAGCATCAGCGATCAACAATCCTTCAGTCTTATCCTATTTCGTCCTCTTATTTTCTATTCTACAGCCGTTTACGATTGATTCGTGACAGCCTTCGGTCTTTTACATACATTCCACATATATATTAACAATATTTACCCCAAAACACCGCAATCATGCTCTCCAAGGTCATCCTCAGTGCTCTGGCAGCATCCTCTCTCGTTGCTGCTCACGGCAAGGTCGCAGTCGTCGTAAGTTTTTCACTTCTCTTCCTCACTTTCTTGAGCTGACACCATCTAGGCTGGTGATATGGGAGGAAACACTACCGCTCTCGGCATATGGGAGGCGTCGTTCCCGGCCCGGGCAAGAACAAGGTCACTGAAGTCGACACCACAGTCTTCAACAAAGTCAACCCAATGAGTGACGGTCTCGGAAAAACTGCTGGCAATGGCAAGAACTCCCTCGCCGGCATGTCAGCTGTCGTTGCTCAATCTGGAGAGACCCTTCCCCAAGTTTCCGACGGAGGATCCATCTCTGGTACATGGCACACAGTGACTACCGACGGTGCTGGCCCAGTCGTTATGGTCATGGATACCACCGGCACTGGCGCCTTCTCCCAGGGTACCAAGCTCCAAGTCACACAACAAGTACCAGGTGTCAACGGCAACATCCGCGCACCAAAGGATCGCCGCTTCTTCCGCCGCATGCTTATCTCCGCCGGTATCGTTAAGCGTGCATCAAATGTCAACACTGACGAGCCAATGGCGGGCACTGTTCCCGCTGGTACCACCTGCACGGGTACTGTTGGAGGCCAGTCGAATGTCTGCCTCATGAAGGTCGCCAATACCAACCCAGCAGGCCCATTCGGTGGTGTCTTCGCTTTCCAGATGGCCGGTACAGGTGGTGCCGCAGCTCCAGCCGCAGCTGGCGCTGCCACTGATGCAGCTTCAGCAAAGGTCGATGCCAGCGAGGACAACTCTGCCGTCCAGACTGAGGCTGATACCAAGCGCTCGTTCGTTGCTGAGGAGTTCAGCGCATAGATGCTTTGGAATCTCCAGGATGTCGGATATCTGGATCTTGAATTCGCCAAGAGAAGGGAGGCTTGTGGGGATGCGGATTCAAGGCAATGCGATCTTATTTGCTGCCAGCTTCTGGGGTTGAAAGGGAAACATTCTGGGATTGTTCCTTTCTTTTTATACTACTGTACTATATAAGGACAGGGTGTACATTCATTTAATGTAAACGTTGATTCAGCTCATTTTTCTGACTCTTTTCGATCTCTGGTGACGCTTTATAATTGATTGAAGACTTTGCCTTGCCTCGATTTTCTTGCACATTCCTCCCCAACTGACCATATGCCAGCCCATTATTCCTCACCGATTTCTATTTGGTGATTATGATGTAGTCTTTCTCTCCAAAACCTTATTCCCCTATATGTTGACCGCATCTGACATGGTGGCACCGAGCACGATCGGCTTCCCGAAAGCGAGCCTCATCAGCAACTTCCTCACTCCTCTTGTTTGAGTGTTGAAGATTAGACGGCAAAAATAAGAAACGAGTCAAATCACATTTTGAAAGAAAAGTGGTTCTTGGGATTCGTGGGGAAATCGATCGATGCACGCAGATCAAAGTATAATCAGTGGACCCCTGGTTGACAATCACTGGGGATTTGCGAGGGGTCCAAGATTATCGAATTTATAAAGCGATCATCGCAAGTTACGTTCAAGCTTTCATCCTTTCAAAAGATCAATACTTAATATAAGCTTTGAATGGGCTCGATTGAAGTCATGAGATAGGAGAAGTGGTGCCCTCGGTGTACTGTGCGAAGTGGGTCAATCCTGTCGCAGCCACATGTTGATCTGCATCCACCAACAAAACCAACATTCAACCAACATCAAGCGAGCAGTTTTGTTTACCAACCCTATTCTGACGTTACACAGTATTGATGTGGAAATATGGCGAGGCTGATATTCGAGGCTGACACATTCTTCACAACTCCACTTTGCTAATCGTGCTGCCCCTCTTCCAGCCGTGTCTGGGCTATGATCCAATTACCAACTTAGCAATTCAGCTCATACTCCCAAGCCTTGGACGTCGCGAGCCTATCAACGACTCAGATCTTCCCTGGCGACTCCCTCGACGACCTTTACTGCCCTTGATTGAAGGTCGATTCATTCTCAAGGACACAAAGTATCGAAACCCCGTCCTTTCAGGTGGATATGGCCGAGTCCCCGCGATCCACAGGAGCGGACGTATCCCCGACTGTCCAACCTCCAAGTACAGAGACGGGCATCATAGACCTCGCACAACCACAGACACAACCGCCGACAACAGAAGGGGAGAGCAACCCGCAAGATCATGCGCATTTGCAGATCGATGATGAGGTACCCGACCAATCTCGTTTCCTTATCTAGTCTTTCCAGCCTGCGCCAACACAGCATTAAATTTACCCAAGCTAATACAATCACCTCTTCCACAGGACAACTTCAACGACGCCGACTCCGCATATGGATCCTCCGTAGCCTCCTCCAGCGTCTCCCTCGCCTCCTCAATCACACACTACAAGTACGAGAACGGCCGTCGGTACCACGCCTTCCGCGAAGGCGAGTACTACCTCCCCAACGACGAAGAAGAGCAAGCCCGCCTCGACCTCCAACACCACATCTACCGGCTCTGCCTCAGCGGCGCCCTCTACCTAGCCCCCATCTCGAACCCCCAAACCGTCCTCGACATCGGCACCGGCACCGGAATCTGGGCGATCGAATTCGCAGACGAGTATCCCGGGTCCCTCGTAATCGGCACGGATCTCTCCCCTATCCAACCCGGTTTCGTGCCGCCCAACGTGAAATTCTACGTCGATGATTTCGAGCAGGATTGGGAGTTTCCCGAGGTGGGCAAGTTCGATTATATACATTGGCGCAGTCTGAGCGGGAGTACGGGCAATTGGGATAAGTTGTATGGGCAAGCGTTAAGGAATTTGAAGGAGGGGGAGGGATGGATTGAGGTGCAGGAGTATGATGCTTGGGTTTATAGTGATGATGATTTGGAGATGAAGAAGGCGCCGTGGACGCTGGAGTGGTGCGAGACATTGAATAGGGTTAGTACACAGTTTGGGAAGATGTTGAATGTGGGGAGACATCATAAAAGGTGGATGCAGGAGGCGGGGTTTGTGGATGTGCAGGAGAAGGTTGTGAAGGTATGTTTTTCGTCATCTCTCTGCTTTCTTAACTGTTGTCATGTTTCCTGCTCGACCACTGAACTGACTATACTCGCAGTGCCCGATCGGTCCTTGGACCCGCGACCCATCCCTGAAAGAACTCGGACGGTACGAACGCTGGCATATGAACGAATCCGTCGAAGCTCATTCTATGGCTCTGTACACGCGAGTTCTAAACTACACGCCCGACCAAGCAAAGGTTGTCTTCGAGCGAGTGAAGATGGAGTTCAATGATCGGAATTTGCATTTATATACAGTATATAGATTTTTGCAGGGGAGAAGGCCGAGGGCGGATGAGGTCTAGATTCACATGAGGGGAAGGGATCTGGGTGTCATGATGAGCTGCAGCGAGGCGTTCGAGATCTGAGCCCTTTAGACGTGTTTATATTGGGCTATGCATTGGTTTATATATTGATTGAGACATATCGAAGAATAAAGGAGACGACATGACATGACATGAAGGATATGTGCTGCTGAAATGCAATCTATCTATATACCAGGCTGAAAATGTACGCTCGACATTGAATAATCTGATATCACCCCCTCCTCAGGCTGAAGATCTAGTTCCCTTCTGCTACTCACTGGTTGAAAACGACTGACCAGTCTTCGTTCTTGAAGTACTCCTCGAGACTAGTCATAGGACAGTCGAATCCAGCCTGTGGGCGAAAGTCAAATCAGTACGAGTCCTGCGCTTGATGGGCGGACGACAGTGGGAGATTGCTATGATGGGGAAGTTGGCATACCTTCCTGATATCCTCCGCTTTCAACAATTTCTTATCGCCTCCATCATATCCCGGCTCACTAAAGACATCAAATCAGCAAAACATCCCTTCCACTCACTCACTCACTCCTCTCCCTCGCCTTCCCCACACACCACCAAACTCAAAACAAAAACAAAACACAGCTTAACTCACCCCGAATACTCAAACATATCCGCAATCTCCTCACCAAACCACCGATCCGGACTATTCTCCGCCAGATCCTTCACAGAGCACTGTCTGTAGCTCGCCTCCTTGCCCGTGACTTTCGACCATGTAGCGACGAAGTCGGCCCAGCTGCAGGTCGTGCCTGCGGCCATGTAGTGCTTGCCGGGGCCCATTTGGACGACGCCGTGGACGAAGGTGCCAAGGTCGGCGTTGACGGCGAGGTGTGGGACAGGGGCCGAGGCTGGCGTGGGGAAGGATTGAATGTAGGTGTTGTTGGGTTGCTGCAAGGGCGATGGATGGTGAGTTGAGGTTACAAAAGAGAAGATCGTGAAGGATGGGGGAATGAAACGGAGTGAATGGTTGGAGAGCATGTTTTCTTGTCGACGATGGTCTGTCACGCCTCGTGCTGCAGGATATGATGCATGCATGTTCTGCACGTCAAAAGATCCGAATGTTCCACAGCCATAAGACTGGAAACGATCTGACAGGGCATATGTGAAATGAGAGCGCAGACTTACTTTTGCGAAGTACGCTGCTGGTGCAAGCTTATAACTGCTCATGAAATACCCGGTCTGTACGCAGCTCATCTTCTTCGCTAATTCAGGGTACTTCTCCTCGACACTGAAGAAAGTTAGCATTTTGAGTTTCTTGCTCTGACGGAAAATATTAGATTGTAAAGGACAAGCAGGTCACTCGACCCTTAGTCCAGAGCAAATGAATTAGTCTGCAATCCATCCGACATGGACTGAAGGGCAGATTTTATTCCGCGAAAAGAATTCCATGACAAGAAATCTGGAAACAAAAACAGATAAGACACAATGAACGGCAAAACTCACTATCCCGGAAACACCTCCGCCTTCGAATCAAAATGATACAACTCCTGATACTTCCCCCCACTACACTTCTTCGCATAACTCAACGTACTAGCCACAAACCCCATCTCATCCAAGCCCCCAACAACGCCCTCACTCCCCGCCGCATCCGCGATGTTAACCCCCTGCTGCCTCTCCACATCATACGCATACCTCCTACACGTAATCCCCTTCTTCTCAGCCTCAGCTCTGGAATCAGGCCGGAAGAAAGGCTCCCAGTAATTCGTTACGCTGAAGATGAGATTTGCGCCTTGGAAAGCTGCGGTTAGGGATGAGACGGAGTCGAGGTCGGCGGAGACGATTTCAATGCCTTTGGAGGAGAGCGCTTGGGCGGCTGGGGAAGATGGGTTGCGTGTTAGGCCGCGGATGCGCCATTTGGGGTCGGAGAGGAAGCGTGCGGCGACGGAGCCGCCTTGGTTGCCTGTTATGCCGATTATGACGAGGAGTTTCTTAGGGGTTTCTGTGGTTGAGGCCATTTTTGAGTCGTGGTGTGTAAAATATGCTTAGATTACTTGAATGAGAAGTATCAATGAGAATTGGCTAGTCAGTAGTAGTAATTTGACGTGAGACTGCTTTGGTGTGAAGCTTATCGCGAGGTAACTAGAAGTCAAAGGAGGGGTCGGCTATTAGTTCAGATGCATGAGATGGGATGAGATGAGGGGTTGACTTTTGGAATAGATAGACTTGTCTTCTTTTGGTGTAGATTATTCCGTTAGCTTGGGTGCAGACGGCTCGGCGCGAGTGTGGCTTTCTGGTGCGTTTGATTGGTTTTGGTGTTGAGAGTGGGGGAATTCAGGGGGTATCACGTGTGAAAACTGTAATTGGCCATCGAGGCTCGAATGTCTCCATTTCGTGGATGAGGCTGAGTTGACCGAGGATCTGTTATTCAATACCGGGTCGGCTCTTTTCATCTTGTGAAGTTCAAGGCCAAAGACGCCAGGTTCAGGCTGTTGTTTACCCTGTCCTCGGTTATCGGCTCTAGCTAAAGACAGCTGAAACACTGCGGGGTTGAACGATACGTTTGAGACGTCATCTTCTTTCTGAAATTCAACAAAGAACAATGGAGAACATCAATGAAAAGGGAACTGCAAGGAAGACCAAACTCCGCACCTTGACCGGCTGTTTCATGTGCCGCAGGCGTCGAAAGAAATGTGACGAGGCGAAGATACGTTGTGGCGCTTGCACAAAGCATAATCTTCCCTGCATCTGGCCAGCATCGGTGGGGAATGATACGACAAATCGTTCAGGAGAACAACTAGTCATTGGATTCATCGAATACAATAAGGGAGTGGTTGTGAGGGATCCAGACCTTACTCTCGGGGGAGATCATCTCCAGCAATCCTTCTCGGACGACTCTACAAAGATTGGAGTCATTCGATCTGCTATGTATGGCCTCCCGGGGATTACGACGTCGGTAGATCACTACTTATCGACACATCTCCGAGAGAAATTTTTGCCAGGGGTCCTTCGAGGAAATGCCCATGAAGCGTTCCGTAACTGGCAACACCTGATTTCCATCGGCATCGAAACGAACGTGGCCCTGAAAGCTTATCTGGCAACAGCAGCTATGCACGCATCATGGACGGAAAAGAAGTTCAGAATTGTCGCTTTGAGGCATTATAACACTGTCATTTCTGACTTCAGAAAAGAGATTGAAGGAGGACATGTTCATGGGAGCGAGGATTGGGTTATGTACACGACTAATTTCTTGTGCCTTTTCGAGGTAATGCCCTCAGCCTACCTAGAATCGAATGAAAGTCTGACATGGGCAACAGATCAATCAAGGGTGGAACGGTCAGGGTAAACAATCAGGCCCAACGCCACATTTGGAAGGTCTAGCTCGTGTCTTGAAAATCCGGATCTCTGCATCTACGGCAACGGGGAAGATTCACCCAAAAGATCGCATCGCTGCGGAATCATTGTTGTATTTCGCCAGTACGCTATCTTTCTACTACTCAGAAGTAGATGTAGTTTGGGATCTTTTGGACTGGGATGCCTTGAGCCTATTCCTGGATCCTGTAGTATTCCCAGGTGTTTCGAGTACACAGAACTCGCCGCTGCTCGGAGCGGATTGGAAATTATACAAGACGATATTCGAGATAACAAGGCAGAGCCACGAGAATTCATCGCGCCTATCCGAATGCTTTCGCGCAACAGAGATGGCATCAGACCTGACTGAGTGGAAGAGAGAGCTGAACTCCGAGATTTGCCAATCTATGTTGTCCGAGGCGGTCCATACTTTCCAACAAACCATCCTCTACATCATCGCCGCTCAGATACTACTTCTCAAGAACATCCGACCAGGGACTCGGAGCTTCCATAGCGAAGTGAGAGTTCTTGTTCAGGAAGCCATGGCTATTGCCACTGAACTGACGATTGCACCAAATTGCGGCTTCTATCTCTGCTGGCCCTTGGCAATTCTCTCTTGCGCTGTCGAGACCGCCCATGACTTCATCCTACTGAGAACTATGCTTCAGAAAATTTGGATCGTGTCGCAATGCGGTGAAGTGAGGAGGGTTCTCCAGGCCTCGGAAGCGATGTGGCGAGCGACGCAACGAGACCATCCAGGAGGCATCGATACTGGAAGTGAGCAACAAGGGTTGCTTGACTGCCTGGACAATCCGGCAGGCTTCTTCCAGTACGCGTTAAGCAGCTCTCCTGATGAGTGAGATTAATCTCCGTATTTCCAGCCAGAGCGGGCTGATCTGGAGTTTTAACGGGACGTTAGTCTCCTGCAACATTTCAGATCTCGTGTCTCGAACGACAGCCAATCAGGACATGATGCGCCGTGCATCGATACATATGAAGCAACGATGTTCAGACTTGCCTGGACTTCATGCAGCCAATACCAGCATGATGCGCTGCATGGTGCAGTGCGGATTTAGGCGAGATCAAGGGTAATTTGGTGAGCCTTCCCAGCCCTACTCTGGCTTCGAACATCGATACAAGATGGCACGGAAGAACAGTGTACTTTCTTCTTTTGGATCAATAATTCTTTCGCAAGAAGATGAAAGTAACTTTGTCCCCCTGACGGAGACCTGGAGTACCGAGTTTCGTATCCGAAGGCATTTCTTTCTTGGACCCCCGCACAATTACTCCCTGAGCAGAACCATAGCTCAGGATCTTCGCCAAAACATTGTCGACAATGACGACGATGATAATGGAATTAACAAGGGAGAAGAGGAGGCATGTTTAGTGCCTAAAAAGAAAATATTTGTTCCCTAGCGAAGACATGCCACTGATCACCGGACGGTCTGATGAACTTTCCTATAAATCCGCCATTCCGTTCGAAGAAGGAACAAGTCAACCAGACATATTATTCTCAGCATCTTCATATTCCGAAAATTCAAGATGTTGTTCTCACCTTCTATACTCCGCTCTTTCTTGACGGTCTTGGCGCTGTGTACTCAAGCCAACGCAGCATCACTACAGACCGTTCCAAATTGGGGCGATAATCCTTCTGGTATTGCTCAGATGCAGATATATGTCCCTGATAAACTGTCTGCGAAGCCTCCAATCATTCTTGGTGTAAGTTCGTGTCTGTTAACCAAACTGACATGACCAGCTACATCCATGTGGTGGAACAGGACAACAATACTACGGCATGACGAAGCTACCTTCATATGCAGATAGGCTCGGCTTTATCCTGATATATCCCAGCACCACGAAAGAGACACGATGCTGGGACTGCCACTCAAACGTAACGCTCATCCACGACGGCGGTGGCGACTCCACCGGACTCGTCAACATGGTCAAATATACACTCAAGAAATACAATGGTGATCCTACAAAGGTCTTCGCAGTCGGTGGATCCTCAGGAGCCATGATGACCAATGTCCTCGCCGCCACATACCCAGACGTCTTCAACGCCGGGGCGTCCTGGTCCGGCGTCCCAGCAGGCTGCTGGTATGGCTCTCCAATCTCCACACCCACATCTCCGGACGTCAGCTGCCCGATGGGAAAGAAGACCTACAATGCGCAGCAATGGGGAGACATAGCACGAAATTGTTATCCTGGGTATCAAGGCAATCGGACACGAATGTTGATTGCGCATGGGAAGCAGGACTTTGCGGTTGTGTACTCGCTTCTGGCGCAGCAGCTCGCTCAGTGGAGTAATGTCTTGAATGTGTCTTTCATGAAGAACATTACGAACACGCCGGCGCAGAGTTGGACGGATATGGTGTATGGAGACGGAACAAAGCTGCATGGGTATAGTATTCAGGGTGGTGGGCACATTCCTCCGTTCCAGGAAGAGACTGTGCTGAAGTTTTTTGGGTTGATGTAATGTTTTGACGTTCAGTCACTGGCTCTGTGAAAATAGTGTGCGGCCAGGACTAAACTTGTAGAGGACTTTTTCCATGAGACGCAAGAACGTCATAGGCACTTTTCCAGTGCAAATTCAACTATGAATATATCTTTCGAACCCCTCTCCTTCATCTTCCACGACACCATTCTAATCTGATTATCCGTCTTCAGTGTCAACCTGGATTTACAGCCTTCTTCCGAGTGACTCGCCTCTAGCGCGTCCCAAAGCACAATTATACTCCAAACGGCGACCCTCTGCTGCTTCCATCCCTTCGCCGCGATATATCTTGGCTGATTTCTCGTAATGCTGTCAACCAACTTCGCCTTTAGGCCACAATATCCGTCACTGGGCCTGATGAGCGCAACGTGAAGATCGCCCTGTTTCCAACCGTAGTGACCATCGAGATAGTCATCGTACGTGTAAAGATCCTCCGTGTCTGAATACTGGAAGATGTTTGCGCTGACGAGGTTGGATTTCCTATCTCGGATCACTGCTTCCACGAAGACCAAGACCCCATCTTCGAAATCGTCCGGCTGTTTCTGGTCATTGCGATCGCTCGTCAAGGATTCTGGTTCAGAAGTCTGGGTCGATTACATAGATGAGTTGGTAGAGCTTTCGCCTTGTGTGCGACACGGGAGGGTAGCTGAGAGGTCTGGTTGGTATGGCGGTGGATTCTCCGCAGATCTTTCAGTGCCATTCTTCGAATTGCTTGTGCAGACCATTCTGACTGCTTGACTACCTTTCCTTGCACCTATTCACTGACTCTCACTTTTTGTGTATCTTGGTGCCTAAATGCTGCGGCTTTCAATGCTGGCGGACGACGATTTGCCCAGGACAGAAATGTTTAGCATACTGGTGCTCTTCAAAAGTTGTGTGTAGCTCTTCGCTTAGTTTGGACTTCTTTCTCTAGATCCCAAACTTTAGGACATGGAAATGTCTATCTAGAGCTGGTGCTCGAAGATATTGCTAAAAGTCGTGATGTAGCGATGACGGGCCCGGCATCTCCCGAGCAGTGGCCGCACCACGTCTAGCGCTCCTGACAGCAAGATATGACTTTAGCCTAGCACTCTAGAAGTCTAAGCAGAATTTGAAAGTAGACAAAGAATATGAATGTGCATGGAAAATCTAGGGACCTAGGAAGAAGTTAGTCATGCTAGAATTATCTAGCAGAGCCACAGTAAATTTGAGGACTAGCGACCCTAGTGACATCATAGCTCTCAACCTGTACATGGCTGGCAAAGTTCGCACATGTAACTTTTGGCCATTTTGTCCCCTCAGTTGACCTCGATTTGGCAGTAAAAGTTCGGTCTGCATATATTGTTTTTATTTCTCGAATGCCCTTTTGATAAGCGAGGTGGGCTGGTGGGCAAGACGCAAAACCTGTTATACTGTCCCTCCGTCGAGCCCTTGGCCACTGTTTACAATTGCTACCATGGATAGCTTGTTTGTAGACGTCCTAAGACAGTTAGAGTTCAATTGTTATCGCTTGTAAATTCAGCTGGGTAATGCTTGTTGGCCAATCTTCACGTACGGGTCAGGGAATGCGCAGTTCTTCATAACGACGGTCTTTCACTGGTGGAGAAATCCCAGAAATCTTCTACCCTAACACTTGCGGCTATGCGACGTTACATACTTCATTCAACGGTATGTTACGGTATAATTTTGAGCAATCACGTCTTCGACAGCGGACGTGAGTACTTTTATCGCTAGCCTCGAATACATTTTGGCGTCAACTGGGATGTGATAAACAACCAACCTGAGATTGAAGCAAGCTCGGCGTTTATTCATTCCTGATGGTGGCAGAAAAGCGTCGTATGGGGCCCATGGGAGTATTTACTGTTCTGTATTACTCGACTTGTCGTTCTTCGAGTAATCAGATAGGTTGGGAATCAAGCTGCGTGATATTTCAGAGCAACCACTCGCAGTGGCGAGATTGTTGACAAGATGATTTCAGGCTCTATCTCATGATTGATTAAATTGATTCATGGTGTAAGAGACGTAAAGTTATGTGCGAAAAAAATCTTCGTGACTCTAAATACTTTCCTGATATTATTCTCTGAGATTTGCGTTGGAAAATGAACTCCGTCGCTGCTATAGACTCGAAATAAAAAGCAGATATATGAAACATGTCTCATAGGAGCCGATGCATTATCGTGCGTTCTTGAAGCCAACAATGCGCGTTGATGCCAGACGGTCCTATAGCTCGCTAACGACAGGTCCCACCTCAACACCATCATGAGATCACTAAGAAATAGCCTCAGCATCAACACCTCCGGCTCACTATCCCTAGACTCCGACTTAATTTCTAGTGTTTTTTGGACGCACATAAATCAGGATCCCGTTCTCACAATCATTCAAATTTTCCATCCATCATTCTCTCCATATCTCTTGAATCTCTGTAATCGACATCTTGACCAGCCAACTTTGCATATCTCAAGATCTTCAGCATATCATACATCTTGACTTTGTCCTTCTCCATTGTCATTTATTGTTGCAAGCTACCTTTTCTCTGGAACCAAAAAAGCAGAAAAACCTAAAAAAGGAAAAAAAGAAAAAAACATACACACAGAAGAGGAAGCACACAAAAGCACTCATCTCCAAATATCTCCCCTGTCGGATGAAACAATATACAGACAGGGTCCCTCTACCAACAGGTGGGGGAGCTCACCAATTGGGCTGCGCTTTCGCGTAGCGGTTGGCGTCAGTAATCACTTCCTTCCCATCATCATTTCAAGTCTGTGATGGGTGGGAGATGATGAAGCTAAGCAGGGCAGCTTGATAGATATATAGAATACTGGGTATCTGTCAATTTATAACATACCAAAGGTTCCTTTCGTACCAAGCTGAGGTTTGAGCGGTGAATTTGTTCGAAGTGCTCTGTACCCATCTTTGGTTTTGTGCTTCGGCATCGTGACCTTGATGCTGTCTTGGCACAAGTTTCTGCTTTTCCTTCCGTGATTTTCTGTCCCATATAATTTCCGAGTCTCGGAGTCATTGAAGATACGGTTTCAAGCTAATGATCGGACTCATTTGTGTAGCCGTTGTTTTTGTCAATGCGGCGGCGGGGTTGTTGCTGTCAAGCGAATAATGTCCCGCCTCTAGAACGGGCAACTCGTCCAAATTTGTTCGAATTTAGAATATAGACAGTATCCGTAGTACTTGCTGAGCCTGGATTCCACTGATAGTCTCCCTCTTTGCTTCTGCTTCTGGATAATTCGTTCCACGTAGAATTCACATGTTGCCACGAGCATGTCGAATTTTTACATAACCAGCAGAATTTCTGATGCTGTTGCAGAGGTTGAATGATATGTACCTCGTAATTGGTTCAATTTTCATGCATGATTGCGTCAAAAGCTTGGACGCAGCAGGTCTGTTCCTTTGTCTCAGCCCTACGATGACAGTACCCACTCAGTAGCCAGCCAGCCTTCCATGCATCGTTACCACATCTCGATGCCTTGTTTCTGCAAGCTGCCATCATTGAAATCTCAGCATTCAATTGCTTCCACCATATAAATGGATCGCCAGCAGTAACTTCCTGATGTAGCGGGGCTGCACCCATAATTATCACCAACGCCAAGGTCATGATCCAGTAAAAATGAGGTCATCATCCACACCTCGATTATCAAGATCAATCTCGAAGTCTATCTGACTGATATCCCTACACATATAACCAAAACTAAAAGTCCCTGCATATCCTACTGTATAGCCAAACTCAAACAAGTCAAACTCGAAACCATGAATAAAGTTACAACGACATCTTCAATCAGGGTGGACCGCCGAGAAGGCCGTTCCATCGCCAACGCCGCAGCTCAAAAAATCATCAACCCCTTCTCATCTCTGATCCTCAAGCCCGGCAATCCTCAACCCTGCGGCTCACCCCAATTGACACCACCGAGCAAAACACAAGGAGATTGCTCAATTGAAGAATCGCAGATCGCAAACACATGGCTCTACACATTCAAGACCCTGTCAAAGTCTGGCAGAGCCGAAGCGAGACACAGGATATACTATTTTGCCGGCGGTGGGTTCCGGGGTCTCCCAGAAAAGGAACATTGGACATTATGTTCGGATCTCTCTAGCATGTTACCGGACTACGAAATAAGTCTCGTCAGCTACCCTTTGGTGCCGAACTCGCCAGCTTCGACGGCACTCCCTCATCTAGAACGGTTATGTGATGCTCTGGTCGACCAAGCGAGGCGGGAGGGTTTTCGCATCACGTTCTTTGGGGATTCTTCTGGTGGGAATATCGCGATTGTTCTTGGTCTCTATGTTGCGACGCAGTATTTGAAGAATACCTCCGATGGACCATGTCCGGTTGAGGCTGTCATGGCCATGTGTCCAGCGACGGATATGCGAAATGAGAATCCGGATATCGATGTCGTCGAGGCTCACGATCCGATCCTAAGTCGCAAGGTCATTACCGAAGTGGCTGAGGGATGGAGAGCAGAGCTTCCAGCTTCTGATCCACGAGTCTCTCCCATCATGGCAGACTTGAGCGTCTTCAAGCAAGCGAGCATCAAAGTCGATGGAGTGACAGCAGGTTACGATACTCTGACTCCTGATGCGATCAAGTTTCGAGAGAAGCTGGCGGAGTGTGGTGTCGATGGGGATTGGCTGCAGTGGGAGAAACAGATGCATTGTTTTCCTTTGCTCTCTGCTTTCCATATCCATGAGGGGACGGAGGGGAAGAAATGGATTGTGGATGTTTTGAAGAGGAACGTGAATGGTTCTCGAGTCTAGATCACATCTTGTTGTCAGATCAGATAAGAGGCGACTGACTGACTGGCTGTATTGTTTGGTGCTACTTAGATGATACCCTGAATGCAAGGTTTGGATTTGCCATTATCGCCTGGTCTCGCTTCCGTTTCGCTTCCAGGTTGCGATCCCTCTTCAGAAGCAAAACAACTGCTGTTCCCGTGGATTTATTTCTGTCATATTTCAAGAGACCCCTGAAGTTCGACAGAACCCAATTCAGATTAAAGTACCAAGTTAATTGGCTAAGTCGCGGTGCCGAAGGAGGGGTTGTAAGACGCGTCGCGAAGTCATGAGGTCATATCATCTGGAGCTGTTCGGAGCTAATGCTCCTGGTACCACGAGTTTGTACGGTTGCGCCACACTAACGAAATGCACCATCACTGACAGCTCCAGCTAGTGCCACGCTGTACATCTTTTTGTACTCTCACTTTACCTCTAGAATTTATTATCTCCTTTTTGCTTATGTTTCAAGCACGAACGCCTTAATTTTACACTTTCTCGAATGGGTTTGGAGTTTTGCAGGCGAAAATGAGTGCATCTTCCATCAAACATGTCGACGACGCAGAGGCGCAGGCCGAGACCTCAAAGACAGGTAAATAATTCTGCCTCTTTTGGCAAATCAAATGCATTTAATTGACATACTTCAGGGCCTTCAAGTCTGTCCGTCCATAGCAATGACGATGCTCCAGCAGTCCTCATGGACCCGAATTCCAAAGAGCTCTCCTTGTACGAGAAGAAGTCGCTCTTAATTAACAAGGAATTGAATGCTATGGGAATGGGAAAATATCAGTGGTATATTTGGTCATTATGTGGTTTGGGATACTTCCTCGATCTGCTTTGGGCGCAGGCGTTTGGGCTCATCGCTACCCCGCTGCAGCAGGAGCTGGGCTTCAGCAGTGAGTGTTTCCAATTTTCTATGATGTCGATCTTGAAACGGATGCAGAAACTGACATGTGATTGTAGGTGGTGAACTGGGCAATATTTTCACGGCTTTCAATTCCGGTCTCTGTGCTGGCGCTTTCGTTTGGGGGACTCTGGTCGATATCATTGGTGGGTTTAATCGACAAAAGCATGGCCATAAATTAACTTGAGCCAGGTCGTCGATGGGCTTTTAATGGCACTGTTCTCATTTCGTGTATCTTTGGACTATGTCTCGGTGCACCAAATACATACAGCGCGATCTTAGTATTGACAGCCTTCAATGGCTTCGGTATCGGAGGAAATATTCCCATTGACACGACTATTTGCTTGGAGTTTCTCCCACAAGTACGGTCTCAAACCCCCAATTTTATCTTTCATACGTTAACAAAGATGCAGAATCGTCGATTCCTTCTCGCCCTCCTATCAATCTTCCAGCCCTTGGGAGTAGTCGTCTGCAGCGGTATCGCCTACGGCTTCATCCCCAAATACTCGTGCGCCACCGATCTCAAATCATGTAAATCCTCCACCCTCACACCAGGCGAAGCCTGCTGCAGCAAATCCGACAACATGGGATGGCGCTACCTCATGTTCACACTCGGCGGCATCGCACTCTTCATCTTCCTCCTCCGCTTCGTGCTCTTCACATTCCAAGAATCGCCAAAATACCTGATCGGGAGAGGCCGCGACGAGGATGCGATGAAAGTGCTGCATAACGTGGCAAAAGTCAATGGTTATGATTGTCGCTTGAGCATGGATGATTTCCGGGCTTTGGAAGCGAATCATGGTTCTGGATCTGGGTTGCCGGATTCACCGAATGGTTCGGGTGATGCGATGTTGAAAGATAGTGTGCCTACGCAGAGTGCTGAGGTTGCGAATCCGCCATTTATGCAGCAGGTTAAGAATGAATTTGCGAGGATTAAGATCCTGTTCTCGACTTCGGCGCTTACTAGGCTTACGATTTTGGTCTGGATTATCTATGCGTTCGATTACTGGGCGTTTTCTGTTGCTGGTATGGCCTTCCTCCCAATATCGCTTTGTTGCCAAAATTCCAGAACTTGTCACTGACACTTACCAGGCTCTTTCCTCCCCACTATTCTTCTCCGCAAGAATCAAGCAATCAGCGTATCTGTCTCGGAGACGTACCGCGACTATGTCATCATTTACCTTCCCGGTATCGTGGGAGTGGCCCTCGGCTCACTCATGGTCTACGTCCCCCGAATCGGTCGAAAATGGGCTATGGTATTCTCAGCAGCGATGATGGGCGTCTCTCTCTTCCTGTTCTCAACCGTGAATACCCAAGCCTCCAACATCGGCTTCAACCTCATGGAGTATTTCTTCCAGTCGATGTTCAACGCCGTGTTATATGGCTGGACACCGGAGGCTTTCCCAGCGCCCGTGAGAGGCACGGCGAGTGGTGTGGCTAGTTTCTGGGGGAGGTTGTTCAGTATTGTCAGCCCGTTGATCGCGGCTCATCTACTGGAAACGAGTTTGAATGGGCCGTTGTACTTGGCCGGGAGCGGGGCGCTTGTTTGTGTGGTTGCCATTATGTTTTTGCCGAGTTCGACGTTGGGTGGTCAGTCGACTTGAATGAATGGGAGATAGATCTTGGCGAACAAATCACTTCTAAGCTCCTCAGAAGACTTTTCTATTCCGGAATGCACGCCCAATCTTTTCATCGATTCATGAGACTTGGGCGAAGGACCCACCTTCCACCCCGCGTTCCCTCGTCTCCTTGCAAAGTCTGGGTCCAAATTCAGCCACTTTCTAGTGGCAAAATGGATCCGTATGACAGCTTCCCAAATCTCAACAGTTGCAACTTTCCAACAGACAACGCAGATCTGGGAAGAGACTGACTTCACCATGCCAGCAAGTTCAACCAAGGACGACCAACAGCAATGGCCTCAGCACGACGAAACGTCGCGGCCGATCACGTTTCTGTGCCACCAACAGACAACGGGCATACAGCGACTGCATCCCCGAAAACTTCTTCACCAACGAAGGTCTGAGATCGAGGATCATCGCCAGCGCAAGAAATACCACGCATCGACGATACACCCCAAGCGGCTGCAGGCACCTTTTCAGTCTTTGGAAAGCCGCCAGCTGAGCTCCCTCTCCATATCTGGGAGCTCGGTGCAAAGACTTCAAGGCTCGTCCGTCTCTAGCGAGAGGTCACCAGATTGGGAAAAACCTAGTGGGTAATTTACGAGAGGATGGACGCACTGGTAGAGCTCAGGGTGGAGCATCCTGAATGGAAGCAACCGATTGTGAAAGTGGTTGAGATGGCAAGGGCGGCTGGTAGGACTTTCGACGATCTGTGTGAAAGCTTGGTGACTTCGAAGAGCAAACTCGGAGAAGGCACAATCCATCGCTGGGAGCACTCCCACCAAAAGAAGCTCGGGGAAGCCATCTCTGGAGAACGTCAAAACCAAACAGAAGAAGACGAGATTGTTTTCTGAGCGCGATTCAGCCAACAACACTCCTCATGACAAGCAAGCCAGCGGAGACGACCTCGATCCACAGGGCCCCCTTGCAAGCAAGAGATTCAGTGCTGGTAGGATGAATCGTAATCTGGTAGTGTTGCATCTGAGGGCGGATTTTCAGTGGAGACCTAGACTTCGAATTCACCGCAAAGGGGGCGAGGGAGTCGGGATCCTGGGGGCAGGCGGGCAGCGAAAGGATTGCTGACTGATTGCAATTACTTGAGGCGTTTGGGTTGCCGTTGGGGTCGGCGGTATTGTTTTGAAAGCTCGGGATATCGATGTCGCTGCTTTTGCATTGGTACTTGAAAATGATTGATGGCTTGGGGGCCTAGATATTAGCATACTTGCAGGATACAAAAGAGGCATTTTGATGGACATTTTGGAATACTATTCGCGAGCCATGCTTGTGTGCGAGGGGGCGTCTCGTGGAGTCGTGTTGAGTCAGATCTCCTTTCGCATGCATATAATGAATCATACTGAGCTGGACTAAATTGGCTTCAGTGCTGCTGGTAGCTGACAGACACGCTGCGATTGAGTCTTGTGAAGTGGTGAAGCAATGTTTGAAGTTGAAGATGGAGGGTCGCGACTGGCGAGTGAAAGATGAAGGGATGAAGGAATGGGCACGTGACGTGAATGGATCGTCCTTTCTTGCAAGTCGTCCCATTTCGAGCTCGAAAGCTCAATACGAGCTGACTTCTTGAAAGTTAGAAAGTATCTCTGGCCTCTGGAACGCCAAGTTTGAGCAGATTCGTCGCCACGTGAGAACGTCGTAGATTAGCAATGTGGCTTATGAAAGACTTGAGCTCTTCCCTCCAGCTTTATCCCTTGGTCACCCCATCTTCAACCCTCACAACACCCCATATCCCCGGGTCACCTCTCCCACTCCTCGACTTCGACCCGGGAGAACTTACACCCGGGATCCGTTATATTGCCCACACCGTCTACCTGCTCAACAAGCGTTCTCCACGCATTGCGTTGCGGTCCTTTTGCGGGACTCTCAAATCTCCATTTTCAGAGCTAGAACAGCCCGCTGTCAAGTCTCCCGAACATGCGATGAACTCAAGTAAAGAGTAGAACTCTGCTGGCAAATGACATCTAGTGGAGTCAATGGCACAGTGGATTCTTCGTACCGGTAGTACCGATGCCCATGAAGTTGAGGATGGAGACGGGCCAAGGCATCAGGGAATATCGATGGAGTGGGATGATTCCCGTCACAGTACCAGAATTTTCGCACTTTTTTGTTTGAAGAGAGAGGAGTTTCTCGGTTGGAAATAAGATTCTGACAAGCGGCTTAAGCATTTTCCAAGGATCGATTTGAGCTACTGTAGCTTGCTTACTTGCTATGAAGCTTTGGCTTGAGTTGTTCCCCGTCATTCGTTTCAAGCTCAACATTCTGCTTTTCCCTACAGATCTCATCTATAGCTTCTGCCTCGATACGAGCTCTTCACCACCCGGGTCCAGGAGAATAGTCCATCTATTTCATCCAAGCCTCGCTCGACTGTCATCCGATGGCCGAAGATGCCCCATAACATTGCGTATGTGGCCGGCCGGGTGCGTGTTCGGCAAACCTCCCCCTCTCGAGTCATGTCGTCCCACGTCTGGACTCCAGTGTTTATCAGTACGCTGGTCCCGACGGTACTTTGACTTTTCTCCAGACTCTCCAGTTGGTCAAAATCTGGTACCTGGCACCGTTGAGATGACGAACCCTTTACCAATCCCAGCCAAGTGAGGGGCTTTCCCAACGGCGAGTGTCGGCAGTGAAGGGAGAACTTCGGGGATGCAAGTCGTATGCGTATTTAATGCATAACTAGACTAGGAGATGCTTGGCGGGAGAATTGAGGCTTTTTGGTGGCAGTCGAAGCATTTTCCTGGCAAGCCACGCGGGAAGGCGGGGGGGAGCGAAAACTTTATCCTCAAGCGGGGTATTGGAGGTCGGCCCTTTTGTCCTCACGTGCAACCCCACTTCCCAATCGTATGCATCCCCAGCTCCCCCATTCCCCACTTCCAGATCTGTGGCGTCGCCTGTCGCCCCCGCATGTTGACAAGAGGTGGATCTTGACCGGGAAATCGTCGGCTGTTGATGCTAGATAATTTTGTTTCTTGATCGGCGGTCCGCTCCATGACGATGTGTTCGTTGACTTCGGCAGAGATCTCGTGCTTTTGGGGCCAGCTAATGTCCGGCAAAGATGGGATACCAAGCATGTCCATCGTGTTGACGGACCGATTCAAGCATCAAGGGTTCAAGCCCAGAACGCCTCGTCCACTTTGCTCCTATTCAAGATGTCATTGATATTGCTTGCTAAAACTTGCGGGCGGAGGGGATATATAAGGTGGACAGGATGCCGAGATTCTGGTTTTCGGTTCATCAGTCGCAAACTGAACATCAATCCGACCTTCCAAGATGCTCTACTCCTTCTTGTCGGCAGCTGCTCTGCTCGCACCAGCTCTTGCTGTTGTGCAGCCACTGAACACTACCATTCTTGGTCAATATGGACACTCTCCAGCAGTTTACCCATCACGTATGTTCTCCGAAAGTCGCCTGACAAATCCAGCTAACAGTTCCAAGCAAATGCCACAGGCGCTGGTGGATGGGAAGAAGCTCTTGCGAAGGCGAAAGAGTTCACTGCTCAGTTGACTGCAGCCGAGAAAGCAGACATGGTCACGGGTAAACCAGGACCATGTGTTGGTAACATCGTCGCTATTCCTCGTCTTGGGTTTGGTGGTCTCTGTCTTCAAGATGGACCATTGGCTATTCGGACTGTGGACTATGCAAGTGTTTTCCCTGCTGGTGTTACTACCGCTGCTTCATTCGATCGCAAGTTGATGTACGAGCGTGGTGCTGCTATGGGTGCTGAGTTCAGAGGGAAGGGTGCCCAAGTTGCTCTTTCGTAAGCCAACCCACCTCACCATACAAAGATTATTCCTGACAAATTCAAAGTCCTGTTGCAGGTCCTCTCGGTCGTTCTGCTTATGCTGGCCGAAACTGGGAAGGGTTCTCTCCAGACCCATACTTGACAGGTGTTGCTATGGAGGAGACCATCACTGGACTCCAAAGCAATGGACTTCAAGCGTGCGCTAAGCACTGGATCGGTAACGAGCAAGAGACACAGAGAAACCCAACTTACAAGAACGGCTCTATCGTTCAGGAATCCATCTCTGCTAACATCGATGATCGAACTATGCACGAGCTGTACATGTGGCCATTCGCGAACGCAGTTCGTGCTGGCGTTGCAAGTGTCATGTGCAGTTATCAGAGACTGAATGGATCCTATGCTTGCGAGAACTCCAAGGCACTGAACGGTTACCTGAAGGAAGAACTTGGATTCCAAGGATACGTCATGTCTGATTGGGGTGCGACCCACTCTGGTGTGCCATCCATTGAGGCTGGTCTGGACATGAACATGCCTGGTGGTCTTGGTCTTTACGGACTGACGTTCGGCGAGGCATCTGACTTTGGCGGAAACGTCACCCTTGCTGTCAACAATGGCACACTGGATGCTTCCCGTGTTGATGATATGGTCATTCGTATCATGACTCCATACTTCTTCCTTGGACAAGACAAGGACTACCCAACTGTCGATCCATCGTCTGCTGACCTCAACACTTTCTCTCCAAAGGATACTTGGTGTAAGTACTTTCCCTTGTTGCTTATTCCTCTGCGTCAAAAGTTCAATGCTGATGTTTTACAGTCCGTGAGTACGTCCTGAATGGCACCCGCAGCCGTGACGTTCGCGCCGATCATGGTGCCCTCATCCGCAAGCACGGAGCCGAATCCACCGTTCTCCTCAAGAACGTGAACAACGCCCTTCCTCTCAAGTCCCCCAAAATCATCTCCGTCTTCGGCAACGACGCCAGCGAAGACACTCAAGGTTTCTACAACCAGGTTGATTTCGAGTACGGTACCCTTGTCGCAGGAGGTGGCTCCGGCACCGGTCGTCTCACCTACCTCATCACCCCCCTCGAAGCCATCAAGGCTCGCGCCTCCAAGGACGGCGCTCTGGTCCAACAATGGCTTAACAACACCCTCGTAGCCACCAGCGACATCTCCACCCTCGCCATCCCCGAAACCCCCTCCGTCTGCCTTGTCTTCCTCAAGACCTGGGCCGAAGAAGCCGCCGACCGCGTCTCCCTCGAGCTCGACTGGGACGGAAACGACGTCGTCGAATCCGTCGCCTCCTACTGCAACAACACCATCGTCGTCACCCACTCCTCGGGAATCAACGACCTGCCCTGGGCCGACCATGAGAACGTCACCGCCATCCTAGCCGCTCACTACCCTGGCCAGGAATCCGGAAACTCAATCGTCGACATCCTCTACGGCGACGTCAACCCCTCGGGTAAACTCCCCTACACCATCGCTCTCTCGAACGACGATTATAACGGCTTGCCTACCACGGCTGTCAACTCCACCGATCCAGATGCCTGGCAAGCGTGGTTTGAAGAGAAGCTCGAGATCGACTATAGGTTTTTCGACGCGCAGAATATGTCCGTGAGGTATGAATTCGGTTTCGGTCTCTCGTACTCTACATTCGAGCTCTCCGATCTCGCAATGTCATCTTGCGCTTCTGCGAATGTCTCAGCCACACCAGCACCACAATCCGCTACTACGCCCGGTGGAAATCCTGCGCTTTGGGAGAATCTGTATAATATTACTGTGACGCTGAAGAATACGGGTGATGTGGCTGGCGCGACGGTACCGCAACTATACCTCTCGTATCCAGATTCTGCGCCAGCTGGTACTCCACCGAAGCAGTTGAGGGGTTTTGAGAAGGTGATGCTGGAGAGTGGGGAGAGTGAGAGTGTGAGTTTTGAGCTGATGCGGAGGGATTTCAGTTATTGGGATGTGAGCAGTCAGGAGTGGGTTATTCCAGCTGGGGAGTTTGGAGTTAGTGTGGGGTTTAGTAGTAGGGATTTGAAGGTTGTGGGGAGTGTGAGTGTTGTTTGAGGAGCTGGAGGAATGAAGTACATGATTGAATGGATACTCTATACAAATAATTATATAGCTGAATGAATAAATGGATAATGAACCTCATCCGCTTTTGGAAATTCTGTCCCATATACAGGCCACCAAGAATCAAATCCTACCCCGATAGGCAAACCGAAACGTCTCAACCCTATGTCATTTGGCTCCGAAAGAAATGCCGATGTCCGCGGCAACTTCCACACACAACCTGATTCTCTTAGCTATTCTTCCATTGCGTTCACTGTTCGCACATACTGGTTGCTCGTCTCTTTCCTCAACGGGCTGCCAACGTCATATTTTCTCTCACTGTCACTTTCGACATCATCATCACTTCATTTCATAACCCTCATTCTCACAATGATTCATTTGCTACTGAATCCTTAGCTACTGGGGCAGAATATGTCTTCCTGAATTTTATCTAAAAGATACCCAAAGCACTTTCATGTTCCTGACTGTCATTCCCTGTAAGACATATGCAACAGGATGCAGATTACCCTTGAAAAGTTCAATCCTTCGGCACCAACGCTGCGGAGATGGGAATTGTGAAAGAAGGAATACCTCTTATATATTCCTGTCGCAATACTCGATCCATGATCTCCAAAAGCAGATCCAAGCTGTTGGTCTTAAAACCCTCGTTCAGTCAGGTGAACTAACAGGGACTCACATCATTCCTTCCTTGTGCAGATGGATGTGATTCAAGATGCCGCACCGTAGACACTCACTAATGCATGCCGTTCGGTCTATTATATAAACCTATAGAGCCGTCAACTAGCTGCTTCTCTGGTAAACACGGTGTCCTTGGAAGGAAGACAGGACTTATTTCCGAGTATCTTTCGGCCGTATTAAGGGATGGGATAGTATGGTATGGTTGCCTAGGCAATATTGGTGATAGAATTTCAACCTGGCATGGAACATGTCCAGTTCACAAAGGACCACTGCTTGTTCGATATATGAGCTGCCACCCACCTTGAAATGAAGAGTTTTGTTGCCATCTCCTTGGCTGTTGTCATGCCTCCTAGCTGCGCCGAAAGCTTGCTACCACGGGTAAAGAGTCGGACCTTGTGCGATGAACTATTTTCATATAAAGTTCGTTGAGGTAGGTTTTTCATCAGACCTTAGTTGACTCAAGGAAGCCTGAGGACAAGGTCGTATCCAGAGTCAACTTCTCCTGGAAGAAGCGAAGTGCGTTGTTTGTTCCATCTGCCGAGGTGTAGAAGTGGGGGACTTTACAGTCCCTCGAACCTTCCTCTGCTAATCCTGTGTAGTCCTTCCTGGAAACTTACTAGTTCGAGACGATATCTCTGTGATCGAGTAGCTAATCTGGCTAGGAGAAAGCGTGGGAGTGAAGGCAACGGGTGACATGTAACGGCCGAAGAGATGAGAGCTGGCGAGGGCTAAAGGAGAGGGATGTTGAGGGGCGAAAATTGCTAGAATTGGGAAGTATAAAGGCTCCTCGTACACCTAGGTCTCAGACTGCTAGAATACCCCAAGCGAATTGCGAACCTGGCTATGGAGGGCGGGTTGACGTTCCCAGCTGTGGAATGTGCACGGCTTGACTTACTGAATTGTACGTTCACCATGTCTCTGTAATATAATTCGGATCACATTGTAGTGGATTGTGTGAGATCCATAGGTAACAGTGACGAGGACTGTTGTGCTGCTGCTGATCCTGAGTCTGCTGTCATTTCTTACGTTGCTGCCAACCTCATTCATCAGCCATCAGCACTCTGGGAGCATACAAATTGGAGCGATCTGACGCCTCATAGAACCAAGCCGGCGCTTCAAAACTTGAGGTTTTAGTCCTGTTAAGTTTGTTCCACCACCCTATGTTGCCGAACATCTCGCTTACATTGCGTACCCAACGGTTGTCTTTGAGCACGCCTCTTGGTCGAGTATCGGTGCTCTGCTTTTGCGAGAACTTATCCTGCTCCTTTTATATCCTGCCATAATAGTCTACTCACAGGATTTCGAATGATTATGGTTCCAAGAGAATGAATAAAATCTAGGCTTGTTGACACTGATTATCGACCTTATGAGGAAAAAGTATATAGAGCTCGTTAGTCAAGTATAGTTCTACATCAAATGAGAGGACAATCAGTGGATGGACTGTACATAGAAGCGATCGTTGGAACCAAGACACTCTGGGTCATGCTTTTCTGTATGGAGTCTTCTTCAGTAACTCTCCACCTCTACCCTAGGAAAGGCGGTAATGTTCAAGCGTAATTGCGGCTTCAGAATGAGGATACTTGTTGTTTATGAGGACATGCACCGCTGTCTATAATTAAGTAGCTGCCAGAAATCCCTACTCAAGCATATCCTCTGAAAATCGACTGATTATTCCTGCGCACAGCTTGGACTTCAGGATCAATTTACCTGCTTCCTCGGCAAAGGATTCCTTCAGGAGGTGTGTTTTTCAATGCCTGCCCCGCTTTGTGCAGCTGTCGAAGCCAGAAAGCACAACTTCCCCCTTCGCCTCTCTGGGTGCTGTAGAAATAGCGGGGCTGCAGTGTTTGGATAACGCCGTGACTTCATTGACTTGCCAGTTCTTTGAAGCATTCGAAATTCTCATGCCAAATAACACTTAGCTACGATTTCCCCATATTTGGTAGTGAGCTGCAATCATGGGAGGAATTCACATAATGATCGGATCACGATAGTAACTTGATTTACTCAACTTTTGACATTGAAAACTCGGAAAAAATATGCGTGTTTTCCAGTATCAGTCCGAAGAGTGGAAACATGCTTTGGCCAACATTCAAGAAAACAGCTAGAACACCCTAATCGATCATCTTTCCCATCCCCCCTAGCCAAACGAGACATGCTTACACCGTCTTACCTTTACCCTCGATCTCAGTTCCCGACAGACTTTGCCTGTTGGAAACCGTCTGCCCCTCCTCCTGCCTCTCAACCTCCTCCTGCTCAACCGTTGCAGCTCTCCGCTTGACAACCTGCCTCCAAATATCCACAGCCAGCATAATCACCTCCCAAGCGAACAAAATCGTCAACGCCCTGCTCAACCTATTGTAACAACCCTTACTCCAAATCTGAATCATAACCGTCCACAGCTCATGCGCCGGCAACGCATATCCAACCCTGTAAAACCCCGCACTAACATCAAACGGCATAACCGTACTCGTAATATTAACAATAATCCACGTAAACGTAAAGAACGGGACAAAACTAATCGGAATCGTCGCAATAACCGCATCCAACACCAAAAAGTTAACATGCATAACGAGACACAGAATCGCCCACGTCTGCACGAACTGTACGCCGTTCAGATCCCAGGTTTCTCGGAAAGCCCAGATGTAGGTGCAGGAGAGGAGAGCGCCGATGAATGCGTATAAGAGGGAGGCGAGGAGTCGGAAGACGATGAGAGTACGGATGGGGATTGTGGTGTAGAAATTGAAGGTGGTGGTAATGCCGTTGAAGGCGAGGATGAAGAAGAATTGCATGAGGGTGTACATGACGATGGATGCTGTATTGAGGAGGAAACGCGCGCTTTGGGGGGTGGGTGAGAGATTGATTGAAGTTGCACTGAAGGGATTGAAGAGGACTTGCGCTGTGGAGGGGGAGGTGGTGTTGAGTGTTTGGAGGGCGGTGCTGCCGTTTGTGCGGAGGTATATGGCTTTGGCGGTTTCGCTGAGGATAAGGAGGTTGGAGTAGACATTGATGGCGGTGGTGGGATAGCGGATTTGGTTCCAGACGAAGGTGATGGCTTGTGTGGGATCAAAGGTGTCTGGACTTTGGCCGGCAAGTGCATTGCTCAGATTCGCTGTCGCTCCTTCGTTGATATATATTGCACCCCAGTAGTCCCCTCTGCAGACCGCAGACTCAACATTATTTCCTGTTATAAAATTTGCTGACGATCTCTCGGATATTGTAGGAAAGTTATCGGCTTTCAGTATTGTCCCAGCGAGACGTACACTTTCACCGATGGCGCCTTGGTCGTAGTCGACCATAAGGATGTGAAGATTGTGCATGCGATGATCAGATTTCCAGAGGGCGCCGTATAGGTAGCAGAGATTTGCGAGAAAGAGAATTTGAAGCATGACGAAGCTGCCTCCGACGGCGAAGAAGTATGGCTTCCTGGCTGCAGCCAGAGATGGACTCATGAGGGGGATCCGCATGTTGGGCGCGTTTGCTGGGAGGATGTGCGTCGAAACTTCAACTGTGAAAACAAGTAGGAGAAGAGAATCGGACAAAAGTTCAACAGGCTGCGACTTGGTAGCAACGAAGAAGAAAAGAGGGTTGGATAAAAAGGCAGATTAAATAACAGGAAGGAAATGTTGCCAAGAAGGCCCAAACCTACCGTCCCAGCAATTCCCATCCACCATCAGCATCCCTTCGAACGAAATCGAGAATTTTGTTAGAGGCTTCAGAATCAACGAAGGTGGGCATGCCTCGATATATCGTTACGAACGGCGAAACGGTACCGATCGGGCATAGCTGGCACATCATGCAACTAACTTCTCGGTCCCGAAAAGCTGGGGATAGCATTTGTCCAAGGACCAATGGACGGCGCTCGCTTGTTGTTGGTGCAAGCAAAAGTCTCGAAATCCATACAGGGATTGCGAGATGGGATGAGGTTCCAACTACCTCCATTTTGAGAATTGCAAGATGCAGCTTCAGTTCTACGGTTCTGATCTAATCGAATCATTCTAGCGCATTTGATCTGCTTTCGATTGGTATTGATGTTTTTTCCTGCTCTCGCCTTTGAAGTTAAGTTGTACTTTGGTTTTGGTACAAATACCCCGGTAGGTAGATCGTGGTGCTCGGAGGTATGGTTAATAGCGAAGACCGAGGTTTTGGCGTTGGCGCTTGAGTGCAGAAACACAAAAGGAATATGTCTGTCTTCATAACGAAGGATGCAGAACTTCTGGACATTAGTTGCGTCAAGGAAAGACACATTATATTCTTTGTATACTTCGTCACTTCATGTGAAGCTTTGTTGAAATTCCTTGGCAGCTATGTACTTGACACAATATTGGTTCCTTGCGGTCACATCCGTGGAAATATATTATACATAGCCTGTTTAGACCCATGTACCTATATTTATGCTATTTTCAGATACCCATTAGGACTTTCTGCAGTATTGGGAAGATAGGCGAGCTAAAGACGGAAGTCAATACGCAATTCAGTATTGGAGGGAATTGAAGCTTACCCGAGTCCAGTAACAGGGTCCCAACCCTTAGCAGTAGGGAAGCCTGGGCCTCCACAACCGGGGTTGCTACCAGAAGTGATGTCGGTGAAAGCTTCGGGATGTTGATACTATGGCATTGTTAGTCAAGTCTCGCTTGATAGGAGGCAACGCGAGCATACCAAAACAGGGTGAATAAACCCAACGGTACTCTTGCCCGCTGCAATTCTCTCCTCATTGACCAAATTTAGGACCGCACCCCAGACAGGCGCTGAGAGCGAAGTACCGCCGACCAACCACCACGACCCGTTATTGTACACGACTTGTCTGTCACCAACAGCGCCGACATCAGGATACGCACGTCCGCCATGATGATAAATCCCACCCATCACGCTGCTGAAATCACCATTCTCAACATAGTGATGATATCCCGAGAAACCCAGGGAGTCCTCAACCTGGTCGAAATACGCATCAACAGCGTCGCGCTGATAGCTCGGGATTCCGAAAACGTTTGAGAAGCCGCCGCCACTTGGGAATCTTGCGGTAGCTACCTCCTTGAGTTTCTGGCCAGCGACAGGGACGGTGGAGGGAGAGAATCGATCCCATTCTGTGCTGCCGACAGAAAGGACGTATGGGCAAGAAGAGGCGTAGTCGGGGTCGAGAATCTTGCCGGATGCACCGTTGCAAGTTGCACCGCCAACTCCCGAGTCACCAGAGGACATGACGATGGTTACGCCTTGGAGGGCGAGTTTCATCCATTCGTTACATTGGCGCTTGATGTAGTAGTCTGGCCAAGACGCTTCGCTTCCGCCGTAGGAGATGGAGATCACGTTGGTCTTGGGAAATTAAACTTGTGATTTAATGGTGTGGGGAAGGTAAGAGCTTACCGGTTTGTACACACCACACTGAAGTTGGCCTTTGTAGCCACCCGGGTTTGGGTCTGGATAGACTGGATCTAGACACTCCTTGGCTTTGCAGTTTCCGGTTTCACCAAAGGCACTGTAGGTACAGTAGCTGCCGTCGATGGCATCGAGGAAGTCTGAAAAATTAGTCAAAATTTAAAATCGGGTATGTCGCTGTACTCACTGTTCCAGAATCCATTGTAACCTCCATTTTATTCATAGTACTCATCGTCTTCTTGGAAGAGGACGAGACCTTGGGGGTAAATGAGGGGTTGCGCCGCATCAAAATCTAGAGCTGCTTCAAGAGCATCTGTGGTGACGAAGAGTGGTGTATCTTCAGTCGCTCCGATGGCACCGTCAATCAGGCGCTCTTCTGGGTAAGTACCATTGGGAATGTGCCTAGACAATTTTCAGCGGGCTGAGTCAGTCTTGGTCAAATTTTGGACATACGGGTAAAGATGGCTGTAGTAAACATCAAGACCGGCTCTGCTATAGTGAACATCGAGACTCTCGTAAATGCCGAGCTTGTTTCCTGGTGCAGACTTGCTGGCTTCAGGGATGTCGTACTGGACTAGGAGATTTGTTAGCTAGGATCTCCTGACAGAAATTGTTTCAAACCCACCTCTTGTGCAATCAGCAGTGACATAGATGTCACAGTTTGTACCATTCGCCTGCGGGAAACCAGGAAGCTTTGTAATGAACGGCTGGGCGCCTCCAGCACTCAATGTGCTGGAGAATCGCTTGTTCAGCTCATCACCAGAGCTGATCTTTGCATTTCTCTGGCGGAGTCTGGTTCCGGGTGTGATGTAATCAACATGCTCTTGAATGTGAGTAGGAAGGTGATACTCCTCGGTTGACACATCGTGCACACCAGAAGAATGCTCCCAGAGGTAGAAGTCCGCGAACAGCAAATTGTCGGCTTCTTCGGCAGTTGCATCAAATTGAATCCACTTGTGATTGTCAGTGTCGTGGTCCAATGATGATCCAAAAGTACACAAATACCTGCTTGTTGACAGACGGTGCACATCGGTCTGCACTGATGCCGGACGAAGCAAGCCAGTTCATTACAGCATCAGTAGATGACTGACGAGGGGCAAAGAATTCAATGACTTCCTCTGGAGTCATGTGGTCGCCATAGCTTGCAGATCCCGGGGTTGAGCTGCGTCGACAATTAACATCGGTCAACAGGTGAATTGATGTACTCACATCTCCATCAGCCTGTTGTGACCAGCCTCAAGATTGTGCTGCTTCAAGCCGATTCTCATGGGAAACATCTGACTGCTTGGAACCTTCGACTTCTTCGTCCATTGTTGACCCCATTGAGGCAGATGGCGCTCATGCAGGCTGTGCGATGCAGGGATCTCTCGCTTTGTTCTGACGGAGTGGGAGATGGGACTTGCCAACGTCTCGAGGACGAGGCCACTAGCCAAAACAGCAACAAGCGAGCGCATCAACATGGTTCCGAAGATGAGACGCGAGGATTTGGGAAAACAAGAGTTGAGGAAAGCTCGGCGGGGTCATTCATGAGCTTTATGTTTTCCATCCCATTTCTGATCACGTCTTCGAAATGGCAGATTGGGAGCGGCACGCTGCATGATGATTGAGCACACAGCATTTCGCGATCCGAAGTGGAAGGTTGTAATTGCCACCCCCTATCCACCTTCTCAAAAGCGTTGGTGCGGCGCACCTAGCGGCGGAAGTGCTGATCCTCGGCGGATGGATAAGCTTTGCTAAGCTTTCTCTGGAAGGTATTGGTGGAGAATAAGCTTCCTTGGAAATTGTGGAGCTTAGCATTGGTTGGATTAAATGCAATGCTTGTGCCTTGCAGAATGCACAGGGAAGGTATGTCGTGTTGAATGGGATCCGGTCGTGTCGTTGGATTGGTAGGACGAGATGCGGATGGAGATAACGGGCATCTCGGTAAGAGCCTGTCGAGTAAGCACCGCCTATACGGTACGTGAACTGGGATGGGAACTCGGCGGCCCATTGCGGGTTTTCTGGTGGACAAGAAGGTCTAATTCATGGGTAATTTTACCTCTTTTGATCGAATACGTGATTAGTGGTTTATGCTGCCACAATTCGGAAAACCTGGAAGTAACCATATGATCACGTGGTAATTCGGTTGAAGCTTGCTTGCTCAGATCGAAGTGCCTCAAATTGACGAGGAAACAAAGGGAAGGCATATCACGTCATGGATTATTTCAGTCTTTTGAGTGTACTCTTTGAGGTGCTGCAAGAAGACTGATTCCTGCCTCCTTGAAATTGACAATACCCTTACCCACCTCGCTAAATCAAAAACGCAAACATATTCCCCTCACCCTTCTTGAACCACTCCGTCTTCTGCTCCCAAGCATTGACAATCAGCTCTTTCGCGATCTCAACAACTCTTCCCTTCTCTTTCTGGCCCTCTTCATCTTCGGCAACCCACCCCGCAATTGGTCCAAAGGCAAGTAGGTGCACACCAATTTGCAAAGCATTTCTCCACTTCTGTTCCTCACCTAATTCTCCTAGTCCCTCCATGTATCCTTGTGCGATCCAAAGTCCGCTGTCGAATCTCTTGAACAAATGGAATGCAAAAAGTTCCCCGAGCATTTCTCCGTGGTCGAGAGCTGGAGAGCCAAGTTGTGCTTGCTCCCAGTCTGTTATGATCACGGGCGTTTCAGCGCTAGAAAGCTGTTGCAGAGATACGTCGGCAATGAGAATACTGCGATGGTCAGCTAGGAATCCCAATCAAAGGCCTAAGGCAACTTACTTTCCCGGCCAAAGATCTCCATGGGTGATCTTCAAATCCTTCTCATGCTCCAATTCCTTTAACGCCATCTCCTTCACTGCCGTGAAGATACTCTTGGCGTCCCCCAGAATTTCTGGGAATTGACCAACACGATCAAGCATCCAGTCGTAGTTAATCATATGCTTCAAGCTCTGCATCTGGCTGTTGGCCTTGAGTGTCTCGCGTAGCTTGGCATCAGTGTTGTGGTGAAAAGCTGATATGTACTGTCCGATTGCTTTCCCCAGAGCGTGGCATTGGGATTTCAACTCAGCTGGAGCAGCCGAGTTGAGATGCCAATTGATGTAGGCTTTCAAGTTCGTGGATTTGGGAAGGTATTCCATGACTTGAGTATTTGTCAGGTCGTCGTAAAGCAACAGCTTTGGCGTTCTAACACTTGCATGAAAAGTCACAACTTGATCGGTTGCATGAGAGTCCACCTCTTGGGTAACCGTGAAGTCTGACAAAGCTTTGAAGCATTGTGCTTCGATATTCTGTTGTATCAACTGTCAGTCAGATGACCCTGCATTTTCTCCAAGAAAACTCACACATCGAGCAATGCTAATCATATTCGCCGGCGCAACAGCCATGTACGGTTCTCCATGTTTGACGACCACCTCAATCGAGCCATCATCCAACGGTGAAGTCAGAGTCGCTTTGTGAATAAAGTTCGCTGAGCCTCCTGTCAATGGTTCCAGCGAAGTAGATGCGTAGCGAGTTGTTTTCAGCCATTCAAATACTTCGGACTGGATCTCGTCTCGGGTCTTTGCGATGTCGGTAGCCATACTGAAGATTCTGCTTGAAGGATTTCAATGGACCAATATAATCTCTGCGCTTGGTATTTGAATTCTCATGGTTTGGCCGAATATTCACATTGGTGTCACCTGAGTCTACTCTTAAGCGAATCAATAATTGCTGCCTTGGGACTGCCAAGTTAGATCTCCGCTATTTTTGAGGTGGAAAAGTTAAAAATATGTTGGTTACCTGCGACTCCATGTCTTGTTCCATGTTATATGGCATGCTTTAGCGATCAGCACTAGGTCATAGCGGGCCGCGTACGCGGTACCCGAGCCGCCGCTACATATCTAGATGTCGCTTCCGTCTCTCCAAAAGTCTTGTGTTTGTACTTAGAGGATCTCATTGTTGACTATCTGCTCGCTTAAAGTTCCAAGGTCTTTGCGTAGACGAAGCATTTGGGATCCTGATGTTGCGCATAAATAGTACCGAATATACATGGTGCTAAACAAATCTGATCTGATCGCTCGGTACTCCGCGGCGGGCCATGGTCAGTCCTAGTCATACAATGAGCGCTTGATTGAGCATAGGACACATGGATGTGATTCATCTGGATCCTTTTTCGAGACGAATAAAACAGCTTTAACCCCTCGTGAAAGCCTGGCTGTACCTCGGTAGAAACTTTGGTTGAGTGGATGATGGCAAGTAGCCGGGTCAAGAGACTGCGGCTTCAACTCAATGCGATTCAAGCTTCATGGAAATCCGACAACTCACAAAGCACGATTAATTGTTAAATCTGGCTACCTATGTCTTCGCAATGGAACCAGAAAAAAAAGGATACGTAGTCGTTCTCAAGAGACTTCATAGTGCTGCTCTCTCTTGAATGACATACAAAGGCGAGAGTCGTGGCGCGAGGCCGCTTCTGACCAACTGACGTTGTGGAAATAGCTCAAAGTTCATACAAAAGTACGGAATGATGTATTCAACTCGCATTCTCTACCTTCCTTCATCGGAGTAATATATCTTGGGTCGCTCGGTGCCTCAGCACTGGCGGGATCTCCAAGACTTTGCCAGCTTACGTACTCTTGGTACTTCAGCTTGGCTGGTCCGAATCTGTATGTTTTGTGGTTGGCCACAGTCTTTAGTCACCGAAAGCTTGGCTGATACTTTACTGGTACACCTCGTATATTAGTTCGGTATTGCACTGCTGTGCCTCATTGGCACCTATAGCACCCGTCCGCCGCGTCACCCACGGCCCGTCACAGGTTCTCGCTTCGGAAACTCGCCGACTTCTTAAAGGGTAAATATAACAAGTACCGATGCCGTGTCAGATCGCAGATGAGGCAATTTCAGGCCTCCCATTCTCAATATGGGCACTCAACCTCAAAGTCGCTCAGATATGGGAATACCTACTCCAGAAAACTTCGTTCGCCAATCTATGATCCAGCAAGCACAAGCCGCAGCTGCTGGACAGATTGACCAATCACAATCCGCGAGACAGGAAGCGCTCTTGCAGGAGACTGACCTCGCAAATCCCGACATTGCTGAAGATGAGCTGCCTCCTCCTGCATACGGCACAACTTATGGCGAGATCTGCGAAGAAAAGAATGGCCTTGGCACTAGTGCACTCATTACTGACGATGGCCGAGTGAACATTCGCATCAACCAGCTCAATCGTCGCTTGTCGACAGTATTAAATCCTGCTTTACGTCAACAAATTCAGAATGCGCAGGATAGTCCTGCACCCCCTCTTCCGTACATTCCCCCTTTTCTGGGAGGCGAGAAAGGGGTTGCTCCTCCTCCTCCATTGAATGTAGTCATTCAGGTAAGCACACAATCCTTCTATGCTGATGAGTTAGTCCGATACTAAGTTTCAGTCAGGTCGTAGGCTCTCGTGGAGATGTTCAGCCTTTCGTCGCTCTAGGAAGAGTCTTGAAAGAAACATACGGCCATCGCGTACGCCTGGCAACGCATCCCACCTTCAAAGACTTTGTCCAGGAGAATGGGCTTGAATTTTTCAGCATTGGCGGGGACCCCTCCCAGTTGATGGCCTTCATGGTGAAAAATCCCGGACTAATGCCAGGCTTCCGCAGTGTCCTGAAAGGCGACATCAGACAGAGGAGGAAGGATGTTGGTGAGTACATTCAAGGATGTTGGCGGTCATGTTACAAAGCTGGTGATGGAATGACCATTCAACCCAACGACGAGGACCTTCTTTCCGAGTCTCCCGGAAAAAACCCTCGACAAAAGCGTGCAGGACGGCCCTTTGTTGCAGACTGTATCATCGCCAATCCTCCAAGTTTTGCACACATTCATTGCGCAGAGAAGCTCGGTATACCTCTACACATCATGTTCACTATGCCATATTCTCCGACTCAAGCGTTCCCACATCCGCTGGCGAACGTTCAATCCTCCAATGCCGATCCACATGTTACCAATTATCTCAGCTATGCCATGATCGAAGTCCTCGTGTGGCAAGGCCTGGGTGACCTGATCAACAGATTTCGCACGAAGTGCCTCGGGCTGGATCCTGTCAGTCTGGTATGGGCTCCCGGCATGCTACAACGTCTCAAAGTTCCCCATACCTATTGCTGGTCTCCAGCACTGATACCGAAACCCAAAGATTGGGGCCCACACATCAACATATCGGGATTCTATCTACTGGGGTTGGCTTCCAAATATACTCCTCCGCCGGATCTTCAAGCATTTCTCGATGCTGGTCCACCTCCAGTTTACATAGGATTTGGAAGTATTGTCTTGGAAGATCCGAATGCGATGACTGAACTCATATTCGAGGCCGTGAAGATGACGGGGCAGCGTGTACTGCTCTCGAAGGGTTGGGGAGGTATGGGAGCCGACGAACTCCGGATTCCAGATGGCGTCTTTATGCTTGGCAATTGCCCCCATGACTGGCTCTTCCAGAAGGTCTCTTGCGTTGTTCATCACGGTGGTGCAGGGACGACTGCAGCAGGTATCACTGCAGGAAGATCAACTTTAGTCGTTCCGTTCTTCGGAGATCAACCTTTCTGGGGCGCTATGGTTGCGCGAGCGGGCGCTGGACCGAACCCGATCCCTCACAAACAACTAACAGCCGACGGGTTAGCAGAGGCTATCAACTTCTGTTTGAGACCCGAAAGTCTCGAACGAGCTAAAGAGCTCGCAAGTAAGATTGCAGCCGAGCGAGGCACTGATATAGGTGCTCAGTCATTCCATCAATTTCTCGAAGTTGACCGACTTCGCTGTTCCCTTGCACCATCTCGAGCTGCCGCGTGGCGTGTCAGGCGCACTCAAATTAGGCTCAGCCCTTTCGCTGCCTGCACTTTGGCAAATGCAAACCTTCTCGATTTCAAAGACTTGAAACTCTTCAGAGCACAGGAATACATCGCGGATGAAGGCCCCTCGGATCCCTTTTCGGGATTCAGCACGTCGACTGTCGGGGCTGTTCTCAGCATGGCAATGGGAGTTGCCGATCTCCCATCAGAGACTTGGAAGGCCGTATCCACACCATTTTGCTCAAAACAGCAAGCCCAAGCATCTATGTCGACTTTGACAAGCAATGGCGAGAGTTCGCGGACAAGAAAACGATCAAGTCCTATGACTTCACCAAGCAGAAGCCAGACGAGCTTGGATATGCCGGATCGCCAGACCGGCCCTTCTACCCGCCCAGATCTGTCAACACGGGGCTCGAGCAGCGGATCGACCTCTACCACAGAGACATTACAGGAGCAATTGAGCACCAAGACAAGCAACACTAGCTCGAGACGAGTCCTTAGCCGAAGTGATTCCAACAATATTCCCAGCCGTGACGTGTTGAACAAGAAGGGTATAAGCTCGGACAAAGGACTCGGTCGTATCATGAAATCAGCCCTGTCATCACCTATGGATATCTCGGTGAGTATCACGGAAGGATTCCATAACGCGCCGAAGCTCTGGGGAGACGATACAGTCCGCCCTACACAACAAGTCACCGATATGAAGTCAGGCGCCCGGGCAATAGGGAAGGAATTTGCTTTCGGTATGTATGATGGCGTTACCGGTCTGGTCACTCAGCCTTGGAAAGGCGCACAGAAAGAGGGTGTTACTGGCTTCGCCAAAGGAGTAGGGAAGGGCATCGGAGGAGTTCTGTTTAAGCCAGGCGCAGCACTTTGGGGAATACCGAGTTACATGATGAAAGGCGTGCATAAAGAGGTGCAGAAACTATTCGGCAGTAATGTCCAGAATTATATCGTGGCTTCCAGGACCGCCCAGGGATACGAGGAGTGGCTCCAAAGCTCTGAAGAGGAAAAGAAGGATGTCATTGAGCGGTGGAAGTTGATTCAAAAATATGTCAAGAAGAAGCACAATCAGGATGAGATGGTGCGAGATGTTCTGGAGACACAACGAAAGCAAAACATGGAAGGAAGAGGTGCTCGTGAGAATGGAAGTATCTCGAGCTCCGCCCGGTCAGTAAATGCCGAGTCAGATAGCTATACCTTTGTGACGAATGGTTCGTGGTCTCTCAATGAATCGTCATCGGTTACCGACATGGACGAAAACATTCGGCAGTCTGTCCGGGGGATGTCACGAGGAGATGCCGAAGAAGACGCCAATATGGAGCGAGCGATTCGCGAGGATGTGTCTCGCCAGCAAAATCGAGGCCAGCGGCACGAATTATCAGATTCTCCGGATGATGATAAAGATTGGCGGGAAGTGCTAGCAGCCAGCGAGGCTGATGCTCAGAGACAGGCAGATGAACGATTGGAACATGAAAGACAGCTGAAGCAAGTCATGAGAGAAAGTCTAAGCGATCACAGAACCAGGAGTGGTGACCAAGGAATTGAGTCAGCTGTAGAGCTTCCCGCAGACCAATACACCAGCAGACCCTCCGGACAAGCACCGCAGTACTCAGGACCTGTGGCAGGAAGTTCGCGGGATATCCAGCAACCCCCCTCATATACGACGGGCCATCTCGCAGGCACAACACAAGCCGAGTTTGAAGCGCAGCAGCGGGCCCGACCAGGGGAGAAGTCGGCAGCGGAGAAGATGGAGGAAGAGATTGTGCTGGCGTATATCAAGAAGCAGAGTCTCTTGGAGCAAGAGCATCGTAATAGAGGGATGGCACGTGCCGCGACGACAGAGGACGAGGATGATGAGGAGCTGCAGAAAGTATTGAAGTTGAGTTTGCAGGGGTATGAAGTTGAGGAGGAGGATTTATATGGGGCGCCTTCTGCGATTCCCAGGAGATAATGCACATCCAATCTTTCTGTCTCTCATATTTATGAAGTTGGCTTAGATACACAATTCACAATAATTATAATCTTATCAGACCGGACTCACAAAGACTTGGTGCGACTGGTAAAATCAACTTGTATCTTGCAACTCTGTTAACCTTAGATGTTCGGTACAATATGGATTCTTGACTTTGCTCCCGCATCTTTTTCGCTTACTATTTCTTAGTTCTCATTATGATAATTAGTTCAGTTCGAATGGAATGTTTTACTGTAAATTCATTATTCTCTGAAGAGCTTTGGGAGAATTAATTGGGAATATTACAAAAGTGTCATATTTTTAGTTACCAACCCTGAAGAGAGATTTTATTCATTCAGTAGGATTTGGGAGTACGTCACGTACGGTCTGTTGACACTAAAAGGTCGCTATTAGGCGACCACATCCAGTCGACAACATACTCGAAGTGCTTCCTCCTCGCATCCATCTCAACTTGCCGCACAATATCTATTTGTTCGAGACTCTGGTTCAGACATCCCTGACGGCGAACAGACCTGCTAGTATCGGCCACACAGAGTAAGTATGGGACATTGTTCGGCACGCTTGGGACAAAAATCGGGGCAGTTGCTGATAACCCCCTGGAGTATGTATGTCCATTCGCTGGGATTGGAATTTGCTCTGCTGGGATGAATACAGGGCCAGTGGGTGAGAGAACAGTCGACATAACAGCTGAGGACTCGGCGATTGGTATTTCACCGGCGGGGATGAAGACAGATGAAGTTGGTGAGAGACCTTGGGAGAAAACAGATTCAGGCATTGGTGGACTGCCGTCGAAACTCTGCGAACCTCCATATTCAGTAGCAGGTCCGATGACTTTTTGGCCTGTCTTTTCCAGCCCGCTTCCTTTGCTAATGGTTACCTCTTCCGGGACTAGTGATATTTGCACTCGAGGACCTTGATCTTCCTCTACCACATCGCTCTCGTCGTCATCAGACCTGCTGTGTGATGATAGCGTAGGACTGTGAGCCAGGCCAGTAGTTGAGGCTGAGACTGATGTCACCTCTACGCTGGATAGATTCCCGACGGGCAAGCTCGAATCGACTGAAATGTTGCTAGATATTTTGAAGTTGTAGGTGATTTATGAGATTGTCGTTGTCGTGAGGTGGGTATCAGCTTGGGTAGAGTCTCGGGATAATTTGGCAAGATTTTTAATCCGAGCATACGAAACAGGAGGAAAAGTTCCAATTGGAAGGCCAAAGGGATCACGCGACGGCGCAGGCCGATCGAGACGATCGGCCGTGGAGGGGATGAGTCGGAGGAGGACAGCGGATCAGAGCGATCAGAGGAAAGTGAGTACGAGACCCTTCTGGAAGATAGCGACGGGGAAGATATGAGTGAAGACGAGGACGACTCATTTGATCAGGAAGGAAATTGTGCAAGTGTGGACACTTACATTTGAGGTTAGATGGCTGTTAGAGCCTCAGGATACTCATATGCAAGAACAAGGAAGCCGCATGAGGCTAAGGGGTATATCTCTCGAGAGGAACATTCACTTCTTTCTCTTCTTTCTTTAGTTTCAGTGAAGCATTCAAAGTGCCTCCCAAACCTTCTGCTCGTGCCTACATTCTAGTACCTTGACTCCGTAACATTTAGAAGACTGTTGGGGAGAAAAGGAGCATATGCCTGCTTCTGATCGTAATATATAGTATTTGATGATTGCACAATACGTGCAATATCCTCAAAGGAACTGAAAGATCGAATTAGACTTCTAGCAGAACTGTCTGTTATCACGTTTCTGAGTGTCAGCCCTATACCAGATTTGTACAATGTATCATTCTGTGAGAAGGGCAGACAAAGACGCTCCATTGCGGCTGGGCTGAAAGATATCATGAAGAATTCAAGGGAAGTTGTTGCTGACTGAGCCCAGAGCTGTTCGCCCTGGTAGAAAGCACAAAGAACATCGATCAAAACAATCCCATTGTCCCTGTCTCCCAAATTTAGTAGTGAAATTGTTCGCAGTCGACAGCGACCCCCGCCTGTTCGCTGTATCAAGCTTCTTGGAACACCAAGTTTCAAAGGATATATACCCTTCCAGATATTCCTTCGAGATGCTTTATTCATTCCCACAGCTCCGCACAGCTTTATCCGCACACGACTTCACCACACAAGACTTCACTGCACTACACTCCACTTACTACAACCTAGTACAGGTGTGGTTATCCCCAGCCAACAGCGCCCGCAAGCTTACTCCGCCAACATGGATCCAAAGGCCAAGCCTTTCACTTCTTCCTCTGCGCAAGGATCGACCTCCAACTCTGGAGCTCATTCCTCCGAAGTTGAATGGGCCGCCGTTAACTCCGTTCTTGATAAGAATGGTGGCTCGAAGAGCAGCGGCGGCAACTCAAGCGGTGGCAACTTAGGCGGCGGCAGCGGTCAGGGCGGTAAAGGTAAGTAATTCATGACTTGCCCCAGGTAAATTCTCTTTTCCACTCATGTCGATGGAGTTTGTTCCTCGCTCGAGTGGCTGCGGAGAGTTTCCTGATCGCTGATCTTTGGTCAATGATCTTTGATCTTTGCATCGTTCTCTGTTTTCTCAATCCCCCAATCCCTTGCCCCCCCAAAAAAATAGAGAAAAGAAAATAATTTGCCCGTAACGCTCCCAATCTCTGCCAATATCCTCCACTCCCAAACTAATGTGATTTTCTGTGATTTCAGAACTCCAATAACATCAAGCCGAATCCGTATCCTCTGACTATGAGAGTCAACACTGGAACAAGGCGATCTATGCTCAACCGATGTGTTGATTAATGGATATAGGTCCACCAAGCCCTACTCGCATCAGCTTGCGAAGACACTTCTTTCGAACCTCACTGACCCAGCCCCCGTCGGCTATTCTGTCGCTTTTCGTATCCAGTCTTGGCTGTTATCACAAAGTCATGGGATGCGGACTTGCACTACTTCCCAAGATCGGCTGATTAACTTTCAGATTATTTTGTGTTCTTTCCTCTCCATTGCATTTCACCGCTTGCCAAATGTAAAAGAAATATCGTCTCTGACTGCGTCCGGACATGTCGCAACCCCAATTTGTGCTTTAGGTATCCGAATCATGTCTAGCCCTGTAGCCAGTCGACAGTTTCGATGCCTATCCCACTTGCTTCAACTATTACTAGTACTCTGAGTCAGTCAACTGGCAAGATAAGCAGGGTTATTGTCACCGGTGAATTAGTCGATCGATTTCATTACCCTTCCAATCACCACCCACCAGATTTTCCCTTATTTAGTAACATACAACCATCTTCATAAGGTATTTTGGAAATTTAAAGCACTCAGAAAAGGGTTTTCATGAAAAAAGATTGAGTCCTTCATTACAGACCCGCCGCAGAAAGGCGCTTGATTACTAATATTAAATACCCGAACTCATACAGTACTCCCTGAGAATTAGGCTCCAGCTAGTCAGTGCCAGATGCTCATTCCTTATCTCATCGCAAGAATATACATCCGACGTTGCTCATGCCACAAACAGAAATACAAGCTTACGAAACCTGATTGATCATCATCGCCATGGCTTCTGAGACTCTCTTCCCTTCTAAGGCTTCTGGCAATGCTGCGGCAGATGCTCGACCTGCCTCACCTTCCAAAGATTCTGAAAACGTCGCAACGGGGTCTGCTACGGAAGAAAACTTCGTCAAGGACTACATCATCTACCCAGCCGATAGTCACAACACAGATTCCATCTCATTATTGTTAGCATCATATCCTCCTGCGGCAAAGGTCGTTTCGCACATATCAGTCAGGGGATGGGGAATGATGTACTGGGAGGCAACCTCTTTCACAAGCCCAGTTGCAAGAAGTGTCGCTGCACAAGCAGCTACGTACGATTGTTATTGGATGACTTTTCGAACATACTTATAGTAGCTAATTGAATGACTAGGTGGAGGAAGTAGATCCTAAAATCTCGCCAGACGATATGCGGAACCCCGACCACTGATAGGATTGTTTACTAGGTTACTGAGCTGGCCGATGCTTCAGACAACAACTTAGATTAAGCTTCTATTGATTGTCCCGAAATTTTACGTTGCCACATTGCTTTTGTTTTGTCCTACAGGAGCTTCTGCTTTTCAGATCTGAATTCTTCTTAAGGTAACTGCGCTATATTCTGAATCATTCGCCATTTTGATTTTGTTATGGCTCCAATTTGGTGCTCTTTCTAGCTAAGCAGGTGCACTTCAGAGCCAATTGCTTTTTAGAGCTATCAGCCTATGTCTCGCGCCTGCCATTCCCAATCAGCTTGACATATACCCCACACTCGCGCTAATTTCTGAGACAAGAGCAATCTAGATGCAATTGTGGCTGCATTCAAGGTGCGCCTTGACTGAAACCTGTTTCTCCACCACTGTCACTTCCATTGACAAAAGATTGTTGAAAGTAGAAGTGGTTCAGTATCTGATCAACTTCCTGCACCAGATTCCCCTAGATGCATATTTGTCGTGGAGGTGGAAATTAAAGTTGTTCACCAAGCTTTCTTGGAATGCACCAGTCAGTTGGGAAGGGTCTTTGTTCTGGAATGCTGCTTTACAAGCCCCGACAGTATTCCGTGGGCTCCGCATTTCCTTGAAGAATGCAGATACTGGGACCCTACACAGCTGCTGACAGGTCCTGCTTTATATGGAAACACTATGCCCATGACTCGGTGCTCTGCACAGCTTGCGCTTGCCGAAAACCCATTTTTAAGTTTTTGTGATTAGCTTCATGATGCGGGTCCCCTCGCTATTTCCGCCGTTATGGTTCCTTCTAGCGGTCACTCTTGCATCATCGGATCTGATTTTGGACCGGCAAGATGGTAATGAGTGTCCCGAGGGAAGTCAAAAGCTTGTCCTTGTTGTTGAAGTCTTGGTTTTCCAAGTTGCGATATCAACATATATCGAGCAAAATACCTTGATCAATATCGATGGTGGTTAGTAACCCGTGCGATGCCTTGCAATTGTATCATCCAATTAATTGTGTTCCAGGTATTATTATCAATATCACGAATGCGCCGACAACCTTGATCACGACAGTTCCTGGTACTTTTACGACTACTGTCACTTCTGTTACTACTGTTGCGACTACTGAGACCCAGTGAGTTTGGAAACAGGGAGTGCTTGGCTTCAGGTATGCTAAATTGTCGAAAGAACAGCAGAGAATGTGGTCCCAACATCGTTCTTCCTGTCACCAGTGAGAGTGAGTCAAGCTTTGAAGAAAAGACAGAACGTAGAATACCTCACGCCTGATGGAACAATCACGAACACATGCGACGAAGCGGTTACCTTTTCGATCGAGAACGGTCGCTTGCTTTCTGGCAGTGGTGTAGTGTCAACAAATAACGGAGTCATCTCACAGCCATTCGGTCCAAGTCCTTTCTCGGCGCAGGGAACAATATCTACAACTTTCAGCTTGATAGCAGATCAGCTTCGATGGGCCAACGAAACATTTGCGAATGGTGAAGCTCAATACTGTCTTGCTGCCTCTGGCATCGAAGTCGTCTTTTCAGCACAATTCGGGCCCTGTACCTCGGTAGCTTTGTACGCCATTCCTGCAACCATCTGTCAGCCATTATCATCTCAATCGCTAGTTCCGTCATCTATGTCATCTCCTACATTTATGACAGATCCGTTTACACAGCCAACACCAGGATCTTCAACTACATCGAGTCCCCTTGTTACAGAAATCGGCTCAGTGTCTGTCTCATCTCAGCTTTCTTCTACTACAGAGTCAACCCCAGAATCAACTTTGACAAGTGCCGGGAACTCAGTTCCTGGGACGTCTTTGCTATCTTCATCTATAGACTCATTTCAAGGTTTGTTCCAATTAGTGCTAGCACTATAACTTCTTTGTCGATTTTTGAGCTAACCTCCTCTGCAGTCACAACAACAAATCCCCCAAGCTCAGTTTCTGAACCTGAGACCACCTCTCTTCCTGAGACGACCTTTTTGCCCTCGTCAACGCATTCAGCTTCGGTTTCATTTATAAGTGTTGGGACCTCGTCTACCGAGCCTGCAACAATTTCTACACCAACGTCATCTGAAGGGCCGTCAGCAATTTCGTCATCAACAACTCCATCGAATACTGGCTCCGTAGCAGTTACATGCACTGAAGTGGGACAAATCCTGGATGTTCCTACTAACGAGTGTGTCTGTGACACCGGATACGACCCAACCACGGATCCTCTCGGGTTATTGGCCTGTGTTTCCAACGTCGTCTGCGCAGGCCTGGGCCAAATCCTTGATGTCCCTACCAATGCGTGTGTCTGCGACACTACGGGATTTGACACAACCACAGATCCCCTGGGTAACTTGGCCTGTGTCTCCAATGTCGTCTGTACAGCTGTTGGGCAAGTCCTTGATCCTACAACCAACGCTTGTATATGCAAACCTGGCTTCGATACAGAGATCGATCCAGTTACTGCAGCCTTGGTATGCACTTCCTCTGTCATATGTACAGGTATCGGCCAGATACTAGACGTCGATTCGAATACTTGCGTCTGTAGTGCTGGCTTCGACACGAATCTTGATCCAATCACCAACGTCCTCCTCTGTATCTCGAACGTACTGTGCGTGGGATTAGGACAAGTGCTTGATCCACTGAGCAATACGTGCACTTGTCTGGCTGGGTTTTCGCCCGATACTTCTGGTCCCTCACTTGTGTGTGTGTCAACTGTGGTTTGTGATTCTCCGAGTCAGACTCTTGACGTGCCGTCAAACACATGCGTTTGTGCTACCGATTATGTTGGCAATCCAGCCGCTGGCATCCCTTGTGTTCTCACCTGCCCTGCGCCTGGACAACAGCTTGACATCTTGGGAACTACTTGCATATGTCAAGATGGTTTCACCACTTCGTTTCCAGATGGAATTCTTACATGTACTCTCCCTGTTTGCACTGCAAATCTTCAGCCTTGCGATCTAGGCAATCCTGGCGCTTGTTGTTCCCTATGTTGTATGAGTGTTGGAGGCGCCGGCCCTCCTTCGGTTTGTTGCGACTTCTAAGGGAATGTCTATTTCATCTTCATACCTGGCTGATATTGAGTTACAATTAGTATCTTATTTTTGCACTATTAGCTAGGGGACATGGTTTCTCAATGTACCAAAAGTTGCTTCTCAAATACTTGACTCGCCAGAAATTTGTTTCTCCTTTATATAAGTAATATTGCCTGGCAATTTTGCGGTAGATGTTCAACCTACCTCCTGTTCCATGACCGAGGAAGTGGAAGCTAAACTCTCGCCGAACGAGATTTAAAATCCAGGCCACTGGTCGAGTTCTTTGTTAAGACCAATGCCAGTACGACCTCAATGCTGTCTACACTACAAGAAGGTGGTTGTCTCAGGTCAGGAACACGGCCATGGCGCGATCATACTTTTTGAAGTTTCTAGTTCAGGAATTGTGAGAAAGCGCAGGTTGGATGACTGTTCTGGAATTCGAGCTGGCGATCAAGGCTTTGAAGGAGTTGAGAGCCCGTAGAATCTGAAGTGACCACGTTTTGTTTCGTCTCGGGTTGTGCCTCTCGACGGAGTGATAGATGTTGAACGAGGATCAACCAAACCCGACCAGGCCTCTCCAAAGATGTCGCCGCCTTCACATCGCTCTATCATGAAATCCCAGTATCCTTCGTGCTTTAGATTCAAATCCTTATCGCTCATCTACGCTTAGCAATTGGCGGAAGAGGCAAAGAGTTATTGAGGTCTTCCGTCGAGAACACTCCCAACTGTCCCACCTATGACTTGGAAGAATCAACAGCCCCGGTAGCAGCAGCCTCCTCATTGCGCAACTTCCGTGCATGCTTGCAATGTTCCTTGTGACCTGGCCATTGCTTAGCTTGGCAGTCCTTTGAGCAATACCTGTAGTGAAAGTCAGTTCTAGTCGCCTAGAGACCAAGCATCAGACGACTCACCAGATACTCCTGCAACCACCACACATCTTGAGTCCAGTCTTGCCACAATTGTGACAGAGCTTCGAGTCTAATGTCTGAAGGTTCAGCGGCTTTCCAACCCGCCTATGCATAGCTTCACCCGATCTAGCGATATCCCATGCCTTGGTCGAGCACAACCCCCCATTGAAGCAGATAGGGACTGCAAGGTCGATGGTGCTTGGATCATATGCTGTTTTAGAGCCAAGCGTAGGCTGAAGAGGTTGTATGTGCTGTGGTTGGTCAGCAATTCGGCGGGCTTGTGGCAGAAGATACAGGTCCATTTCTTAGAGTCAAGGATCTTCTTGGTGTTCTTGGCGGCGAGGGCTCGAGCAAGGGCGTCGAAGTAATCTTGAAGCTCTTGAGTGTATTGAGAGGGATGCTGGGGCGAGCTCAGAGGGACAAATTGACTTGATTAAGCTGAACTTTCTTGGATCGCCACAGTGCACGACGTATGTGATCGAGATCGGTGGCACCGACATTTTGGGTTGTTTGTAGGATATTTTGAGGCAATTGGAGACGGCTGAAGGTGATTTTTTATTGCTGAAGCACTGTAGGCGGCGTTTATCGAAGGTGGATGTAGGTGAGAGAGTGCTTGTTGACACAGCAAGTAAGCTTATGCGAAGTAGAATTTCTATGTTGTTGGTGTCCAGTGGTGGGCATGTTGCAGATCAAAACGCGGGTGTGCTTATATGCGTGCTCAGTGGGGTCAATCAGCCTTTCCAGGACTGTTATTACGCAGTAAGCCGACGCAAATTCGTTTCAGGAGGTGAATCAGGTCGATTGATTCGTTACGTGTTTGGTGGCTGAAAACGCGAAGCAATTAAATACTTTCACCATACTGGGCATGATAAGTTGGGATCTGTAACCACTGGAGAAAGTCACGGGCGAAGTAGTAATGAAAGGTAAAATCAGGTAGAACATCACTTCGTAACAGGCTAATGATCTCGTTGCAAACCTTGTTGAAGCTGACTGTATTAAGAGTGAAGCCAATGCTCTAATCAATTGACCTAATGCATTCATTTACAAGATATTTCGAAAACTAAAAACTTCCTAGGTTGCTGCTTTCTGATTCACTGATTCATGTCACATTTCTCTCCAGCTTATTAGATTCCCACCTCGGAGCCATCATTGCAACTTATCGAATTCACCCCACTCAACTTTACCGTTCATATATAAGCTCTGCTCGAGAGTCCTTATTCATAACATATCGAGCGATTTTCGAGATGGCTGTCTCTACTAGTTGAGAATCTCTATCTCCAGCTGAACACTGGTACTCCCACTGAATGAACAAAGACAGCTTGGAAGACAAGTGGCTTGCATTTTGGATAAGTGCATTTCTCATTAGACCCTCAGCTCTCGAATTTCAAGTTATTGTTGCTATGTCAATCTTTGCTGTCAATAGACTTACAATACAGTTTTGGTCAACGAATTCAAAGCTCGATTCGCCTACTCTTGAAATACAGTTCCGGGATTAATTATCCAAGATGAGCTTGAGGATTCAAAATGATCTAGACTCCCAGAAGGCCAAAAAGCTAGTGCCAAAACACGTCAAGCTCTAAGCAGCGGAATCTAAATACTCATCTCATAGATCTTTCTCCACCATCTCCACTCTGCTCTCTCAGCCCGATCACCCTCTCTCAACAGCTCCAATTCATCCTTCCCATATGCTAAACCAGTCAACAAATCCAACTCACTTATCCTCACCCACCTGGTCCGATACCATATCTTATACACCACAAAGCTAACCACAATAATCGGCGCCGCAAGATAAACCTCAAAGAATCCCACCACCAGATCCTTCGTACTCATACTAGCATATCCCTGCGGAGCAAAGCCGACCCAGAACTGCGCTACGAAGACCAACAAATTAAAGATAGCTCCCGCCCAAGACCCAAGAACACCAGGCTGCGAGCGAAATGGAAGTTCGGAAAGCGTATGACCAGCAGCTTTCCACGCAGCGCGGAACCGAATATGACACAAACAAATCGTCATCCAAGTAAAGATACTCGAGAGACCCGACAGCGCAAGCAGCCAATTAAAGACCTCACCGGAAGAGTCCGCGTCCAAGACGGCAGTGTAAGCGATCAGACCGACGGCGCTGGTGACGAGGATGGAGATGAGAGGTCGTCCTTTCCGATCGATGTACGCGAGGCATTTTGGGGCTTGGTTCTGCTCGGCAAGGGCGGCGAGGGTGCGTGAGGAGCCGTAGATGGCGGAGTTGCCGACGCTGAGGACGGCGATTGTTATCACGGCGTTGAAGATGGAGGGGAGGGCGGGGATGGTGGCGTTCGTTATGGCGAGGACGAAGGGGGAGGCTTTGGCGTCGGCGGAGGTGGTGCCGTTGAGGAGGCGGGGGTCGTTGTAGGGGACGAGGAGGCCGATGAGGGTTAAGGATATCAGGTAGAACTGTTGTAATTGGGTGTGAGCTCATCTTTTTGTTTCTTTGTTTTGAAGAAATTGGGGTGCTTACAAGCGAGATCCTCCAGAACACCTGTTTGACTGCCTTTGGAAGGCTTTTCCTTGGATTTTCTGTCTCGGCTGCTGCGAGACCTACGAGTTCGGTGCCGCTGAATGCAAATGCCGCAGTGACGAAGACGGAGCAGAGGCCTTTGAAGCCGTTGTGGAATGCGCCTGGATGGTGCCAGTTCTTGCCTCCGATGTATTCTCCTTTAGGACCACCGCCACAATCGAGGATGATACCTAGAATGCTATTCCTGTTTAGCCACTGTTCCTCAAGAAGCTTTGTATTGGTGGAGAGGATATGGAAGTCATACATAAACCCAACAATGGCAACGACCTTCACCATCGAAAAATAAAACTCCGCCTCTCCAAAACCCTCCACGCCAAAAAGATTAATCGTAATAACCAGCACCAAGAAAATCGTTACCCAGAGCGCAGGCGATACAGGACTATCCCAATACTCGATAGTAATAGCCGCAGCTACGATCTCAAGAGGTAGAGTCACCATCCATTGAAGTGCGTAGTTCCAACCCATAGCAAACCCCCACGCGGGATCTAGGAATCGGGTTGCGAATGCGCTGAAAGAACCGGCGATGGGGTAGAGGCAAGATAGTTCGCCGAGGGCGTAGACGGTACAATACAGCATGAAGGAGATGAGGGAGAAGGCTATGAGAAGGGATGCGGGTCCGCCTGCTGCGAGGGCTTTGCCGGAGCCGACGAAGAGGCCGGTCCCTGGAGATTTGAAGGTCAGTATACCAGTTCTCAAAATATACAGCTCGATGACACGATACCATGAGTCTGGAATTACGCACCAATCGATCCGCCAACAGCAAGCATCTGCAAATGCCTGTTCTTCAACTTCTTTGCTAGAGGGGAAATAGCTACGTTCTTGATCGCGCTCTCAACATCGTAGCTGCCGTTACTACTCGAGGCCTCACTGATTAGGTTTCCATTTCCATTTTCGCGATGTTGTTTTAGAGTCACGATATCACCAGCTTCTGTGACGTGTTGGTTTGGATCCTGGCGGAAACTGTCGATAATACGGGTAGGAATGGAACGTTTGATGGGTTTGGCTTGTTCAGATTTCTCGGCTTGTGAAGACAAGGTCTCAATCTTGGGCTTCTCCATTGCATGAGTATAAGATGAATCTTAACTGGAATTAAAAAGAGTACAAATTATGTGACAAAGATATATTGAGAAGTGTTTCATCAACATCAGACCGGAGCGGAAGGCAAGTCCGTACATATAGGCGTTTTCGACCCCCACGAAAAGTATCGGATTTCCATGCATTGTGATATTGAACTTTGCATGCATGAGAAAGTGTTGCGCTTAGCAACATGCCAGTATTTTTCATATCGTTACCAGGAAGAATTGAAAGGTCCCGAGAGTTGAAGGGAAAATTGGATTGAGGCAACAGCTCACGTTTTGATGGAGATGCAGTGTCACGCCATGTTCGTTCCGTGGCGTGTGAGCCTCTACCCGCCTTCGATCTGCACTTCGGGATGAGCCGAGATCGTGTGAATGTTTATCGTCGGACTTCGTGCTGGAGCTGCCTGTGGTTGCAAAAACAAGTGAGCAGTCCGTGGATGCTAAACAGGCAAAAATGTAACAACGTTAGCATAGGCAGTGTAAGATTCGCGAAGAAAGAAGAAGAAAATCCCCCGGAAGAGAAATTGGCATTCAGCAGTCCATCGCATGGAGAAGGAAGATGTCTGATGGAGTGGTTGGCTTGCATGGTCCCGACACTTCAACTTTGCTCTTTTAGCATTCTTGAGAAAGAATATCGAGATTGGTCTCTGGAAATGATAATCTCTGTGTCGTCATACAGTATCATGACCTATAACAAAGAAGAGTGATGCTTTTGTCAAATTCCCGAGTGTTGTCACCGTCATCCATCTGTCTGTGGCATGAGAAAGTCACCCAAATGGTGCTCAGCCATATCTTACTACTGTGGATCTTCGCTCTGTTACACTCTTCTTTGATTATCTGATGACCTGGCTCCGCCCTTCTCTGTTCGTGTGAGCATCAAAATTCAACAAGCGCAGTCGCTACACACCATAGGTCTTCTGTCGAAAGTGAGATCTTCTTTTACTCTTCCTGCTCCAAGGCGTCGTTGCTTATATATCGCCGTGGAAGAAAAGAAAAGAATAATATGGATCGAATAAAGGTGGGCGGCCAATAACGAGTCAAATCTGGTCACAGTTTACATCATTCATTTGTATAATCTATGAAATTGCTCTTTAAACATGGGGCCGTTTCTAGAGATCTGAATCTGTCACTCCTTTTTTCAAAATAGGGGGCGACTCCACTATAGAATATTAGATGAAACTAGTGACTTAAGTACGCTATTCAAATTTCCAACTCTGCGCTGTCGGATGCGAGTATCTTGTTGTTGTCAAATCGCGATATATTCTCAATGACTTCCAATCATCGACAATGTGGAACTAGTTTAATAAATCTGATCAAGCCATGTGAATCAATAGCTGACTACTTCAATAAATGCTCTCCTAAGCAATGGAACAAGTCTGCTTCTTCTAATCCTGGAAGTAGTAAGCTGCCTGTTAACGTTTAAGCCTCACTTCCCCTTCCAAGCATTGACATTGCTTTGTATAATTGGGTTAGGTACATTGTCAAGTAAGCATGACAAGAGATACACAGATGTCGAAAGTGCGGTATCTAAATTCACGTGAAGCTGATCGCAACTGAATGATTAGTGGGAGTTCAATACCAAACAAAGATGCTTCAAGGTGTGAACATTTTCTACTCCCACTAACATCAAGATCTGCCTTTGCATTTACTCTTGTAAAATCGACATGTGCATTCTCTTCACTCCCAACGGCTTCCTTCTCACGGTTCTGCGATCAATGAACCCAAGCGGTACTTATGAGCTTTATAATCAGCAGACGTTCATAATCGTATCTTTGGAGTAAAGTTCTAAGATGCGTAAGCCAGAGAGATTGCTTCGCCGGAGTGCAGGAGCACTTCCCATTCTTCCGGGCTTTGAGTCTCAGCTCTTAGGTTGTATTATACAGTAGTCGGTATGACATTTGTATATGTACCTGCCAGGAAACTGCTAAGACCCTCACTAAGAGGGACAAAGCTCTAGCTTAGGTAGATAGCGAGAGTGAGTGTTGAGAGCGAAGTTGAAAGGATTTGTGGATAAAGTGAACACTGAATGTTTGGGCTAAAAGGAGAAGTCAAAGCTGCAGGAATAAGGGTAGATGCTAGAAACAATTCTCTGGTTCTTGGGGAAGCTGATATTCGGCCTCTCATTGTCATAATCGAGCAGACAGGACACAAATCATAGCGAGGAATCTGCGATGTTAGCGCTGGGCATGCTCATAGAACCCATAACCTCTACAAAGAATAAGACCCTGCCCATTGGTAGAGAAAGGAAAGACTTGGACGTCCACAAATGAACAGATATCCTGGAAGGACATGAACAAGAGTTGCCAAGAGGATATCAGAACGCATGATCACATGATCAGCGAGTTTTCTTCAGTCAGCCTGGAAAGCAGCGAGTCCCAGAATGTCAAATCAGAAGAACTTCAAATAGAGCGAGGAGGAAATAAAACACACACGGCTCCAACCTGACAACCACGAGACCACCAGGCGGCGACGGCATAGAAGGACATTCCATTGTTATCGGCCCATGACGGCATCTTCACTCGGATCTCGGTCGAGATAAGATCCGTTTCGGGCCCCCCGACCCAATATCAAATCATTATTCAACAAGAACTCTCCAGCTTCCGAACAAAGATCGTGTGATTAAAGCGTGTGATCTTGCTTCCTCATCTCTTAATAATCAACATCATCCAGACCTCCAAACCTTATAGTACCGGAAGGCCGGTTGAAGAGTTCAATTGTCATGTCAGCAACAGTGTGACTGTGGCTTTGTGACCCATTGCCATTTAAAGATATCGCTTAAGTGACCGCCGCCACCACCCGCTTGCTCATGCCGCCCAGAGAGTCAGGATGCACGCCCAGCACCTGTCCCTGTTTTTGAGCCACAGCTACCGTATTTACCCTGACTAATCCGCGATCATCGCTGTGCATTGCATGAAACGGAAAAAAGCCAAAAGAGATCAAGCCTCAACAAGACCGACCGCGTCTGGTTTTTCTCTGAACCTGGCTGGCAGCAAGCAACAGCACTGGTGTCTCGCGGACCTAAGCTCCGGCATCTTCGGCGCTTGGAAGGGTCCTGGGGAGCAAGGTATGGGACAAGCCGGATGCGAATGGAGATTTTTCGAGAAGAGTTTTATTAAAAGGATGGGATTGTTCTTTTATTTTCTTGTTGATCCAGCCGCGATGACGTGGGAATGAGCGATCTGGTTGTCAGGCTGGAGACTGGATGGATGTGAGTGCTTGACTTGACATGACAGCTTTTGGTGGACATGAGTCGAGACAGGTCCGATCAGCACAAGCAATTTGATTGGGTGCTCAGCCGTTGCCGAGGATGAGGCGCGGGAGGTCGACTTGGAAGGCTTCTGATTTGGTAGCGGGCCTTGGAATGGACCCTCTTTCTGCAACGTGGAGGAGCAGGCTGGGCGAGCGAGGGTGGACGTGGCTCGTGGGAATGGGCGCAAAGAAAAGTGACATCACAAAATAATTCTAGAGTGAAACCTTGAACACCACCAACACCAACGCCCGCATACGGCCGCGTCGTGGTCAGCCACACTTTACGAAGTTACGTGCATCCAGGTCCTGCTTGTTGACATCTGTGACACCAGAGCACCAGAATCAGGGAATAGCCGGGAGAGATCAGCAAAGCCTGGACAGTGTAATCTTATCTTTCCTGCTTTCAGTGCATTGCATGTTTCTTATCTTCACGGTTGTCCGACCTCTCTTTTCTTCACCCGTCAGGTCAAGTTCATTCAATTCCATCAATTCATCCCAATTCCACTGGACCTGTGTCCAGATTTTTGGCTTCTGACCTGATTGAACCCCCCGCCCGTCAACCTCACCGTCGCCGTCCGGTCTCACCAGCCTTACCGCAAACTCGCGATCGGCAAACAAATAGCTTCCGAGAGATCCGTACCTCGAATGCTCATTCGCCATTGCATTGGCTACAATCAGCCCTTCCAGACCGCAGAGCCAGCAAACACTGGCTTTTGACGTTCGTTAGTGATTAATCAGCTACTTGCAGAGCAGACCCGCTCGCCATAAACATAACAGAGACCGACTCCTGCCGACGACACCCTCTTCCTCTTCTCTTTTTCCCCCAAGCGATACCCAGATACCCAGATACCCAGGATACACGAGCGGTCGTCAACATGTCGTTTCTCAAGAAGCCATTTAAGAAGTTGAAGGACATCGGTAACCTTTCCAGCGATTCCCATCCCACTAAAACCGACACCGATTCTACATCCAACAAATCCTCCACGAACGGGTCAAGCACCCCACAAAATGGTCAGATCAATGGGAATGGCAAGGCCGTCAATGGCGCAGACGTGGATTCTAGACGCCAGAGTCGAGAAATCATTGCGGCGGAGAAAGAACGTCGAAGTATGGATAAGCAGCGAGCGAAGGCAGAGACGAGGAAGCGCGAGACACTGGCGAGAATAGAAGACGAGAAGTTTTTGGAGGAAGGACCCCCAGATATGACGAGATTGTATAAACCATTCAGCATGAATATGAGCAAGAACTGGAACCACGAGAACCGGATTTTGTTTAAGAATCTGGATTTTGAAAGTACGTTTTTACGTTCTGGGGGTTTAGGATGTGGCTGACGATTCGCAGAGACTGAGGGCACCGTTATTTCATTCCGGGCTCGAATTCACACCCTCCGCCGATTGAGTGCAAAATTGGTATTCATCGTATTTCGCCAACAAACTATGACCATCCAAGGAGTTCTGCAGAGTTTCAAGCCAATCGAGGAGTTGAAAAGTCTGTTTTCCAGCCCCCGTTACCCAAAAATTACCCCGCTAACCTTTCCCGCAGAGGATGAAGACAACAAAGGCACGATTTCCGAACAGATGGTCCGAAGCGTCGAGCATTACCCCAGCGAAACGATCGTCGTCGTACATGCGAAGCTGCGGAAGGCTATGAAGAGGGTGAAGAATGCGACGGTTCATGATTACGAATTGGAGGTATATGAGGTGCACAAGGTGGGGAATTTGACTGAGCATGTCCCGTTCACGGTGTATGATGCGGAGAATATCAATCGGGATAGGGATGATATTGAGGATGATGATGATACGGAATCTTCGTTATATCCTTCTGCCGCAGATACTCCAAAGGATACCCCTAAGGATACGCCGAAGGTAGGAACTCCACGGTCGTCTACAGACATGATTCGAGCTTCTACGGATATCATTCGGAGGTCGACAATTGGACGGGCTTCTGGGGACAAGAGCAGAAGTAAGTATTGATCTGTCAGTCAAGAGGACTATGCTAATTTCTACAGCGAGTATGGATGTCTTCAGATCACAAAGATCCCTTCCCCAACGAGTTCGTCTTAACAATCGTATTGTTGATCTACGAACCGCCCCTTCACAAGCAATTTTCCGCATTCAGTCTGGAATTTGCAACCTTTTCCGCACATATCTCGACAGTCAAGGCTTTATTGAGATCCATACTCCAAAGCTACAAGGTGGTGCTACAGAATCCGGTGCTTCAGTCTTCGAATTGAACTATTTCGGACGACCTGCTTTCCTAGCTCAATCTCCCCAGTTGGCCAAGCAAATGGCAATTGCAGCAGATTTCGAGCGTGTGTACGAGGTTGGACCAGTTTTCCGTGCTGAGGACAGTAACACACCAAGACATCTGACTGAGTACACTGGACTGGATTTGGAGATGGCTTTGGAGGAGCATTACCACGAGGCTTTGGACATCATTGATGGAATGTTCAAGAATCTGTGGAAGGGGATCTATGAGCGGTATCAACCAGAAATTGATCTCATTTCCGAGTTCTACCCACAAGAGAGAGTTATGTGGTTGGAAGAAACACCTCGGATTAAGTTTGCCGATGGTGTCAAGCTTCTGATTGAAGATGGTTGGGTGGATGAGGAGGGCAACCCTCCCAAGGATACCGAAGATTTGGCTACCAGAGCAGAAATTCGACTAGGCGCTATTGTTCGGGAAAAGTACAAGACGGATTATTATATCTTGGACAAATTCCCAGCTTCGGCGAGACCATTCTACACTATGCCCGATCCTGGAGACAACCGATACACCAATTCTTTTGATATCTTCATGAGAGGACAGGAAATTCTGTCTGGTGGTCAACGTATCCACGATGCCAAGTTCCTGGAAAAGAACCTGAAAGCCAAGGGAATTCACCCAGAGACCATGATCGAGTATCTGGAAGGTTTCCGTTGGGGTGCTCCACCTCATGCTGGTTGTGGTATTGGTCTTGAACGTCTTACATACCTCTTCCTCAACCTTGGCAACATCAGACTGGCATCTCTCTTCCCACGAGACCCGAAGTCTCTTCCAGCACAACCACCAAGAATGAGGCTTCGTCACGAGGATGCCAGTACTACCAACCCACCATGGGAAGCAAAAGATTACGAAGACCCTGAGGAAGCCACCTCAGAAGAAGCCATGAACGGAATCACAGAACGCAAACACCAATTCCAGCCCCTGGAAAAGCTAATCGCCAACTACGGCGACGCAGCCAACACCTCCTGGCTGGACAAACGCTACCAAGTCTGGCGCCACCCTTCGACAGGCGCTGCCCAAGGCTACATCGTACACAACAACTTCGCCATCGCCGTCGGCGAGCCCCTCTGCGCCAAATCCCAATACCCGCAAATCATCTCCGCGTACCTCCAATTCCTCAAAGAAGAGCACAAAGAGCTCAAACCCCTCTGGATGATCGCCGGCCCCCAAATAGAAGAATACCTCGGCGAGAAATTCCTCTGGCGCACCCTCGGCTGCATCGCCGAAGAGCGCACCGACCCCCGCAACAACCCAGCCTCCAAAGACAAAGACCTAGCCCGCAAGATCCGCCACGCCGAAGCTGAAGGCGTGAAAGAAATCGACCTCCCATTCGGGGAACCGATCCCAGAAGACCTGAAAGCTAAAATCGACGCGAGGGTAGAAGATTGGAAAAAGGGAAGAAAAGGCACACAGGTCCATCTCACGCAGATCCGACCCTGGGTAGACCAAGAACACCGTCGCTATTACTACTCTCAAACCCCCGACGGCACCATCCAAGCCATCGTCGTCCTGCACCAACTCTCGCCCCAAAACGGCTACCAAGTAAAATTCTCACTCGAATTTCCCGGTGCCCCTTCAGGAACCATCGAGTCCCTAATTCTCCACGCCCTGAAAAACGTCGCAGCCGCAGACCCGGAGTGTAAACAGGTTACATTTGGAACCGGGGCGATGCCGACGCTTGAGGGGGGGAGGAATCTGGGGAAGACGAAGACGAAGGCGTTGAGGAAGGCGTATGAGGCTATTAATAAGCAGTTTAAACTCACGAATAAGAGTGAGTTTAGGGAGAAGATGGGGGTTAGGAATGAGCCGGTGTATGTTTGTTATCCGAGGGGCGGACTTGGGGCGGGGGGGATTAGAGCGATTATGGGGTTTTTGGAGGAGGAGGGTTAGGTGTAGGGGTTGGGTGATGAAGTGGGATGAAGCGGGATGTGGATGGGGAGGGAGAGTTGTATATTGGATTCAAGATGGATGTCCGTATCGCATGGCGTTCTCGGTTCAGCTAAGATCGGTTCAGTTCAGTTCAGTTCAGCAAGCGGGCTTGTAGCTTTCCTGCTTTTCATTTGTTTTGCAGCACAGAGATGAAAGGTGAGGGAAGAGTAACGTACAGTATAAAATACCAGAGAAACAAAGAGATTAATTACATCCATTACTTCCATTACTTCCACTTTACTTCCTATATACGTCTCCGCGCTTCCTGCCTGTGCTGTCTGTTGAATTTATCATGATATTCTTTGGATGTGGAAGTGAAAGTGGAAGGGTGAATGTAGGAGTGAGTCTTAAAGTGAAAGTTCAGATGTGTTGTTGTATTGGAACAAGGAGAGGAGAGAGGAGAGGGGTATAAATATCCCCTTTTGGGAATGAAATTTCTCCTTCTCCGCAAGTTGTCCGCGCAACGTATGGTGGATGGCCGATGGCAGATGGTTGGTGGTGGGCGCAGGAGAGGTCGAGGTGGGGTTGAGGGGGGGTTGAGAGTGTGAGAGAGCGTGGGGAAGTTCACTGTAGTTGAATAATCTATGGCAATGGTGGAATGGATTATGCTTGTGTTGGAGTGAGATTGAGAAGGGGAAAGGGAAGGAGGGAATTGGGGGATGGGAGAGGCGAGGGAGGAAATGAGGTTTGAAGGTGGAGTTAGACTTGGCAATGATACTTATCTTGACGGAAGTACATCGGATGACGATTTTATTTGGCGTATCGCGTCCTGGTTATTTGAACGAGGTTTGAAGAGAGCTTAAGGTTGAGAAGAGGAAGGAAATGAGGGAGACCTACCTACCTCTGGGTGTTGCTTACTCTCAAAAAAGACAGAAAGCGACAGAGTGGGGAAGTAGGGGATATGCTCTGAAGCACAAGCCACCCAGACGACCATTTCGCACCGTAAGGGCTAGCTCATCGTCATTTGGTGACTTGATAAGAGCACTGTGAGGACGGAAGAGGTTTGTTCTTATACTTCAAGTCTACATTCTTGGAGCGTGGTCAAGACCAGGGGGGTCGGGGTTGGGAGTTGAATCGAAGTGGATGGATCTAATCAATATGGCAGTTTGAAGTGGTAAACGAAGTTTGAAGTAGATTTTCCCACGTCTCTTTCCTCGATGTCAAATAACTTCTCGTATTTCGTTTCCGGTGTTTCGTGAATCTTTGGGGTTGAAGGGGAAGGATTGCTAAGGTTGAGATTGAGGTGTATATATTCCTCATCTCTCTCGCGGAAAGAAGTGTCGGTGACTAGAAGTCAGCAGATTCCGTTGAATGCTGTGCTGTGTAGCTGGTTGGAGTTTGTATGAGTAAGATTGGATGATTCTTGAGGTCTTGGCTTGGCTTGGCTTTGGATTAAATTTCCCTGGTTGGGGGAGTAGAGGTTGGAATCGTGGTAATGTATGGGATTCGAGGATTTGAGGATTTGAGATATGAGAAACGGCAGAGAGAAGATAAAGAAAGAAGGGGTGTTACTGACAACACTTGAGATCGGCTAGTGAATTGTGCCTCGACGACGAGATATTGACTAGTAAAATCTCCGGCATAGGTCAGTTCAGTGAGAGAACTTTTCTTTAGCTATCCAAGTCGAACTCAGAGGAACAGTCTTAAGTCTGATTTTGATGGATGTTGTGAGTCAAAGATATGGAATTATGTCTGGGGCACACCATTTGGTCTTCCTACAGGTATCCTATGATACTTGACGTCTAGCTATGAATAGAGGAGATTGGCTTTATAACCTCGGCGTCTCTTGTCATGAGCCTTTTGCGTTGGTGTAACGGGATATACTCATTTGATTTCCACGTAGGTAGAGGTGGGAATTAACGCTGACGTAGTGAATATTTCTCCAACAGTCTGTTGAGGCGAACCAGCAGAGAGGGAACTCGAGTATGTAATGTTCAGTGAACAGCTCACCTCATGTGCTTTTTAAAGAGAGATTGGTCATTATACGACTACTGAGCAAGTATAAAACCTCTCAGCTTTCCGTTAATCGGAAGTAGCATCAAAACAAACCAAAATTTCGCCAGAATCGATAATGTGGGGGAGTGTACGCATACTCATACTCTCATCTACATAATAGACATGATAAACAATGCGAATTGAGGATTTCGCGAAGCCGAGAAGTCATGGGCTGATTTGCTAGCGTCTGCGTTTACACCAGTTTGGCGGAGGGGTGACAAGCGGAAATCAACCAAGACCATCATGAATTGACAACGTGGACTTCCTTGACGACAAAAAGGGGCATCGCATAGGTTAAACCCCTCAAATCCATCATCTTTCACACCACTGTCGGGTCCGCAACAGAATATGACCTCTCATTCCTCTTTCCCTTGGTCGAACATCCCCGAAAAGGCGATTCAAAGGGGGGTTGTCGCTAATTTTGCCTCCAATTTCCACTCTGGAACTTTTCTCGTCTGTGAATGAGAGTTTGGCTTCCTGGCAAAGATTGAGAAGGCAATATATAAGCTTGATAGCTGAGATAGTTATAATAGATGGGAGATGATCGGTGGTTGAAAGATTTTTGGGTACGCAAGGTCGCACGGTGACTCAACCAGAGCGGAGTTTGGATCCTTGAGTCAATGAGACAACAACGAGAAAATATATCTGCGCAGAAAAGGTATGTGAATATAAATTCTTGTCTCGTCATCAGTGTAGAAGGCATAAACAGGTTGAGAGATGCCGGAATTGTGGCACATGGGGTGCGGTGAAACGTGATAGCGCTGGCAGATTAATAGACCTGTGTGCATGTTCCTCGAGAAAGTTGATAGGACGAATGAGATATGCTCAAACAGATACACTGCAGGAGTATCCTGAAGATGTGTAGAGTCGAGAAAGATTTTGCGAGCAGGCAAGTGGTAAAGACAGCGAGTAGCAGAATAACAGTATCCCGCTGCCCAACAGTGATGATCTCAAGCTTAAGACAGGTACAAATCCCCATCCTAGCGACTGTTGTTAATGTAGAACAAACGCCATACACAGAGAATAGAAGATCTTTGAGTCTTAGCCAATCAGCTGATTTGGTACCCGAAGCCAAGCTTGTGTAAGCCCCGCCCCAAAGAAAGTCTATTTGTTTACTTCTCGCTAACGATTACCGAACCCCGAATTCTCAGCCCTCGGTACCTGACAGATTATGGATACGGCCGTTCAGAATACGGTCAAAATAACAATTCACAAGACTCACAAATCATGGTGAGCTGCGCTCCAGATGCTGATGTCCGTTAAGTAAGCTTAACTCCGCATCGTGGTTTCCGTACCTAGTACATCATAGCGTGGTGCATCTCAGGCATTTTTCAAACCGAGAAGTGGACAGCGGAGTTTGCTTGTCGGTTCCTCCATTGACGTGTGGAAAGCAATTTTAAATATTAAGTAAGTAACTGAAGGATGTACTGCTTATAGCTGGAAACTTCCAAGAGCCCTTTTGCTGCGGCTTTTGATTACCAGAATCGTGGAAGCCAAGACCCGAAATTCGGGTTTCGAATGCCGAAGTCGGATTGACGGCAAGACTGCACTAGAACAACCGTCGTTGATAAGCTTGGTATTTCCTCTTCAACTTCAGGTATCTCAACTGAGTCAAAGTATTAGTAGTCGTCACTAGTTTTACAGTCTCAACGGTGTACATACATGGAAATTCCGTGAAATTCTGGACCTGACATCCCCTCAGCAGAAATGAGCAGATTCAACAAGGTACAATCTACTGGCTCTGCATTCAGCCTTTCTACCATATTAATCGTGTATCTCAGGCAATAATTATTGGTGCTGGTCCGGCTGGACTTTCAGCAGCACTACTTTTGAAGAAAAATAACCACTTCATACCTGTGGTCTACGACGCGTACCCACAGGCAACCACTGTCGGGGGGGCAATCGGACTCCAACCCAATGGCCTACGAATCTTGAAAGACTTAGGCCTGCATGACGAGCTTCTAACCCGCGGCTCAAGCGGTGGTAAAGTCATCCTGCATTCAACGAAAGGTTCCGTAATAGGCGAGCTTGATTTCGTGTCTTGGAGTAAGAAGCAGACCGGTTGCGTGCAATTGGAGATCCGGAGGGACGATCTCTTGGAAGTGCTTTATCAAGCAGCTGAAAAGGAGGGCATCGAGGTTCATTACGACAAGACTCTCTCGAAAATCATAGAAGGCGATCAGCAAGTCACGGCAACATTCTCGGACGGAACGACAGATATAGGCGATTTCCTCCTCGGTTGTGATGGCCTTCGCTCAACGGTTCGAAGTTCCTACGTGGATCCCGATGTTGAACCCGAGTACTCGGGTATAACAGACATCTTCTCCCTCGTCCCTACATCTGATCATCCAACGCCAGCCGGACTTGGCAGAAAAACTCACGCGACTTTCACCACAGAAGGATTTTTCGCAGTCATGTGCTGTAGAGCACAGCAGGATATCAACTACTGGTTTTTCTCGTCCGAGCTTCCCGCCTCTGTCTCAGGAGTAGAGGATGTCGATTTCAAGCCCATCATTCACAATGCAGCAAACAAGATCGCCGGCGAGTGGGGAGATGTGCTCAGGATTTTGGTCGATAAGAGTAAGAATCTGAGATTTTACCCTATTTGGACTCTCCCACTAGGTGGGAAGTGGTACAAGGGACGGTGTCTGCTGCTGGGAGATGCAGCGCACGCGATGTCCCCTCATGCTGGTCAAGGTGTCTCCATGGCACTCGAGGATGCTGTGTACTTCTCTCGATTACTTGGCGAGACGTCGCTTGGATTGAATGATATCTTTCGGAGGTATGATGAGAAGCGGAGACCAAGGACTGATGCGGTGTATAAGGCTGCTAAGCGGAATGGTGCGTCGCGGAAGAAGACTGGACCTTGGCGCATATGGTTTAACGAGATTGTTTTGACGGTGTTTTTGGCGGTGTATCGCATTTTCAATCTGCAGAGTTTTGGTATTGGGCAGAAGTTGGCTGCTTATGATATCAAGGAGGAACCTTTGTGGTATATTAGTTAATGGATTTGATTTAGACACTGGGAAACTTCACAAGAGAATGATCTCATTCAGTGTATGCTATGGGCAGGAATGGAACTCAATATGAACATGTCGCGAAGATCGAGGACTGGGAACAGATAGCGAGCAGCTTCAATAGAGCTAATGAGTTAGACGATGCCCCGAAAGAAGAACAAGACTGCCAGGTGCTGCAAATTTGATGTGTAAAGTCAAATTTCACACAACCCTCCGAGCCATCTTGTTACTGTTTGCGAAAGTAATCGCATAGGAAAAGCGGATTAATCCCGTGTACACAGCCAGGACTTATGTGCTCATCCATTTGGGATCTGGTGATGATACGCCACAAAAGCCTTTTGAAATTGTCTTCATCGGATTCCCCGCTTTCCAAATGTTTCTAACATGACCTAGGGAGGCGTTCATGTTTAGATTAGATAAAACTAAGCAAGGAGGCACGAGTTCAGACGCTGCGCGATTACAACAGACCAAATCTAGCAGCGACAATGTGAGCAATTGATTGTAGAACCGGAACCCATACAAACACTGCGACTACGTTGAAATTACATGATGAAGCTAGAATTTGCTAGTTTCTGCTGGCTATACATTAACACCGATGTTCCAGATGCACCTTTACCCAGATCCACAAACGACCTCCTGGAATGCCCTGCATATCTCGACCCAGCAGGTGTGGTGACGAATGCTTTTAAGATTAGGTGTCAGCTTTGAGTGTACCAAAGTATAGCAAGTGAGGTGCGACTGCGAGCAACATCCTTTTGCGGGTTGGGCAGCTAAAATTCTCACGAAGGTCTGATGATTGGTACGGGCTCTGTCTTTGCACCTGGGATTGTTGGACGTTCAAAAGGAGGTCAACTGATGGGGATTAGTACGGTGCGGAGGCTTCCAAGACTGAACCCTGGGAAGATGGACGGAATCTATATCATCGAAAATGCTAATGCTCACTTGCCTGCGGTGGCGGATAGTCGTGGCAAGCTACTCAAATCCTGTTCCTTTCTTATTGGTCTCTAAGGTATCTATTCTATCGTCACATCGTTTACACCATCACCAAGAGTCCTGAATAACTTTCTTCGAGTCATAGTCGCCGTTGTGGCTCCCATGCTGGCTAATTTGATCCTCCACAACCATCATCTCCTTTGACACCATGATCCCCTTTGATGGCCGATCTCCATTATGCCCTGGGCCAGCATATGTATCCAGGTTCTGCAGCTTCACATTGTTGATAATCTGCTCCTCGCTCTCGCTGTAGGTGAGGCTGTCTGTTGTATGTCTTGTAGTTTTGCGACTACGTCCCACGCCTGATGCGTCTCCGCCTCCCCCATCGCCGATCGTTCGGAAGCCTGTTGGGTGTTTGGAGTTGGTCTTTGTCGAGAAGAGGTGGCTGCCCATTATCGGCTTCAACCAGGTCTTGAGCAGAGGGAAGATCATTGGCAGGTTCGTTGTGATCACCGAGGTGAACGTTTCTCGGACTCCCCATTGCCCTGCAAGTTGGGCGCCATGGACTTGATCCTGTGAAGCAAACGGTGTCAGATCAATGTCGTGCAAGATGAACACAGAATTCAAGGCTACTTACAGTCTCAACGAAAACAGTCTTCAGGAGTGAGCAGACCAGAACGAATATACCCGCACCAAGCACGATTGAAATTGATATCTTCTTGGCCAGCCTGAGAGTTGTTCCCCAAAGCATCGGAATCGGAATTATGAGGAGGTACAGATCAGTGACGACACTAGAGGCGAAAGTGATCCAAACGATGGGCTTCGAGACTGCGCCTTGGCAGAAGTCTGGCAGAAGTCCATTAGTCCATGTCTCCAGCTGGAGAGGAAAGAAGATCACAGAAGATCACTTACTGCCTGGATCCGGATTGATTTGCCAGTAATGAGAGAATGGCTGGCAAGGCGCATAGATACCAATTATCGAGGCCACAAATGTGGCGCCAACAAGACCGAAACCAATCCAGACACGGATTCTGAAGTGACTGCTAAGTCCTTCCTACACGTTTTGTCAGTCCAAGCTCTGCCGCAAAACCGAGGCCAGAGTGCTCAATATACCATGAGTCTAATGTAGAAAAACAGCACGGCCGATTTAAGTGTGGCGATCAAGCAGACGTAGAAAGTCCACCCCACTACCTGGATCTTCGATCCGAAAACTCTAGGAAAAGATCGTCAGTGTTCCACGCAGATCGTCGCGCAACTTTAAGCTTACCTGTTGGCGTATTCTGTTGAAGAAACGTCTAACGCTGCCCGCTCAGCGACTGTCATGGAATTGTTTGCCAATCCTCCAGCATAATTGACTGCAACGAAGATCAAACTAGATTGTGTCGTATACAAAGCCTGCAGCATCATCATGTTAGCTCTGCATATTCTACTGTCTTAGTATGGGAACACTCACGATCGCCAGCCAAACCAGATAATCATCTGGACGGAGATCCCTCCATCCAACAGCTTTCACTCGAGCATATGTCCGGAACATTGTGAAAGCGACTCCAAAAGCATAGAGCGTCCATAACTCGGTGTTGAAAACGCGTAGCGCTTCCTTCATTGCAGCAGCCCCAGCTGCAGCTGCAGCAGCGGCCTCCGCTGTGGTTGTGGAGTTTGACGACATCTCTGTCAGATCAATGAGATTGCGCTGTCGACGATCGATGAACGATGATCCCAAGCATTGTGTGGGATAACTCTAGATATGTACGAGGCCCAACTTCAGTTGAACAAGAACTCTTTGGTTCCCCTTCAGGAGTATCAGAGGTACCGGTACCATAAAACGACGTGCTGTAAGGTCGAGCGTGCCTGGCGACGTGATATCGTGCCGGTAGTTGCACCGAGAAAGCTTAGGACAAAGACCCTGCTTCAGCGTGGTAGCAAGAGCGTTGCGCAAGGGTGGTGAAACAAAATCTTCCTGCGAGCCCAACGGAGTTTGTGACTGGAATCGGAGATGACTCCGGGAAGAACCCATTGTTGACCTGAAATTGGCGAATGGTTGCGTTCTTGACTAACCTTGATTTTGACTTAGATTGAACTCAAAAACATGGGTCTACGAATTGATATTTGACAGTTCCTGACGATTTGTATCCGTAGATACGCCAAAGTCCCCAGAGTCACAGAGGGTCTGAGAATGGATGTTTTTACAAATCATACGATCTTTAAAAAAAGGTTTCCAACCTTACGATTTGATCCTTGAACCCATGAGTTCTGTTTCGCGGGTGAAACAGCGATATGAACTGCTGTACATGCCTCAATTTGTTCTGCCTAGCTACTCGTACTTTGCCTTGTCTTATGTCATCTGGGCAAGTGGAGGATTGCCCAAAAGTGTCCAGGTGTGAATTAATATCCGACCGACCTGGCTTACGGAGCACAACAATCCTGCTTGTTATCACTTCAATTATGTGACCAAGGGGGAAAGCCATCGTGAGAAGTTGACATGCAAGACTGAGGACAGGGAACATGCCATGATATTTGTGGACTTGTTTGACATCTCTCGCCCCACCTTTGTGACCCCTTGTGGTTAAGCGAGCGAGCTGAACTCAAATTGAGAATCCTTCGGAGCGGGCCGGTAAGGGAATAAAGGAGACTTAAGTCAATGAAGAACAAAGATATGTGGTTGTATTAAGGAGGCACCTAGCTTGAGATGGCATCCACGACAATAGCAAAGATTCAAAGATCTGGCATGGCATGTTCAATAATTAACTTGGAGGTAACTCGGTGACAGGAGACCCTGATTTCGCCTTATCCGAGTCAGTTATCGGGCGTTCGTCCATTACGGAAGTTTCTGCGGACCTGTCCGGCTAATGCCCATGATTGCAGTGGGACGAATAATCTCCGGCACAAGATCTTTGGAGACGAGGTCACCAGGTCAAACAAAACATGAATTTTTACCTTCCCTTTCCATCAAAACCACGTTTCTGGGCGGAGCCAAGACTAAACAGTGTAACACTGAATCTCGATCTGTCACTTTGTGGTACATGCTGAATTCACTTCCGGAGAATAGAAACTTGGTAATCGTTAAGCTTTCAGCCATTTTCTGGCTGCCTTGCTCGCTTATGCGAGGGAAGTGGAATTGATTAAGGATGCAAAGTGCAAACTTAAATTCAGACTAATGACCGTGGAGTGCCCGGAGGAACAACTCTAGGTCCTTCTGACGTGAGCTAGAACAATTGAGGAAGAAGAATCCCTAGTTTCGTCAAATCATGAGGATGCCCGATATCCCACTTTTGCTTGAGACATGAATCCTTTGAAAACGTGGAAAGACTGAGACAAACATTTTTCAAGCTGATTGTGACAACCTGTTGGATCAGATATTATAAAGATCGATACCAAACTGGACCTAGCTGTATGAGCCTTGAATAGTTTTCAAGCTCGGAGACAAAGGCAGTTTCTGTACAAGATCATCTTCCGCAAAGAATTTAATCAACAATCGAACTTTTCCCCATCACTTGTGGTTTGGACTCTTGGAAGCCATCCGACAATGCCGCAAAACGCACAGACATACATATACCCCGCCTCTATATCAGCGATATTATCAGTATGCAGGTGCATGGAAAACCCAGCAAGCTGGCCACCGGGCCCCGCTGACAAGCTTTGGGTCGGCAGGTACGCTACAGTGTCCTAATCTGGAACCCTGTAGTCGATTCTACCTTGTGTAACCCTTGCTGACAAGAATCTCGAATTCAGGAGTCTTGACTCGGCAGGAACAGGATAATGAGGAATTCAGCCGGGCGAAACTAAGAAATTATCGTCGTTGTTCAACAGCAAACGGATGATACCGTATCTGATATACGGTCTCCAATTGTTTTACGTGTTCGATGAGTATACTCGATCCTTGGTTAAGAAAATTGGAATGGCTCTATCGCTCCCACACTAATGACCTGGTGCTTCGCCATGGAGCTTCGACTTCCCACTGGTTAACCACTACATAAAGTTTCATGTCCTCGCAGAGCATGTTGGTGCGTGCCTGGACAGGATGCAGTCGCCCCTTTAGATCCCAAGCTTGCGTGTTTCTAAGCCCATCTTGTTGGTCAAGTCTCCCAAGCATTACATCTCTCAAATGACAGCTTCTAGAAAGCCTGGGAGGGTCGTACGAGGCTGAGGACTATCGGTCTGCTGCGGGTCAACTACGGGTCTGACTTTAGTTGACGTTCCTTTCGGGGGCAAAGAGGGGTCATCAAGTTAAATTGCCTTAAGCTTCTATCGATTAGGGCCACATGGCTGCCACATGGGTTGTGATTTGATAATCATAAACTAAGGGGTAAAAAGCATATATCTAGTCACTTCACTCATCCCATCCCAGTCTTCTCTCAGCACCAGCACTTTCACGCCCGTCTTTTTGACCCAGGCATACTTTCGTTTCTTTGTGCTGCTCCTCCCCTCCCCCACCATGCAGTTCCTCCAAATCGCCGCCTTTTCGGCTTGGGCCGCAGCAACTGTCTGTGGTGCCACCTCTGTGCCGGTTATTGCCCGTGGTGTCAACTACAACCAGTTGTCGGCGAAGCTCTCTGCATCTGCCAAGATTTATCTCCCAGGGTCCGAGCTCTTCTCTGATTATACTGCTCGCTGGTCCAATGTCAGCACACCTGTGGCAAATGTCGTCGTTGTTCCAGCCACCGAAAAGGATGTTGTCCAGATTGTAAGAGATTGAAAAGCGTTCAGGTCACGAGAAAATATGCTGATTACCTTTCCAGGTCAAGTTCGCGAACCAGAACTCCGTGCCTTTCCTCGTGACAAATGGTGTTCACGGGTCTATTACCACCCTTGGGGCCATGAAGTCAGGTATCGAGATCTACATGACCCAACTCAACAGTATCAAGATCGCCGCAGATGGAAAGACAGTCACTGTTGGCGGCGGTGTCATGTCCAAAAACATCACCGACACTCTCTGGGCAGCCGGCAAGCAGACTGTCACAGGTACTTGTGAATGCGTGAGTTACTTGGGCCCCGGTCTCGGTGGTGGTCACGGATGGCTCCAAGGCCGCTACGGACTCGTCTCCGATCAATTCGTCTCATGGAATGTCGTCCTCGCCAGCGGGAAATTGGTCACTGTCAACAAGAACTCTGACCTCTTCTGGGCAATGAAAGGAGCTGGTCACAACTTTGGTATCGTCACTTCCATGACTTCCAAGATTTACGATCTCGTCCGTCCAAACTACGCCCTCAAGACACTCATCTTCACTGGTGACAAAGTCCAGGATGTCTACAGAGTTGCCAACGAGCAATGGCTCATCAATGGCAAGGTCATGCCTGTCGATCTGATCAACTGGTCTTATTGGTTCTTCGATCCCACCATGGACACCAAGGTAAGCTCAGATATCTAAGTATCGTACCCGTCCACTGCTAATACTTTCTCAGCCCGTCATCGCATTCTACCTCATCCAAGAAGGCGTCGACGTTGTCAGCTCCGCTTACTCCGCCGCCTTCGAAGCCCTCGGACCAATCGTTAACACCGACACCCCAGGAGACTACCGTGATTTGGCTGCCTGGACCGGAATCTCTCTCACAGATGGACCATGCAGCAAGTCCGGAAACGCCAATCCCCGTTTCCCAATCTACCTCAAGTCTTACAACACCGCCGCTCAAGCCGCCGTGTACGAGCTCTTCAAGAACGCCACCACCACCCCCGGCACTCCCTTCGCCAACGCCCTCTTCATGTTCGAGGGCTACTCCATGCAAGGAGTCCAGGCTCTCCGCACCGACGCCACTGCTTTCGCCTACCGTGAGGATAACCTCCTCGTCGCTCCCCTCCTCACCTACAAATCCACCGGCGCTGCCTCCGATGCCGTGGCATCCAAGCTCGGCAACCAGATCCGTGACGTCTTGTACAAGGCCAGCGGACAAAAGAGCCTTAACACTTATGTCAACTACGCTTATGGTGATGAGACTGCTAAGGCTTGGTATGGAGCTGATAGCTGGCGTCAAAGCCGTCTTCAGTGCTTGAAGAAGGATTATGACCCAAGTGGAAAGTTCAGCTTCTACGCTCCTATCGCGTAATGTAACGTATAGCTTTTGGTTGAGCAAGAATGAACTTACGCTTGATCCTAAACAAACCTCTTTTAGCACCGCTTCTGATCGTGATTGAATATCCTAGGCAAAGTCTCACTCTGGTTTGACATGATGGTGATTAACATATGGAAAACTAGCTGCAGTATGCGAGACAAAACAAAGAAACGAGTAACATATCGCTAATCGCGATCTTGGGGGGGGGGGGGGGGGGGGGGGGGAGGGGAAGTAGGGGGGGGGGAGGGGAAGGCGTCATTTAATGCAGAAATGAAACGTCCGTCAAAAAGGGTGGCTATTCTCTGATTCATCTACAGAATCTGATTCTCTTGTTTATGTGGAGCGGCAGAACTTCACTCAGACACGTAAACGCGGCTACGTGAGGTGGGATATGAGCTGACTGCAATGAAACTTGTATCGAACAGAAGAAATGACTTGCTGATTATGATACTGAGCAAGTTACTTGTGCAATGTCCTAGTTGCAGTCAAAATTCGCCTTGAAAGAAAGGCATCTTCACGCTGAACGGAGTGGTTGAAAAAGATCTGGCGAAGGTGGAAGTTACGACAGCGAGTACTCTGACGGCAACATCAGATCTGTACCACCTAGTCAAGTCGTTAATACTGTAGTATCAATCAGAGTATATTCCCTGGCGACTAGTCGTGCTGAAGAATCACCTTGGTCTGAGCTACGCTTACACAGCGCCTCTTCCCAACCCCGAAGTCTATGTTACCTTCGGTATCTTTCTCCTCATCAACATGGAACAGGTATTCCCCTGTTCTCAGTGAGTGCTTCCACTCCTTATATAGAGCCTCAGAATCTAAGATGGTGAATCATTCGCGTATCCTCACATCGACAAGAGTGAATGGACTCAATCTACCTCAACTATAAATACGACGACTTTTGAAGTGGATGAGTCTCAATGCACGGCATGAAAAAAGGGGGCGAAAGCGTTGTATGCGAGACTCCGAATCCCATCCAATACCTCCAATCTGCGCGAGATATCGAGATTGGCAGTCTTGAAATGGCGTGAGTAAATCTACAGAAGGATGAGAACATGTATGCCAAGAGAATAGAGGGGGGTAGCGGGGTCATTTAAGCGAGAGAGAAAGGGGAATGACAACAACAACTTTGTTGGCAATAAGCATTTGACAGCGGGTTTGAGGATTTGAATACTTTCAAACAGCTGATTCTCCTGTTACATTGTTCCTTGTGAGAAGAACCGGGAGTATTTAAGGCTCGTTCAAAATAAGGAAGGTTTAGTTCGTGCCGGCTCGCTTCCTCGACTTGACGGCATTCGAAGTAGATCAGTTGAGGATTCCGGCTTGTTCAGCTACGAAAACACCGAATGCAAACAAGTATAAATTAACGATCTAAGAAAGGTAAGGGTTGGGCTTAGCAGGTTAGGCAATTTTAGACGAGTCTTCAAAGTGATGTTGAGGGAAGAGTAGCTGTGTTCATGCTGATGAGCTACCTAAGTAATGGACACTGGAGAAAGCAATCTACATTTGTTAGGGGATTGAGGCAGCTTAGTTCATGGGACCTGGTCATGTCTCTATTGTTGCAGCCGCAAAGCGTTGCGGGATGCATCTCAGAATTAAGAATGAAATAGATTCTGACGTCGAGTTCGCTCTGGCATGTGGCCGCCGAAACTTTGAAAAGAAATCTAAATCAGAAACAGACAATAATTACAAGTAGTTTCAAGATGACAGTAGGTAATGGCTTGACAGCCAAATTTAACAGCCCTGATCGCATATGCTAGCTAGTTCTGGAAACCCTCACTCGATTGACTCGACTGATATTTGATGAATGGGAAGGTAAGAAATTGCTCGTCAGACAAAATCCCACTTTGTAACATTGACCTACAGAATCTACCGCAAAATCTCCTTAAAAGACACTTGAAAGGGGAGCTTACACTTTGGGCCTTGGACTTCATCGAAATAGTCAGTCTTTTGATATGAATATTCCACTATTCCGAGCTCGGTCATAGAATCAGGAAAATTCGGATTCCTATCATTTGAGCCTCACATTCGGCTAAACCAATCATCAATGGACTCTTAATCAGGCGAAATCCACTTTGAGGTGACCCGTTTAGGATTGGAAGCGCCTTGCCAAGCGTGTAACCGCTCACAGCTCACCGAGCATTTGCTGACTAAGAACGTCAACCAACAACCTCAACCTCTTGAGCTCTCTGAACTTCTTGACAACTCAAAACAAATTGAGTAACAGACCTGGGGAGTGAGTGAAAATCATGCAATGTCACTCCTATATCCCAGTCCTCTAGATTCCAGCGAACAGCAAATCCGACTTCTTTCACTCGAAAGCACCGATCCCACCCCCGCCTGGAAACTCCACACCGTCACCCTCGAGCCGAACCTCCACTTCGCAGCCCTATCCTACGTCTGGGGCGACAAATCTCACACAACAAACATCTCAGTCAATAACACCCTCATCCCCGTAACCACCAACCTCGCCGCCGCCCTCCAACATGTCCATCGATACTGGTCCTACGAGTTCCCCACCAAAGACCCATCAACCTTCCGAATCTGGATCGATTTCCTCTGCATCGACCAATCCAACACCCTCGAGCGCAGTTCGCAAGTCCTCCTCATGCCCAAGGTCTACACCTCCGCCGCTCTCGTCCTCGGCTGGCTAGGTGACCACGGTCCCGACAACAACCACGAACTAAAACTCGCAACTCTAGCCGTCAAAGTCCTCGGCGACGCATTCCGGTCTCGAAAGTGGGATCCCGAGAAATTAAGTAGTGACTTGTCTTGGCTGAGTGAGAACGCCGCACTGATCCAAGCGCCTGTCTGTGACAAGCTTTGGAACGGGTTGCGGTTTCTAGGAAGCTTGCCGTATTGGAATCGGATTTGGATTTTGCAGGAGAATGTTCTGGCTCGTACGGTGTTGTATATCAGTCCTAATGCTATGATTGAGAAATCGACGTTGATGAGTGTGTGTCTTATGGTTTCGCAAGCTTTAGGATTGGAGTTTGAGAGGAGGGATGTGCAGAAGCCGGAGGCGGTGCCGGATCATATATGGTTTAAGTTTAGGCCGCCGGAATCGACGGAGTTCTCGGAGATTAGAGAGATTGTGAGGTTTTGGACTGCGGCGACTGTTTATGGTGAGCGGTCTGATGCTGGGAGTGTGAAGGAGAGGATGGAGGCGAGTTTGCAGATTTCGGAGTTTGGGGGGACGTTGTTGGCGAGTGATGAGAGGGATCATATTTATGGTCTTTTGGGACTTAATGATTTGCCTATTAGGGTGGATTATAGCCAGGAGACGAAGGTGAGGGATGTGTATGTCGAGTACTGCAGAGTTGTGCTGGATATGTTGCGGGAAATGGACAAACGGTCATATATCTTTCTGCGCGATGCTGGGGTTGGCGTCTTCAACAACAACGAGGATCTTCCATCCTGGGCTCCAAATTTCCCAGAGCGTGCCACTGGAGAACCGACTCTGATTTTCGGAGCAAAGCTGAGGCTTGTGTATCTCGAGCCAAAGATCCCATTTGCAAGCCTCTCAGGACCTGTTCTCTCTCTTGCTGTAGTGCGCATTCAGAGTCTCGAAAGAAGAGGTGGAAGCCCGACTCTGAAGAATTTGACTGAGGAAGGTGAGGTCAGGAATTGGTGCCAGGACTTTGTGCTGAGACATGAATCATATCCGAACCAGAAGATCCCAGCGCTCTGGGTGCTATTCTTGGTAGCTATGAGAATGCAAGGCTTGGTGTTCGATACTTCCACGATGTTGTTGCTACAGCATTTTGTTGGGTCATTGAAATATGCTATACCGAATACCAGTACCGAGCGGCCGCGAGTCCAGTTTGCTCGCCACATGAAAACCCCAGAAGTCAAAGGGATATCTGTTGGTGTGGAGCTTGATGGGAGTCAGAATCCGGCTTTCATGAATTGGGTGTCTCCGGACATAGCATTTGACAATCCCAGTCAGTCGCTCGAGAATAGAATGTTTGAAGTCAGAGCTCGACTGGTGTTCTTACTACGAAGAAATTACAATGCAAGGCTGTTTGAAACAGACGGAGGATTTCTAGGTATGGGACCGAAACTTTGCGAACAAGGGGATATCATATGTCTCGTGGATGGCTATGAGGATTTGGTGTTGCTTCGAAAATTGGGTGAGAGGTATCAGTATGTTGGGCCTTGCATGGTGCTCGGAGTTTCGAGTGCTTATATTAAGAACCAACTGGCAGCGGGTGAGTTTGAGGTTGAAACAATAGAGCTCATCTAACATTCGGGGGGCCGAGTTTGTTGATATCTTTTATGCGTGTTGTTCTGCCGTGAAATAATCATGACACCCGAAAATGTTGTTATAATCGCTCATGAACTGTTCAATTTCATCCGGGAATCTAAATCAAAAGGACTGGCTCCATGGAGCGAGACTCAGGATTGATTCCTTGTGGTTCATAAAGATACGCATGCGGCTGAACGTGAGAGGGTGATGGAGTCGTGGAGGAAAGCTGATTTGGGAAGATAAAGTGGTGATTACGGCGCCGCTGGAGGAGTTGGAGTCGGTTGTAGAGGGTGCAGACATTTGTGATGGTTTCAGCGGAGTGGCCGATGGCGATGGAAAGGAGGTGGCAGAGGATGGCGAGGATGGACAAGCAGCGGGGATATTGTCTGAGATTGTTAAAGTGTGGGAGAGGGTGGATGCCAGTGATGAGCATGAGGGAATGGGGGAAGCTGGGATGTAGGAGGGAGACCCCTTTGAGGTTAGTTGCGGGTGGTATGTCTTATTCGTCTTAATTCGATGATGATGAGATGAGAGTGGCAGTAGAACAGAAATTCACAAAGCAATCTCACGTTCTCATCACCACCAAAGCGAAGACCGAGGAAATCAATCGAGATAGATTTTGCGTGCGTTGACTACACCCTTCCTATCACTTGATCGCGAAACCGACCAGAGCCTTCACACTCTACAGGTCCAGAAGCAACACCTCCATTTTGACTCCTGAGTCTTTACCACTCTCAGTTCCAGTGGCATGCGCTAGACATGAGTGCTGTGCCTGTTCTTATAGACATGTCATCATTGCCCCCGGATTCTGGGAAGGGTACAAAGAGAGATGCAGGACTTGCTTGGTGGGAGGAGACGGAAGTGTATTAATTACAGAATAGATCTCGAACAGACTCCATTTTCAGGCTACAATAGCCTTAGTATCAATCCCCAGGTTACGGGAAGCAGAATATGAGTAGGATAAATATCATCTTGTTTCCCTCATGGCTCTACAACACTAATTACCTTTGCTACCACAGTACAGCTACTAGGGCGGCTCCGTGTGCTTGGATGAGCGCTCTCTGAATGATTGGTGAGTTCGAAGGTAAAGCCCAGGAAGCAGGTTTTCTTAAAACAGATGTGTTCTGGTGGAGGAAGAGGTTTGAAATGAAAAGGAATATTAAACAGTGTAATCAGCGATGGTGATCAAAACAACGACAACATAACTGCTTACTGACAACAATCGCTAGTATCAATAATCAAACCTCCGAGAATAAAACAGTATCTTTGCATAGAGGAGGAGGATTAGTACCCTACGCAACGAGGGATTGATCGAGGAATCTAGAAGAGAGACCCGTGGACTTGAAGTGAATAGTGTCCATAGCCTGACCATTGATACTGCCAACAGCTACTTGCTCAATGCGTAGTGCCAGAGCCCACCAGCCAAAAGCTTGCTCCAATGCTTTGGCAAACTGAGTGTATTTATAATTCAGGCTGGAGTAGCGGGGGGAGAATAGCTCGCTTGACATCTCGCTTGCTCACTTCCCAATTCAACCGCAATAAGTATCCGATACCCCAATGGACCCTCATCGAGGAAGAATGAGGAAAAGAGAAAGCAAGGTAGCAAAAGAAGAAGAGCAGAATTGTACAAAATCTCAACCACTTCCTAGCGTGGGAGAATTATGGAGGCTTATGTATTATGTAGTGTATATACACACCATCAGAGAAAGGGGACGAACCACGCCTTACCATGCATTATATGCTGTGCAATGCGATGCAATGCAAATGCTACTCCACCAACCAAACATATTCAAAACAGTCCAATACCATCGGGACAAATCCAGTCCAACTCCTCCAAACCAAATTCCCAGCCTCCTCATCATTTCGCCCCTGTTATCTTTTCCAACCTCAGATCATTCACAACCATATACCGACTCAATCCAATCCATCCCCAACGGAACCACCTCATCTGACTCTTATGCGCACTCGTCATCGCCGTCTGCGCAGCGCGCACTTCTTGGACGCCGCTTAAGAAGAGCAAGGGCGACGGATGTTCATTCATCTGTTTCTTGCTCGCGATAATCACCACCAAACTAATAATCGAGTCAAAGAAACTCGTGTATTTCCTCACGACATTCACCGTCGAAAGCGAGTACAAATCCACCGGAGACCCCCAACCTGGTCGATTATGTATGAGAGAGGAAATAAAGTGTCGTGCGCCGTGGAAGAGGGAGATGTGGTTCGGGTGTGAGGAGACGCCTGATGCATCGAAGGTTATCAGGACGTCGATTGTGGCAGTTGGCGCGTCTGCGGATTTGTTCTTCATTGGGTTTGAGAGGTTCGGCGCGAAGGCTGAGGAGAGGAGGGTCGCGATTTTCTGTTTATCCCAGGCGGTGGTCATACTGTCTGGAAAGTCACTGTAGAAACAATGTATTTATCAGCCGTGGTGCAAGACATGGAGGTGGGGTGGAGGGGCTGATTGGAATGGAGGGAGGGGAAGCATACGGGCTTTCAACCACAAATACATCGTCTTCTTTGCGCAGACCCAATGCCATGCCGCTCTTTACCAATTCCTTCTTGCGCGTTTCGCCGAGCCCGTCTGCGTCTCCTGGAATATATATCAGCGGGGTTGCTCAATTGCCATCACATCCCGCTTTGCGCCCAGTACGAGCACAAGGGGTAACGTACCACTGCTCAAACACAGGATCTTGACATGATTCCCCAAGTCTGGACTCGTCAATGCTAGGAGCGTCGGCGCAAAGAACATAGCCTCGTCATCGGGATGCGCGATCAGAAGACATATGCGCTTGTTGCGCAGTTTGGGGAAGCGGCTGCGCGCAATGTTGACGGTGTACAGCCATGCGGTGATGGCGACGAGGGGAATCGCAAGGAGAGTGAACCATTGCATGGTTATGCTGGAAGAGTGGGAGCGGGAACGGTGGAGTATTGGCAGACTGCGGAGGTCTGGTGTTGAGTATCCTGTTTGTTTGCTGCAGGAGAAGCGTGGGTAAGGGGCGACTGATAGGTGGTGATGCCACCTGGCATTGGGAGGATCAGTGAGACGACAACGATGACCGAGGGGCGGACGGAACCAAATGAATTGTTACTCTAGGCCCGGTTAGCGAGGGGTGGCATTGACATGGGTGACGGCGGGCGCTAGACTGGAAAGCGGATAGCGGGGGAATTTAAAGTTGGGCCACAGATGCAATGCAGGTCAGATCTCATCCGATGAAGAATCCTAAACAACCTTATAATTAATTCTGCTGCGACCTCGATTGTGGCCAGCTTCAATGCTCATCTGGTCGGCCAGGAAGTGTACCACCAGGACGAAGTAGACCAGGAGTACCAAGAGAAGAGGCGAAGAGGCATTTGTTGATTATCTTCCGGAGCTGTGTCCTGGTTCGTAAAGGCACACGACACCGAGGTACCTGGAGGAGAGCATTCGGAGCTATCGGCAGCGAATTGCGGATTGCGGATTCTATCTCGAGAGTAGGAGAGGAGTAACGACAATCTGTTAGCAGAGGTGTCATAAATAGCGGGGTCCGCGGACTTGCCTGAAGAAGGAGCAGAGTGCGAACGTCATCCCGGGCATCGACAAGAGCTTGAGGACATACACAAAGCCAAGAGATAAGCTGCGGACAGCAAACCTTCAACATGGCACGCCACCGCAAAGACAAGACTCCCAAGAAGATCCCCCTCTCCCAGCCCGATCGATCCGGTCCATCCCAAGCAACACTCCTCGACATCGCTGAACAACGCGGCCTCCTGAAGACCTACGATGGCCAAAATGACACATCGTCCCTCGAAGGCAGAGTGAGGGAAGAAGCGGATACAGAAGCATTAGTTGGCAGATTGGGCGAGTCGGTGTTATGGAGTATAAGCTTGACAATGTTGCATTTCACGCTGGATGTGTTGATCTCGCATCAGTACGGACAGGATAGTATTGTTTGGCCGGATATCATTTGGAGGGCTGTGCAGGCTTTTCCTGGTACGTTGCCCCCTTTCAATTGATATGATTTACGAGTCGGGCCTAATGCTGCTACAGTTATCTTCCTCTTGATGTACTTCTTCCATCAACACCCGACACCCTCGCCTGTCATCCCGCCTCTCGCTCCGAAAGCTTTGAAGATCACATACCAAACACTGTTCTTCGTTGGCTCCGTCTCCGCAGGCTGTTACTTGATCTATATTACGAATATGCATGGATATTATGCTGTGATGAAGCAGTCTCCTCCACTTGGATGTTTATGGGTCTGGTCTGTTATTGAACTAGATCTTATACCTGCCGTGGGAAGTCTGCTGTGGTGTGTAGTTTTCTTGAAGTGGGGAGGGTACAATTATTTGTGAAATGACGGAGATGTACATATATGTTGTAGATATGCGTGCATATTATTCCGGGTATCCAAGAAGCATTTACCTGCCAGTTCCCCACAGCTGTCTGTTACAACTCGGACGTGCCCGTTCTCGTTACAGCAACAACAGGAGCCAAACCGGAGCAGCAAAACCTCAATGTTGAGGGGCAAGAGAACAACAGATCATACCATCCAATGGGTATGCACCGTTGCTCTCCGCTATTTCAGCTATCATTTTGTTCATTTCCTCCAGCTGTAGTCAAGCCCAATGCCTTCGCCAGATCATGTGACGTGGCCTCGCTTGTTTGTTTTCTTTCGTACTCGACCTGCTTTATGGGTCTCAATGCCATGCGGTGACTCTTATAACGTTGATCTATCTGTCGGAAAAGGCCTTCAATGACGGCCATCCGCAGTTCTTCCTAATATCCTTCGCTAGAAGAAGCAATGAGGCATTGTTGAGGTGGCCTAATTGACCTTTGATCGGAGACTTCTCCTCTGTGCATAGTCTCTAGCGTAGCTGGTTTCATTTTCCTGCACCTTGCCGTAATCAATTGAAATAAACAGAGTACTTTGGATATCGAATGAAATGCAGGCAGTTTTCCGATGAGAGTCTATCTTTCGTTTAACGATGCCGTCCTTTCTGGAAAGTTTTCCGTTCTTTGTGATTCTGCTTGATAGGAGACGAACGTTCTCGTATCTGTGCGCTGCCTTACTGCATTTTCTAGGCCCTTTGATGTCCGTAAAGACCATTCCAGTCATCTTCCAAGCACATGTATGCACTCTTTTACCCGTAAAGAAGAATCATTAAAGCCTTCATGGAGAAGAAAGGCGGGCGGAACACGACATGCAGGATCTCTTCCTCTTTCCTCCTATTTCTCTGATCTTAGCTCTTTTCCAGCCAGGTATGGGGGGGGGGAACACAATTCAACCAACATCCTCCATTATCAACCCAGAATACATCCAACAACCAAGATGGCTTCACCACAACCGGTCGCGCCAGATGTTCCTCCTCCAAACTCAAAACCCTCCTCTCCAATAACAACTTCCCCAATGAGCGAGACTGTCCCAACACTTCTGACCATGCCTTCATCAGCTGAGACGAATATACCCCCACCGGTTGTAGCGTCGTCTTACCAAGCGATTGAGCACCTAGATCCTTCACTGTCTGAAAAGCTCCCAGTTCTTGCCGACAAGTCCACACCGTCCAAGCCTTCATCCACAAGTCCATCTTCGAAGTTGAAGATCTCGACACCCCGCTTTGGTAACCTCCGCAAAGACCGCGACCAAGCAAATGACAACCAAGGGAGCTCTTCTCCTCTCGCTGAAGCGTTGGTCGACATGCCGAAAATCAGCTGAAGAAAGTCGCTGCTACAGTGTCTGGAGCGGAAATGTACGCAGCCGTCGACGAACTACCCGGTCGAACTCGTCCAGCAACGTCTCTTCCCACCGCTAATCAGTGGCTGAGTTCCACTGAGGGGATCGGAGGCATGTCCCACATCGCGACTTCAGCACCACCCAAGAGCGGACAACCAGACTACGCAGAAGCATCAGAATCAGTCAACACATCGACACTCTCGCTCACCGAAGCACGCCCGGCCGATGGTCCCGAAGACCCAACATCCACTCCCGTGTCCAAAATAACAGGTAATAAGAGAGACAAAACCAAGCGGAAGACCCAGCCCAAACCTAAGCCCAAGGCTACACCCAGACCCCAGGACCAAAAGATCTTCGTACCCGTCCCCATCACCGGTCGCGAACCTGCGCCGATGAAGAAGCCGCGTGCTCCTGCCCGTCGGTCCATTGCCAAAGGCTTGAAGAAAGCTACTGAGTCTGGGTCTGGGGTGAAGGGGAAAGCGTACAAAAGAGTAGGGACGGTCAAGGATTTGAATGATATTGAGGATGATGATGAGGATGGTGGTGGAGACGATATACGCGCCTACGCTCCCGTCCACGTACCAAGCAAGCCGACTTTAGCGAGGTCGAAGAACATGGATCGGATTATGGGATCTCCGGGTCAATCTAAAGGTTTGCCATCTAAGGACCAGGATCCATTTACCGAGCAGGAGGAAGACGACGGAGAGGGGGGTGAGAATGAGGATGAGCGTGGATTGAGATATCGTGGTGGAATGGGCTCACCTGATCGTGATCCAGAGGGAAGTGACGACTACAATGATAGCTCGGACTCAGGCTCAGACTCCTCGAGCGACAGCAATACCGACAGTGGTATCGACCCTACGGTCAGCACGTCTACACTCTTCAGCACATCCACATACCAACACGCCGATAGCGCGGCGTTCATCGCCGAACTCTCTACTCGGATGTCGGTACTCGAGAAGAAGAACAAGAAGTTGTTGAAGCAGAATAAGGAGTTGGGAAAGGAGAGGGATATGTTGCGGGATCAGCTTGAGAAGGCTTTGGAGGATGCGAAGGCGCTTAGGGTGGGGATTAAGAGGAAATATGTGGAGGTTATGGCGGCGGAGGAGAGGGTTAGAGAGGTTGAGGGGGAGATTAGGGGCTTAGGGATGGGAGTGTGGGAGGGGAAGGGTTCGGAAATGAGGAGCATGAGGATGAGGAGAGTGAGAGCGATGAGAATGATGTTGATGAGGGTAGGAGTGAAGGGGTGAGTTTGGGTTTGGAATTGGATTGATTGGAGGAGGGGGCAGGGAAGAGAGCCGAGGACCCCTCGGTGAAGAGGTTCGAAATATCCTCGCAAGATATGTCTTCAGAGACGAAGGTGGACGGTAGTATCAGGGGAGAAACTTCAGGTTCTTTGGATTTGGATTTGCCTTTTTTTTTTTTTTTTTCTTTGGAAGCTAGGAAGTAGTTGGAGAAGGGTCGATCCGGGTTCTGTCTCTTGCTCATCGATTGGAGGACGAGGATCAAGCTTGAGCCAGGGGACATGTTGAACCAGGAACGGCATCACATGGGTCTTGTTGTCCTGGGAATGGGATGGCATATCTTTGCAGTCAAATGTGCGGGCTGATTGATGGTCTGTTTTCTAGAGGTTGCATGTTTGGAGTTTGGGTCTGCATTTAAATAGAATAAGTCCATCCCACCTGACATTGCTGATGCCTTTCGGTCTGTCCGACACTGGAAGATCCTACTGACTCGAGTCCACGGAGACGAGGAAATCATGGATCCTGATATGGATCTTGCACACTTCGCTCGCCTGATTCATCAAGCTGCACCAACATCACTTGAGCTCATCGTCGTGCCAATATCGATCGAAAGATGCTGCAGTAGCCAAGCCAAGCCGATTGACGACGTCTTGGAAACTCTCCATATTGTAAGAAATGCCGGCGAAATCTCAATCAGAGGAGCCGCTCGGGATGATATTCCACCATCGTTGTTTAGGATGTTCAACTGGCCAGCCAGAGTCGATATCGACGCTCTACGCACACCATCCGATATGCCCTCGCTCATACTCCAGCCCCAGATGACTATTCTAGTTACTGGTAACTCGCAAGTAGAATTCACATTCATGATGTTCAAGCAGCTTCTCCAATACGCAAAAGCTTTCGAATACCTCGACGAATTCAAGTCTCAAATGGCTGGACAACCTGACAAGTTAAATCCTGTTTGTCATGAAGATGAATATAATCACCGTCCAATCGGTATCAATCCTTACGTGGATTACCAAGTGAACCAGTCGAGCAAGCACTTCGCCACGCGAAAGCTGCCGCAGCGCAAAATAATGTGATGGGCTTCAAAACACAGAGCAGCAGTTTTCCATTACCTCGAGCGACAATATCAAACAATTGCTGCTTGTTTCGCTAATTTGAGAGCTGTCATCGGCAGTGAGAAGAGAGCTGGAGATGTTCTCGATCCCATGGACCCTTTCACAAGTTTGGGCCCAAGTGGTGACGATCGCATGCTGCACAAGATACTGGGAGCCATGGTGTTACTGGTTGATTACAAAGACTGTTTCGAGCCCGAATGTCCCGTCGTGGTTCGAATCAACAAGAAAGCCTGCGAGGTTAAGCTTGAGTGTGTGAAACGTTGCTTTCCCCGCAAGATGCTTCTCAAGAATATGAATCGCCACCATGCGATCGAGGACTACCCATTTATCGTCAGAGATTTCACGGGCCTTTGTGATCATCTAGATGAACAATTTTCCGAAATCGAAGCTGGACGAGAGGACCTGTTGAAGTACGATGCCTCGGGTATGAATGTCGACCTAGGACCTGCCTACCGTATCAATATCACCCCAAGAGCCTTCCAAGCTATGAATGATTGGAACCAACGATCTCCATAATCGCCAGATCCATCAACTACGAGGCGGAATGCGTAGCGGCCATCATCCAAAATTAATGCTTTCGCACGAATTGCTCGCACTTTGATCTACGTTCTTTGTTCTTTCGATGATTGGACCTGCAGGAGATTCGAATAATTAGGCTTCAACGATCCTTGATGACCACGGATTTGATCCTGGCGGTTTTGACTCGAAGCTTTCGCAATTTGGCTTTGTTTGGTCCATTTTCTTAAGCTACTCAGACAGAATGCAACTTTTCTTGGTTCGTGCTTTGATTCGCTCTCACAACAACGCGGGTTCTCAAGCCGACTCTATCCACATTCTTGTCTCTTTCGATGTAGCTTGGTAGAGATTTGGGAACTGGTGTGAAGATAGTTGTTTGGCTGGTTGGATAGAGAGACAGCACCAATAGTCAGTGCTTGAATACAAAAATTCGGTCCTCGATTGAGGCCTATGTGAACTTTTCGTAACCTAGAGCAGCTTCAATTAGGAAAATCATATTTCGTCAATTTTCAGGGGGCGTTGACGATACCTCGCTTGATTAATCGTGACGATAGTATAAGATTGGCCGTGAGCCCTTCGTGATGCCAGCGAGATATAAGCTCAACGATGGAATTGCTTGAATCACGAACCCAAGCTTCTCAAAGTCTTGTATTCTTAGGAGTATCAGCTCCGCCTGACCTGCTGATGGAGCCACAGGATACAAACATCGAGACCGCCAATCGCATCAGATGGCCTCGGCCATGGTCTCCATTTGGCTAGCTCGGCTCAGGGGTATTTACAATTATGCAGGTACAAAGTGGAGATGGACCAACCTTAGCGAGCGCTGAAGACAACCTTCTTTGTTTGGAGTAGCTCGCCAAGCAGACACGATAAGCTTCCCTGGCCTACATGTGCATACGGAAAACGTTATTCCATGGATTGCTCTGCATTGGGAAGCTGTGGTTGCATTGAGCTGCATCTTGCCTCCAATGGGAAGGTCGGTATGCAGGGAATATTGGTGAGTGACCAAAGGGACCCATGGACATGCGTCCGAACTACGAAGATCACAATTCATAATCGCGATAACGTATTGCGTTGTAGTGAGGGATGCGATTCAGGTCCAAGGCTCGGCGCGTAGTATCCACGCGCCCGAAGGTAGAAATTATTATAGATACACAGACCTGCCCATGGTAGCCCCTCCATCAGCGACTTTGAAGCCAGCTGTGTCGTCAAGATGTTGTTCTCAAAGCAGGTCGTCCTCTTCTTTCAAGCAGCTTCGCTCGCTTCCGCTGTAACACTTCCGAGTGGTTACAAAGCGAGTCCGAGAAGCCAAAAAGTCGTCCCAGGGGCATTCATTGTTACCTTCGAATCGAGCCTGGTATGTTCTAGGCCAACACCACCTCATTAACTTTACTGATGCTCTCAGCCCTCGTCTGCCAATTTCTACCAAAATTTGACAGCCAATGGTATTCCAGTCACGACTCGACAGACCTTCGACCCTACGATCTTTGCTGGAACATCATTCCATTTGCACGATGTGAATGATACCCATCTCGACACAATTGGAAATTTTACTCAAGTCAAGAGCATTTCTCCAGTCAGACTCCATCAAAGAGCTGCTCCAGTTGGTGATGTGGCCAATCTTGCGAAGCTTTGGTCAGCTGCGAAGCTGCAAGGCCGAGCAGTAGCCGACAGCGAGGACATGACCACTCACAAGATGACGTAAATGTCACTGTATCAATATTTTTGCACTATCGCTGACTTCATTTTAGTGGTGTTGACAAACTGCAAGCCGAAGGTCTCGATGGGAGTGGAATCACAATCGGCATTATTGACACCGGGTTCGCTTGCATGCCTAGAATCTATTGAGCTCGCACTAACGAAAAGCAGTATCGATTACAACTTGCCAGCGCTCGGTGGAGGAATCGGACCGGGGTTCAAAGTCGCATACGGCTATGATCTCGTTGGCGACTACGATGCCAATGGCAATCCTGCCCCTGATGATGATCCCATGGACTGTCTCGGTCACGGAACACACGTTGCAGGTATTATTGGTGCCTCGAATGATCCATACATCTTGGGCGTTGCCCCAAATGCAACACTCCACATGTACAAAGTCTTTGCCTGTGAGGATAATGCACCAACGGATATCCTGATCCAAGCATTTATCATGGCACACAACAACGGGGTTGATGTAATCACGTCCAGTATCGGTTCCAACAATGGATGGCCGGAAGAGTAAGCTTGAAGTAGGCGCTTTTAGAATTCCTGCTAAGTTGCAACTAGTCCTTGGTCAGCAGCTACGGCTGCAATCGTTGCAGCTGGAACCCCATGCATGCTTGCTGCAGGAAATGCTGGTGAGGATGGCATGTTCTATGCGTCTTCAGCTGCATCCGGAACCGATGTTACCGCTGTTGGATCTGTGGACAACACCAACACACCCACTGCCGCAACAATCGCAACGTACACAGCCGATGGTGGCGCACCGGTTGAATTTGTCTACAACTTGGCTGTGGGCAACTTCTCCGGCATCAGTCTCCCTATCGTTGCTACGAGCCTAGACAGCACAGTAGCAGACGATGGTTGTGCTCCAATAACCGTTGATCTGACTGGAACTATTGCTCTCATTCGTCGTGGAACTTGCACATTCGATACGAAGGTCGCCAATGCTGTTGCCGCTGGTGCTCAATACGTCTTCCTCTACAACAATGTCGCCATACCTGTCTCTCCTGCAATTACAGTCACTGATGTCTTGGGTGTGGCCATGCTTACGAACGTCCTTGGAGAGGAAATGGTTGCGGAACTAGCAGCAGGTCACAAGATTCAGGCCACCTTCGGCAAAGACCCCATTTTGAAGATCGATACCCCAGGACCTGTAAATGACGCTAGTGGCAACACCATGAGCACTTTCTCCTCGTATGGCTTGTCGGCTGAGAACACAATCAAGCCTCTTGTATCGGGACCAGGAGGCTCGATTTTGTCGACATACCTTACTTCTGCAGGCAGCTATGCCGTCCTCTCCGGTACTTCGATGGCAACCCCTTTCGTTGCTGGAGTTGTTGCGTTATACATGCAAGCGAAGGGCAGAGGTATCAGTCCCAAAGTCATCAACAGCGCTCTTGCGGCAACAGCAAACCCGTTGAACTTCAACGATGGAACGAAGAATTCAACTTTCTTGGCTTCAGTGGCTCAGCAAGGATGTGAGTTGATTAAATTTCTGGGACTTATGAGACTTTTACTGACAGGATAAAAGCTGGACTTGTTGATGCATACCAAATGGTTCGGGGTGGAATCGCCATCTCAGAAGCAAATCTGGCACTTAATGACACTGCCAATTCTGTGAAGAACCCCGCGTTCTACGTCGAGAACACCGGCAAGACTTCAATGACCTACATTCTGAGCCATCAACCGGCTGCAAATAGCTACGCCTTCGACAACTCGTACGGAACTGCTGACAATTACGGTGTTGTGTCATTCCCACCCCAGATGGATGAGAAATATTCAAGTGTTGTGATCTCACCCTCGACACTGACCATCGCCCCTGGGGCAAAGAAGCGAGTCAGCATCAGCGTTACCTCAGATGCAAGCCTCAACAGCAAACTTGTCCCTGTCTACAGTGGCTTCATCAAAGTCACTTCATCGTCAGGGGAGGTTGCTGGCATTCCATACGCCGGTGTCGCCACTAAAATGAACGACATTCCTATCGCTGATCCTTCGCTCAACATCTACGACAACGGATACGCCTTTGGCGTCGTGCCGTATTCTGGACCCGGAAAGACTTCCTCAGGATCCATTGATCTGTACAAGCCATCCGTCGGAAGTGTCCCATTCTACTACTGGTCCAATACTTGGTCGTCGAAGGTCATCCGCATTGACATCGTCAGTGTAAACGGCACAAATCCTGTTTTCGCTGCAGGTCTTGCAACCGTCGGCTCGATGGCCGGGTTCCCGTGGACTTGGGAAGCAAGGAGCTTGGCCGGGTACTACTATGCCAATTCATTTGATGGATTACTAGCCGATGAGACTTTGGTCAATTCAGGCGTGTACAAAATGGTTTTAAGACTGGCAAAGGCTTTTGCTGACCCAGCTCGGGGCAGAGAATACGAGACGTTCGAGACCCCACCATTTTATATGGATATGGAATAAACAATAGATCTAGACAAGCGTCAAACATATTGTAGTAAAGAAAATTCACTTTCATATATACTTAAATCAAAACACCAACTGATTTAAGACTTCTATCACGTCTCTATTCAGACCGTCCAGCCGGCGCTTACTCAGAGTCCTCGGAGTACTGCTCATCATTCATATCATGATGAGACCACTCATCGTCATCTGTCGAATCGTGATCCTCCTCATCGATCTCAATTTCATCATATGCTAGGACCCATGTGCTCGAGTGATACTCGGGGTCGCTGGTAGGCTCTGAAATCGTCCAGTCGAACATTTCGTGACAGAGCGGGTCTTCTACATCGATATCGCCACAGTCGTGTTCGCTGTCCAGATCAGCAGCAAAGAGGGCCTTCCTAGCAGCTCTGTTCTTCATTCATATCTTCCATGGCCTCCTTAAGTGGGGTAGTCCAATCCAACTGTATGGTAATTGTGTCGTGGCCCCGTAATTCCGACCAGTTTTGCAGCTTTTGAAGTCCAATCTCCCTCATTCCCTTCGCGTAGATATTATCAGACGCCTTATACGACCCACGCATCCTACGCTTCTGATCAGTAGGAATCTCGCGCACGAACGACTGGCGGTAGTCCTCGAGAAGAGCCAAACATAGGAAGGAGTCAGAATCATACAGATCCTCAAGCCATCTGCACCGACTTGTCGTTCTCTTGATAAGCTTATTCATCTCTAGAGAAGCAGCTGGTATTGAGGCTCGAAATACTCGAGCACCAATTTACGGGCAGCCCGATAGGCCGACAGGTCTTTGTCTTCGCTGGTGGTATTAGCGATCTCGATATTACTCTCTACTAGTTGTAGATAATACGGATTGAAGGACTTCTTAGGGTATTCAGTAGAATAATTCAGCTCATTGTCATGCAAGAGCCCTCAAATTCCTGCCTCATATTCCTGAGATATCTCGCTTCGTCCCAGTCGAACTCCATTGCTTTCTTGAACGGCTCATGTCGCTCAAACGACTGAGCATAAGCAAGTAGCCTTTCGTTGAAGACTCGCACATCCTGGTTTTTGGCTTGTACCAAAAATTGAAGGTCTCGAGAATACTCTGGATCAATGTTGATTGATACTCAATTGCGGCGTATCAAGGCTTTAAGGAACACCTGCGTACCAGGATGCCGCAGCTCTCCAAGCTCGAATTGAAGGATGTTTCGCAGAATACTGAACGGATCAAGTAAATGATTCACCTCGATGTATTCTGATTCGGTGGTAATGTTGTTTTAGATTTCTCGTGTTATTGCATCGAGGAAGTGGCAGATTTTGGGGACTGCTGGTGCTTTTCGGGACTTCTTGTCCTTCGACCGTATTTGAGCGAGCTCAGCTTGTAGGAACGCAATCATTGCAGCTTGATCGTATGAGTCTGCCATGGCTGCCTATTATCTGAATGTGACCCCGTACTTCGGCACTGGAATTAAGATGGTATATTGTCCAGTGACCTTTGAGGACTCAGGAAACATACTTTCTCGACATAGAGTCGAGGTAGTCTGCTTGTTTTGGTTCTATCATAGGACTTCCTTGATTGGTACAAATCTTTGCAGCCTAGCTGTTTCCTTTCAGAGAAAAGTTTCAGAGAGCTGTCCATTCCAGGCCGAATTTAAAAGGTAACTTCGAAATCCACATATCGCTAAGCCCACATTTCAGTGGAGCTCAGAATATATGTGTGTTGTCTAAGTTACAGATGATAGAATTCCAGCACCAGATACAATTTCAAACTGTATCACTGACCAGTTGACTTTGGATCTTACGTGACAATGTATCAAAGGTGGCCACGAGCTTGATTCGTATATCTCGTGAATTAGGAAGCTAATATTCGGATATAATATCGATTCTTAGCCCATATGTCACGGTAGCTCGAAGTCGATCATACTTAACAAATAGTAACATGCAGAAGTTTAGCCACGCAGACATCACAAACTTATCAATTTTTCTTTTCTCACAACCTCTCCGCTATGTAAGGAGCGAAGTCAGCTTAAGGCATGATGGCGTGATACTATCAAGGAAAATCAACGTTCAGAGCATGAATAGAGCTTGTTTTTGGAGAAATTTCGAGTTTTCCCGCACAGACTCTCTCGACGAAAGAGCGCATCAAAGCCTCTCATCATATTGAAATGACTGAGGTTCTAGCAGCGTTATATGTTTGACATTGGAATGCAAACTGAGCACCGGGCCTGGTTCTCACACCGAATTGAAATGAAGTGAGATATCGCTTACCCACTTGTGAAGGTGAGCCACTAGACAGCTTTGTAAAGCGATGGCAAAGTCATCAAGCTGGTCACGTCTGCATCACAAACGCGACTATTTGTGTTCACGGCACATGTAATGGTTTCAATTTGATCACTATCTCCTGGGTCAACCCTCGACCATCTCGAGTCTGCAGATCTTCCATCACGACTTTCCCTGTCCTTATCTGCCAAGCCAACCCACTGCTTTCAAAGCACCTCTATCAGTGAATCCTGTTTCTACCGTCTTATAGCCTTACAAAGGATGTACAACATCAGCGCATTACCGAGCCGATATAGATGACACGATGTCTGCTGCTGCTGAAGGCTCTTTTGATGTTGGCACCTGCACCAAGCCGACCATAATTAAGTCTTGCAACAAAAGACGTGCCCTTTGTATCTTGACTTGCTCTTGTGATGATCGTATGGGATGGTGGTGTGGTTTCGTCGACTTCGTTGGATGCAAAGATATCAAAGAGACCAAAGCGGGGTATCTTGGCTTTTTCGAAATTCAATTGCTCCGTATCCTTGCTCGACTTTTCTGGTGGCCGTCAGTGTGTATATCCGGTGAGTTTAGGAGCTCTCCGCAACATACCGCTGAGGACTCTCTTGGGAACCTTTTCGAGGTGATTGGAGTTGATATCAAACACAGCGACGGAAGCACGCGCATCTTTGGGGCTCTTTGCCCTAAATGAAGTGCACATAGTTCAAACAAGGTGCGCAGACAAATAACGACGTTCTGTTTGACCAAACCAGGTATGTGGGACTGATTACATGAGTCTATGGTGTTATTAAGCGGGGCATGGGGTTCCTTAGGGAAGGGGACCGACTCCTTTCATAGTTGCTTCACGGATAGCGCATTCCTGTGCTTTTGGAGGCGCCCGTCATCCGACACCAATGAGACACTAGATTGTCCGGGGCTTCATCGATTCGTAAATGCCCGTTAATCTCGGTGCAAGGGCTTGCCCAATTGGGAGTTGAGTGAGCGGCTGACAGTTTGTCTTGCAGAACGCCCGATTTGACCAACTTTCTCGTTGCGTCGCACAAAGGAGTTTCCACACATCAGCTCTGATAGCCCACTTTTGAATAATTCTGCCTCGCGGACTGTCATGACCAAGTCGCATACCACCGTGAGCGAGGGAGTTCATTGGCCGTCAACAATCGATAAAACGCCATGCAACCAACAAGTGAGACATATAGCCGTGAAATCCTCTTGCCGACCGAGCGAAAGGCTGCAACAATTGTCACCAGTCTAGAGAACCAAGTGTGCATTGGACTTCTGCGCACATTTGTCCCGTGTCTTGCATTTTCTTCTTCTTGTTCATCGCCACCCCATCTTCAGAATCTCACACTCAAAAGGGCATTATGTCTGAAAATTGATATCGATTCAGCCCATGCATAGCCATTTCACCATGTCGGTGAGGTTCTGTTCCATTTTCAATAATGCGGGCTACGTGGGCGGCAAACTTGAGGCTCGTAGACATGGTCCCGACAGTAAGCTCCAAAGAGCTCATAAGGCTGTGAGAGCCTTAACCTGTAGAGCTGTCCTTGAACTCGACTACACGGATTGCCACGTCTCTCAAGCAATACAAGGCACCGGCAAGGAGTTCTCCCATCTTCAATCAGATCGATATGACTCGCCCTGAGGACGCCCACGATTCTCCTCCAACACAACCGGGCCTTTTAGCAAACCCTATCTCTACCTCGGAGAGGTTCCGTGATATCTCTACAGAGGCCGGAGTGCTGTCTGTCATGGCCGAAGGATGCGATATACCAGATCATGGCCTGTGCCGATCGCCAGTGCTATCCACTCTTCCTGAAAATGGAGTTCCAACACATGTTATGCCGCAGCTTCCTACCGGAGTGCACGATTTTGCTCCGGTCCGCCAGGACACAGGCTCGAACTCATCGATGTCCGAAAACAGCGACATGATCAGGTCCAATCGATCAAGTGTAGTTGGACAGAATCCCCTGGCAGGTCAATCACAAAACACTTCCGATAATCCACATCAAGTGAGACAGAACCAACTCCTCGCGGCAGGATTTGACACCTTCAAAAGCTCTCTCAGAACGGACGTTGTACCACGACAACTAGAGTCACGACGAGCACCGCTGGATAGTGATTTTTCGAGCGTAGCGAACGTATCCGACAACCTTTCCTGGGAAATTAGAAGATATGGAGCAAGTCAAGCTGACAGTGACGTGGCATACGTTGTTATCTGCTTGCACGACAGTGGACGCGATGAATCGGCTTGGATTCCGTTCGCGAAACAGCACTTGGCACATCCACAGACTACATTCCTCTTTCTGGGCGGAATAAAGCGGATTCGAGCGCCAGCTAATGGCCAAGGGATGGGTCTTTATTGGAGTGATGACGGTCCTGACGGGAATACATTCCAAAGAGCTACTCGCCTCATATTGGAGGAAATCGTTATTGGAATCTTGATCACGAAGTGTAATATTCCTCCGAGAAACATTGCGCTCATAGGTGAAGGACAAGGCGGCACAGCAGCACTCACCATGGCTTGCGCTTGGGGAGCGACACGCCTTGGGGGCATAGTATCGCTGAACGGACCATGTCCTGAGTACATTATATCTCAAATGCAATACCCAAAAATTCCGACACCTGTGTTGCTTCTTGGGGGTGACCTCGGACACATTTCGCCACACGCTGCCCACAAAATTCGACATTTGTTCCTCCACGTCGACATACAACTTCAAACTGGCACCCAAGATTTTGCGTTGAATAACAAGTCTGATGGTGCTCAAATGGTGTCGGAATTCCTTGCACATGCACTGCGACAGGAGGAGTGGGAAACGCAAGCAATCTTGACTTTAGGTAAGTGGTACGAGCTCGAACTCCTAATAATCTAACCAATTGTAGATGGCGGTGGCATTCGAGGGTATGGTACCCTTCTGGTGATGAGAGATTTGATGAGGCGGGTCGGAATTGAAGAGAGAAGATTGGACAGCACGGTAACCTCAAGCTTTCATCCCGGTGTATACCAACCAACCATGGCCGAGCCTGGCACTCAGAGTACCATTTCTGCAGCCGATTCGCAGACGGGGGTAGTATGTGCAACTGGTACTCATGGACTAGAGGAAAGCGACCTATACTTACCTTGTCATTACTTCACATATGTTGGTGGAACAAGCACAGGAGGGTATATTATTCTTTACACATCTATCAGGTTCAAGAGGCTAACACTACTATGATAGGTTCATCGGTATCATGCTCTCGAGATTTCGTATGTCCGTAAATGATTGTATCACGGAATACAAGTCTCTTGGGCGGAAAGTCTTCGCTCATCCACGCCCGCTTTTGATGGGCGGGCTTTCGTGGCACAAATTTAGTGCACAGCCCTTGACAGCTGCCATTCAGGATGTGACAAATCGACATTGTTTCAAGCTAGGTTCATTTGGGGTGCAGTTCCCATCAGATCCTGACTTTTGTCGAACGTGAGTTGCCAGCTACCTGAAAGTAAATTTTGCTGTACTGATATTCTGCCAATTGAAGTGTTGTACTAGCGTACTCTGAAAATGCAACGTCAGAGGCACCTTATCTATTTCGAACATATCGGACGCCGTCGCCCCAAAGGCCGCCAGGATGGCCGGCTGCCCGGACCTGGGAGTCTTCGTAGAGAAACGACACTCAAAATTCACAACCCTGGAGCTCCGTCAAATGTGGACATATCACTTGTCGGAAGAGCAACTAGCGCTGCGCCAACGTACTTCCCTCCGGTTCGAGTACCCATTATCGATTCAAATGGGATTCGTACGAGTGTAAGGTTCAAGGATGGGGGTTTTGGGTCGAACAACCCGAGCTTAGAAGTCTTTCGCGATGTGAAATACATGCATGGTGGATTAACCAAAAACATCAACATATTTGTTAGCCTCGGTACGGGTAAAAGTGACTTGAAGCTATTCAACCAGGAGGGCTGGACCAGAGCGGCAACACGTGTTCGAGAGACTTACGCCACCCTGAAGGCGCTCAGGGCATTCCCGTCCAGGACTCAAGGAGCACATAACGCTATGGTCGACTACGCTAATCAAGATAATCGCAAGATATTCACATATCTTCGATTTGATGGTGGTGAACGACTTGGGCAAGTGAAAATGGACGAATGGAAAAGTAAAAGGCTTTCCAATCTACTCAAGTGGAAGCACACTGTTTCTGGATCGAAAACCCTTCAGGACATCGAAGATTCAGTTGCCGTCTACCTTACAAAGCCAGACGTACAATCAGACCTAGATGAATGCGCCAGGCTCCTGGTTCGTCGCCGACGTCTCCGGCAGCGCGACAAACACCGATGGGATCGATACGCGTCTGCATCTTGGTACGAATGTCCCTTTCCATGCAACGATCCCGTGGAGTATAGGACATATGGTTCCTTTGAGGACCATATCCGAGGAACGCATAGTAGCGAGTTAACAGAATCGGGATATCCAAGTGTTGAAGAGCTTGTAGAGAAACAAAACTGTCGACGATGCTGGCTATATCCCAAGCAAGAGAAAGTTACTACAGAATCCGCAACTGTAGCTCCTGCTGAAGGATGAGCTGACAACGTGGGGTAACATCGGATATCCAAGTCAATCATGACGGAATAACAAAAATGGTTGTTCAGCAAGTGACTTATAGAACTGAAAGGTATCATTTGTCACCCCCTCTCACGAATTCCTTCTAACATACGCTACTACAGGACTGGTATTCCATCTACGGCGTATTGTCATAATTTTTCCATTGCGCTATCAAGGACAGTGAGGGAGGCACTTATCAGGGCGAAGTACAATTCTATTATATTTCGGTAGCTTCCGTAGAGAAAAACATCTTTTCACCAGCCTAGCCTAGAAATACAACTAGTTTTCCTTGCCGACAGCACATATCCATATCTTCAATGACACCAATCGTAGAGCAGCATGATCTTCTCGACCGACCTATTCCTCGCCTTAGATTTCTTCATAGCAACGAGGAATTTCTTTCGAGGCATATCGCTGTTTTCGCTGCCTGGTATTGTGCGTCCTTGACCCTGGGACGTTCCTCCAGCTTGCCCAGTATTGTGAGCAGGTCTCTTGGAAGGCGATTCCTCCTCAACATAGCGATCTCGGCCTCTCTTTGCTTCAGCGGCCAAGGCTGTAGTATATGTTGATGCGGGGTGGTAGGAAAGGCTGGACGAGGGGGTCTTGAACGGGGTGGAGTTGGTGTGCTCAAATGAGTCAAGTCGATGGGCTCATCTGAATCGTCGAGGACTTCAATTGGACGCATAGCTCGGGGGGCTTGGGTGATGATGTTGACAGGAGGTTCATATTGAAGGAGGAAGAGAGATGGGCTTTCAGATCTGGAAGTCTGTAAAGAGGTAAGTTAACTATGATATCCTCTTGGTTCAGAAGTCTTAATCGAGCTGCAGGGATATGCGATACTTCCATATTCTGGTTCTGCCGAGTCTGAGATGGTAAGACCAGTTGGTTCCAGTGCGCGATTCTGGAAGGAAGACTCCGTAGCGCCCTAGGCAGGTCAGTCTTGGAAATCACCAGCAAGTGTAGGAATACATTTACGTCGTCTGTGCATTCAATCTCAGCTTTTTCGTTGTCAGAGATTTCGGCAGCGTTCTGTCTGTGGAACTCTCTAGCTCTAGCCTCTGTCTGGGCTCTGACAGCAGCTCTCCGCAATCGCTCTTGCTCCTTTTCCTTCTCCCGTACTCGTGGATGCCATGAGGACGCTAGACTACCGGCTCTCGGGAATATACCTACTGAGCCACGATTTTGGGGTCCTGGTCCGCGTTGAGGTCTCGCGCTGCTCATCTTAGTCGACTTCGAAAGGCTTCGACTCTGTTGATCCTTTGGATTCATCTTGACGAGGTGTTTGTGCAAGGTCAGGAGCGAAAGTGCTACCCAAAGACCAGAGGAAGGAAAGGCGGATAAGTAGGTGTGCTTCGATTGTCGAGATGGTTGTGATGTCGAAAGAATCAAAGTTGCTGCCGAAGTGGGAGGCCCCGTATTTGTAGGCGGGTTGGAAACGAGTGCCCATACCCCTGTTCAATAAGCTCGGGTTTCTTTGATTTTCCAGAGCGAGCATCGGCGGGCCTTACCTACCCTTACACTTTCTAGAACCTATAATGTTGAGGGAAAGGAAGATTCAATTTGTCTAAGATCACGTAGCGTATTGTTGCAAGCCTGCACAGTCAGGTTCAAAATTGCAATTCCAACTCAAAGTGCTCAGCCGCGCAGTGGTGCCGACAGCCGCACCTCACAGTTGCGTTCAAAGGCCTCAAAGGATGCACAGTTTGAATAAGAAATAAGCAAACCTGTTGGCTTTATCGCGCGCGGTATGTCTGATACGTAGTTGTTTATGGTAGTCTATTGTGTGGCCAGTAAGTATCGCTCGAATAGGAAATTTACTCGAGCATAACCGACGGCAGGGGTCAAAACGACCCCGCACCATACTTGCTTGCAACAAGTTAGATATCTTCAGGCGCTCTGGATCCTTATTCAAGGTTATTTTCCCAATCTAAAGTTATTCTGGTTATTTCCACTTGTATTTGAGGTCTTGAAAGAGATTTCCAGCCAAGAATCCACCAGGTTCCTGCATCATGCAGCTCAAAGCACTCAAACCCTCCCTTTCAAAATCCCAAGAAACCTTTTTAATTTCATCGCACTCTGTAGAACCTAAGAGCGTTAAACAGACTCTCGCTATCCCTCAATTCTGCCCCATTCTACGCGGCGTACCAAAGAGTCATTCTCACTTCCGGTGCCAGGGCGAGGCTTCTCGTCCTTGCAGGGACCTCTCACCAAGCTTTAAATACCTCCTCTTCCACCATCAACTTGCCAAATCTTTACAACAACGTCACCCAAGGCAACCTACTTCCCTCTGTCATTGTACTCATTCTTCTACAAGCACGTCAAGTCTTCGTCTTCGCAGATAAATCAACACCATGGACTCCTCCCGCTCTTCAAACACCCCAAATAACACGAACTCTGGCTCTCTATAGCAACGAGGTGGTTTTAGCAATGGTATTTATGCCGGTGGTAGTGGAGATTCCTCTTTGGAGGCTCGGGACTCGATTTCCAGCTCCAGCTCGGAAGATGAAGGCAGAGTACGTTAGCTTTTGTGTCTCCTTCTTCCAAAATATCTGTGAGCAAGAGCTAACTCATGTTCACAGCGACCATCGGCGACCTCTCTCGGTGTCTCTGGTGGCGACACAACAACTAGTAATCCTCCAAGCTGTGGTTCAGAACCATTCAGAAGCTCAGTAAGTCTCTCCCCTTCTGCATTTTCCGCACCCCATATCCTCCACCCGTTGCTCTATTCAGAGACATGGCACTAAGTATTCTCTTCCATTGGACCTCTCAAGCTCCCCGTCACTCCCCTTCCCCTCCAACACCAGGAGGTTTTCGAAACTCGGTAAGTTCTCAAACCTTTTTCCCATTTCACAAATTCCTTTCCATCAAAATCCCAATGTGAAATCAAAAATGCCGACACACAGAAAGGCTGGCAGATCATTTCTCTTTTCCCTCCAGGCCGCCCAATCCTCTCACCCCTCAACCTCGACTCCCATCACTGGAAATGGCAACTCCAACCAGCCACCCCAGCAGAGAGCTCGCGACCCTTTGGATCCAATCGAATCTATGCTCTTCAGCGATCTCAACGCTGACCGAGATCAACGATTTGGAGACGGAACACAACAGGTCACTGCTCGAGAGAGATTCATGGCTGGCTTGAGACAGAATGGTAGAACGGATGAAGAGATCAGAGATATTATGGAAGTTTATGATAGGGTTCATTGAGTTTGGGAATTGGGATGGAGAAGGGAGGGTTTTGGTTTTAGACTTTTCCAGATATGGAGAAGTATCGATGAACATTGAACAGCATCGAACGAATGGATAGTGTCTCCCTCTTTTTTTAAACTTTTCAACTTCTGCAAAACCACGTGAAATTGTAGGTACCATAGCATATATACTTATGTGTACGATACTCCTACACAAGCCTAGTATCGCACTCAAAAGGTAAAGATTCATCATTGGCTGCGTTACTTATTCAAACGACTCTGACACCATGATATCAACCTACGAATGTGTCGGAATTTTGCCGAGGGGTAAGATCCTCATCGCGAAGAAAAATTAATAGATCCAAATCCTCTTAATGCTCACCGGCAGAATGTCTAGATCTGACGTGAAAAGTGTGTCATCGGGTATAATAATCATCCCCGTCCAAGCTGAGAGAACATCTCCCATCAACTTACTAATGATGGTATATTTCTCTCTCAATCGATCCCGGGCTTCAAAATTCGACATTCGACATTGAGGCACGGTGAATGTAGTTTCTCTACTTCCATTCATCTTTCCAAAATGAATCCTGACATACGATTTTTGGTTACCGGCCGCCAAAATCGAGGACCTTCCCCGTCTCGCAAGATTAAGCTTTGAGTTCTCAGTGCTCGGGGGAGAATCTTGAATATGGGTGGATGGAGGTCTGCTGTCTAAAAGAGAGAGGGAAGGATAGATGGGAATAAGTGGTGATAGTGCATTTATTATCTGTGGACTGGTGTCTGTAGCCAAATGTTCAGTCCTATTCGCCGCGGCCTCAGTCTCGCTCTTGGAGAGCACATCCTCACTGTTCAAATGCCATGACATACAATGGAAATAACAAGTTTAGAATTATCAGAGCCGAGATATCACGAGCAGTAGATTCAAAGGTGGACCGACTAGACCAGATATACATTACCACTCTTCACTGATCTACCTTATATATTCTACTCTACTCTACCAATCTTTCTATACCTACAAATCTGCCAAGCAAGGACCGCAAATCCCGCCCGCCAAAGCTTGCGCATTTTGCAAAGATAGCGTGAGCAAGAACGACGAAATACGCTGATAGTGGTAAGATGTGGAAAATAGAACATGATCTGAAATACACAGCCAAATAAAACAAAACAAAACCCAACAAAACGCCGGATTTGCCAGCCCGCCTGCCTGCCGTATGCATGCATGTTTATCTGGCCCCGGTGTGCCTATCTCCAGTATATATGTGTATCTCACTTCCACCTAGTCGGTGTATAAACTAGAATCTCCCCCACGCCAAATATTACTTTGGCGTTTCTTCCACCTCGCTCTATATCGTATCATCTCACCTCATCACATCTATCGGTCCTAGCACACTCACGGCATCCAAATCCATCCAACTGGCCTAGATAGAAGGTGACTCGTACCAAGTCCACGCTCTTTCTCTTTACGAGCTGGCTCCCCCACCACCCCCCACAATCTTCGGCAGCATCTTCCACTTCTCCTTGCCCGGCACTCCAGGCCTCCCAAACTCCCCATCTAAATCCAAAATAATCTTCAACGCATTCCTACTCCTCAAATAACTCAACGGGCCCTCCTGTCCCTGCAGCGACGCCCCCGGACTCGCAGCACCAACACCCATATGCGGCGCTTCTTTCGCCGCCGCACCCGGCATTGGGAGCAAGCCCTGGAGGACTTCGTATCCGGCGAGGGTGAAACCGAATTGAGGACTTGAGCGGAGGATACGCGCTGGACCGCCCTTGAAGAAGGCTTTGAAGCCTTCTTCGCGGAAGACGGTTTGCGCACATTGGCGTAGAGATGTGTATGAGGATTCGCCCTTTCTGGCTTCGACTTGTAGGCGGGTTTTGATGACGTCGCAGGGGGTGGTGAGGTACGCGGCTGGCATGCCGGCTATGGCGCCTGCGGTGAGGAGTTGCAGGATACCGAGGGACTTTGTCTGTGACTCGCCGAAGTAGTCGCGCTTCAGGTGGTTGTAGGTAGGGAAGTAGATGGCGGAGAAGGGGACGTCGCGGAGGAGGCAGGCGGAGGCGCCTTTGTAGAGGCCTACTAGACCGAGGTTGCGGACAATCCACATTGCTGAGCGGCGGGGGGCGCCATCGACGGATTTGGCGACTTCTCCTTGGACTTGGAGGCGGATTTTGACGATCTCGAGAGGATTGGTGAAGATCTGTTTTGAAAGGGTGCGCGGTTAGCGAGGATGGGTAAATAGGAGGTGGAGGTGGAGAGAGCAACGTACGACTTGGCATGCACCTGCGCTGCCACCGGCTAGAATCTCGTGAGGGATTCGAATTGATCCATCCTTGCCTGAGAAATGCCCTCGAACTAGGTCGTTCACGGTCAACTTGATAGCTTTCTCAGGAGCGACACCGACAAGTTGAGGCAAGACACCAGAATACAAGCCCTTAAATCCCTCGTTCCTGATCACCTTCTTTGCACAATCGAGTGAGTTCTTGTACAGCATCTCGCCAACGCGTGATGATCGCTGATTCTGCATCCGAGTCTTCACCAAATCGATTGGGTATACCATGAAGGCACCAAAGGCACCGGCCAGAGAACCAAGCGCGAAGTGGTGTGCAGATTCCAGGACATTGTGGAGGAAGTTCTGGCCAGTGGTCTTAGCTTTTGCAACGCTCGCGCTTCCAACTTCTGCAAAGGCATTGTAAAGAGGATTACGCCATGATGCATCGAGGACCTTGGCGAAATCAGAGAGGCCGAGTCGTCCGGATGGCTCATCAAGACTGGCGAAGTGGAAGAGGATATCTGCCTCCATGGGAGTAAAGAGGGAGAAGCGAGTGATGCGCGCAGCTTCATTGAGGAACTCCGTACGAGTGATCTTCCCATCTGTGCTTTGCGCGGTGGCTTGTCGGATGATCATCTCCACGAGGTCCATCTCCCTAATGATATTCTGGAAAGCGCGGACATTGGCATACGATATCTTGCTTCCGGTCGAGATGTTGCAGAGAGTGTGAAGGTTCTCCAAGAGATGATCCGAGAGCTTGTGTCGCGCCGTCTGGAGAATGATGCGCTGGAACTGCTCGGGCTCTATATATCCATCTCCATCCTTGTCGAAGTAGTGGAAAGCCTGTCTTATCCTCTCTCCTTGCAATCCTCTCAGCATCTGCGAGAATTGTGGGTATGTGAGATCATGTCGACGCTTCTTGCCTCCACTGTAAAGAGTCGCCCATTCGCAATTCCAGTCAAACGGTATACTATCCGGTCCCTTGTTCATCTCGTACAGCTTCTTCAAGTCATCATACTTGACGGTTCCGGTCTGGTCGACATCGAACAATCGGAAGGCAATTTCGTACTCGGCATCCGGCTTCGCAAGGAGGTTCTCGAAGGTCCCCCAATCGAAGAGATTGATCTTGCCTGTGTTCCTCCTATCTGCCACTCTGAATAGAATGGCATATTGTTCGCGTTTGATCTTATGCTACAACCACACAAGTCTCGTCAGTCAATTGCTTCTCGAAAGCTGTGGCACGAAGGCACAAGTTCTGACTCACATAGTCTTCCGTCGGCGGCGCAACCGCATTGATAAACTCCTCCTCGCCCATAAACAGCTCTCCGGTCTCCTCATCCTTCCTCGCGTTCTTTTCGAAGATGGACCTAGATTGTGCTGACAATTGGACGTCGGCTTCTGTGCCAACAAGGGCCTCTTTCACCACCTCCTTCACTGTCGTGAGATCCGCCATCTTGACTTTTCCGAAACCTCCAACGTGTCAATGTCGTGCGAACAGCTCTATAATAAGTGGAAGAACGTTGTTCTCAGCGGTGAAGAGAAGAAAGTCTGGTTTTGATGACTTCTGGCGGATTGAAAAATGGGGCAATGGGCCGACGACGGCGGCGCAAAAAGCAAGGTTATAAAAATCCACGGGATGCGCCAATTGATCGCTGTGGCTGATTTCGACTCCGTAAAACTTGTCTTCCAGTATTTCGAAGCGTCTTGAATCTGGGGAAAGTCGGGGTAGTGGTCTGGGAGTCTCTCTCCTGAGCTCTGTGCTGTGATGCTCCCTAGCTTGTGCTGGTGACTGTTGGCCTCGGACGAGAGAAATTTGTCTCTGTCGGATTTAAGTCGGGAGACCTTCCTTGCTGATGGCCTCCTTACTACAGTAGGGTGCAAAAAGTAACTGCACCCCCCCTTGCAAGCGGCCGCTAGCGCTTCGTGCTCCAGGCTTGTCAGAGTGCGCAGCTCATGTCATGCATACCTAGAGATCAGCATACTTCAGCACGCTACCCGCGATTGCAGGGGGGGGGGGGGGGGTGCAGTTACTTTTTGCACCCTACTGTAGGATGATCGCTAGATAAGATTGGCTGATGCCGGACACCTCGGCCAAGAAAATGATCCGTTCCGATTCCGTGGTGCCCCTGAAATGGATGTCATCCGAACGATTATGCGAGCCAATGAAACAAGCTTTTGTACAGAGAAGTATTTTGGGATCTCTCATTCAGACGTTAAGTTCAAGTGCTGTTTCGAGGATTTATTTGATACCTTCGATTCTGATGAACGTTATCTGATGACTTCGTGTTGTGCGATCCGCACAGGCACAGAAATTTGGTGGCGCCAGTGCAACATCGTAGGAATAGATCTAACTTGGGCACACAGTTGGTTTGCTCAGCGGGGGACTGGGGATCAACGTCACAAGTATCACTACCACCAGCTACGCAACATGAAAGCTCTTTGTTGATTCTTCAGAGCGCTCACCACCGTATATATAATCATAATTACGACCAAGGAACGAGACATATTCATAGAAGTATCATTAACCTCTACTCTAATTAGTATGCACACCTTTCGATACACTCCTTGGAAACATCCCGGAACACCGGACATCCAGAGATCAAAGAAAGTATCTGCAATTACACGGTATTTCTCGCGAAAGGGAATGAATAAACACAATGCATTAACCGAGCAAGCGCTGTGCTCTCTATTTTTACCACCGTCAACCCCGAGCCCACAAGCAGGTGAGCGATGAAGAAGAAGGGAAAGTCGTGGTCTCGTCTCATCGTGGTATCGTGACGCTTGAAAAGCAGAATGTTTTGGGTGACAAAATGGTCGCATTGGATCTTAAAGGCGAGCTTCAAGTAGTGACCATGTGGAATTGAGAAAGTGGCGCGGAGAATGCGAATCGCTTTTGCTCTGTACGTTGGGGATCCAGATACAGTAGACTAGCAGATGCCAATTCGATGGTCGATGAGAAGAATCGATATCTGGTCCAATAATATACAGAGAAAGGCAAATGGGGATGATGTTCATCTCAGAGACGAGCATTTCCTAACGTTGGAAGAAAGGATCGCGATCGAAGTCCTGGCGGGAAGGTAGAGATGGACGAGAGTACATGGCCGGAAGACGGAAGCCCTTAGCCATCTCTGCCTGGACGAACTGGGAGGCGCGCTTGTACCGACGGTCCGAGTATTTCTCGAAGACGGCAGCGTGGTGTTTGAGGGGATTCTCACAGCATTCCATCATCATTGAGACGATTGGCTTGAGCTGAGTCCAGGTGTATCCTGAATAGTAGACATGAGCTGGAGACTGTGATGTGTCAGTAGAGCCTTAAGGATATGAAGGAGAATGCTTACCCAGTCACCCTTCTTCAACATGGTACGGGCGAAGCAGTGGGCACCGGCAGCAACATAGCTGGGTGGGCTACCGACGAAGCGCTCATCCATGACAGTTACCTCCAGGAAATACTTCGCCAGGGTTCGGGTCTCCAAATCATAATCGTCCGCCTTGCTAATGCGTCGAAGGAAACTCATCGGTCCAGGCCATCCGAGCTCAAATTGCAACATGCTAAGCATGAAGCGTTCGGCCTTCAGAATCTCATCGACGGTGTAACCTCCATCCACCATGTAGACGATCTCGTTTACGGAAGGACAATTGATCTCTTCGTACTTGGCAGCAACGAATATAGCGGTGGCGCCAACCAACTGGAGCTTGCCCAAAGAGACAATCTTGCAGGACAGGAAGCGGTCGATGTAGTTGACACAGAGGAATAAAGTCTCTGGGAGGAGGGAGAAGCGATGATGAACCTGAATCAACCAATCCATGAGAACGGATCGCATGGACCACTGAATCTCAGTTTGGGTATCCATGTAATTGGCATTGGGAAGCATCTTGTTCTAACGCGAAAGACTGGTCAGCATCTAATCCAAAGAAGATAAACATTGCTGGGGTTGATGTAAACAGAGGCTGCATTAGCGGCCAAGGGGTGGTCGCATAATCGGCCTTAGCCAAACAGGAACGCGTTGACCTGGATGGGGGAAGGGAGAAGTCTGCTTGGTGTCTTACCTCCAGCTCACGCATGTATGCGAAGATCTCGTCACCGTACTCGGCCACCATGCTGGTATCCCAGGCCTCATCCTCAATCTCCTCCATGGTACGGGCGCTCTCAACGACATGCTTGGCAGCTGCAAGCTCTCTGCGAACGTTCAGAGTGACCTTGGGAGCAAGTACAGTAGTGACACCGCCAGTAGTATCTCCACGGCTTCGGAATGAGTGCGCAGTGGTGTATCCTTGCTCATCATAGACCTCTTCTTCATCATCCTCCCAATACTCCTCTGGCTCAGGAAGCGCAGGAAGCTTACGTTGATCTCTGTAGCTACTGGCGTATTGGTCGAGCATAACTCCTGATGCGTGGACCTCCTCATACGCAACATATTGCTCGATGGCTCCTTCGACCTGGTTCTCTGCAGCATCCTGGTAGACTGCATCACTGGTGTTGTTGTCAGATACTGATGGGTAGCTGGGCTCTGTGGTACGGGCGGCTGGTGGACCTTGTTGCAATTGAGCATAGCTCTTGCGAGTTTCCAAGGACTGGTGGACGGGCGCAACAATTGAGACATCTTGTCTACCAACTGGCTTCGCGTTGAGCTGGGGTACCGCATTCTCCGCATCCTCATCCTTGTAAATTGTAGTGGCCTTCTTTGAAAGGGTGCGCTTTGGAGGAGCAGGGAGTTGTCGGGTGTCTGCGAGAGGGACCTTCGATGTAAGGGAGGCGGTGATGGGGTCGACAGAGCTTGTGTTATTCAAGGTGATCTTGGACGCAGCAGTATTCAAAAGGCGCTGTGCGGGACGAAGGAGAGTGGGTTTTGTGTCGAGAGGAATAATGGGCTTGACGATCTCATGGATCGGCTTGGCTGGAATCGCGGAGTCATCGTGAGCAGCGGGAGCTCTGACCGTGTTGCTTACATCGCCAAAAGCTTTTCTTTTGGGCTCACCCTTATTTCCCCCGGGTAGGTGCATGTTGTTGAGTGCTCCTGTGGACTTGTGTCGCTGGTGGAGGGTTTGTTTTGATTGGATCGGAGCTGTATTCTCGTCGGCTTGAACTCGACCCTTCTGGCCAGGACGCTGCGGCTGGAAGATTATATGTTAGTTTTGTGCCTGCACAGGAGATATTCAGATTATTAGGGAAGTTGTCGAGGTGATGGGCGAAGAATGTGGTGGAGATCAAGCGCGATTTCTTGAGGTGACTTGTGCCAAGAGGTGAGCGAACAATAACAAGATCGATAAAACTTACTTGCGCGTTCATGGCGTAGCTATGCAAAGTGAATTAGAATAGCCAATGGCCAAAAGCTAGTAGGACTGTAGGGCAATGTTGTTGCAAAGATGCTCGATGGGTGTGAGGCAAATATCGCGTCCCAAAAATCATAGGGGTCGAGGATGCCAGAATAGGTACGTCGAATAGACTCGTGTTTGCAGAGCTGCGCGGTACTACTGATAGTACGATGCAGGTGTATCACAAGTCTCCCATGAGAAGTGGTGATGAAATGAGGTGGAGGAGATGGTGAAGAGGAAGTGAGGCGGAGAAAAGAGGAGGAGGAGAAGATGTTGTTGTGTTGTGTTGATGGAGGATGGAGATGAATGTTGAGTGGAGCAGAGCGCAAGATATTGAAAAGGCATGGGCCATTTCCATTCGCGGCTGCCCTGACAACAACAACAAACGGACCGGGGGTAGAATGCGGATCGCGCCTGCTTATGTCACCCGAATGGTCCAAGCTCTTCTCGCTTCGCGTCTTCTGGTCATCAACAAAAACAATACACTTTTTCATAATTTGCGATAGAATATGCAAACATAATTTTGAAAACATGCAACTACTTGTATTTACTTTTGAAACATAATCTCAGTATATCCCGTGCAGATTCCATTGATTTCAAAGCGTTGTGTGCTGGTGCAGCCAATGTTACTGCATTTCGGCATGGACACGCCTTCGCGTTGCGATTTGACGCCCTGTCACCTGACCCACTTCGACCTTCAAGTTTCTTCACTTTCCCATCCTCAATCATCCAGGATCATTTATACTTGCACCAATATTCAATGTTCTGCTTGTTTTGATTCAATTCTGCAGTATTTGGTGACCTCAAATTCGTGTTCGATTGACTAGAAGACTTAGCCGCTCGGAACACGGCTTGTCAGGATAGCAGCTATCAGCCAAAGCCGAACCCAGCAGTGCCACGAACGATGGAATGGGGGGGCTTGAGCATCTCTATCTATTCGCCTTCCCTTCTTTTCCGTCCCATCCCACACCCCCCAAACTCTGTATTTAGTTCCCCAAAGATAGGAAGTCAAGTAATGTAGCCATTGGTGGTCGCAATAAAGCTGGGCTGCGTACCTGGATGGTCGTTAATCAAGTGCTGATTTGCCAGATGGTGAGGGATCTCCAACCGTCCTCTTGCGCTTATGGTGCAGACCACATGTCCTCCTATCAGCACATCAGCATCAGCTGCTTGTGAGAATTTAGAAATGGGAATGGGTGTGACCAGCCTTCTTTGTTTACGGACCTGCGTGAAAATAATCGAGGTCCCAGGTTCGCCGGCCAGCGACCTGTCCGAAGTTGTGGATGCTGTAATAGCCCATTGGGTCGTCGTCATCAAGTCAAGAGTTTGGCCGGGCGAGCAGAGGAGATGTGACCACCAGGACCACCACTATCTAAAACCCAAACCACAACCCTGCAGAGCAACCACAACAATCGATCGCGGTACATGTCACAAGGTACACAGGGACCGTACCGGAAAATGAGCTCGATATCGAGAGTAGCCGATTTCCTGAGCTCCAAGTCTTACGATCGCAAGCATCCACTCATAATCAATCGTTCTCTCTGCTCGCCTCTGCATCCTTGGCCGTCACACTTCGACAAAGCCCTCATGCCGACTAATAGCTGCATCGCAGATCCACCAGTCATGAGCAGCAAAACAGAAACTACCACAAAATCGAGCCAACCCCTCTCTTCAATCATGGCTGGATCGATTTACCTGTCCCGGCACCGCCAATTCTTGCAATGCGGGTGGACTTTGCCAGCCGTAGGCCCTACAGCCTACAAGATCCAAGCAAGCAGGCATAACGATTACTTGAAACCTCCGGCCTAGCCAGCGCATACTCACCAACACCCTGAAGGCGCACTTGATAATTGCAGCTGCAACTCACCGATACCCTCAACAACAGGCCAGGCCAGCCTCGGCGCTTGATTGGGTCGTATCTTCCAATACCATACGGTACCTTTATGGCCAGCGGGTCTGACCTGGAATACGGCCAGGAATCATGGATTGACCTGATTAACTTGACTGGCTGCACTCAAAAGCTTCGGATCGCTTCCAGACATTCCAGCGATTGCATTTGAGCGTTCCTCGTTACACCGATGGTCCTTCTCACCACACCCCTGCCTCAGACGTTGGCGTATGCGATCATTGGTTGCGGATCGCCTTTAATCAAGCACTTGGCCACTGCTTTCCTGAGTTGTCTCGACCAGCGTATTTGCATCCTTCCACATTGGAGCACAGGCACAGGTTGTTCGTGCTATACTCCAGAGTAAGTACTCTAAGTAGGCCAGACGAAGTCGCATGCGCTCGGGGAACCTGATCACATCTTCTCCTCTTACGGTCACATAAACACATGCAGCTGGTCTGATATCTGGTGCTCGTTTCTAACATAGCGAGAACTCCTCCGAAGACGGGATCCACGGGAACATTCGACCAACGAGGCTTTTTCATAACAAATGTCTCAATCCGTGATTTGAAGAAGATACAGAAACTGGTATGGACATCGGATCTGGACTGCTCTGTACTCTGTTACCTTCTGGCTTCTGCTCGATATATGTTTTCAGCATGTATGGTGGGATGAGGATGCGATTCGAGGCACAGGATGATACACAGGCACTGAGGTCCAGATTTGAAGCAAATTTGATGTTTCCGGGGAAGAGATGTATATTTAGATGAAATTTAAGACAATTGAAATCACATTCTTGGAAAATATGTAGTTGGGAGAGTTATGATGTGTATTGTTAGTGTGTGCATAGCATAACCTTGTGTGAAGCGTGGGCCATCCTACTTCTCCGCTTCGCAGCCAGCCAGACCTCCATCTCTTCCTCACAACCGTCCCAAGGCTTGAGGAACGCAGAACGAACGCCAACAACTAACTAGTAAGTCTTTCAAACCTTCGATTATCTTCTCGCAGATCACCTTCACCCATCAGATACATGGATTTCCAAATGGTCCGCCTGCTAATGCTGCCTGTCTGTCGCAGGTTCTCGATCGATTGAACAACGACCGAATCCCAATGTCCGCATGATAGACCCCTAACGGCATCCATTTCGACCAGCTGTAAGTTGATTTCACTATTACATTATATGCGATCAAGGAATCGCACTGTTTTACATCCCATGAGACCTTACTGTCTTGCTGGTCTGCTGCTCTCCTCCTTGGTCAGCCCCGAAGCGCCAGGGAGTGCCGCGCAGTCCACAATCCCATCATTTCTTCCAACCGTCCATCAAATATCTTTCCAATATCATCCCCAAGCATATTCTCGCTCATACTGATGACTCTTGATCTCCAGTTCAAGTTTTCCGACCACATTCGTTCTGTCCAGCTTCGTCCTGCTACTTTTGCGACAGCCGGCCCCATCCGCCAGCACACAACCTTTCCACCTCAACCCACAACCATCATTTCACAACAAGTGATTGCAATCGTCCGAGAAATATTCTGCCTGCAGGGGAATGGAACTTTCCAATCTTCTTTCTGGCCCAGAATCCTCAAACGCACAAATTCCTTTTCTCGGCGCCTCCGCACCTCCTTCGACTCACTCCTATTCGACCCGGAACACAATGGCAGGCATGGACGTGGGTTCTGGCAACCAGAGAATGGCTACACCACCAGCAGTCTATGGGACAACTCAATCCAGCTCTACTACACCGCACGCTACAAGCATATCACCATTCGGGAGTCCAACACCCAAGAGTGTCGCATTCGAGCTCCTTTTCCCCGAATCACCCCAATATCGTGCGCGACTGCCCATGAGGGTGCAAATCTTCCCACATGATACGACAGACTCGATTGTGACAACAGTCAAGAATTTCTATGGCCTCTACGCTGGTCCCGGCGGTGCCAAAGGGGTCAGTTTCGAGGACGATCAAGGGAATACCCTCATCGCACGATACGAGAACCTCCGAAACAATATGGTTGTATATGTACGAGTAATTGAGGAGCCAACACCAGGCACTAGCACATATGGTCCAGCATCATACCACTCTGGCTCGCCAGTATTGCAGCAGGCGTACTATCCTGGTGATGGTCACCACATGCCCCCTCCTCAACCAGCACAGGCGCTTAGCTATGGCCAACCCCTATCAAGACCAAATTCGAGGACTTCCCGAAAGCGCAGCACCTCTCCGAATGGTGGTCAAGGTCGTGGTCGTCGAAGCGCATCTGCCAGTACAAATCCGCCACCCATGAAGAAGAGCCGATCGCGATCAGGCTTCAAAAGCCGGGGATCGAGCGCACATGGCAGCTTCGCAGACAATCACAGTGATGGATTGAATGGATACAGTAGCGGAGATGGAGCACCTGGCTCTGTTTCCAGCAGGACAAAGAGTGAACACATTGGGAACACAGAGATCAGTCTGGACAATATTGTTGAGGGCGGGAGACGCAAGAGGGCAAAGTTTGAGAGCTCGGTAAGTCATTCTATCTCCCTTGATCCATTTCATACTAGATTCGAGTACTAATAAAATCTCTCTTCAGGAATTGCCATTGTTTGCTCCCCCGCAGATGCCGGCTGCCACTTCGAACTCTTCTGTTTCACCCGCACGCCGCATGGAGCATCAACGATCGGCCTTCCCCTTTACCAATCCTTCACACAACCCATTCTCGAACCCACAACTTCTACAATCACCGCAGAGTTACAGTAATGGCTTTGGTCAACCTGGGATGTATACTACACCAGCCCCTGGTCGTCGCACAAGAGGAGCTGCAGGTTACCCACCAAACCGCCAATCAATTGGTAGCACGCCCGGCGGCAACAGCTCCGGTATACTTCCTACACCAGATCCAACTGTTGGCAGTTGTGTTTCTGAGGAAGATAAGGACGTGGCACTTCAATTGATGAGGTTGGGCGAGATGTCAAATATCTCTCACGGTCGCACTTCCGCCTCTACGCTTGACGATACTTTCAGCGGCAAGGCAGATGCTGCTTCCTCTACTGGAGCTACTTCTGATAGCGAGAGCGAGAGTGAGCCTGAACTTCCTCCTCCGCGTCGCATGAAGCGTGAGGCAAGCCCAATTCTTCCACCTGGTCATGTCAAGAAGTTCCGTCAACACTTGGACGATATCTTGCCCAGCCAAGATAGCACTGAGCCCAGTGGAGACGAGGGTGACTACGAAGATGGTCGCGATGAAACATTCAGACCTGGTTTCAAAGATGATCCAATGGATGTGGACGATAAGCTCAAGATGTCCAAGTCTAAGAGTGTCCCGATCATGGGCAAGCCCCGCACAAGCGCCTCTGGAGTCAAGGTCAAGTCAAAATCGAAGACCTCACGCCCAGGCCAGGTCAAATCGAAGAAGTCAATCAGTGCTTCAACCAGTGCCAAGCCAATCTCTCCAACATCCCTGCCGTCGCAATCGCGCAAAACATCCAATGCATCTGCGTTGAACTTCCAGAACCAACTCGATGAGGATGAAGAGGATCTTTCATCCAAGCCCCGCTGTCAGCGATGCCGCAAGAGCAAGAAAGGTTGCGACCGTCAACGTCCTTGCCAGCGATGCAAAGATGCTGGCCTTAGCGCAGACCAGTGCGTCAGTGAAGACGAGGGTAATGGTCGCAAGGGTCGGTATGGACGACACATGGGTGTACCCGTTAAGAAGGATGACCTTACAGTGGAGATGGGATTCTTGCCGCCGACAGCGACAGCTGGCGGTCAAGGCAGCCCTGACAAGAGCAAGAAGAGAAAACGGTAGTTGGACGGCCGAGTGGGTCTCCAAACCCGGTACGAGTCATTGCCCCGAGCTTTGATGCGATTTCGACAGCACTTCATTCGTGTATTAACGATTATCTCCTCTTGTCGCACTACATCTCATACCTCTCGGTACACGTCAACACAAAAGCTCTTTCATGGGTCCTGTTCGGATGCTCTTCCTTCGAAATTTTCCTTCCGCATACGCACCTCAGCTATCGGTTCCTGGGGTTCTTGGTGTTTCGCTCTGTTTAATTCTGCTAGGTTTATCAAGTCCCAGCATGGCGTTCTGTTCGTCTATTTTCCTGTCTGTTTCTGTCTTTGCTCGAGTCGAATTAGTTTGTTGTAATTGGTTTAAGAAAAATCCCGGCAGGCAGTATACATTGTCTGGTCTATCCTTTGAAATTGGGTTACTCGGCAGGAAAGGGGAATTATTAGAATCGGGGCAATGGATGGATGGGAAGAAGAAGGTGCAGGCCGGTATACCTTACCTTACACTCCTTTATGATTGATGCATGAACATATTATACGAGTTTCCTTTTTCTTGCGTTCGTCTTGTTCTGCGTTGATCGGTTTGTGTTTGTGTCGTTTATACTGCGGCTTTCTTTTCGGATTCCTCTCTTCTCCATTTCCTTCTTGTCCTTGGTGGGGTATCGGTTCATGGTGGGGTGTGTCGTGCATTTACTCGTGCGGAGAGGGGCGGTGGTGGATATATCAAACTTTGCTTGCAAGCAGTAGCAGTCGCCAAGTCTCAGTTTCTAGCTTCTGTTCTCAAATTTCTGGTTTCTGTTGTGTGCGCTGTAGGGTCTGGCTGGATGGCTGGATGGCTGGATGGCTGGATGGCTGGATGGCTGGATGGCTGGTCGGTGGGATTAATCCGGGACTGGATTGGATGGGTGTGTGCAAGCAGGTGGATATCAGGACAACAAAGCAAGCAAGCTGGCGGGGTCGGTTTACAAAATGGATACAACACTATACTCAGTTGTGTGGAGAGACTCACAATGAGTCTGTTGATCGAGGACAGCGGTTTGTGGGGGACTGTGCGAGTGGAATGTCATAATGCACATCAGAAACGCAAACACCACACAAAACGCTACGCTACTACACACCTCAAGTTCAGAGATTGCGTTAGATGGGGACGAGGAGTCTAGGCTGGGTCTGATTTGGTTGATTGATGTGGCTTGGCTGTGGTCGGTTGGACTTGGGAAGGATGGGAATGGATGGGACTTTTCTTTATATCGGATTACAGAATATCAAATCGAAAACTTTCAATCAACTCTCTGTCTCTGTGTCTTGTGTCAACTGTGATGATCTACATGTTCGTGACAACCGGCGCAGTGTACACGTACACTGCAAGTAAGCTGACCCTCTCTGCCTCCTATTGATAATCTCTGGACACCCGTTTACTCCTACCCATCCTCCTTCTCAATATTACACATATATATATATCTATCTAACTTATGTCACACAAACCAACCCGACCTACCTACATCCCACGCCTTCCGACACTATCTTGCATCGCATCACCTCCCCAATTAGACAACATTTCGTCCTCCTCCTCCTTCTCCCATTATGACTAATCGCGTAAACCTTCCATCCTATCCCATCTAATCCCATCCGCACCATATGCACACTGCACACTGCACACACATGCACCTTAAAATTCTTACCTCCCCCCCCCAAAAAAAAGCCGCCACCTCAACATCCTATCCCCCATTCTCCCAAAAGCCCAATTCCCAAACCCCAACATTCTACATCCGCATCCACATCTCAAGCCATATACTGACCCAGGATCATAAGCCTAAGAAAATTCGATCGAACAACCGATTGCGGTCTAGACTCTAGATTTGAGGGCGGGCGATGGGTGGGCGAAAGGGAAACGGATTGGGGACGAAGATGAGACGGGTTCGGGACTAGGGAGAGCGGGGTTGTCCCACGCTTTTGGTTCTGGTGGTCTGCATGCGGTTCCGGATGCGCCCGGGCTCGGTGGGCCGCTGGGCGGCTTTTATTCGGGAGTTGTGAGTGCCGGGATGGATGGTGTGGCTGGTGTGGTAGGAGGGGAGGAGCTTGGCGGGCAGCGGACGGAGGGGCGCGGAAGTGGAAGTGGGGATTGATGTGGTGGGGCGGAGAGGGAACAAGAGCGCAGGGGGATCAAGCGAGAGGATTGTTTTGATTTGGGGTGGAAGGGATGAAGGGGATGAAGGGGTCGAAGATTCGGGTTGTTTTTCGAAGATGATGCTTATTATGGCTTGTTAGGGGCGACTATAAGTTGGGTAAGATACGTATACAAGATTCGTTTTCTGCTTTGGTGTTCCCGCGTTTTCATCCGCTGGATTTCAAGTTTCGGACCGTTTCTGGCCTGGTCCGCTTCCAGGGAGCCTGGAAGCGAGAGGAACACGAGACTCAATGTGGCCAATTCTTTCTAGTAGATAACTAGAGGCATACCCGAGCATAGTTTGGAAGTCGCCTTACTCAAGTCTGTTCTTCAAGCCGCTCTTCATCGAGATGTTGAGATCATGTCCCTAGGAGAAACACTCATTCAAGAATATAAAGATGTCGATAGACTTTAAAGTCGCAAAATGATCTTGTGATATATCATATCACCCCTCACTGTTCCCGCCTTGACGCTTTGATGGCCGCTTCTTCAAGTAGCTTGACTACTTCCACGTATCCTTCCATGGAAGCAGGATCTAATGGAGTTCTCCCGGAATCATCGGCGGCATATATATCAGCACCCCATTCGAGCAGTAGTCGAACGACTTCAACATGCCCTCTATACGAAGCTAAACGTAACGGTGTATCTTTGTACTTATTAGCTGCATTTATATCAGCGCCCTTGTCGAGTAACAGGCGAACCACCTCGACACGCCCTTCCATAGAAGCTATATGTAGTGGTGTCCTTTGCAATTTATCAACTGCATTCGCATCAGCACCCTTCTCGAGTAGTTGTTGCACGGCAGCTTCGTGCCCATTCATAGCCGCATACGACAACGGCGTTCTGCCCAAACTATCCTGAAATCGAAAATCTTGGCTAATTAGAAAGATTTGTACCGCGTCTGTGAGACCGAAGAATGCTGCCAAGTGCAGACCAGAAACTGTCATCGGCAACAATTGACGGTATCCATGCTCGAGAGTTTTTGTCATCAGTGCTTGGCTTGATGCCTCCACTTGGCCCTGTGTCCGAAGAAAGTCTATGATGCCCTGGCAAGAAGTCTTAGACTCCCGCGCGTGATGTCCCCAATTACATGAGGCATAGTCGTACAGTTTGTTAAGTTGGAGCCGTTGCTCAAAATCGTCGTTATTATGACAAATTCCATCCTCGAACTCGTCGAATGAGAGGTAGGATATGCAAACTTTGGTGATTTTCTCCTGTGCAATAGGAAACCATTGCTGATGCGTCCGCTCAAAGTATTCCTGTGTCGTGTAATGGACTAGTCGAATAATATCGCTTTCTTCGTCGACGAGAACTAACCCAGCACATACCGAGACCAAGTCATCGACATCTGGGAGATTTTCTTCGTCAAGCTGAGGTTCGCCAATTTCGACTGCAAGCGCATGTTGAAGCTCCGCTGTAGATAGTGGTCTCTTTGCGCATGTGATCCATGACAGGACTTGTATGGCAAGCTCTGCTTGGTCTTTGAGCTGACTAATGATCCGTTCCATAGCTTCGTTGTAAGCTTTTTCGTATGCTCCTATTCCTTTGGCCATGCTGCTGAGAGTAGCTCGGAGAGCCTTGGGTGATTTTTTCCCAGCTAAGGAGTCGAGATGGAACTTTGCGAGCAGAAACCTGTCAGAATTAGTGTGCGTTCAATATTTCCTTGAAAACCAAAACGATACATGCATTCCATCTACAACTTTGATCATTTCCGTCTCAATCTCGTCTTGTAATTCAGGTTTCCGCTTCACAAATTCTGGGAGCCGGGACATGTGGCCGTGCAAGTATTCTCGCACATCATCTTCACTTGCACGGATCTCTAACACCTGCATCCCCTCGAACGCCTTCTCGATGCTTGATATTGGCCGTGAGGTGGCAAAAATATTCAATTTGCACTCTCTCTGGAGCTCAAAGAGTCTCGATAGCAAAGTCCTACGACAATCGTCCGAGACTCGGCATTCATCGAGCGCGTCGATGAGAATGAAAGCTCGAGAATACAATTCAATGATAGCCTGGAGGGATCTAGATATGTCATCCAGAGATGGCCGTGTCCGTCCCCTCTGAAGATCTTTAATGAAGCCTGGTAGCGATGGCTGACCCTCAACTAGCTGTTTGAGTAAGCTCATGAGCAAGTCGTTGATCTTCTGCTCGTCTTGACGCCGAAAGTTGCAGTAGATATACGCAATACCAATAGACGGATCGATGATAGCTGACTTAGTGATTTCGTCCACCACGATTGAGCTAAGTATCGTCTTTCCAGCCTCCGGAATTCCAGGACAGAACAAAGTTCCCTTATCGGCCTTCAGCCATGCCTGAAACTCAGCTGATTTAAGAAGCCACTGTCCAGTTCCTTTTTGGCGTCGACTGATGAAATCGTGCTGCTGAGCAGAGTAGTCGATTGGAGTAAGCGAGTCAAGAATGGCACGCCGCTCTTGTTGCTGCTCTTGAACCTCTTGCCGCCTGTTGGACTCGTCTACCCCGCTTCTTATTACCAAGGAGACCTCCTTCTCTTCTTCTCTTGCCTCTCGGACCTCTTTGTATGTCGTTGCTCCGAGTACCGCTGTATCGATAGAAACCATATTGTTTAAGGTCTGACACTGACGGCAGAGATTCTCTACTGATTCTCGCCGGCCTTTGGCTTTGAATGCTGCCTTCAGCCTATCCCATCCAAGTCGATGGCCTTCTTTACCTTTCTGTAGCTCTTCCAGCAATGAGGCCAGCTCTTTTCGGCAGATCTCTAGCATCAAATTTGTGTCCGTCGTTGAAGGCGCATTGGCTCCCAGCTGCGAAAGGAGTACCGAAGCTCGATTCTGGAAAGCGGCTGCAAAGTCGGGATTGACTAGAATGTTGGTATTTGTTACCGATAGAACGGTCTGTAAAATTCCTAGTTCATTCATAAATGACTTGACATTTTTCGGCGCATCTTTCCAGTCTGTCCCAAATTGAACCACAAGCTGCGTGATCTGGATGGCCAGGCCGATGACTCCAACGAGCCCCGCTCCGGTACTGACTGGGTCCGTCATGAGTTTCTGGGCTTGCTGGTGCGATCAGAGAAATAGATTCTCCGGCGATGGGTTGGTGCCTAGTTCAGGTCGATGAACGCGATCAGGCTCTGGGTCGGAAGCACGATTGTGCGCAGTGAGGAATATTGATATGACAAGTACTAGATTTCTCACAAAAAGACGGCAAGATGGCAGCGATACTTCAGCGATGAAAGATTAGATCAACGAAGGCTATCATTGTCAGGAGCATATAGGAAGGTAGGTCCAAGGAAAATTGAGCGCCTGTCAGGCGCAGTCGTTCTGCCAGACCGTGCTCAGCCTCACAAGGCTGAATCTCAACCCCTCCGGCAGACCTGAACTTCAGGGCTGCCACGCCAGTCGTCCGACTTGTGGCTGAATTTCCAAAGGCTGCAGGTTGAAGCGTTCTGGCTCGGCTAACAGGTCGCATTTCTGCTGCCACGCCTAGTCTGGGCTTTTCCGAAAGGTCCACGATAACATTGTTTGGTTATACGTCGTTTTGAAAAATTCGAATCGAAATAAAGAGATGCCCATCTGAATTTTTTTCCAAGGTCCAACAATTAAGGCTTCTTCTCCACGATGGATGTTAGTAATCAATTGTTTACAAACTCCTCATCGAGACCCACTTTCGTTTCTATGGAGGTTTGTTAAGCGAGTAGTGTCTATTCTAAGTTCTTTTTCGCTCAAGCAACGTGCATGGCATCTGCATCAAGTTAAAAGATGTCAAGAAGTAGGAATATTAGAGCAATACTTCGTTTCATCTACTCGAGATACAGAAAACAACGAATGAGAGTAGGGCACGGAAGCAGCGATACGAAGCAGATTGATGCATTTCTGCACCACCACACGCTAAAATTTAAGGTTAAAAGCTTGGCGTATTTTTGTCATTTTGGCAGGCAAGAGCACTCGCCTCGGTCCACATCTCCACCATCTCCCTGTCCAAGCATTTTCCTCCTCCATTCTCATCCTACTCTCCTAGTAGCTGTCATCACGATCTCATTGATCAGCAGCGATGACCACATCAACAATCCCATCACTAGAGACTCTTCCCTTATCCTCGAACGTATCTGTGAATACCTCGACGATGAGACCGCAAAGCGACGCGCCTTGTTCGCCTTCTCTCGCACCAGTAAGATTTGCAGCACCGCAGCAGAAGGGCAAAGGTTCTCTCGGATCGAGATCAGAATCAGAGATCCATCAGAGCTGGAAACGACCATGAAAAGCTGGAACGTCAAGCTAGCTGGTGAACGACACCGTCACGTGTGAATGGTGAAATCTCATGGGATATGACAGAACAGGAGAAGAGTTGGCTGCCGAGGAATTGTGAGGATCTCGATGCAGACTCAGCAGATGATGAGATGAGGATAAGTGGCATGATTGTGCGTCCTTATTTTCATCTGCACGATTTTCTCCGACCCTCCCAGGAAACCCTGGATAGTCCGCCAGGCACACTCGCCGAGCATCCTGAGGATTGGAAAACCTTGGGCCATTTCGTAACCCAGTTCTCGGGCCTCCGGGATCTTGTCTGGGCAGCTGGGCTTCGAATACCTCCGTCTGTGCTTTCCGCCATATCAGAAGAGCGTGTCGTCTTCATCATCACAGCTTCAGTCTCCCCGGCCTCATCCAGTCCCGCAATGCACCGCTGCTTGTATCGCTAGCTGACTACACTCTGTGTACATCGCCTTCTCTATACAGCATCATCGCTCACGTCGGATCATTTGAGTCGGGTGGCAAGCTGAACTACGTTGAAGAAGCTGTGATGCGCATGGTGTCTGGCCTAGCACCAAACTTGACACATTTTTATGAAATTTCTCGTGGCCCATCAAGAGAGTTAGAGGTCACTCAGGCCATTATGCTTGGAAAACCGAAGTGGCAAGGCTTCTTTCCAGGTAAGCGTGAGGTGGAATCCATAGCCGGCACAGATCTACCGCGGAACAGATTCCAACGTGTAGTCTTCCCATCATATGTGCCACAAGGACTCAAGCACTGGGCTCAAGTCACGGAACTGAGCAATCTGCGCTGCCTCGATTTGCCATGGGATCTGAAAAATGCGAGTGCATTGGCAGAAATTGCTGCGAAGGGCGAAGCGCCTAGTCTGCAGAGATTGAGGCTTTGTTCGGAGGACAGCTACGGCAACGATGATGAGACCGAGGAGTCGCAAGCAGCCATGGATCTGCTTCTGTCGACTTTGAATCCTTTGCACCGCTTAGAGATCGCAGGTTATATCAGCCCGCGTACTTTCGATGTCCTTGTGGATCACCATGGTGAGAACCTTCGCTACCTGGCCCTGAAACCATCCAGAGAAGAAATTTCCGATGACCGCAACCCCCTCGTCGTCTTCTCCGCGCCAGTAATTCACAGATTCGCAGCACGCTGCTCTCACCTCACGCACCTGTCCATCCCCATCAACCGCACACGGGGCGACAAATATGAAGTAGGCATCTACCGCGCTTTGAACAAACTACCTTCTCTTCAATACCTGTCACTCCAGCTCATGTACAGCGTCGGACCAGAGAAGCAATTCTGGGATGAGGAAAAGGATGGCGAGTATCGTTTGTCGCTTGAATTTACAGAGGGTGATGCGGACAGAATTCCTATGGCTTATTTGCAAGAGACTTTTAGCAATGGTATCGATGAGGTCTTAGCACGAGAGATCTTCTCCTTGATCTCTGGGATCAATCCGATCTCACGCAATGTTAGTAGCAAGTTACGTTATCTGAGACTCGAACCTATCAGGAAAATAGGTTGGAACGCCCCAGCTGTATGAGTAACCCAGTTCGGATGGACTTTGGGATGGCTATATCGTTCATTCGTGTGTCGCAGTGAAGACGACCAGGAAGTTACTGTAAACACGCTTGGGGAGAAAGCATTGGCGAGGGCTGGAAAACATTGGAGATACATGATGAGTGACGAGGAGAAGTATCATGGTGAGGAGGTGTTCGTGGAGGCGTTCCAGAATCTTTGGCCAAGGAAGACAGATGAGTGGTGGCGGAAATGGAGCAGTCTTCCGCTGGATCTCGAAGAAGGGAGTTTGCTTGAGGAGACCTCGTAGCAGAGAAGTCTCTCCTGTTAGAGGGTCTGGACGCGTGCAGCATGTCACGACGATCTGTTTATCGATGAGCATCAAAGACATCTAAATGATATCGAAAGGACATCACTTATCACCACGTCGAACGATATCTGCCCATGATACTTTATTCCGTCCGCTCCAAGAATGTAATCGAATGCTTCCTTTTTATCCACGACTATTTTCTTCGCTCTTACACTAATCTCCATTCCTTGCTTAAACCAGACATTCTGATTTCGACTTGGTATTGAGATTTTCCGGCTCCTGTCTTCTCAGGAGAACGAGAATCTAGTTGATTCCAATCTTACGCTCTAGATACCTGGATCCCAACTAACCACCCCGGTACTTGAATCGAATCTGGGGCCGAAGATAACCCCGGATGGATAGCTTAACAAGGCAGGCTCGTTGGGCATATTCCAGCGCGGCGGGCCGGGACGCATGGAAGGGGCTGGTTGACTTGTCATGACAGCAGTACCTCGTTGAAGGCATTTTCGGCGTCTGTATGACAGCGGTTCAATATTCGGCTTTGGGGCAGTGGGGAGGGAACGGGATAAAAGTCCATATATCAGGAGGAGGCAGAGCATGTTGTGGGGGACGAACAAGGAAAGGAAATTTACAGCGAAAGCTTAAAGGTACCTGACATAGCGCGTCTCGTGTACAGAGTCACACTACGAGGGATGTTTGCGGGGAGGAAAGTCAAAGTCTGGGGTGCCGTCCGGGGTGAAAGTCCTGAGGAGAATGCTCGGGCAGAAGACCGCACCTCTGATAGCGACAGCCATTAATGAAAGGAGCAATCCATCACGAAACTTCAAGGCCGCTGCCGTGTCAAGTCCAAAGAAAGGCAAATATCCCGTCACTTACTTCCAGGGCCTGGTCCAGTCCAGCTTCTCCGTTTAACTCATCCACCAGACGTGTCCACCTCGAAGAAAGCAGCCCACCGAAGCCAGCTGAAGAGCTTGAAGTCGAAACAAGACCTGGCCCAGTGCCCAGCTGAAGCTTCATTGGCTTGGACACCGACATCTGATTGGGCAGTCCTGGTAAAGAAAGTGCTTTCACGTGATATCTAGCTTCATTAGGAAGGTGATTAACATCGGATGTAATCCCCTCATCTGACTGTCTCACTCGCGAACAGCATCGAAAGGGCGATTCCATACGTGTGTATGTGCAAGCCTTCAGCATCGGTCGGCAATTGACGGACTCCTCTCTTCAAGCCATACAGCTTCTCTGCCGTCTGCCCATGCACGTTTGTTTCATCATCGGATGCGGATGCGGGGTGGAAAAGCTGGGGTTGCTGTTGTCGCGAGTCAATTCGTTGCTGCATCCCTACCTCCATCCAACCCAGACGCAGCTCCACACGACATATCGCGAAATACACGGCAAGTGATTGGATACAATTGTTGATGCAAGCTGTTGATGGCTGTCATGTGTCTATCATTCTCGGGCCAAGACTCGGCCAATTCGAAGACGGATCCATGGTCGCTGGTGGATTGAACGCGGATAAGAGAAGTGGGGAGTGGGGCGAGCGATGTAAAAATCTGAGATGGCTCTGCCAGACTACGATAACTAGCTGCGGATAGGAGGAGGCGACTCGAGCACCCAGTCAAGGGGAAGGGGAGAAAGAAACGGTTGGGACATGGGAGATGTAGAAGATGGCGGGGGAGACGATGCTACGAGAAGAATATTCGAGAGCGCCGTAGTGTGGACTAGACCAGGTTGACATACTGGGAGAGATTAACTTCTATCAGACTGGCGCGTGAAGATCCAGGTCAAGGAAAGTTGGAGCTCCAGGTCGTACAGTTCACTTCGGACTACTAATCTGTACGTATAATAAGAGGGGTCGTATCCCCGGATTTGTATGACTTTTTTCTTCTTCCCCTCACTCCTCTCCTCTTCTCCCCTACTGCACTCCATTCCCTCTGCAGCTCCTCCACACCTCTCTCCCAATCTGTCAAACCCCCATTCTTGAAGGCTCTGCCGAATTGAGACCGAAAGGCTGAAGACCAACGGTCTGCCGGTGTAGCGTTGCATTGAGCTGTCTGCTGTACTCTCTCGCGAGGTATATCAATCGACGGACTGCCAGACCTAGGAACACAGGAGCTCTATATCCTCGTCACATACGCAGCACCCCCTCTCGATTACCTCCGCCCAAGCTTTCCCCCCTTCGCCACACGAATTTCAGCCAGACGTCCAAAATGGACAACAAAACCTCCGACACAATCGACCCCTCCTCTCCTCCCCTCCACTTCCCTCAGAAAGACAACCTCGATCACACCAAGGCCATGAACGAAGTCATCCACAATGCGCGTAACGCTACAGACAAGGAACATTCCATGACATTGTGGCAGGGTCTGAAGCTGTACCCGAAGGCGGTGGGATGGAGTGTGTTGATCAGTACTTGTATTGTCATGGAGGGGTACGATTTGTGCTTGTTGAGCAGCTTTTGTAAGTGTGGATTTTATAATACATGAGGAGAGTGTTCGTAGGGAAGGAGGAGATTGGGGGTTACATATTGGCTGGAGAGCAGAGAGCAGATGGATCGGTTGTGGCGCAAGAGCTGGGAAATGCCATCAATTTAGAGTGGTCAACCGTATATGTGCTAACCAAACTCGCAGACGCCTTCCCTCAATTCAACCGCAAATACGGAAAGCAGCTGCCAAGCGGCGAATACCAAATCCCAGCCCCATGGCAGGCTGGTCTCAGCAACGTTCGTTTCCCCGTACTTTTCTCCGCTAAACATAAATCTAACCTGAACAAAACAGGGTGCCAATGTGGGAGAAATCATTGGTCTCTTTATCAACGGTTATGTCTCGGAACGTTTCGGATACAGATATACGGTTATGACTTGCTTGACGCTGATTATTGCTTTCACGGCGATTTTCTTCACGGCGCAGACGGTTGTGCATTTGCAGGTTGCTGAGGTGCTCTGTGGTATTGTGAGTGCCGCCTTCCAGTTCAAAAGTTTGAATCCCATTTACTGACTAAAGCATAGCCATGGGGTGTCTTCCAGACTCGTAAGCTTTCAGAACACCTGACACAAAACCGATATGTGCATACTGATAATCTGTTTAGTGACCATCACATACGCCTCTGAAGTTTGCCCTGTCGCTCTCCGCGGTTATCTAACCACTTACGTCAATTTCTGCTGGGGTCTTGGTCAAGTCATTGGTATCGGAGTTATCAAGTCTATGTTACCTCGTGACGACGAGTGGGCGTAAGTATCTCCAATGTTTTCTCTTCAATCTCCGATTCTTCAGAAGGTCCAGGCTAACAAATCCCAGCTACCGCATTCCTTACGGTCTTCAATGGATGTGGCCCGTTCCTCTCCTCGTTGGTGTTGCTCTCGCTCCCGAATCACCATGGTGGCTAGTCCGCAAAGGCCGTACTGAGGACGCCAAGAAGGCTCTGCTGAGATTGACGAGTTTGAATAAGGAGACGGATTTCGATGCTGATGAAACAATTAGTATGATGGTTCATACAACTGCTTTGGAAGAGAAGGTCAGTTTCCCTTACTGCTTTTTCTCTACGGTCTTCCAGTCACTTCCTAACCAATGTGGAATAAATACCTGAAATTCGAAATCTAACACGACCAACAGATCACAACCGGCGCAACCTACCTCGACTGCTTCAAAGGCACCGACCGCCGCCGCACCGAAATCGTCTGCATGGTCTGGGCCATCCAGAACCTTTCAGGAAACTCCTTCTCCGGCTACTCCACCTACTTCCTCCAACAAGCCGGCCTCGAAACCTCCAAAGCCTTCGATTTCTCCCTCGGCCAATACGGAATCAACATGATCGGCGTCTTTGGCGCCTGGTTCCTCATGTCCTGGGGAATCGGCCGACGATCCCTCTACCTCTACGGTCTCTGCGGTCTCTGCACTATGCTCTTCATCATGGGCTTTCTCGGTCTCGTTCCGGAGGCCCACCGCGATCAAGGCTCCCTTGCAACCGGCTCCATCATGTTAGTCTGGGCCCTCTTCTACCAGCTCTCCGTCGGCACAGTCTGCTACTCTCTTGTTGCCGAACTGTCGACACGTCGCCTGCAGATCAAGACCGTCGTTCTCGGCCGTAACCTCTATAACATCGTCGGTATCATCTGCTCGGTTCTCACACCGTATATGTTGAACCCCGGTGAATGGGACTGGGGTAACTACGCGGGCTTTTTCTGGGCAGCCATCTGCTTCTGCTGTATCATATACACGTATTTCCGCGTGCCGGAGCCGATGGGCCGCAGTTTTGCGGAGTTGGACTTGCTGTTTGAAAGGGGTGTCAGCGCGAGGAAATTCAAGAGTACGAGTGTGGATGTTTTTGGCGAGGAGGTCGATGAGAGGACGATGGGCGCCTATGAGGAGAAGCTGGAGGTGAGGCATCTGGAGATGGAGACTACCGGTGGCGCGGGCGTGAAGTCATGAATCAGCGGCTGGAGTGAGGATAGCTGGCTAATGCGAGAACTTCTTACTTGTAGGGTCGTGCTGTAGCTTGATTGTGCTAGCTGTGTGCTTGCTTACTTGGTTGCACTAATCTTCTTGTCGATATTCCGATAATTATTTTTACCATTCGCGTCTTGGCTTGCACGGTGAGACGAAAACGAAGACGAAGACGAAGACGAAGGCGGAGAGTGAGGAAGGGGTACAAATCAGTGGAGGACAATAATTACGGTGTATATTGGCATCGGCCCGAACAATGCATCTGTAATGACTTATGAGAAGGTGGCACAGCGGGGTGTGATGATCTAGAACGATGAACAGAAGGTCGAGCGGGAGCCTGGAGGGAAGACAGCGACAAGCCAATAAATGCTGGATAGATGCGGCAAGTGAGGGGGAATGATGCAGAACTTAAGATAGTGAGTTCCAAGGTCGGCAGGAGATGAATGACGAGACTGAGTGCTTCTCTCTTCGTATGGTCAGATATAAGATGTGCAAAATTACGGTCTATATCTCCAGCTCAATAGATATTCGTTCCGCTTCTAAATCGTAGATGTCAACGTATCATGAAGATCTGTAGGGTTTTGAGCCTCCCCCTTACCCTCATCTTCTCAGGGGAGGGATTTGGGTGAGCTGTGACTCAATACTACCATCCTTTGGGATGGAACTCTGAAATATGACATTGATGTGCTTTTTCAAAGCTGCTGTTGAGTTGTTATCCTTTCATGTGTCTGGTTACTCTGTGATGTTTGGTTACTGTAAGCAAGGGTCGGTCAGGACTGGTCAAGGACTTTAGGTTCCCAAGCAAGAGCAACAAGGAGTTATTAGAGCTTGGAAGGAAAGAATTCTCGACATTCTGAAAACGGAAAAAGGAAAACCTTGCATTAGTGCGTTCATTATTCAGACCTGTTGCAAGGCCTATGTTCCTGATGCTGAAAACTTAGTTGTTATTGGTCAAAGAGTGGCTCTGCTGTGCCCGAACTTAATTATACATTTTTCCACCGCGATTTCAGTTTATCCTTCTCTGTTCGCCTATCCTGCATCGTGATTTGATTGTGATTTCCAGGCAGAAAGCTTTTCCACCTCGGTATTTTCTTGGAGGCCACTACTGCGTTCACGTGGAAAGTTCTTGATTTGAGTGACTGACGACGAGAGAATGGAGTGACTGCGTAGACCATTGAAGCTCTCGCGTTTACCTAAAATATTGGAAGGTGAGGAAGATGGTGTTGGAAGTTGAATGTTTGATCATTGGGGGTTTGTTTTGATTGGATGTAAGAGAACATGGATTACACAACGTAAAGACTTTATGGTTTGAGATGCATCAAAGAATTCCATATTGGTATTGAAGAAGATCAAGGTCTTCATGTGCAATCACACTGCATTCAGTTCCATCCTGCTGGAGTCACCGATGCTTATCCCGGTGACTCGAAATGTGCTGTATCCTTGACGAAACACGCCGACCTGAACCTCTTAATAATCGAAATCGAGAGCTTGGTCATCGCGCCAAAGCTCAAGATCAATACTACAGCCAGCATCTTCCGGATCCCAGTCAAAATCCAATAAATTGAGACGAGCAGCCCGGATCTTAAGCCACTGGTGGTACATATCGCCGGTAGCCTTGATGAAGCTCTGACGGAACTTGGGAAGATCTTGCATATCGTAGGCATCCTCGAGATCTTGGAGATAGCGCTCATGAGCGAGGCTCTTATAGAGTCGTTCGACGATCCATTTGTAGCGACGGAGGCTGATGCGTACTTCGTCGGGTGCGTCGCGAGTGCGAGTGAAGGCCTCGGCGAAGTCTTGGAGTCTGATTAGGTAGAGGGCTTTCTTGTCATCATCAATTTGGAAGGCATCTAGGTAGAAGAAGGTTTGTCAGTGAGGCCCAAAGAATATGAAATGTTGTTCAAAGACTGGATCGTCTTTTGCTTCGTAGGGGGCGTCCGCCAAGACTTACGCTGGTCGCAGCCAAGTTGGAACCCAAAAAGACAGCCGCCTTGCTCCTTCTGGGATTCGACGAGCTTGACAATCCGATCGCTGTTGATAGACAGACGAAGGTACTGTAACTTGCTTAGAACATTGCCATCATCGTTATCATTTGGGGAGTAGCAAAGGACCCGGGACTTCTCTGAGTGACTTGCATCACAAAATTGAGGAGTACTACATTACGATGAGTCTTGAAAGCCTATAGTCGTTTCGATCTGAGGTTCTCCTAGCCTCCCGAAGAGCCTTCTCAACTGGATGAACAGACGGAAAGATATAGGGGTTCACGATAGTCGGTGTCATGCCAGCTGCCCCTCTACGGATGTTGGATTCCATAGATAGGTTCATCGTACGTGTGGAGTCCATGTCGGCCTTGAATAAAGGAATTCGTTCAAAGGCTTGAGCGTATTAGAGAAGAGCCGCGTAACACTTAAGGACGTGGTGGACCGGCTCGTTGCTCTTGACGAGTGCCTCCAGTTCGCTAAGTTTCCCACCACTGATGTCCTTGAATATATTGCACTCTGGGCATTCAACCTTGAACTTGTCCAAGTTTCGGAGCATCTCAAATGGTTTGAGCGCTACCTGTAAGTTATAAATTTTATTAGCTTGGTCCTCTTCTGCTCGGGGCTGGACCACAGGTAGTCATTGTCGTCAGCTTTATCGAGACATGTTCCGCAACTATTTGAGAACATTTGTATATTAGCTGTTTGATCTGCACAGGGATATCTTTAAAGCAAGGATACCCACTGATTTGAGGTGATCAGCGACTTTATGGTATCGAGATCGCACGCCAAGCGGCAGAATGCTACGATTTGAGCTGAAGCTGTTCTCGACTTGTCGGATGGGCTGTCGGGCGTGATAATAACCTTCACTGGGCAGATGGACGCTTCGTTATTACTGTTCCAAGGAATATTCTAGGAGAAAGATGTGACATATAGTGGGCAGGATTGACGGGTTGAGAAAGAAAATTTAAAGTTCCGTTGTGCACTTACAATGTTGTACCTTCTCGAAAGCCGGCAGATCCTTGGAAGACGAGAACATGCCTTGTTCGAAATCACCGTGAGTTCGGTAGCGACCAAGAGTACATGGACCAATTTCTTCAAACTTGAGCCAGCTGAAAGTGGGACCATGGCACTTGATTGTGAGGATATTGCCAGCATACATCATTTCGGAAGCTTAAGGTAGATCTGCTTGCAGGTGCGAAGGATCTGGGGTGTGAGGCCAAACTTGACAGAAGTAGCGAGTTTACCATTGGGATCGCGAATGAAGGCGCTCGTCTTTTCGCTGATAACGAGATGGAAGTAGATTTTCCTGCGCATCTCGAGGGGAAGCTTGTCAAGAAAGAGACAGCCCTCGCCAGTCTCAACCATTTCGACGCTTGATGGTCCTGCAGCTGCTGCGGTATTGTCGTTATCACCATTGATGCTCTTTGAGAGGATCTTCGAGAGGTTGCCCATTGTAGGTTTTCTATCGTGACCGTCGTATGGCAACTTGCTGAGGAGCTCGGCCAACATTCCGAAACCACCTTGTGACGATCTCAGTAGAGCACGGTAGGCTGTTTCAGCGCGGTCCATGTTCGCGGTCAGCTTGATGTTGTTCGTTGATCGATCTCCACCTTGATGATGTGCAGAAAACAACTCGAAAGGTGACAATGTTTCGAGTGTTTACCTTAATCTGCCAAGGCGGTAAGCGAAGCAAACCCACGCTAACGAAACACGACTACTGGAAGCTGACCTTTTACTGCTGCTCCTGATAGTTATCCCATTGTATTTCAATCCTCTGCATCATCTTACCTCTACTGTCTTCCTGCTACTGTATGTGCTTCTACGCTGTTTAGTTGATCCGGCGCAGTTCTGGTCAATCGTCTGGTGTGGCTTCAAATAGCACACGTGATGTACCATAAAGAAAAGCACGTGTTGCTACGTCAGCTTACCTCCTTCAAGGTTGCTTGCTGACAGCTGTCAGGCTATCGAAACAGCATTAGTTGCTTTGGTCGGTTCCTAGGCAATACTCAATTGGTTGTTTTCATTCGAGCAGATTACCTGATCTGCCTAAGAAAAGATCTCAAGTACTCAACAATATCAGAATGCCGCGTCGGTTCCATCGGAAGTCTCGCTTTGGGTGTTCTGAATGTAGGAAGCAAAGAGTCAAGGTACGTTACTCCTAAGATCTGGCTATCATGGTCCATTACCTGGAGCTGAGCCACTTGCCAATAAGTGCGACGAAGATGAACCGACCTGCGGAAGATGCTTGGGGACTCGATCGAAATGCGAATACCCACATGTGAAGTGGAATGCCAAATCGCCGCCCTCAACCTCAAATGCGTCTGGAACGCCTTCATCACGATTTGCTCTGGAATCATCAGCACCACAATCTTCCTTTGATCTGTTCGACATGACTTTAATGCACCACTATGTCACCAGCACTTGCGAGGAACTCTTCATGGGAGCACCACAAAAACACGTCTGGCAACACGAGATACCTGCTCTCTCTGCCTCCAACATTATCTTAATGCACGGCCTCCTCGCAGTAACTGCTATCCACTGCGCCTGGAAAGAGCCAGCCCGTCGCAATATCTACAGGGCTCGAGCCCTCCACCACCATGGTCTGAGCCTCCCAATTTTCCAGGACATGATCGCTTCCGCCTCGTCTGAGACAGCAGTAGTTATTGTTGCGTATTCTGTCCTTCTCAGTATATGGGTTTACGCCTTTCCGGATATAGCGGCTGAGCAGCCGTCTCTTGACGACATTCTCGGTTCGATTGAAGTGATTCGTGGATCCCGGAAGATTGCTCGTTTATATCGAGATGTCCTCAAGGAAAGTCATATGCGCGTCTTCTTGACCTCGCCACTGCAAGAGCCTGTTCTTGAATATCAAGGCTTGTCTACGCGTCAAATACTGCAGTTGTTGCGGGACCGAGTAGGTCATCAAGCCGACAAGACTGCAGCCCAGAAGCTGCAGATTTCCTTGGACCAGTACGTGACCGGGTTTGACTATAGCCGATTGGCAGCGACGTGGATGGCATCAGTCGAAGATGATTACTGGACTCGTCTCCGTGATCATCATCCTGACGCGATTCTGGTGTTTGCGTACAGCACTCTTCTCATTCGCGCATCGGAACACGAATGCTGGTGGGTGTCAGGATGGTCTAAGCGTATTCTACAGGCTTGTGGTGATGTTCTGAGCCCGGAGGTCAAGATGACGATTGATTGGGTCGACCACGAGAATCGCATACGAGCAGGAGCCGATGAATTAGCAGAGACTGTGAAGGCGAGGCAGAGATAGGCGAGAACAGGGCTGAGCCACTGAATCGTAAAATAATATTCGGCTCCTCTGCTGTCGATGACATTTCTGGTTCGCCATATAGGGTGCTTACGGTGGAGACGAAACATCTCCTCGCTAAGGTCCGGCCCTGTGCCGCCTTGTGCTGACTGGAGACGGTAGAATCCCAGGCTGACGAGGTCTCTGCCTTGGCGGCTTACGCCGTTCAGACCGTTTAGATCGTTTGCATCGTTCACGTCGTTTACACCGTTTGAGACAATTACGTTGTCAATATCGGTCATTCGCTTCGTACTGGTACCGAATCAATGTGCAGATCTGGCATGTTGTTTGCATGATCTACAGCCTTGTTTCTTTTACATTTATACATTCTTTACATCTCAGCCTCGCAAGGCTTTCAGCAGACGATAGCTATTCTATAAGTATGGAATGGACTTCCGATGAAGGCTGCCCATTCTATCTCGCAAGCCATCTAGTTACTCCTCTTGTTCCTCACCATCGAAACAACGATACTACTACTTTCAACCTCAAATCGTCCACTCCTATCAACATTCCACATACCTATTGCTCTTTCCCAAAATGTCTGACTCGACCGACGACTGCAACTTCGTCTCTCCCACTTGCCTTGTCGAGGACACTGTTTACGGATACACTCCAAACCTGGGGGGCAATGCTTTCTACGCCATTGTATTCGCAATCTGCGCCCTGATCCAATTCTACTACATCTTTCGATTCTGGCGAGCCTGGAAAACATTTTCCGTCCTAACATTCATCGGATGTTGTGGAGAATGCTGCGGCTACATCGGCCGTATATTCCTACACAAGAACCCGTGGGACGGCGCCGCCCTGCCAATCCAGCTGGTACTACTCATGGTCTCGCCATCATTCCTGGCAGCATCACTGTACACGACAATGAGAGCGCTAGTGCGATACTTTGGTCCCGAGCATACGAGACTGCCGGAGCGATTCTGGACATGGCCTTTTGTCACGGCCGATCTGGTGGGCTTCTTCTTGCAGTGTGGTGGTGGTGTTGTGGCTGCCGCGGGTGATAGAATTCCAAGTCTGGCGGACATTGGGAACGCTATCATGATCTTTGGTGTTTCGTTCCAGGCCGTGATCATGCTAGTTGCGGCTGTCCTCACCGTAGACTTTGCCTGGAGGATTGTTAGGCGACATGTTTCTCGCGTGTTCGCGGATCTACCGAGAGATCTGAAGATTTTTCTTCTGGCGATGATGGCAGCTTTCCTCTTGATATTGACAAGATGCGTCTATCGGTGAGTGGAGACTGGGTATATGGCTATGCCGGATTGTTGGAGATGTCATGCTGATAGATGGACAGTATCCCTGAGCTAGCTGGTGGTGTTGGTGGACACATGATGCGACAGGAAGTTGAGTTCATGATCTTCGATGGCTTGTGAGTCTTCTATTTGTTTACCCTGCCTTCTGCTTTGACCCCCACTCACTCTTGAAATCAGGTTGATTTTACTCTCCGCGATCCTCCTATCCGCCGCACATCCAGGTTTCTATGCTGGCGCTCTGCAGATCTCCAAGGTCCACAACTACGAATCGAAGACACCAGTGGTCCTTGACGATAGATCCGAAACATATGACATTGAACTTAGAAGCAGCCAAAGTGTGTAGCTCTCCTGGCATATTGCAAACACTGGAGTTGGTTATCTGTTCTTTCTGTTGGTAGTGGACATTCCTGTTCCACCAGACCTTGATGCTGGACGCGAACGAGGAAGACTTTTTTTACAGCTGAAAGAAGGGACTGAATGTTGTTGTACGATGTTTTCAAGAGTAAACTCTGTTCTAAGATCAGCGTTAAGTACATAGTCTATAGAGCTGGATGACATTTCACTGCAGTGAACTTCATAAATACTGCCACCCGTTTCCTGACGAGGTCTCTGTTGATAGACCTGGCTGTGAGCGTGCAATGTGTCAACAAATCGAATTCCGAAGTACGTAGAACAAGAGAAAATCAGAGCCTTTAAAGTCACCTTCGTTTAGAAGAAATGTGTCGCCCAAGTCTCAATCATTCCGGACCTGTTCAGACTCAAGAAAGCAAATTGAGTTGACATCTAGATAGTGAAGTCTTGGGCGGATCAACATTTTTCCGCCTTCCGCCAATCAGTCACTGGTGGGTCTTCGAGGCTGAAAAAGTTGTCCCCCACCATCTGAAAGCCTCGAGCTGATATTCTTCACAACACCACGATCCCACCTCAAATCCTGCGGCCTCTACTATTCCTCGATGCGGTGATATCTCAATTGCCAAAGTACAGAGCTTCAAGCACCACGATGCCTCCCAAAGGCGCAACAAGAGCACCCGCCCGCCGCGGTCGCGCAAAAGCAGTTCGAGGAGGAAAGGCTGCAGCTGCGGCAGCAGAAGCCGTGGATTCTACGACCCCAAAAGAGGAGCCTGTCGGCGCAGAGGATCACGCAGATCAATCAGCAGCTGGTCCCTCCACTTCACAAGCAGCAGCTTCTGCAATCTCAACCCCTCAACTCAGTGAAGATGGCTTCTCTCCGAATTCCTCTCCAGCGACAGTTCCTACTGAAACCCCAGCCCCTACACCTGCGCGACCAGCTTATGCTCCTATACTTCCTCCAACTGCGCCTCCCATGAAGATGGATCCAGACGCTCCTTCTACAAGCGCTGCGAGCAGCGAGCCAAGTACACAATCTTCCGTTAGAGGTGGTCCGTCAACAAGAGGTGGCAGAGCTGGAGCTAGAGGAGGACCAAAGGCGCCCAGCAAATTCAAACCAAAGGCTGTTCGAAGTGATGCATCGAAGCGTGCTGAGCTTGCGCAGAAGGAACAAGAGCGTCTAGCTGGACTTGCAGCTTCGGCGGCGAAGGCAGAGGCTAGGGCAAATAGAGGTAGAGGCAGACCAGCGAGAGGAAGAGGCGATGTTATGGGAAGACCTGCTATAAGTAGAGGGAGTGGCGGTGGCTCTGGTATATTTGGAGCTCTGCCTGAGTCTATAAGTGAGTCTATGTTGTCAATTCTACCAGCGCAGTGCTGACTATTCTCTAGAGAGAGCCCCAAACGGATTCAGTGCGCCCAGGAGCGGCGGCGGTGGTGGCATTTCGTCTGGAGGCTTTGGAGGAGACTACAAGAGAGAGCCAGGTGCACGTTCTGGAGGCGGAGGAGGTGGAGGCGGAGGTGGAGGTGGTGGCCATTATACTGGTGGGGACTATATCCCAAACCCTCGCTACCCTGGACAGGACGATGACACACCTCGGGTTGATATCGAAACAATCAATCTGGTCTCGGATGACGAAGATGGTCCGCGGTCTAGTCGCGGAAGACGGGGCATGCTGCCAGTCCGTCTCGATAGACATGAGCACCAGCCACGAGTCACAATTGTCAACACAGGCCCGGCCGTCAAAGCCCAACCCGACGATAGCGAGCAAATCGAAATTGATGAGAAGCGCTCTGCGCGGCCCGCAATCAAGCAAGATACTGCCAAAGGAGACCCTGGAGATGACATTCAAATCAAGTCAGAACCTGACCTTACGGTTGCCTTTCGCGCAACAACTCCAGGCCCTTCAGGTGAAGTGGAACCAATATCTCCAAATTCTAGGCGCAAAGTCAAGGATCGAAATCTGTCTCCTGGAATGGAAGTTGGCCATGACACATCAGCCAACGCGATTCCAGATGCCAAGGATGAGAAGAAGGCAAGACGAATCAACAAGAAGCGTGATCAGAAGCCAGTTCTACAAACGGAGGAAGACAGAGCTGAATATGCACGCCATCTTCTCGATGTCGAGGTTCTCGCCAAAGAACTCGGGGGCATGCAAGGAAACCTCAACGCTAATACCAAGGGCAAGGATGCTGAAGGAGATAATATGATGGAAGATGTGGCAAAGCCTGAGGACCACAGATCAGGACGTCTCTACCTCTTCCAGTTTCCTCCTGTTCTTCCAGAACTTTACAATCCCGTCGACGGCAACCCGAGAAACAAGATCGATCTTACTCGTGCGGAAGCAGAAAAACCCAAGGAGAATGATGCAGATGCGCAGATGACCGGCACCGAACCATCTCCAAAGGGCAAAGGCAAGCTCAAGGACCGCACCGATCTCATAGGCGAAGCACCACCTCCTATCAAAGTTGAAGAGGAAGCAGTCCCACTCGACAAAGTCAAGAAGGAAGAAGTCAAAAAGGGTCACCCTCCATACGTGAATGAGGAAGGCTGGATTGGAAAACTCATCGTCCGGAAGAGTGGCCGAGTCGAATTATCATGGGGAGGTGTCAATCTTCTCGTCGGACGAGGTGTCGATGCCGGATTTCTCACCACTGGAATTGTCGTTGACAGTATCGAGAAGGGTCCGCCTGGTGGAGGGGCTCCGGAGGGTAGAGCGTTGAGTATGGGGCAAATTATGGGGAAGTTTGTTGTTACTCCGGATTGGGAACATATGGAATAATGACTTTTGAAAGAGCAGATGGTTGGGTATGTGGTGCATTTCTAGGCGTCGAAAAACGGGTGCATAGCTTGGCGTTCGTGGGGCACTTGCATGTGGGCTTGATTTCGGGGCAAGCAGTAGCTTGTGCAATACTTTGGGTGGATACCCTTGATAGATGAATGAAAAATATTACGAGTATACCTTGCTTGTATATGCTTAATCTTGATGCCTTTGGTCTATATCGTACGTTTTGTGAGCGTTCCGGTCCCGTGACGAGAAGCTTCCTATTTCCCACCCTGTCCTGTCCTCCCACCCAGTCATTGCAGAGGGTTTACCTGACAACTGTCACGCCTTTCAACTCTTCGATATCTCCAATACGCTTGATACCCGTTTCTCAAGCTTTCATCTCTTGGTTTCCTTCTGATCGTCGATTACACATGGTGGGGTAGCGCTTATTTTGTCAATTGAAATCCATCACGGCGGGAGATTGGTATCGTGATGGCTTAAATCACTTCATATGCATCCAAAAGACCTGATATTTCGAGACAAGACTACAGTGAATGGATCATACCTGAACTCGAACAGATTTGACTGCACAATCTGGGTAGATGTTTGAGTTCAATGATGCAGTGTTGTACGGGAAAGGGTTCTCAGCTCGCTTAAACAAGCCCTCAGTGTGTAAACAATCACAAGTTGGCTTTTTGCCCATAGAACTCTTGATGTTGAGTGCAGCGTTCATACTCGGCTTCATACAGACAAAAGTACACTCGATGATCATTGAATTATGAAGTAATATCATTCTCCATTGTTGCCCCATGTTTCGCAGGAGTTGCTCGGGACCGATTTTCACACTCTCACGGCCACTGCCCAGAATAGGAGTCATCTTCCTTCGGGAACAGAGTGTACAGAACTAGCTGAGTTTGCTGTATCCCTATCCCCGTCATGTTTTGAAGGAATACTGGAAGATTTGTTGCAAGAGCCCCAGCCTCCTGACGCAAGCTCGCAGTAGCTGTGGCAGCTGTGATAGTAACCGCAATAGTATAACCAAGCTCTCCCCAGGGAAATCATAAACCGGAACCTGCGGAGCGTCAGGATCAACGGGATGAACCACCCCATACCCATCCTCATGATACTCCGCATCCGAATCCTCAAAAAATCACACTTGACGGGAGGCTGGCTGGGACATATCTGAGGATTTGATATCAGACCCTGGGTGTTGCTCTCGGTCACTTCGTGGATAGAAAGTTCTGACATTTCATCCTCTACTTGTTCGACAGAGACATCGCCATCTGGCGGGCGTGTAGGTGAGGCGGAGACTCTTCGTCTTGAAGCGACGCAGACGCATCCAGCGAGAAGTTCCGATTCGCAGATCTCCTTCTCGGGGGTTCCCTCACATGATGGATCTTCGCATGCAATTATTCGCGGACAGCATGGACAGCCTAGTATGAATTTGCCGGACATAATTCCATCACTTTGGCGGCAGCGATAAGGAAGAGTTCCCCAAGACATCCCTCGGCAAGCTGAATAATCGCAGGAGATTGGTGCTGGGACTTGCGGCCCTGGAAAGAGGATGTTTATTAGCAGCTGGCATTCTCTGATTATATACGGAAAGATAGCGCTGGAAGACCGTCTGTACTGACATGGGATGAACTCTGGGAACGCTTCGGGTCCTTGAGTAAATCGGGTGAGATCTTCTGCATCACTGCTTTCAGCTGAGGGAACGATACTGGTATCGGTTGCCGAGGTACTGGGCACCAATTGAGCTAGTAAAAGAAGTATCGAATGCTTGCCAGAATTCAATAATAATAGCATGTTGAAAATACACCTCAGTACTTGTTGATAATCGAATTTAATGTTTATTCCATAGCTTCAGAGCAACGAAATCAAGGTCTTAGATAAGGCTTTGGTGCGCAGATTAGATTTGGAAGTCATTGTTGTTGCCTGGAGTAATGAAAGGAAAAACCAACAAAAGTCACGGGTTGGATTTGAGGTCACATGAAATGCTTCTGGCTCGCTTTCAACGGGAACGCGAATTGCTGTTTATATGCTGCCCGCTTGAGGTTAACAGAGATTCCCTTCGCTTACCTGTACATCCTTTGCAACCAAGCTGTGTATCTGTTTCTCTTCAAAGTGCGTGGTGGTTGTTCGTCTGAGCGGCCTGCTTCTTGAAAGAAAGCCAAAAAATCAAAATTGCCTGTGATGCTCCCCGAGAAGAAAGAGTTGAGTCGTAATCGACTATGGACACCGTCAGAGCGATACCTACATACTACCCATTACCTATTCCATGGCTCTCATCCATAACTTCAAAGTTGTGTTGTTGTGACTTTCACCAAGCGAGCCCCTTTCCTGCGCGGCCCAAGTGCCGAAACCATCACCATTCTGTCAGTTTGGCAGAGATGAAGATGCTTTCTGGGACCCTGACATTCATCCTACCGCGATACGATCATCAAAATTTGACAGCCCCGGAAAACCACCTGAGGATGAAATCCCGATTTCTTCGGTGCCATCTGCCGACTCGTTGTGCAACAATGCCGACGCAGCGAGCCGAGCGACGTCCACACCAAGCCCCTGAACAGGTGGACGGTCCACACAAATCTACCCCGCCATCCTGATCCCCACAGCTCGCGTCTTGCTAACCCCGAGTCCACCTCATCCCCAACCTATATATGCCTTAGCAGCCCATAGTTCCCGTGGGGACTGTGGGAGGTTCGACTTTTTGCTTCTCTTCGACTCCATATTTTCAATTTCAGGATCCTGTTGTTACTGATAAAAGCCATTTATCCTTTTGGATTTACCCCGCCTTAAACTTCATATCTTCGGATTCTTTTAAGATAGAGGACTTCAAAGGATACTGAGACTGAACCTACAGCTACCGGAACGGAGGGAGAGACGTTCATAGAGATACTGGAATTAGATCCGATCTTGAAGCAGTCAAAGACAAAATCATCATGTCTGAATCAATACATCTGATCATCATCGGAGCCGGTCTCGCTGGCCTCTCAGCCGGTATCTCGACCAAAATAGCCAACTTAAACCACCGTGTCACAATCCTCGAATCCGTAAAAGAACTCGCAGAAATAGGCGTAAGTCATCCCCCAACCTCTTCAAGAAAAATCCCAATCTCAAAATCTCAACAGGCTGGACTGCAATTGACGCCCAACGCAACACGACTCTTCAAACCCTGGGGAATTTACGATCACCTCGCACCAAAAGCCACGTTCCCAAAGACCCTCTCTGTCCACCGCTACGACGGAACTAAACTCCTCGCTCACGAGCCCAAATTCCAAGAGCAAATTGATGAGCGCTACGGCTCTCCGTTCTGGGGAATGCACCGCGTAGATCTGCAGCGTGCAATGGCCGCACGATGCAAAGAACTCGGCATCACGATCCGTCTGAATGCCAAAGTAACCTCCGTTGATTTCGAAATGGTCGAAGTGAAACTGCAAGATGGCGAGATCATTGATGGGGATGTCGTTCTCTGCGCTGATGGCCTGTGGTCTTCCACTCGGTCTCAATTCTTGGGGAAGCCGAGCCCGGCAATCTTGACGGGGGATTTGGCGTACCGGATTGTGATCAATACGGATGATCTCACTGGTCCTGACGCTCCTGAATTACAGAAATTCATTAGAGATAGCACGGTGAACTTTTGGGTTGGGCCGGGTACGCATGTTGTCGCTTACACGATGCGTGCGGGCGATGTTTATAACATCGTGCTTCTGTGTCCGGACAACTTGCCTCCTGGAGTCAGCAAGACGGATGGTGATATAGAGGAGATGAAAGCTCTGTTTGTAGGCTGGGATCCGATTCTAAGAAAGTTTTTGGATCAGGTTAAGGGTGTTGCGAAGTGGAAACTGATGTGGCTGGATACGCTGCCGGAGTGGGCGAATGAGAAGGGTACGTTTTTGATGATGGGGGATTGCTGTCATCCTATGCTGCCATACCTGGCGCAGGGTGCGAACTCCAGTCTGGAGGATGGGGCGGTGATTGGATCGTTGCTTGGGAAGGTTAATGGGAGCGGAGAGGGCAAGGAGGAGCAGTTGAAGAAGTGTGCGAAGCTGTACCAGGCGTTGAGGAAGGAGAGGGGGGAGGGCATTCAGAGAGAGACATTCAAGCAGAGGAGGGATTTCCATTTGCCGGATGGGAAGGAACAGAAGGAACGGGACGAGTTGATGTTGAGTATGCTAGGGGGGGAGTTGAAGGCAGATTTCCCGAGTCGGTGGACGTGTCCAAGGGTACAGAGGTGGTTGTATGGATATGATGCCTACAAGGAAGTTGAGGAAGCGTTTAAGAAAGAGCCCTTCTAATTGGACTGTAAACTCGGAGCCCAACTTAACCTTTGCGTCACTTGCAAAATGCAACTAGCACATCTACAAGCAAAGCTTCCTTGTTGCGCGGTCAATTGACGCAAGGCTTTCCACTACACATCAGTATGGAACGAAATCCCAAGGATGAAACCTTCCGACGGTCTCATTGTGACTAGATTACCAAAGACTTACGTGATAGAACGACAGATGATTCTGTAGATATAATAGTAAAGATCCGATTCTGATTTAGTGCAACCTCTCTGACACGCTCAATCCAATAAAAGCCAATGTATTGTAACGTTAAGAGCTACTTGATGAAGATTCTGTGCTAATCATGCATCTGAGACGTCAGATAGCTGTCAGAGCACCATTTCAAATGGACGGCTTGTAACGTGTGTCTATCTTTGGTTCACGAAAGATATGATTCCCGATGCATCATGCCTCATCGGTCCTCAGCATGAATTCTCTCGTTTATTATCTCCAGACTTGTTCTTCAGCCGATGATGGACAGGAGGATTTTGCACCCCAGGTCAAGACGCGGGCTGGCATAGCTTACATGGCAAGCTGTCATGGGAGGGTGGGACCAGAGAAGGTAGAACATGAATCGATCCAGATTGTCTTTGACCTAAAATGCAGACAGGAGTCTTGAAACACATTCTGCCGCCGTCCGGTGCTTCGAATTGGGGAACTCCGCTAATTGATCCTAAGCCTCCTTTCAGTTGTACAAGTACAGAATTTTACCGCCAGCTACGGTATACCGTACATTCTCACTTGATTATACAGGCTAAAGTCGCCAGGGAACTTGCTCCTGTAACAAAGACACTCTCCGCCCGGAGATCTTCCATCCAGCTGGTTAGAGAATCTCAGGAAGCTGAGTATTGCTTTCTCTCTGTTCCGCGCCATGTTTCCACCTGTGTCTTCGGTAGTTGAGTCGAATGTCGGGAAGCACAGGCGGGGGGCAAGCTCCTCGCTTAAGTCGGAACCCATTGTTTTGTGCACGCAACGGCCCGCTGCATGCGATCTGACACCTATCCGGATATCAGAGCGAGCGAAAGACTGTTACCTATCTAATCCAGGAAGAGCGCGATGCCGTATACCTTCTCCCCCAGTCTCCTCTGCGCTCGAGACCCTCGGAAATGACTCGTCTAAGTTGTCTGCTCGAGCAAGGAAGAGGACAAACCTTCCAGAAACAGTCATCGGGAGGAGGCAAGAATACTACGAGACAGTGACGCAATGACCTAGAAGAATGGCCAGCTAACCCATCACTACAAGTGATGAAATTTTACCGGGTATGCTGTCAGTGAAATCCCGAGAGGTCGTAATCAGTCAATACTGGATTGGCTTCGAATTGGCTGTCCCACAGTCCCTAACAATTGGTCAGCAGGTCATCGTCTGGGGCGTACAGGAACGCGTCGAAATCGCGCCTTACCCAGTCGAAGTTCATCTCCATGTCCAGTTCCGTGCCATCAGTGATCGTGGAGAAGTCCGTTGTGTCGGCAGGTACTGACATGAAATCCATCAAGTTCTGCGGGCTGTCATCAGCACCGGGAGCTGGGTCGCGTTGTTCGGGAATGTGAGTGCCATGAGTCAAGCCTAGGGGAAGGGTTAGTAGGGCGAGTGGCACGAATGTGGCTTTCTTGAAGACTCACCAAAACGGGGCAAAGATCTTGAGCTCGGGATTGGTACTGCTGGGGTATCTTCTGTAATAGTTTGACAAGAGCCAAGATCCTTGAGCATGACTCTCAAGGCTTCGGTGGCTTTCGATGCAAGGATTGAATTCGAGCTTGACTTCTTCCAGACAGCGTAGCTCTTTTCCAATGCATGTAGTCTTTCGTTTCGTGGCCATGTAGTATCTATCTCTTCCGTAGTCGGATTTGCTCGAGCCACAGGTCGTGTTCCCCGAGCAATATCTAGACATATAATCATGGCTGCAAGAATATAATCTTGGTGAAAAGAACCAGCATTCCTCCATTGTTCTTCCGAAAATCTTTCTCCGGGTTGACTTGCTTCGTCAAAGGTGATTTGAATATTGAGCATCTTCATCGCAGCATCAATGCATGCGGTTCTCGAGTACCTGTATCCAGGATTGACTTTACCCGGAAGAAGATACTTCCGATGCAGCATGCAACGACTCTTCTGGAAGGTGACTTCGAGCGCGAACTGTCGAAGGACGAGATCGACGCTACCGGTAGTGGACAGATTTCGGGGTTGCATGGTAAGAGCTGGAGGAAGTTTGGCATGTGCTTCCAAGAGATTGCCATCAAGACGGAGCACTTCGTCGTATGAAGGCGGCTCCACCGAGTTCAACTGGTTCATTATTGACCCAAGCTCCCGCAATAAACGGACTTTGAAGATCACGTACGTGATTGCACTAGCATGGCTGTATGGCCGCTGCTGTGGGAGTTCGGTCATGCCTTCATCAATGTCGGTGTCTAGCAGGTTCAACGGCTCGGCAGTGTCTGTTTCCCCTTCACGGATCATAGGAGAGAGACCGACCTGGGCGGAGACGGTGAGATCAAGTTGGAAAATCATAAGCCATAGTCTTCTCCGCATCTCACCATCGAAAGTCGAGATGATGGGGTAGTGCCTCGCATCTCGATGATACCCAAGCCGCATCGCAACCCGGATCATGATCCCGAGCACCACGTAAGAGGAAAACTCAGCCATCCTGGCGTGGAAGGTTTCCAATGCATAATAGAAGCAAAGCGTTTCTAGGGTGTGGCGACATGGCCGGAGGTAATTGACCTCGACAAGACATTGTGCCGTTCGATCGAGGAAGTGGCCGGTCATCTGTTGTGCGGAAGTGAAATGCACTGGCATGCCAGGAACAACCTCTCCAGACACTGTGAAGAAGTGGGAGCCGATACCAAGTATCGAGAAGAGAAGCCCAAACCACATGAGGGTTGTCTCGTCAGAGTTTTGCCACATCGTCTCATACTTAAGACAGGTTAGTTCTGGTCATGAAAATCATCATCAGATAAACAGTCACGTACCTCTTTCAGGAATTTCGGCAAATGTACCATCACTGCAGATGTCTCAGTATCAATTGGAAATCGCCAGATGATCAGCTGTGAACGTACTTGATGCCATATCCAGAGTATTCGAGAATCGCTTGATCAGTATATCACAGACTGGCCTCGGTGGTATCGAAGACAGGATCTCCGAGCGCGAGACCCTGTCCAAACTAAACAAGATTCGTGGTCTGTACTCGGTGTGTTCAAGTGTGTTGGTGTTTTCCAAGTCCATCTTCAGGTCGGTGATATCCTCAAGTATCGATTCCCAATGCTCGCTTCCAACAAATCTTACTTGTTCTGAAGTATTGGTGAGCTTGCCTAGTGAAGCATCTTGTCTCTGCGAGCTTGACGGTCCGTTTGGCGATGGTGATGATGCTGTGCAGCTGCCTTCTGGTGTCCCACTCATTGTCCCTTCTGTGATGGGGGAGATACTTGCAGTTGAATTGCCCCGAGCTTGGCTGGACTGGCTGTTCAAGAGAAATCTGACCGTCTCCTCCAGTTGCCGGACTCTATCTTGCACGTTTTCTTGACGAGGATGGGTTGTCTGCTTCGCGAAATTACATGATTCGCGCAGGCCACGTTTGATGCAATTGGAGCAGGGCTTGACTCTGTCACATTTCAACCTGGGAGAGCATTAGCTGAGATTCATCAAAGGCAAAACGGGACATATTCTGCTTACTTCTTTTGTCGACATGTTGAGCAGGACAGCTGGGGCTTGTCTCTCCTGCGACCTGGTTTGACTTCGGACTTCGGCGATGGCGACAAGCCATTGCTTAGATTGGGACCCTGATCACAGGATCTTGCTTCGAGCATTCCGAACATGTTGCTATGATAGATCTAACCCGAAGTCGCTCGTGTAGTAATGTGAAATGCTGCTTTGACAGCGCAATGTGGTGAGGCTCCTCGCTAGCGCGTCAGAGAAATCGATCAGGACCAAGACTGACGGGAAAACTTGACTCAGCAAGCCAGTGGACCTATTGACGCTCGAGACTTAAAACAAGAACGTCACTTTGAGTTGTCGATTTGCAAATTCTTCTTTCCCTGCTCAAAGTCCGGACGAGAACGAAAAGTGGGCATCCATTTCAGGGAGTTTCTGACCGACCGTCCGGAGCTAACTGCTTTCATCCATCACGTGTCGAATGTGCCGTTCGCACCATGCCCTATATCTTTCCAGGACTTCCACTGCTGAGAGATATTTCGTGAAAATCATCTGCTTATTCCCGAGATACTCTGTCAATTGATTCTCACGTTGCAAATTGTACTAGACATTTTCATCTGATATTACCTCCCTTACTCCTGCTCAGGTGCTTAAGCGAAGCCAGGACCATGTTGTCCGAGCAAAAACAGACAGAAACGGAGGCTGCATCAGTACCTCCAGAATTATCGAAAGACCAGACCAGAACCTCTTCTAGTCTGAGGAATGAGAAAGACGACATTGCTGATGCCTCGCCCTCCTCCCAAATATCATTAGGCCAACCAGGAGACGACGACATCGTCTACCCAACGGGTCTCAAACTTGTCCTCCTCTTAGCATGCATGTTCGTGGGCATGTTTCTCGTCTCTCTGGATAAGCTCATCATCGCAACCGCCATACCGCAAATCACCAACGATTTCAACTCAGCCGGCGATATCGGATGGTATGGCACGGCGTACCTCCTTACTAGCTGTGCCTTCCAGCTAGTATTTGGAAAGATCTATGCGTATTTCAGCATCAAAGGAACTTTCATGACGTCAATTTTGCTGTTCGAGATTGGATCGGCGTTATGTGGTGCGGCTCCAAACTCGATCGCGTTTATTATCGGGCGAGCGATCGCAGGAATGGGAGGAGGTGGTGTAATGACTGGTGTTGTGAGTTGCTCACTGGTCACCTTCAATTTCTCTTTGTGGCTGGATACAATTTTGAGGACTACTATTTCTGTTGGGCGACGACCGGACATTCGCTAACCGTCATGAAATCAGATGGTCATCATCGTATATGCTCTCCCCCTCCACAAACGCCCCAAGGTCCAAGGCTTCTTCGGTGCCGTCTTCGGGCTTTCGTCCATCGCAGGCCCTCTCGTCGGCGGAGCATTCACGACCAAGGCGGCTTGGAGGTGGTGTTTCTATCTGAACTTGCCGCTCGGAGCCATCGTCCTAGCACTCGTCCCCTTCCTTCTCGACATCCCAGATCGTACAAATACCAAGCTTCCATGGAAAGACAAATTGCGCCAGCTGAATGCTCTTGGTATGCTAGCTCTGCTTCCGGGAGTCGTTTGTCTATGTCTGGCACTGCAGTGGGGCGGAACGACTTATGCTGTGAGCACAAAACCATTTCGTGTGTGTTGCAGATACATGACTGACAGTTTCCAGTGGGGCGAGCCTCGTATTATTGTACTCTTGACATTCGCTTTCGCGCTATTGATCGCCTTCGTGCTGACCCAGATCTGGAAACCAGATCAAGCTACCGTACCGCCAAGGATCTTTGTACAGCAGAGCATCTTCTCTGCATTCTGGCTGAGTTCCTGCATCGGCATACAAACACAAATATTCGGTAAGACCAGTCCCAGACACATTGACCGGGAATGTTCCATACTAATCCAGAGCCCAGGATTCTACCTCCCAGTTTGGTTCCAAGCCGTGAAAGGAGATTCTGCCCTCGAGAGCGGAACGGACCTCCTTCCCCTACTCCTTCTTACCTTCGTCGCCTCAATCACAACTGGCATCCTGGTCTCGCGTATAGGATACTATACACCCTTTGCAATATTCGGATCGTGTCTTTCAGCCGTTGGTGCCGGTCTCCTCACGACATTGGAAGTCAACTCATCGACAGCGAAATGGGTAGGCTACCAAGTCTTCTACGGATTCGCGCTCGGCAGCATGACCCAAGCTCCAAACATGGCGGCGCAGACTGTGCTCTCCAGACAGGACATCGCAATCGGTGCGTCACTGATGTTTTTCGGGCAGCAGCTTTTTGGTGCAGTGTTCGTGTCTGTTGGGCAGAATGTGCTTGATAATCAGCTCGTGGAACGTTTGGTCAAAATTCCTGGAATGCAGGGTATCACCCCGCAGCAAATTCAGAAGACTGGTGCGACAGCGTTGCTCGATCTTGCCCCAGCTGCCTTCCGGAGTCGTGGTCTGGACGCGTACAATGATGCTCTGAGAGTGTGCTTTCAGGTTGGGTTGATAATGGCTTGTCTTTCTGTGCTTGGTGCTGCGGGCTTGGAATGGAAGAGTGTGAGGAAGAGTCTTCCACCAAAGATGTCTGATGCTGAAAAGGCTACCCAGGTTGCCGGCGAAAAGACAACGGTGACCTAGGAGCAAGAGATCTTGTTCTTGTGTTCGAATCGAATGCATACGATTGTCGCTGTATGAGAGTAGTGTAGTATAAGTTGCGTGTCGGCCGTTCCAGTGTATCAGATACTCCACTCAATTCTGCTCCCCGAGTGGTAAGCTCACTGGCAACAAAGGCAGTGATCAGAGAGTAGCCCAATAGAATATGGTCCATGGAGATTGGTACACTCAAGTGTCTAGCATATCTCAGCTGAGATGGGATCACTACAGCTGAGTACTCGGCGGAAGTTTCTTGTCCGCAATTTGGGAGCCGTGGACAAACTCAACATAAAGTCAGGTCTTCCAGCAGCGTGTCTCCCAATACCCCACGTCCCCATTCCAAAGCGTCATCCAAATACGCACTTCCTACCACAGAGTATCGATCGCTATCTGGATCCGGATCCGGATCTTTCCTCAAAATGACCGGAACACTGCATCCTTGTAGATAGAAGACCTTATCACTTTCTTGCGTATCGGGGTGGACCATGCCAATGAAATATTGGCGAGTGTCCAGGCATGCTAACCTCATTCCACTGCCGAGAACGTCTCTCAAAACACTGGTGAAAGGGTCAATGTTTAGGCTCATGTTGTCAGCGACGTTTTCATTCCTGGTGGTTTTGGCGAGTGGGAAGAGGTTATCCGCCCAGGAGCGGTTCGACGAGTTCGCCGGCGATGGTAGCTTCCCGGTCTGTGACCATTCGCGTAGAGTCCATTTACCAATTTTGAAGAACGCGTTTCGGTCGATCCATTCGATGAGATCCAAGTCGTGTATTGATCCTCTTCCGTGCGGCATCCAGAGGGTAGAAAAGCAGAGCTCTGCTTGTCGAGGCGACATGCCCTTCATCGAGAGGCCCATTGTGAGAGTTTTCCAGATTGCGGAGTAGAACATAGATACGTCAGGAGAGGGATTACCGAGCGCAGGTATTTCCTTCGCCAAATTCCCAGTCAGCGAAATCCAAGGTGCTCGCTCTGGCAGAGCGGAAGTGTCTCTGTCGTGAGGTTTCATTGCAGAGGTCAGATGCGTCACTACACCTACGCGTATGCCTCTGACTCTGAGAAGACGACTTGTCGATCCTTCTAGGATGGGATTGACCCTCCCGATCTCTTGATTCCTGAATATGACCTCTTCTTGTACCGTGGTACCACCAATCCACAGCCGCTGCCAGTTCGGGGCCCAAGTTGGTACTGGAGACGTGCTCTGGTCCTGGGATATCCCTCGCAAGCAGATAGCATCCAGAGACTTGTTCAACATCATCATGTTCTTGCTCATGTCTGCAATGATCGACTCGAGTGGCTGTCGGTAATTTGGAACTGGTACAAAAGTAGATCCGTCATGACACAGGCCCAGCAGGGCAAATATCTTGTCTCGAGGATCAGTTGCCAGAGCCTTACGACTCAGATTGAGGGCTTCAAATAGACTGATCGGCGTCCGTTTGATGAAAAAGCGTTCTCTGAACTCTAACAAGTGGTCAAGGCCGTGTGTTTTGCGAAATTGAGGAAACATTTGGGATTTCCCAGATCGTTTCAATAACGTGAAGAAGGCAGCTACATCTTCCCATACGAATTCCATAGTCCCGTAAAGTACATTGACCCGCGCCCCAACTGTAATCTCTTGGATTACCCATGCTCGTTTCCAGTACGGCTCGCTGAAGAAGGTGTCATATTCCTCGAAGTCTTTGGGCCCTCGGGTCTCCAGGGCTTCAACTTTAGGGTTTGGTAATCTCTTTTGGCGGAGTGACATTGGTGACAGTAACTTTTTCTCCCAGTCGCTAGTCCCGTGAATGATTTTCAACGGAGCCTTCGCTATGATTTTGGCCTCGTTGTCAACACCTGCTTCGGGGAGATGTTCGAACGACCCAACGAACGAGAGGACTTCCTGCGCCCTGGAGTAGATCTGACGCATGTTTCGCACCTGATGACTTCTCTCCTGTGCATCCTTTTGGTTGATGCATACTGCATCTACCCACAGTCTGGTAAAACCATCGTTTCCAGTTCGGCGCTTGAGCTTTCGGATTGCTTGAAGCGCGTGTACCAAGTTCTCGGTTGCCCTGAACTCAACGTCACCAATGTTCATCAATCTGGTCCTCTTGAGATCTCCCCAGCAGTAGGAAAGAGCGATATAAGGACCCGGGTCAATCAGAGACGCGTACTCCAGAGCACATGATATATCCTCCTCGTCGGACCCCCATTGCAGCTGGAGAAGGCGAATCTCATAGGTATCGAAGTCAAGGGGTTTATAGGGTAGTTCTGCTTGTTCAGCTTGAATATTCGCTGCCGCCGGTACCGTTGCGGCACTACCAGTGGCTGATGCCGTAGCCGCATTCACGCCTAGCCTAACGAATCCTCGAGCAGCACCTGATATTGGGCCGAGTGGTGAAACTGCTGTTCCGGTAGGCATAGCTGCTCAACGCTTCCTTTCAGAGGACCATTTTGCTGTCCCGATACGGCGCTGGGGTTTGATACACAACTTCGGCGACCACCTCAGTGTGGTTGATAGCAAGCTGGGTGAGATGTGGGCGTTCCGGGAAGCAAGTGGAAGTCAGTCAGAACCTGCCAAGCCACTAATTGACCCCTCCGTTCACGTGAGAAATTCGAAATCAATACCTTCCTTTCCTAGGTAGTCTACCTACAGTAGAGAGTTCCATTTATAGGTACTAAATTGCAACTTTATACTCGAAGCTCGAGCGTATGGATTGTTGACACATTTACGTAAGACCTTCCGAGGTCGTATTCCGTCATTAAGGTGATGTGAACAACAATTTCGTAGCTGCATACTAGGTAAGGGTGGTTCCTTTCGCCTGGAAAAAGCGCTATACAGTGATTCACCTCAAGTATCAAAGTGTTGGTTAGGTCTCTGAGATTTCGAGAAAAGGATGTCAAGTCGAGCCTCCTCACAAGAAGTATGGATATCAATAGCCTCTCGCTTAGTAGCGGATATAGTTTTGACCTCACATCTATCAATTGGCGTCAATACATGCACATCCGAATAACAATCCCAAGCTCCATATGTCTCGAACATCAGGCCTGAATTCAAGAAGTACACTAGTATCGCGCCCCTCTCTCCCATGCCTGAAGCTCATACTCTCGGAGACCGAATGTTAGTAAATATCGGCCACCCTAGACTTTCCGAAGCATTAGAACATACGATTTAGTCTCACCCAAGTACAATAATAATCGCCATGGAGCAAAATGGTGGTAGACCACAGTAGTTCGGCCTAATCTGTCCTGACTTGGAGAAAGCGAAAAGTGGTGACGCCGGAACAAAATGATGATGTTGATGATGATGATCATGATGAAGCTGCGAATATTCCTCAGCGAAATCTGAGGCAAGAGAACATTCGCAGCAGTCCTTTTCGAAAAGGTGATATTAGGATCGAATTGATAGGAGAGCACGACCAAATTTGGAGAGAAGGTGAAAAAGAGACACATCTTACAATCGCCGCCGCGGAACAGTTTGTTGAATTCCTGATCGGTATCGACAAGGGTTAGCAGGGATGAATGTGTCGCTCACTCAGTATGAATCCGGCCGTAATTTTGAAACTTTCCAAGTCTTGCTTGCAAGGCTGTTAAAAGAAAAAGCCAATCCATCAATAGTGATAGACTGAGCAGAACTGCGCAAAGGTGGAGGTGGGAATTGACAAGGGTCAAATCCTTGTACGGGACGGCACCTTGCATGCACTTGGCATCTGCGGCGAGGTGGTTTCATTCTCAGCCACAGCCACAGCCGAATCTCCAACACCTGCAGCCATCCTTATCTTACCTCTCTGAGGCAGCAAACCAAACAAAACCTCGGTCGCGACGCGACATAAGAGACACGACTGCCTGGATCATCTCACCAAAGGCCAACACTACCTCACCTTTCTTATTCTACTAACACGGTTCAAAGTTATCGCGCACTGCCTTCTCTCAAGTCGAGGGACTGGCTCCAAGACTTGCAGCCCTGTCATTCACCAGCCTCGCAACAATACGAACTCGATACACACTACTGTAGCTCTCTTTCCTTCGACGTCCCAAAGTCTGCCCGCTCTACCACATTTCGTCTGAGACTCACCCCAGCTTGAGATAGGCTCAAAATACTCGGCAGTCTGAGACTTCAAATTTTCCCATTTCCAGAACTTGAGCATCGAAATGGATCCGTTCGACTCAGATTCCGAAGGTGAAGATTGGGATGACGAGGCGCAATTCCAACTTGACGATGATCACAATGTTCTTCGACGCGGCAGACAGCCTCTAGGACTCGCGATAAACTACGTTCCACGCTGGAAGCCTGTTCATGCAATCCGGGAATTCTATCAGAACTGGTGAGCTTCCTATTCGTAATACTCTGATAGCTCGAACAGTCCTGTCGGGACGCTCCTTCGAAAGTTGAATACCGTGAATTCTTAACACGCTTCTTTCTAGGCGTCACACTACCCTGCAGACTCCAGGGGAGAAGATATTCATGTGATCTCTGTGCTAACAACTGTCCGATACAGGAAAGATGCGATCGTTGAAACCGCCGGACTGCAGCAAAAGGATTTTGAACCTCTCGTCAAAGGTTTTGAGAAAGACGTTTACATTGTTGAAGCACGCCATCCCGTCACTGGTAAGCTGCTTGGATTCGTTCGCTTCAAAAAGGGTGTACTCGAGTTTACCAATTTCGGTGCACAATTGAGTCGTCGCGCACTTGATATTGGCGAAACTAGCAAGCGGGGCAATCTTGAAGCAGCTGGTACACATGGAGAGGGATTCAAAGTTGGATCACTAATCATGGCCCGGTGTGGATACAGAGTCCAGTACGAAGCCTCAAGCTTTCGATGGACGGTGAAATTTGGGGGAAGAGATGAAAGCATGCTCTACTGCTTCCTCAGCGATTTGAAAGACCACACCCTGCAGAAACAAATCGATGCATACCAGAAGAAGTTGGCAAAGGGAACGTCCAGGGAGTTGAAGAATAATATCTGGGAAGATGTAACGGTACGAATCGGCAAGATCCGCGGACATGGACTAAAGATTGAAAGAGAGGATTTTGAGAATCGGATTAAGGTCTCTATCGATTTGAATCGTCCATCCAACCTAATTCAGACAGCACGCGGTAGCCTTATCTTGGATCCCAACTATTGTAACAAGATCTTCCTCAAGGGATTGTTACTGGAGGGAAAGTCCTCCGAGAAGCCGTTCAAGTTCGGTTACAACCTTCTGGAAGGAGACGTCAACCGTGACCGTGAAAGACTCATCGATCCAGCCGAGGAGGCAAAGGTTCTTGCAGAAATCTGGGCAGAAGCTACCCAGTTGCAGGACGGTGTCGAGAAAGAATGGGTAGCAATGCTCCGGGAAAACAAGTTTGCTGACGTCCATGGTGTCGCAAATTACATATCCAAAGATGCTGCCGGAAGAATCTGGCAACATCTCTTGAAGTTGGATGCTGCAGGCGAATGTTTCTATCATGATAGCCAAAATTGCGACAGAGCAAGTTTTCCTTTCCGCATAACACTGCTTTATACTGACATGCTAGTAGGATGTCGAGATCATCAGAGGTAGCTTGAAGAAGAGGCCCGAACAGTTACCCTCCGTGGTCTGGGACCCGCTCCGGAAGTACAATCTTGTTCGAACTCCAAGAGAGCAGCAATGCTACTTGCTTAACCAAGCTCCTCGAACACAAAGTCAGGCAACGACGTACTCACTGGGTGTGGAGCGCGCGTTGAGAGCTGCTCTTGCTCTGGACTCCAGAACCAAAGACTTCAACTTGATTTTCAAATCAGGAGTTAGAACTGACCTGGACCTGCTGCTGGACGGCAGCGATCTTCAGATCAACGACAAATGGTTGAACTTCACGAGCGGCCATCGACTTGCACCTTGTCGGCTTTCGCGACAGGCACACGGAGAACATTCAGATGCCGATCAATTCTCCTGCGACCACATCGTCTTAGACTTATACGAGCTGGTACTAGATGAATTGAAAAGGCACGACGAGATTGACTCGAATGAATCATCCGAGTCCGATAGTTCGCTTTACCAAAGACTGTTCGAAAACCTTCGTCAGATGCCAATCATGGTTGAGTCAAAAGTTGGTGCTTTACACGAGACAATCGTAGTATCATGGACCGACCTGGATGGAGACATTTTATCTAGGTTGTACGGCTTAGATCCAAAGTGCCGAATTACTCTACATCGGGAGAGCACATGTTCCAGTAGGAGAGATGATCTACTTTTTTCTGGTGCGTGAGCCCCCTCCTGTCTAAGGTGCGATCATATTGAGACCTTTCTGAGCTAACTTGCATGACACCCAAGACCAAATTGAACATCATCAACGCGGCGAGGTTATATTCCCCCGCATTGGTGAATCTGGTAAATGTGGCTGTCCAGAAAAGGTTGTTTCTCAAAAGGATTTCAGCGTAACTTTTGGCAGTTTGGATTTTGATGAAGTATACTTCCCCATGGTCTCTCGAAACGATGCCCAAGCAATTTTTGGACTCCCCCCAAAAGGTCTGAAGCCTGGAAGGGCTCGGACTTGGGTCAATCATGTCATAAAACCGATGGCTCGCCCCAGCCCGAAAGAAACACCGATCAAAGCCAGCGTGGTTCCCAAAGAAGACTCCATAGTCCCTGATCTGGGAGATCTTTATGGGTTCAGCGATGACGATGAGATCCCTGTGAACACGATGCCCGCGTACTATCCTCCTCCACGATCATCGATCCGCAATTGGAGTAGTGGAGGTGGACTGTCCTCGAGACTTTCACATCGCACTGTTACTCCTCTCGCTAATGACCCCAGCTTCCCGGTGTATAGATCATCAAGCAACGTGGCTCCAGAGGCGGAGCCACTCCCCGTAAGTATCATTTTGCAATACTAGTTTCATGTTGTTTGCTGACTATCATTAGGCCGAAGAACGATTGTCGAAAGCACACATTGGAGAACAGGACCAGGAGCTGGCAGCACTTAGAGCTGAATTGAACTCCATGTCTTCTCAGGTTACAGAAAGTAGGCAAGCTCTGGAGGCTCTGAGATTGCAGCTCGACTCGCAGAAGGAAGCACTAGCTAGCCACGAGCGCCAAATGAGCAGCATGGAAGAAGAGATCTCAGAGAGTCAGCTGCAGCTGGAAGCCAAAGACCAACTTCTTCAACATATTCGAGAAAGTCTTCGGGCGAGCGAACAGAAACGTGTCGAGCTAGAAAGAGACCTGTGTGAGATCCGCGAAGCAAGAGATTATCTGAAAGAGAAGCTTCGAGTTCAGAGTGGGGATTTGGTTCAAGCAAATTCTGACAATGAGAATTGGGCAGGTCAGCTCGAGGCTGCAACCACGGAGTGTTTAGCCCAGATTCAGCGGATCGATGAAGGTACTGCGAGGATCCAAGACCTGACAGAGGAATTTCAGAACGCCAATGAGAATCTGCGGACCCAACAGAAAGAGATCGATGATTTGAATGCAAGGATCGAAATTCTTCGACGAGGCGAGCTGGTTGGCGATGAGCCATCCGATACTTCAGCCTCCAAGGGCCACCGCCTGGAAGCTGCCAATGATCAACTCCGCACTCAAAGAAGATTTCTGAAGAACAACATCAATGATCTTGAGCGTCGACTACGTGGAGCAGAGGAGGCATACGATACTCAACTTCGTCTCGCTGCTGAAACTGCCAGAAGACGAGATCGGCGGCTGTCCTCTGTCAGACCCAAGAGCGAACGAGGCGAAATTAACGTCCCCCTCACGCCAAAGAGGGAGAGAGATGCTAACGATGACGAGATCGGCCCATTGACTCCATCATCCCGCGGCACCAAGAGAGCCCGCGTCAGTCTCTTCGAAGATGATGCTATCGACTTGACCGATGACTGAGTGTCTCAGGCAATATTTTTAACGGCCCCGCATCAATGTTCATCGAAGTCTCAGAATTATCACCAAGACACCATATTACTGCATATCTTACAGGATCTCGAATCCCAAAGTTGCCGTCGTCGTCCAAGTCTATCGAGCAATTTCTGCTTCTGGGTGTGCAAAAGATCGAAAGGGTGGGTACCTTGCGCCGTAGCCACGCAAATTTGAAACAGGACTTTCGAGGCGCAATCGAGGCCAGACATTACCGTCCTTACGAACTCCAGCCTTCATCCGGCCATCCCGGCTATTTGAGTTCCTGGCCTTGGAGAGGTTCACCCAAGGACCAAAAGTTTGTTTATGAAATCTATCTTCTCGAAATGTTCTGGGGACCATGAGGCTGAAAGTCTCCATAGAGCGAAATATAATTATTTCACGCATTGCTGTTCCTGTTCTTGTCTCTATGTTGTCTTATATTCTTACGCGTTGTCACGGAGGACGACTCTCACTGACCTTCTGCATTCTTACAAGCTTTTTCAGACTGTAGGCGACAAGCTGATAGACGATGTAATCCATTTTTTCTTTTCTTTTCTTTTTTGGATCGATGAGATCAACGTACTGAGTACGAGAGCCTGAGCTTCACGAAATAACATCGGACAAGTGTCATCATTCATCTCATTTTTAAACATTACACTACCTTAACTCCGCTTTTATGTACGTCACTCGTCACCCAAACCCAGCTCGATTTAGTTATCGCTAGGTATACATCCACAGGCAGAGCTGACTCTTGATACCACATTACCAGCACAGTTCGAGGTCAGGTATGGCTTTACCACACTGACATCCGTGACAACAGTCTTAGTGAAGTTCGTGCAGAACGCCTGGGACTCTGCCAATCTTCCAACAGGGCTCGTAGCACGCAGAGCACGAAGACAATTATCAGCACTGCAGCCACAAACACCGTTTGGTAAGTTGAAGCTGTCGACGCGAGACAGGTGATCAGTAGGATCAGCAGAGCGCTTGGCATCAGCACCGAGACCACGCTTGGCGAATGCCTTCCAGATGAGACATTGGTTCTTGCCTCCAGTGAGAGCCTTGTCTGCATCGAGGATGGCGTCACGGGCGTTGATGAAGTTGGGACGGCAAGGTTGTAGCTTCATGCCGTCGACGACAAGTTGCATTGCCAGGAAACGACCGTCGGTTGGGACGCCGTTCACGAACTTGGGTTGTCTGTCGTCGGTGATGCCGTACTCGTCGATCAAGTTCCACATAACTTCGTAGAGCATGGTGGCCCAGATCGTGCCGATGAAGTGGACGAGAGTGCTGTTGTTGGCGGTGGAGTAGATCATCGGGTTGGTCTCCTTGCTGGTTGAGTAGAGGTACGTTCTGATTCCAGATGGACGGGCACGAACCCAGTCGCCCATGGGGTAGTCGGTGTCTCGCGTGTCCGAGGTCTTCATATGAATGGCAATGGCCATGAAGTCACTCCAGCCCTCACCCATTCCACCGCCCTCGGTGGTACCCAAGCATCCACCGTTCAAAGCACCACCTGTGAGACGGTTGGAGAGACCGTGAGTGTACTCGTGGATCACGACGCCGGCATCAAAACTGCAGTCGCGAAGAGGTAGGGTGTAGTTCCAGATATACATTCTCATTCTTGGTACTTGTCCGTCAATTGGAGTCGCGAAGTTAGCGTTGTTCACTCCGCTGCCGTCTTGAGCGTTCAAGGTGACGGGGTCACCTCCTAGACCACCTTTGCCGTTGTTGTTCGACTGGAAGTTTCCTGCAACTTCGTTAAAGCCGAGGACGTAAAGCAAGTCGTGGTACATGTTGGAAGTGTAGAACAACTGGGCGACGGAGGCATTGGCGTATGTCTTCGGATCAGCTGCGTTGAGGTCTAAGTCGTACTCGAAGGCCAAGTCCTCCTCATATGGTCTATAGTCGTTGATGAAGGCAGCATCACCTTCCCAGTTGGCTTGGGCATTTCCATTGTTGCCACGGGTGGTGTTGAAGGTGGTAAATCCGGTTCCGTGCCAGGTGAATTCAGAAGCCTTCAGGTCCCATGGGTCGGTTTCGATAGTTCTACTTCCACGGTTGGGGTCGTTGACCTTCCACGGACTATCATATTGGTCAGCTTTTGCAAAAAGAATTTTAGAAGTCAAACTCACTAGACAGTGTATGAGGCTTCTGATACGTAGTCAACAACTCCAAGTACTCTTTGAGGGGTGACAGCATCGACGTAGGACAGCAGCCAGTTGTCGCCAATGTCGGTCTCAACTCTCCACGAGAGAGTCAACGTATTTCCAGTTTGGATATATACGAGGTTGGCCTTGGGGTCCGAAAGTGCTCCGGATGAGCCAGTGATGGTGTATTGCTCGACCTCCTCTTCTGGCACCGCCTCGGCACCCTCAGCAGCGACATCTAGCTGAAGGGTGTTTGAAGCTCCGCGAAGGGCAACAACCGGGTCGACTTGGTCTCTCTTGGTCAATGGGCTCTCAGCTGGAAGTGTTCCAGTGAAGAACGAGCTTCCGTACGAGAACACTGAGCCGTCTTTTGCGACCTGCTGAAGTCAGAATAGGAAAGACAGGATCTTCACTTCACAGCACCTACGTTGACGTTGACATCAGCGGTATCGATGTCGATGCCATGCACAGTCTGCTTGAATGTAACATGCCCGACTCCGTTTCCGGATACGTAATTGCTGACCAAGCGAAATTCTGCATTTGGGAACTTCGACCTCACGAGGGTCGTCGCAGTATCGACGTATGTTGGCTTGGTGAAGGCTCGGAAAGTGGGCTGTTGCTCCTCGATCATAACGTTGTTTGTGTACGAAGCGCCAACTCCCAGCTTGTAGGCGTTGAGGTCTACGGTCCTCTTTTGAAGACTTCTGGGTGAAGATGTGTGCGAATGTCCAAGGACATTTGCAGCGAGCAGAGTCGCAATAGCAGTCTGAGGAACGAGACGCATTGTGAAGGCGAAACAAGCTTCAGTTGCGGATAGAGATGGGTTAACAGCTACTCCAACAAAACAGAAGTCCCATCACTTCCTCTTTATACAAGATGCGATTTCATGAACGATTTCCTTCTCGATATCGATACGGACAATTTGGAGCCGTGAAAGGTCGTACCAAGCCACGACATGCATTCTAACATTCTTTACTTGTCCCATCACTTTGCCAGCTTCCTCATGAAGTCTGGCGGTGCAGCAGCCAAGAAAGATCATGCTCATCTGATGGTATCAACGAAGTCGACGGGCATGGAGAAATTGAGGTTGGGAGCCTCGCCAAGCACTTTCGCGATAACCTATTTACTACCTGCTCCATTCATCGTAGTCCTCCTCCGCGAATCATCCAGAAGGAGCTCTTCTCCAGGACCATCCGCAATCACCCCCTTGTCGATCAGGGTAGAATAGCGCAACAATTATCCCACTTCTGAGATCGTTCATCATCAAGCGAGAGGCTAGACTATTATCCGAGGAAGATCGTGCCTCTTACCCCTGAGTCGCCAAGAGGTGGGCCAATTGAGGCAACTATGAAAGTTCAGACGACGAGCAGATAACATGCATACCCCTCAGTCAGCTGCAGGACCAAGTCCAATAGTCGTAAGTGTGCATGCTAAGTTGCAGCGGAGGATGATGGCCAAGCTTTTGATGTCTCGGCAGCTCCCTTTTTTGGCGCAGCTTCCTTCTTTTAGGCAGGTGACTACCGAGTAAGCGCTCCCATGAGGCACATTCCTTTGACCCTCGGACTCTTTGTAAACGCAGGGAATAAGATCTTCCTTTGACAAACAAACATGTCATGAATCACTACCTTTATCCTGGCGATACGGAGACCTCGCTTTCGCATGTACAAGCCCGGTATGAGTTGCGACTGGATTATCAATTCGTGAACTATATTCTTGGCACTTATTCAAGCATCCGAACGGCTTGGAACAAGGGGGGCTGAGCTGGAGATAAAGATTCCGGGGCCTTCACGGTCAAAATTTTATGTCAGAAATCATCCTTTGCTGACAGGCACGAATGTGGGGCGGGTTGTGGCATTGACCGTTGCCATAAGTCACACCGCGATAACTCTCTTCTTAGCACATCGCAACAACCTAGCTAATAGATGAAGCGTATCTTGCAGGATCAGCAGTATCACTAGATGCCTTTGCCTACGGATTACGTCTCGTTGCCAATCCTTCCCCTCTGGTCAGAGTGCGAGGGAAGTGTAAACAGTCACGTGCCATGTATGGCTATCACGAACCATTCTTTGCCGTATCGTAATGAATGACCGAAGTGTGATTCGATATCGTGAAGTACTTACTACTCGACATTACCAGTTACTGAGCATTGAGATATTTGATTCTACAGTCCGTGTACCATTCATTCGTTGCTTAGCTGAAGAATCATCATTGCTATAATAGTACTGAACTTGTGTACCGGTGAAGGTCTTCATGGGCTCTGTATCTGGAAATGTGAGTATTCAACCATACTCTGGTTAGCTCTACTGATGCTAGCGGGCGTGCGGCAGGGTATTGTAGTATAGACTTACTTTGAACGGTTCAAAGTAACAAGAGCAGATATCGCAGGTGCCAGGTGTTGTCCATGGTGAAACAAGCAACCGAATCGAGCATTTTGCATATTTTCCTGTTTTACAGATTCGAGTTTCAGCTACAGCAGGCCTCGAAGAGGTGGTGAACACACAAGTGAGGTTAATGCCGCAACTCAAGCATTCGACAACTCGACACGAGCGTTTCGAAATTCTGGCCATAGGTCTGGAGCATGAACATACACGAATTTCTAGAAACTTTATCATGCTATGGTCCTATGCTCTGCTGGGTCCTTGACCGCGAAATTGTTTGCTTCCAATCTGTTTACCAGACCTCGCTTAATCTTGCTTACAAGGGAGCGGGGTCAATAGCGGGTAACGCCTGTGGCATCGTTTCCTTCAATTCTGCTTCCGCCACGAGAAGCTCATTTCACATGTCATTATCTGCTTAATTTTTCAGTATAATGAAGACACGTGCATTAATGTAATGTAACTGATCAGAGATACGTGTTCTGATAGAAAGATTTCGATTCAGAGACTCGACAACAAAGGGCTCTAACTCACTCTTTGCTATATGCGATGTACGCTGCCGGGCTTTCAAGAAGGGTGCTCATCGTGAAATGCCCAGGCAGATTGTTTTAATGGTGTTCCTTGTCCAATATTCAGAGGCTACCAAGCGAAATTTGAATATTCATGAGTTTAAAATGATAATAATTGCACATAATATCATATTTTACTTTACATGTCATATTGAGCACTGCTGACTAAAGCCAGTCTTCGACTTGTTGAGTATAATATTCCTCCAAAATTACTGTTAAGCAAACTCACTAGTAGACTAGTCCTACACAGCCGGATATCAACAGTAAAGACTTGGCATAACGCGGTTGGCTGCAGAATATCATTCCTAAATGCAAATTGATCACACCGAGTAGACACTACTGCTCTAATAGATAAGAAATTCTAATAATTGGTTTTACTAATATGAGATAAGGCCAAGTTATTAGTAATTTAAAAGAAGGTCGGATGCCATTTTTGAACTCTGCAACTTTTCTTCCGGGTGCTATTTCAGATACGGTTACTGGCTTCCATTTTGGTATCTCTCGTCCCTCAGATATCACAATTAACTCCTACTAAGCTACTTTGACAAGACCCCAACAGTATCTTTTTACTTATTCTGGAGACGAAAATGGGTTTCAAGATATTGGCAGAGACCAAACCGGGTACGCCTGAGGATCAGCGGTACCTCTTGAGAATATCATCGAACACCGCCTTCTCCAGCACTCCCTACTTCATTGAGCTCAGACATGCTCTACAATGCGCTCTAGACATAGATACTGATTTCAAGGGTCTATCTCTCCGTCTCAAAGGAAACCTAGAGTCGAAAAGTGATTTGATCGTACACAACGACAAGATTATGCTCAACCACAAGTTCAAGTCTAGCCATGAAGATCTCCCTGTCGGATCTCAAGGCAGCTCGAGACAGATGACCGTCCCAACCCTCAGACTGGCAAGCATCTCTGCAATCATATCGCTCTTGATCTCTTTGCATTGGTATTGACAGAACTGCCTCCAAAGCACAAGAGTGAAGACCGCTCCAATTCGGATCTGCTTCGAGAATATGGCAACCGACTCCGTCTGATGCCCCTCAATATGAAGTGCCAGCAGAGTGATTTCCGATACGAGATCTTGGTTTCTTGCGAGGATGCAGGGTCGGACATCATTCAACAGACTTTTAGCAACTTTACAGAATGGTATGTGATCCTGCATCATCAGAAGTCCTGTGAGGGCAAATTCTGCCATTTGGTTGGAAAGGGTTAGTACCTGTTCACCATACTTCGTGAACTTGGTTGACAATATTATAGGCATGAGTAAATTCTCTTGCAAGTGCCCAAGTACGGTGGTCTCTGGAACCAAATTCCTCTTCATTGGCTTGGAAGATGAATTGTATTTCCCGATGGTGCCAAGGTGGAGCGAGAATTCTTTCATTGCAGCACCTCCCAGAGCCATCAAGTCTGCAGATCTTGAGGAAATATACTTTGAAGCCGGAGACAAATATCACCATGAAGCTGGTACTTTCTACCAAGGCTACGCCGATAGAGACAGAGTCCCGCAGGCTCCCGACAACTGTTCCGCATCTGGCACGGTTTCTCCCAGGCTAGGGCACAAGCGTTTGAGATCGCCATCGATGGATAGCGATAAATGTGATCCTGTGAGTCAATACATGCTGATCCAAAACTAAATTCACCCGAAATAGCTGATACTGATGTTTTGTAGAATGCCAAAAGCGGTACTGTCCCATCCGCGTCGCAAGCCCTCCAAAATCAGATCAAGAAATCAGGCTCGGATGAGATTCGCAAGGAGCTGAAAGATGCAATGGGTAGCACGCACGAAGAATGACGACTTCGAGTTGCATTGGTGGCGAGTCTTCACCGATCTTGCTACTGCCATAGCAGACTAATGTTCTCGTGTAGGACAAACTCAAGATGTCGGAGAGGAAACTTGGAAAACAGAAAGAATGTGTTCGTCAACCCACCATTGCACTATCTTCCCGAGCGGACGACGACACTACCACCATGATCGCGACTCTAGAGGCGGATCGCAAAGCCGCATCATTCAAAGTCGAGGCTTTGGAAAGGAGTGTCCAAGACTCTGAGGCTCTGCTGCAAGTAGAGAGACAGCGAATTTCGAACGCGATGGCACTTGCGAACAGTCTCGTTGTACTGCCAGGAAACTCCAAAAGAGCTGGGGATCCGAAGGAGATGAGTACTCGCCAGGAAAAAAGGGCCAGGAGAGATGATGTTTGATATCAGGTATCGGTATTGTTCCTCTCATTATCTGGTTAACTTCACGGCATCGGCGTTTGTTTATCATTTTGAAAGCACAAGTCTGTTCGGGGTTTCTTTGGGGCGAAAGGAAAAATTTCAAGTCAGCAGCAAAATGCAGGTCACGAGGTCATTGTGACTGTTGAGGCAGCCTCTCGATATCACGATGAGCTAAGAATCTTTGATTCCGGATCTGTGCTGGGATCTAGTTAAGCCGAGGAAGTAGGATTGTCTTCCTTTTGGGCATCAAGAGCCATGCCCTCATCTTCTGTCTGATGTGCACCACTCAATCCTATCAGGTCATCTTCCTCGATCTCATCCTAATCTCCACCCTCATCTTCATCATCTGCGTCGCTCCCACCGGAAGGAGATTCCTCTTCCAACTCAGTCAAGTCCGACTCATCTATCCCCATCCATTCGACTACCCCCAAAAGCCGCGCAAGCCACTCCTTGTCCGGTTCCAGATATTCCCCAAGCTTTCCATTCCTCATCCTATCCAACTCCTCAAGTCCATCTTCAAAATTCTTGTTCCTCTCCACAATCTCATCCTCCCGCCTATTATCTTCCAAGATAGCGCTCTTCCCCATCCACTGAAATACACTCTTGATCCCCTTCTTGTTCCTCTCCCTATCCTTCTCCATGAGCGACACGTTCTTGCCATCCTTCGTACCCATCTTGACCAAATCTTCAAATTGACATAGATCTCTGTTGCCACCCCAGAATAGATCTTGCCGATACCATCGTCGAATCAACTTTCTGATAACCAGCGCAAGCGTCTGCTTCCTCGCCCTCATCCATATAGAATATGTTTCTTAGGTTCAGAAGATCTTTTTCTAAAATGTCGGCGAGACCGTATGCGATGTTTCGTTTTCCCGGGACATGACCCATGGGCTCGTCTTTGATTGGATATCTTTGGTGGTTTCGGGAATGTTTACCAGGTCCGAGTAGACGATAGATTGTAGCAACTTGTTTTGGAGTGACTTCTCGTCTTGATACTTGGGCTTTTCTGACCAATATCGATGCATAGTCTCTTGGTGGATCGAACATGTGAATAGATAGATCGCCATTTTTGAGGTATTCTTGTAAATTGTCGTCTTTGAGCTTGCCATGGATTGCATAGCGGCAGATCATTTCCTGAATTTCCATCGCGTCAAGGCTGCATGCAGTGGCAATGGTATGGAGGATTGCAGTTGTTGGACTTCCGCGATGGGCGTTGGGTATTTCGCCTTGGAGGACTTGTCTGAAATGCTCGGCCTCGGCTTCGAGCTCTTTCTGTAAGTTGATGAAGACTCCTCGGTCAGGGATGGTCGAGTCTCGAATTTCTCGCCCTTCTGTTTGCATGCTGCTCTGACGGCAGTACCGTACTGAGCGTAGTAGAGGCTCTTATATAGACATAGGACATTTCTCATAATGTCATTTTGTTCTTTGGTAAGGTCCTGGATAAATGCCGTTCGGCTGACTCTATGCCTGTCGTGCTCCGCAATGATGTTGTAACATCGCCGTTGGACACAGTCCAGTTGTTCTGGATTGATGTGAAAGAAGTCTTCTGCATACCCTGGATCAAAACAATATGCCCAATATCTCGGCTTCCATGATTGGATCCAGCCTTCGACTGCCGTCCTATACTTCCTCCAAGCACGTTCGCCAATTGGGGAGAGGTTGCAGTCTGGACGGCTAAGGATCGATTCTGCGGCGTGAAACCTCTCATGAGCGGTCTCAGGCCAGGGTACCTCAATAAAAGACACGATCCGATATGTAGGGGCAGCAGGTTGTGTATCATTTTGATTCATCCTTGGGGAACTTTTTCGGCTGAAAAGGTGAGTAGAGCCGGTCGGTACTGAAGTCTCTGGGTCGGCGAGCATATGACCTTCTATGGGTGTGTCGGCCTTTGGCTTCTTCCAAGCAGGTGTTCGCATGGTCAATTTCATGGAGCGAGCGGCGTCGGGGATCTTCGAATACATGGTGGCGATTTGAGCTTTTGGTTTGATGAAGTTGGGCATGTAGAATAGCTCAAAATAAATGAAAACGAAAGATGAATGTTAAAGTTCTATTGAAGCCCATGTTTTAGCGCATGTGTGGTAATTAACTGGTGTGCGAGACCAAAACGCGGCTCTAGCAGCTACTTTCGCGAACCAAACTTTCAAGAATTCTCTAACCAAATTAGTGATAATCGACCCTGAACCCTTCCGATAATCTTTTGGCAAAATAGCTCATGAGTCACGAGGAGTGATTCTTTAATCATCTCAGTGCCTTGATGGTTCATGTTTTCACGACAGTGCTCTTCACAGACGGCCAAGGGAGATGCGAGCATCTTTTATTTACAAAAGCAGCCCCGCTGAGCAGCCGAGTCGCTTAGAGATGGAAAAGGGTTAGCGGACTTTGGCCTACATGAAGGTTTCCTCCTTGGGACCACGAAAGGACTGGAACGTAGAGATGCCTCTTCGCACATCAATTAATTTGAACTTTCCACTCGAACAAAGAACGACGTATTAGGGAAGGCCTTTCGTATTATGCTGTAGGCCGCAACACGTGGCTATCGACTTCGTCTCTCCTTCACTGAGTAGTATGTTCGATCTCCCAACCTTATTACTGCAATTTGGATTCTACCCCAGATATCGCGCCCGGCCGTTAGACAAGCCTACTCCGATACCCTCGCCCTGAGCTACTTCTCTCGCTCTCCTCTTCCCCGGCCAGGACGACCACCCCACCTCTCTTACGGCAGGAATGTACCTCCTTGACATCTCGAAAAGCTCTTTCGAAAGGCAGCTGACGGAATCATCCAGATGTCGTCCGAGAGAACCTCCCGAGATCTCGCGGAGGTTCAAAGATCTTCTTCCAACATCACTCTTGAAATGATCTTCGATTTCGGCGACCGTGCTGTACAAAGCATGAGATAATTATTCCTCCTGAACAAAGCTCCACGTCAAGAAAACAGAAAGCTCCCGGCAGATCCTATGTAAAGCTCCTTCTTATACTGGCGCCCACATCGGGCAGCTCAAGAAGGAGCTTTTCCTCCTCCCGTCCGGACTGGGGATTCTCTTCCGAGCCCGGAACAATAATATGCGTCTCCAATAATTATCTTAATATTTCCTTCAAGGCTCCGCAAGAGAGCTCGCGCGTGTTCCAAATACTTTGCTGCTTTCCTCTCGTAGAGAGGACTTCGTTGTTTCCGTATTTTGATTTTTGATTTTGCTTTCATGCAATTTACTAAGGTAAATGAGGCTGCCGGATCCTCGGATTCTGAAGGGGGGTGCTTCGAGGAGGGATAGGTCTGTCCGTTTTGGCGAGACGTCGACTCGAGGAGGGAAAGAGTCGGGCTTCGTCCAGTCGTCCGAGAAAGCCGGCTTCTGGTCCGATATCAGTCTAGGTTCGGAAGATCTGGGGTAGCAAAGGAGGGAGCAGCTGCCGCGAACATACATCTTCTACCCAACAGATTTTCTATCCAGATCTCGACGGCCAAGCATTGGGTCATGACTAGTCTCCAACCAGTTCGAAGTCACTTCCTCAGCCCATCGTACCCCGCGATGCTTCCAGCAACTCTACTCCCATGCTCCTTCGATCGCCTCCTCCTAAGCTCTCCGTGAATCCTCCACCTCGAGTTCTCCAACGCGTCTCGATCGCGGAACGGTGCAGTTGTTTTGAGGGTGCAGCAAAGATATGTTTCGATGATGATGACTCGAGAGTCGGATCATCCCTCCTCCTTTCTTCGGAAGGGCTAAATTATTCATCTGGCGTGCTGCAGCCTGCAGCCGTGCTGTAATATTCACGCAGTGCGGGGTAATGCCCGCCCCACCCTCGCTTCACGACTTTTAGCATCGCGGATTGTAAACAAACCTAATCAGTAAATTCTCAAAGGGACAGTAAATGTGAACCCTTTTGGAATTGGTATCGCTGCTTCACGTTGAGTTCTTTAGATTGTCTCACACTTTCTTCTTTCTCGTTTGCAATCAGTGCACAAAACTAGCCAGCTCCTGCTATCTCAAACCCGACGCGGTCAGCAAATTTTGACATGTTCACTCATACTTCTATCCTCACCTTGCCTGAAAGAAGACACTATTAATTGTGATATTCTAGGCGGCTTTTGTTGTGTTAAGTGTTGAATTATTCTCGGAATTCTTTTTAAGCGACTTCGACGCAGGAAAGAGATTCTCTCTCAATTAAACCTCCGCTCCTTCCCTAACATCAATGTCTAGATCATGGTTTCGCATCGCAGCCCAACTCTCAAACTCCATCGAAATAAACATCACAACTCAACATCACCACTTCTTTCAGATTTCACAGATTAATATCTCAATCATTGTTCCTCGACAGTAGCTGAGTCAATCACATCCATTCCAACATGAAATTCAGCATCATCATTCTGGGCGCGGCACTCGCCTTCGCAGCTCATGGCCAACTCGTCATAAGAGACGCATCATCATCGATTCGCACCTCAACCGGAACCATCACCACAAAAGCCAAGAAAAGAGAATCCGCATCCACAGGCACGACATCCACATGCTCCTATTCCCCCTTCACCAAGCTAGCAGCCCCAACAGTCTACCCACACGGCTACCCACTCTGCGGGATCCCGAACGCCGACCTGCAGCCCGGTCCTGGAAGCTCCACCCCAGTAATCCACCAACAAGTCGGTTCCAACGTGCGTGCCTGCGTCGAGCAATGCCGTGCCGACGTCGTTGATGCGGGTACCGGACGCGGCCAGTGCAAAAGTGTTCTGTTTGAGGATCGGTATACGATGTGTTTGTTCTATGGTATTACGGTTGAGGAGACGAGACAGGTTGATGATGGGCGGTTCAGGTTCAGAAGTTGGGATAAGGATTGTTATGCCGGTTCATGATAGAAAGATCAGTTGCACGGCTTGGTGAGCTCAAGGGTCATAAGTGTTCAACACCGACAGCGGGCAGGGCTAGGAAAGATCAGTAACAGAACTGCGGAAGGGCGTTTCTAATCGTGGGTTATGAACCAGGCCTCTAATACAGGTACATTTGAAGTCTGAGGCTTGCAAAGGACAGTCAGAGTACTGATAGACCAATTCATTACCATTAAAATCACTCAAAGCTGCACAATTCTTGGTGTTGTGAAGAATGCGAAAGTAAGAAATGCAAACACGTTTTTCCTAGGGGCAAGAATCTAAGCTAAATGGGCCATTAAGTATCAAGAGCAATCGTCATGAGAGCACCAAAGAAACCAAACAAGATATCCGAGCAATTCCAAAGCAGAAAACAAGATCGGTAATTCCAACTCTCCTAAATCTCCTACCCGTCCGCAACCATCCATCAAACAACCACTACCAACAATCGGTACGTAAAGTAAGTTACCACACCTAGTCGGATCGAGCCTCACATCTAAGAAGCCTTGGAAAATCCGAGATCAGGATGCTTCTTCCAGAGATGCTCAGTAAGCTTATCGGCTCTCTTGTAGCCGCTGCCGTGGCTCTTGGGACATCCGTGGACGTGGCAGAGATGGGATCCTGGCATGTTCCAGTGCACACTATTCTCGTGACGAAGTCGGTCAGAGGGACGTCGGAAGATCTGGTTGCAGCCCACGAAGGTGCATCGAGTGCGACTGTCTCGAGCAGAGGGCTGAGGGTGAGCAAGTGGAGCAGTTGTTTGGCCAGGAAGAGAGGGCGAGGTTGAAGACGCTTTGAAAGGCGTGATGTTAGGGTCAAACATGCTGGCAGGACTAAATCTCATGGCTGGCTGCACATTGCCGAGGTGCAGTCCCGAATTGAGGCTATCCATGGCGTTTGGGGTAATGTTTGGCATCCAGGTGTTTATCGCCATGCCGAAGTTGTCCATAGTTTCGGGCTGTAGGCAGGCTGCGTTGGGCATGCCAATGCTCGTTCCATTGACGACATTGTTCATGCCGGTAGCCCTGAACAGAGGAGCCTGTGTCATCCCGAGACTGGACCCGAATAGCGAGGCCGAGGAGGTGGCACCAGGGTTGTAAGCTACTGTCCCAGCTTTTTCATTCATGAAGTCTTTGTGGACAGCCATCAATCCATTTCCACAGGATGAAGTCAAAGCGCCCAATTCAGTGCCATCGAAGTACTGGGTCGCTGCACCAGATCCCTCATCCATGAAGACTTTGTGGCCAGTCATCAATTCACTTCCGTGACTTGAGGTCAGATAGCCGACGGCATTGCCATCAAGGTACTGAGCTACTGACCCAGACTGCTCGTTGCTGAAGCCATGGTCGTCAATAGAAGATACACCCCAACGGGTGGCGATTGGATTGCTAATTGCAGTCCCGACAGTCTGAGCATTGTTGAAGCTCAGGGGTTCCCGATGAAAATCCCAAGGGACATTTGCTGGCAACTGAACATCTAGAAAGATTGCTGTCGAGGCATTTGGGCCCCGGGAGTTGGATCCATTGATGTCATAGGTAGGTACAAAGGTAACTGACGAATTGATGGCACCAACTCGATCATTGACGTCCCAGGTGTGGGCGACATTGGCGTCGTCTTGGAACAAAGCTGGAGTCGCGCTACATATGTTTTTCTGGCCATGGTAGAAGCTGAAACGCTCGGCTGTTGCTGCATATGCGCCAAGTGGACTCAATTGTCCTGATCGACTACGAATGTTAGTAAAAAAAAAACTTACCCAGCCTCAGCGCCCTCAAAGCCCCTGCTAGGGTCAAAAGGCAAACTGATATCAGGCAGTAGATCCATCCGGTTGGTCGAGTCGATATTGCGGCTTGCGTCCTGCATGATTGAGGGCGTAGTGTCAAAAAGTAAGGCTGTTTAGCGAGCAAGAATTCGTGCAACGAAGCGAAAAGACTGCGCAGGCAACGCAAAAAGTGTACTGAATTGGAGGAGGGGGAGACGCCATCTATATGCTCATACCCAAGGCAATGTCCAAAAGCCAGCTATGCGCCCCCATTCTACCCTTGTCACTCCTGCATAGTGTCCACTCTACCCGTCGTACCCAACGCATGCCATTCCGTCCAGTCTCTCACACCACACTCGTGGGAAATTGGGAAAGCTACCTACTGATCCAACCCATCTAATTCCACCAAATGCATAACCGCCTCCACGACCTCATTCCCTGCCAAGTCCATCTCCGGCTCATCGATCTTCCTCGCCAAAACATCATCAAGCATACCTCTAAGTCTGCTGACTAACACCCCGATTCGGGCCCAGCCTCGTAGCCGTAACCAGCCGTCAACGATGAGGCCGCGGCCGAGGGTGTCGAGGTTTATGGGGCCGGAGAACAGGAGTGCGGTGTAGGCGTTAAATGCTTTATGTTGTTAGATTGTGTCTAAAATTTAGACAGGAGATGAGGATAAGGTAGGGGAGCGAGATGGAAAGAGGTACTGACGCGTCAAGTCACGGATGAAGACTTTGCTTGTGGCCATCTTGTTGAAGTAACTCATGTAGACACTATTCCCCGGGAAGCCCTGAGCATCAAAGATCGTTGAGCTAGGATGCACGAATACACGTCCATTCTCCTGAGTGAAATACTTGATTGTCTTGGCCTCGGGATCGAGCTCCACGGCACCAGACACGGAGGGCGCGAATTTCTTGTCGGGGAAATCGATACGTGCAAGTTGGGGATTGAAGGCGCCTGCGCAGAGGGAGCGCAGGAGCGAGGTGTTAGAGTTGTGTTTGTTGAGGGCGAGGAGCGCAGTAGGTGAAGATGGAATAAATGATAGTTCGCGAAGAGAGGTGAGGTATTGCGTGCGGTTGGAGGAGATGTCGTTTAGAGTTTGGTAGGAAATGTAGTTGTCTGAGCACCAATTGCGGATTTCGCCTTGTCGAATGCTGAAGTTATTAGCACAAAGCCACTCGATCAAGAATTTGAAACTCACGCTCTATTGCTGACCATCTCATCCCATTGTTCAAAGGCTTTCAGATCTCCAATCAAGTCACCTTGGTTCTTCGCAAACTTCGCTCGTGCAGACTTGGCTTCTTCTCGCTTGTCTTGCGGAGAGACGAAGGGAGACTTGACCGTCAGGATCGCGGCGATGGTCACGCACGAATCGAGACATCCAAACATTGCTCCGTAGACCATGAGCTTACCACATCGGAGATCAGCTGGGATCATTGATAGATGTCGACCAAGCGCAGTCAGATCATCTCCATCAAGAGCTCCCATTCTCCCGAGCAAGTCCATTGCGCCATCCACAGCTAAACTCTCGGGTGGCGTGAGAGCACTAGCCAAAAAAGCTGCCACCTCCTTGATACCCATAGCTCGAACAGAGAGACAGAGCTGCTCTAGAGGAACTCTCCTTATTTCCGGTTCTGGTCTTTCCATCATCTTTGACATCTCGGCGTTTCGAGTGTAAAGCTTGTAACACTTTCCAGCCTGGACACGACCTGCACGACCACGTCTTTGTTTGCATGCTGCTCGTGATGCCCACACTTCCTCGAGCTTCCGCATGTTGTTCTGTGGATCGTAGCTCGTCTCCTTGACTCGGCCAGTGTCAATAACAGCGACGATATCGTCGATCGTGATAGAAGTCTCTGCAACGTTCGTGGCAACGACAACCTTCCGCTTGCCATGTGGTGCGTGAGGAAATACCCGACGCTGCTCCGAGGACTGAAGAGATGCATGAAGTGGTAATACATGAAGATTATGTACCGATCGGAGAGCGTCCATAGTTCTACTGATCTCAACGACACCAGGTAGAAATATGAGGATACCGCCACCCTGTTTCAGATGGGACAGTTCGGCATCAATCTCTCTGACAGTCTGTGTGATCAAGTCATAATTGATCCTCATGCCAATGCTCTGAATGGCAGCCGCCACGTCAGAGTCCATGCCAGCAGTGTCTGCATCATCTTCGTCTCTTCGCCCACCGCGTCCCGAGTTGAAGCCTGTCATCTGGATAACATCATCGAGATAATAATCCTCAACAGGGTAAGTTCGGCCACTAATCTCCACGCGGCCGACTCTACCGTTGCTCTTGAAGTAATCCTCAAACACTCCAGCATCCAACGTAGCACTCATCAAAATGAGCTTGAGATCCTTGCGCTTCTTGAGAACATCTCTCAGAAGGACCAGTAAGAAATCTGTGTCGAGACTGCGCTCGTGAACCTCGTCAATGATCACATGGCTAACATCGGCCAAGCTGGCCACCACATCTTCACTGCTACCTCCGGAAGTCTGCAGTCTTCTGAGAAGCACACCGGTGGTAACGAATGTTACTTTTGTGTTCTGCGACGTTTTGGACTCTCCTCGGATGATGTAACCAACCTCTTGGCCAACAGATGAGCATCTTTCTTCACTGACTCGGTCGGCAAGTCCGAGAGCAGAAATTCGACGAGGTTGAGTGCAGCTATGTTGTGTCAGAAAAAGACCACAATTTACTCATGGGCAGACTTACATGATCTTCACAGAATCGCCCAGCGAGTTTTGGTAAAGGTCATCCAAGATGAACTGCGCCGACTGTGTAGACTTTCCAGAACCAGTCTCACCAGAAATGATCGTGACTTGGTGTGAATTGACTGTATCAATAATTATTTCTCTCATCTCCCAAGCAGGAAGAGTCTTTCTCTGCTGAATTCTAGATTGCAATTTTGGATCTGTCTGCCGTCTAATCCAGTCATCCTTGCTCCTTGTGTTTGGAGCCCAATTGATAGGCCGTGGATGTCTCGTAATCTTCTGTCGCTTCCGATGCACTGGTCGAACCTCACTTACTGTTGAAGCAGCAGCAGAAACTTCTCTCAATCTTCCAGGTCGTTCAACAATACCGTACAGATGCTGTTCAACCCAGTCGATGAGGAAGAAACACATCTGTTCGCCCAATAAGTTGTCCGCTACATGATTCAGAGCCTGCTTCATGATGCTCAAGCGGATGTATGCTGGCAAGGCGGCATAGACTGATATCACAGGTGGCTTTTGTGGATACTCGGGCGTTCGCCTGATCTGTATGACTGGATGTACTTCTGGATTCCGGCCTCTATTCGCAGGCTTGAACTCCACTCTGCACACATCTCTTGATTGCCGGGAATACTTGTCGCCAAATACAGACTGAAGACTAGTCATTTCTTCTTCCCAAATACCCTCGGATGCTTCTTTGGACTCTTCCGAATCCCAAGAATCCTCTTCTCGGGGCGCCTCCGTGTCTTGTCCACTAGAAACAAGAATCTGTTGGAGAGCTTCTGCGGCCTTTCCCTCGTCTCCGTTCGCATCGAACATCTGCTTGCACAGATCCAGAGCATACCCTGCCTCGGCGAGACGCTTGATAGCACCCTCTCTCTTGAGATCACTGCTAGCCATACTTATACCAGCGACATAACCTTCCGGTAATGCCCATCGAGGCAGATCATCTTCTGGAACATGAATAAGGAGCCACTCTAGAGTCTCCTCTCTATCTTTACATTCCTCGACGGCTTCCTCAATATGGCTCTGTCGGAACTCAAGATTCTTGAACTCGTTGACAATAGAATGCTTCTGGAACTGCGACATTTTGACATCGTGCGGATTCCATATTGCGTATCTTCTTATCAGATTCTCGACGTTCGTACGCGTCCGTTTGCCCATCTCAATCTTGGGAACTCGTGCCCACCCTCTGTGTATATTATGCGCTCCAGCACCAGTACCTCCCCCACCGTTACTCCGAAGAGCCAAATTCGATCCGCCAGGTCCACCAGGTGTGTTGAGAGCCTTCTCCTTGGCCTTCTCTCGTTCGGCGCGCTTCTTCTCATTCAATATTTTGGCATCTTCGCGCTCTCGCAGAGCAGCGAACGGATCTGCCTCGTACATCCATCCGCGGCCTTCCCTCACGTCCTCTTTCTTCAGCACCTCAAATTCTCCTTTCCACAAGTCTCGATAATCCGGAGGCAACATCATATGTATATTTCGCATACTGCAGACTCGGAAGAGGCCGTATGTGGCAGCAAAATGTCGAGCTTCAAGCGCAGTAGGTTTCGCGGCAAGGTGTTTGTGACTGGGTGGGAGTTTGAAGGGTTGTAGTTGTACGAGTTCGTGCGTTTTCTGGTTCTTCCATTTCAGGATAACCATCGACGAATATCCTTCTGGAGTTTTGGACTACTGGTATCAGCCATGGCACACAGGAAGTTTGCGCCTCATTACCATTGTATATTCTGGCTTCTCCCATTTCTGCTTCTGGCAATGCTCAGAGAGCATATTGACAGGCAATTTCCCCGTCCAAGATGCCCCTCCAATTATTTTCTTCACATCCGGCCTCTGAGGCGCCTCTCCTGCTAGCGCAGGGCCATTCTGCCCTGGCGCTCCTGTCGCAGACGGTCCAGCGGGAGGCTTCTTGGGTTTGGGCTCTTTATCGGAGTTTGAGAAGACAATGAAGCTGTCGTCGCCTGTTGTCGTCGCTGGTGATGCTTTCTTGCTGGCCCCTCCCCCACCACCTGGTTTAGGCCCCTTTGGCTGTCCCTTCTTGGCCATCTTCGGTCACGAAACAATGCGTCAGTCGATGGTCCATGTAGATGGAATACTGCTGATGATCCTGCGATTAGAGCTAATATCAGTATGGTGGGTTTGAAGTCTCTAAACAATTAACATTGAGACGAGGCTGGAATCTTGCCTGCCCACAAAAAAAGGTTGCCGAGTTTTGGTGCGTCATTCGGCAAATCAAGGGTCGGCTCCATTGTGGACACAAACAAAACTGTATCTCGACTTCAACCATATGCTGGAAGACTTCTTATTGACCTTTCATCGTTGTTCTTGGACGAGAAAGTTCTTCGTGCTATAACTATAATTTTGCAGTCCTACAGACTAAGGCGTTCTGCTCTTCTCCCCTCCAATCCAATCCAAAATCTAAATACGCCAACACATCGATTCTCCAGCTCTGTTCTAACCTGTCTGCCCAAATCTTATAACACTCATCGATGATGAAATCGGTATTACACTACATACTTCAACAGAGATGTGCCTGTGAAGCGGCCTCCAAATACTGGCTGAAGGTGGTCAAATAAAACAAGTTCGTCTTCTGTGGCAACTCCGTCCAAGGGATCATATGGTAGAAGCCTCGATAGAACGGACCTTGCCTTTGCTGCAAGCCCTTCGGCCTCTGCATCATCCTTGCCTGCTGCTCTCAATACTTGGGACAGATGGAATTCCGCACGAGCTACAGCTGCGTCGGGCCAAAACCCCTTATCAGCTCTTTCCTGCGCCTTTTTTAAAGCTGTTCTCATCATATGCCTGTCAACCTTTAGCAATGCGGGGCGAAGTGGATCAAACGCGAACATACTCAGCTTCTTCCAATCTTCCAAGGTGGGAATAGCCAGCTCCGACCGCATAGTAACTCTGAAGAGTAAAGTATGTCATTTTCCCGTTTCCCTGCAGGCTGAGTCGTGCCTTTAAGATTTGTTTCTGCACCTCCAAGGCTTTTTCGAGGTCCCCACTCTGCAGTATTATACAAGCCAAATCAAATTTGAAGCGAAGAGTAAGCTGTGGCTGTCCAGTTTGTCGAGATACAAGCTCAACGGCTCGCTCAGCAAGTCTTATGGCTCCCTTGAAGTCTTCGTGGTACATACGGCAGAAAGCCATGTGATGGTTGAACTTTGCATATTCGAAGTGGATTTCTTCCTCAGTTCCCCACTGCTGGTACTTTGCGTGGCATTTCTGATAGATTGGTTCTGCTTCCTTGTAGTTGTTGAATTGTAGCAGCGCGTTTCCGTAATCGGCAAGAGAGTTGCATAGAGTCATCTCATCATCTTTCGTCATATTTGCTGGGCCAATTTGGGAAGCTAGCTTCTCTCGAATTTGTAAGACTTTCCAGAATCGATTTCTGCTCTCCGCACGATGGCTGATACCAAAATATTGGATCAGGAGTGCTGTCGCAATGTGAATGTCTATTCTCAATTGATCTTCCTCACACTCCAGTCTGTCCAATATTGCTTCCGCAGAGTTGAGGAGCCGAAGACCATCGTATATCAACCCGCGTTGCCAGAGGTGGACTCCTCCGTCACGGAAAAGCTCGGCCAGTCCGACGAAAGGTTTGATCATCGGCAGCGCATCGTGATATACTCTCTGGATAGTTAAGACATGAGGGATGTATTCTTTGAAAACATTCCATTTTATGGAATTAGGTGCGTCCAGCGATGGTCTTGGCAAGCGCTCTCTAATCAGCTCAAAAGCTAGACAGAAAATTTCTTGTCTTTCCCCAGGACTCTCCTCTAGGTCGTGTAGCAGTCTATGTTGCAGAAGCCTGTGGATCGAATATGTATCCCCAGAATCCTGCCTTTTCAAGCTGATCAACTTTCGAGTGAGCAGGTCTTGGATCAATCTGCGGCAACTGAGATGTATGTCAGTGAAAGCAAGGCGGAATGTTTATAAGCAAACTTACCGGATGATTTGATTTGATTTCAGAAATGCCAAGTTGGGCGAGGTGTGATCATTCATCAATAATTCTCTCTGGATTACGTCGCTGTCAAGGAAGGCCATTATCTTCAGAAGCTTCAGTGCGTCTGCCCCGAGATCGCTAAGTCCAATGCTCCAGACTGTCTCCAATGCCTCATTCGACGATGCGTCGGCTGGACGAGCAGAGAGGCTTGCCTTCCGCCACTCATTCCAAAGCTCTAGAAACTCGGCAAGAGTACAGCCAGAGGACTTTACATATCCTGCTATATGCGAAAGAGCTAGTGGCAGACCAGCAAGAAGGGCTATCTCCACTGCGATCTTGTACTCTGGATGAAATTTGACTTGCTCGTACTTCAGATCCGACTGTATTCCTTGAATGAGCAACGACGTGCTCTCTTCCGTTGACATCTCTTTCAAATTGACGGAGAAGTAATTTGATAGCACGGGCTTGGGCTCTAAAGCGGCGACTCGCGTGGTGATCAGAATCGAACCTTTGGACTCATTCATATTTCGCGGTATGTACGCTTCGATGTCTGCCCACTGATCCACGTTATCGAACACTAACAGCCATCTCTTCTCGGTTTTCTGTAGGAAATCGCGACTCAGTTCGACAAGCTGCTTTTGATCTTCACCATCGGGTGCAAGACTGAGCGCTACAGCAATGAGACTGTAAGTGTCTGCACAGCCGACTTTCGTCTCGGCTTGGGTCCAAAAGATGTACGAGTAAGCCTGCTCGTACCGGTATGTGAACTCAACTGCTGTAGCAGTTTTTCCAATTCCACCAGTACCGGCTATGGTACAGATTCGTGCTGGGAGAGAAAGAATCTTGTATAACGTAGCCAGATCACCGTCTCTTCCGACGTAGTCGTCATCTCTCGGATGTGGAGCTGTTCTAAGTGGTGTTGTGCTACCACCCGAGGATGAAGATGGCTTTTGTATGCCCTGCATCTCCAGTTGCCACCCAGATCTTCTGATTCCCCGGTTCTGCAACTTTGCTGACTTGTCCCCAAAATATGACTTGAGCTTCCAATCCCTCGTTTCCCTTTTCATCGAGGGAGGAACGACCCCGCTTTCATCATCTGAGCCCTCATCATCAGAGTCTCGTACGAAATCAAGGTTCGATTCATCCATGTCCTTGTCAGCCGGACCCTTTTTATCCGGTAGAACATATCCAAGCTGCTCTTCAACAAAGTCGTTCAGAATCTCGAGCTTGGTTCGGCCTTCAGATGCATTGTCGTCGAATTTCTGGGATCCGATTTCATCGCTATCATTTTCTTCGGACGAGTCATCTCCATTCACGGATGTGAGGGCAAGCTGTTCCAAGTGATTGGCAATATGGCCTTTGAGAGCCTCGACGCTGAGTTTCATAGCGCATAGTGGGCAAACTTCTTCTTCGAGACGCTTCTCAGAATGCTTCATACACAGTTTCACCATCATAGCCATTTGACTTGGCCCCGCGATATTATTGTGTTTATTTTGCAAATGAGCCTCGAATGATTTGGCTGTATCAAACTCTCGCACGCAAGAGCGACATACCCACACTTTCGTGATTCTGTGGGTCTCGAGTTCATGATGAAACCATTCTTCACGAATACCAAAGGTCTTCTCAGCACGCAGGCAACCATCGAAGGTGCACATATATGGCTCCAGGTCATTGAAGACGTGGCCCTCCCAGTCGGAAGTTGTTGTTATGTTATTGCCAGTATTCATTTCATCGTGGCAATACGGGCACAGAAATGGCTGGCCGGCCTCTAAAGGTACCGGCGGCTTAGGAACAGTCTGCTGTTTGACGACAATCGCCGGCTCGGTTGCCGCAATAGATGGATCTGTAGCCGAACCATATGTGACAGTGGGTTGTGGTGAAAATAGACTTTCAACAACCGACGAGTCTCCATCGTCGCTTGTGACAGCATATGAGGGTCTAAGAGGAAGATAGTGCCGACGACGTGGACTTTCTGCTTTCAGTCCTGGCTTCTGAAAATTGAATGCATCTGTCGCGACATCTGGCGATTTCTTGGCTCGTTTGAGATAGCCAACTTTCAATCCTGCGAACGGCATTCCTGGTCGACGTTTGTCTTGAAGATTCTTCAGGTACTTCCTCCTTCTCGAATTTGCCCAAGCAAGTCTGAAGATCAGTGACTGCGTTGCGGTTGGGAACAGAGCTGTGGCCAGATCGATGTCTGTGTCCGCATCATTGGGGGTGCTATCATCGGAATAGGTATCGATCGGAAACGGATCACACAGATTTGGCATCAATTTCGCAAGGCAGCTGACAAGTCTATCGATGAGGTTCATGATTAGAGTCACTCTCGAATTTTCGTGTAGCTCTGGCTCCCTTCGTGATATATCATCACTCCCGGCGAGGCTGGCTGATATCTCAGTGGCTATCTGATCATCCGTCGAACGCACCGATGCAGTCGCCGCGTTCTGGATCAGTTCAATCACTAATTCAATTTCAGCAGCATCCTAGAAATCTCTGAGCCTCTCAGAGTATCTTACCTTGTTCCAGCTTCGCAGACAATGTTTTGAGCAATTCTAATGTCCTAGTCGATAGGCTAGAACTTTTGCGAAGTCTATGATCGACGGACCGATCAGCAGCTCCACAATCTCTTCCCCAAGCGAGAAACCTCCCATAGCTATCCTCTATGACATTAGGTTCAATAAGTCTGATTCCAGATCTCGACACTATGCAGAGTCGTTCAAAATTCTGCTGACAGTCTTCGAATTTTGCCGCAATTGGCGCTGTCTGAGGAAGAAAGCTACTCTTTTGGCCTCGTAAAGCTCTGTACATTTGATTGCGCTCCGCCATGTTGTTACTTGCACGCTGAGGGCAATCTTCTTCAAACCTTAACAATTAAGTGGATCAGAGTCTAGTATGAGGGTGTATGAGGGATTGCAAAAGACAGAACGATTTTCGGTGGATTCGCATGTGGTCAGGCTGAGGCAGAAGAAATTCCGGTGGTCTGATATGGTCGGCGATGTTTTGAGGCTTGCAGATGCCATCGAACAGCCCGGAAAACTGCCCTGACATCGATGAAGAGCTCCCACGAGAGCAGTGATGTTATTGGCAGAAATGCGTGAACAATAGGAACGTCCTGGATCTCTTTTCCCTGCGCCCGCCTTGGTCACCATTTACACACTCGGCTTATCTCCACAGCCTTACGCAGATAGTTTCCGAAATCGACAGAATTTTGTGTCGCGAGCTATGTTGTAAGTATGAACGATAAACTTTACATGGAGTATTCGTCATATTCCTTTATTTGTCATTTGTGGAGATGAATAATGCGATTTGTGCTATCTCGAGCACAAAGGTGTGTCTGCCTAAAACTTGAGCTTATCAGGCTGTTTCGAGGGATTTAAAGTGTGGTTACATTCGACGACCGGTCAGCTTCAGCTGGCAAGGCTGTCGACTGATCTGCAATAGCGGGGCGGGCAACTCATTGTCTGCCTCTAGACCTCGTGCACTTGTAGACAGTGGCATGATCCTCGACACAACTTTCTGAAGCAGTCATATCGCCATCTCTTCGAGTTCCCTTTCTCACTGATAATTCCAACCGGAATGTCTGGAATCGAGGCAGCAGGATTGGTTTTGGGAGCGTGGCCCTTAGTCGTCAATCTAGTGACACTTTACAATTCTGGAAAGAATGGCCAGGAATGGGAACTGATACTTCATGAGGTCAAAACGGAAGAGCTCATCTATGTCGAGTGCATTGAAAGTCTGCTTCAGGCAGATGTCCCAGAGTCTGTCCTGTTGCAGCTCAGCAGCAGGCAAAAGCCAAACCATCTTCTTTGGAAAGATCCTGAGCTGCAGCGTAATCTTGAGAATCGTCTCGGAACGAAGCGCTTTCCAGTCGTTCTACAGACTCTTCAGAACATGGATCTACTTCTCAACGTTCTCAACGAAAAACTCAAAGGGCTTGAAATCCCCTCCGTAAGTTACCCTACTGTAAGTAAACACAATGATTGTTACTGATCGGCAACAAGGATACCTCGCATCCAAAACTTCGTAGCGGATTACGGAATATCAGAGTAAATCTACCACATGCATCCATAAAGGATAATATTCGAAAGCTACACAAGTGTAACAAACTACTTCAACGAATCATTACTCCTCGCAGCAGTAATGCCACAGTCCCTGAAGCGCCAAATTTACAGCCAGAAATCTTGACGAAACTTCCTCCCGACACCCTTCGACGGATGACCGAGGATGCAAATGCTCTCCATCGGGCAATCGGTGACGGTTACAGCTGCTCGTGTCCAGGAGGGCATGAGGCACACCTGGGTATACACCCTCTTGATGATCTCGATATCGCACAGCCCTATGAACTACTTTTCCCTGTCGATGAAGAAACGGCACTGGAAATCACAAGCGATGTTGTGGCATCTCCGATCTCCAGTACAACCCCGGATAATATGGGGAGCGACATTGATCGTAAAATGTGGGTTTCCCATCAGAGAATCGTATCCTTCCTGTATATCACACTGACTTCTACAGCTCATTTCCATCAAGACGTTGGTCTCACCGTGGAAGCATGGAAACTGTTCAATCGCCCCTGATCAGCCAAGGAACAGTCCTACCGACAGTCCGTCGCCGTTCGGTATCCTTCAGCCAAACACCAAGCCCAGAGAACAGCGAGCTGATTGAGGATCTTTGTCGATTTATCAGGAAACTTGGCGAGGAGCCTCCAACTGGAGCACCCGCATCTTGTCTCGGGGTACTCGGCCTGAACAAGGACAAATATACTGTAAAAGTGACATCGCTGGACGGCGACGGTTCTTCACACCCTTCAAGCTTTGTCTGCCTGGACGACTTCCTTCCCCCAGCACAAAAATGGAACGTTGATCGGAAGAAGCGTATGGACCTAGCTTTGAATCTGAGCCTCGCGATCTTGCAATTCTACTCGACACCATGGATAGACAGCTGGTGGACCTGGAAAGACTTTTGCGTGCTCAAAGGCGACAAATCTCAAATTTTTGTCACCAAGCGCTTCTACTCTACTCATAGTCCACTTGCTACAAACTTCGATATCGCACAGCATAGCGCGTCAACTCCAGTGTCTGTGTTCTGGGACTGCATCGGCGAACCTGTTCTCACACGCCTTGGCTTCGCACTTGTTGAGCTTGCTCTTGGTCGCCGCTTGTGCGAGCTGAGAGGTGAAGACCAAAATTCAATCGATGATGAAGATATGCTGGATCTATTCACTGCGAAAGATCTAGTGGATAGAGAAGTGGTGCTAAACAAGGCTGGCAAGGATTACAACGCTGCTGTAAGAGCTTGCTTGTGGCACCAGATTGTATCAGAAGATTGCGTGACAGGGCTCGATTCTAAACATAGAGATTTCAAGCGTGATATGGAAAGGTTTATTGTTGCACCTATCGAGAATTATTATGTAACGACATGGGGCAAAGTTTCTGGTTGTTAGGGGACGGGTTGAATTGGACTGGAGTTAGTAGGAAGTTGGTCGGAGTCTGGTTTGTCATTCGGATCTTCTCTATTCTTCACTAGTCAGTCATCGATATGTACGATATTAATATCCAAATCATCCCAAAGTATTGAATTGAAATATCAGTATCAGTGAGGGAATTAAAGGTCCGAGAAGTGCTAAGCAATTTGGCCGGGTCACGTGGAGATATACATCTCATCCAAGACCACGCCACGTATCAATCAGGCTTTTACGAACAAATGAACGTCTCATTCCATCTCAAGAGGCCAAAGAAGTACCTTAGTTTGATCATTCGTGATGGCTCCGTTACCAGATCGCTCAGTTGAAGGCAAGATCTACTTCCTCACCCGCCTGCTCAAATACGTCAACGAAAAGCCATACACCTTGCGCTACCGCCCGGACAATGAGGATGGCCTTCCACAGACCAATATAGAGCGCACGATACAACCGATCGCTTTTCATGATCTGCGTGCTCCTCCTGATTTGCCTTACGAAAGTTGTGGCTTTAAAGTAGTGAATCTAGACAGCGCAATGCAATATGAAGACTATGAGGAGTCGACCAAGGTTGAAACTATACATGTGAGAGAGGTGGAGGCTTGTATCAAGGCTGCTCTTGCAGCTGAGTCTGCTGAGGTTTTGGACCATGTGGTATGTCTTTGTTTGCATTCGAATCTAGATCATCAAATACTCTCAAGCTATTACTTGAAATTGATCGTTACTGGCGTCCTGCAGATCCGAAGACGTGATCAAAATTGGCCTGTTTCTACGGGGCAAAGCTATCAATTCCAGCAACCCGCAAGTGCTGCGCACATTGGTAGGCTTTTTATTTTTATTTTACTGTTGATTAATTCACGAAAAGCTGTGCTTAAGAGTTGTAGACCACACGTACGGAGCTGGCTGCCAGCTGATCAGGGATGCTTACGGGGAGAAAGCGGATATCGTTCTCAGCGGACAGTGGCAGTGCATCAAGTGCGCTTTCTCTTCCTAACCCTCAATGATTAGGGCTGATACTCAGAGCAGTGTCTGGCACCCTCTGCAAGGCCCTCTCGTCGACTGGCCTCTTGCACTCTGCGACGCCTCGACGGTCGACTTTGCGAACGATACCATGGCGGGCGATGTGGTAGATCGAGATGCCATATTCGAGAATACGCAAGTGCACTTCAATCCGAGACAGAAGTGGTTTTACTTGTCTAATCAGTTACCATCGGAGATGCTCATTTTCAAGAATGCGGACAGCGAGGAGAAATTTGGAGCTTCTCCTGGTGAGTCGTACATATACCCAGATGTGACGCAGGAAACACAATTTGTATTGACTGAAATAGGAGTGCCACATGCGTCTTTTGATCATCCGCAGTCAAGTAGTAGTGGTATCAGAAGAGAAAGCATAGAGTTTAGGATGCTCGTGAGGTGGTAAAATTCTGACACAACGACATTCTGAATAGCAAATCAAGAAAAGTCCATTGATAGATAGAACGCTACTATAATGCGCTATGAAGAATATATGATCAGAACCCCTAGAATCTGTATTTGCTGTGCCTAGCATGCTCACTTTCTCCCTCAAGTCCTCTTCCAGTATGCGAATAGTCACACCTTCCACTGCCCATCAGTAAGCCTTGAAGCTGGAGGTAGATCGGATAAAGATCATCGATACCTGATAGTAAGAATAAAAATTAGCTCAAATCGAGAGCGCCTTCTGGTCAAGGGCCTTACCATATCTTTTGAATACCTATGTGTCAGGCTGAAATCATTCTGCCATCGCATCCTCCTTGCCTTTGCCGTCCATCTGGCCGCTTCCGTCCGACACGTCTTCCGCAAGCCTACTAGGCGGGCTAACTCTAGCAGACGTCCCATCAACGACTACAACCTCACCCTTCTCGATCCCATATTCGACGCCCGACGCTGCCTTGGAAGCAGGTGGCCAATGCGCGTTCCACGGTTGGGTCTTCTGGCAGGGCAAATTTGTGGGCTGGACTTGAGGCATTGGATATGAAGAAGCGCGATCGATTGTGTTACGTCTGGGAACCTTACCAACAAAGCTGAAAGTATCAAAGAAGTTTTGTTAAGTGCGCCTTTGGATGTATTGATCTTGATAGAAACAAGAAAAAGCAATGAGGAGCATCAAGTTTCTATACGAAAAGGCTGAGGGATATACACAGAATTTGGCCGAGGATTTCTGACGTGGCAGACAAGACGATTACCCCGCTGCAATCCGATATCGCATGACTTGTACCATATTCCGTATCTTTGAGCCTGGTATGTGGGATTGGACCGTCGCAGTGGTGCCATGCCGGATAAATTCTTACATACAGCATCGAGTTCAAGAATCCCAACGTCCGAGTCTACCCGCTTAGTGGCTGACTCTGCCCAATGACATATACATGACGGCTTATTCACATCCGAGAGTCACAGTACGAGGACTTCCTGCCATCTCTGGGTTTCGATGAGTTTTACTAGGTCTTGCTGCCAAGAAGCGCGCTGCTGGCGGCATTGTTTACATTCGCGTATCTTAGGAGAAAGTGGGTCACAACGGAGTCCTAGCGAGACTAGATTGCTTCGACCGTGTGCAGGATGCGTTCGATTCCACTGCTATGATCTATAATTGCAACTCATGGCATTGTTCTGAACAAACATACGTTGAATTCAGCAAGCGTGGATACTGCAGAAATTGGAGGATGCTTACCGCTTTGTCCTCCGGTATTCGCTTCGTCGTCTACGGACAAAAAAGGAGGTGGCCTCTGGCCCTTGTGATGCTCGCACCAGATATCTGACTTGCTTTGGATCAATGATACCGTGGAAGCGTCACTCATGTACAATTTCAAGAAGAAACCACGGATGATGGCTAATCGGCTTAAGTAAGCAATGCCCGTGGGGTGCATAACATCGTGGGGGTTACTGGGCAAGGCGGGGTTGCGCTATGAGGCTGAGGCTGAGGCAGCAGCAATTAGACTGGCTTTCTATTCTCCATTGTCTCATGATCAAAGATCCGGAGAATAGTCTTACGTGAGCGCAACAAGGCCTGGAACAGACTCGCACCATGCAATCGCAAATCTGATATTTATGGGCATTGTTTCCAATCGCAAATGAGAGTCGCGGAAGCGGAAGTCGCGACTGAGCCCTCAGCCGGTTGATTCCTGCTTTCGCTGTCGAAGATGGACTCCACAAACCGCCAGTACTATGGCCAATATCAACAAAGACGAGATTATCGACATCGCACACAGTCTCCGCGAGATAGGTGGAGGTCTCGGTCGCCTTCGAGACCTCATGTTGATGGCTTCCAAGGGCATCATGAACGCGAACGACGACAGCCTCGTCGCAGGTCGTGGGAGCCTCGCCGAGATGATAGACAGAACCGGAATCCAAGCACCGGCATAGGCTATCCTACACAAGCAATCGCTTCATCGATGTGCCTTGGAGAATCTTCTTCTGAGGGGAACATCACAGTGAGTTTGACACTCTCTTCGGATCAGAATCTCTGATCTGATGGTTTCCAGGATGGCAGCACTCCTCTCACTTCGGTCTCACCATCTTCACATGATACGTCAAGGGCAAGATTTCATCACCCCGACTTGAAAGCATTTGCGAAAGACTTGAACGACGTAAGTCATCACTACAAGCCTACAGCCATCCGTGCCTCTCTGATGTCTCATAGGCTGCGAAAGCTGCATACCCGAATGGGCCTAAACTTGGAAGGAATCGATACCAAACCGTACACGTGTGCTTGATAAGATGGATAGATGCCACAGAATTTCAGTCGGAAATAGATGAGCTGGACCAAGTCTTCCAGGAGTATGGATTCACAACTATAAAGTGGCTGCTTCTCAACAAGAACTCGTACCGAGACCTTATGAGAAAGACATTGGATTTTATAGAGTCTGGCGATGACCAAGAGAATCTCTTCATCTTATACTACGCCGGCCACGGACGAATGAACACGGCCCGGCAGGCAGAATGGATCAGCCACGTGGGGCAAGACACTCCATCTCTAGACTGTACGTTGCTCACACGGCGGCCATCCCCTTCCTTCTGGGTGTCATGGAGCACTTCGTTGCCCAAGATTCTCCAGATACAGGAGTGATCAAGTAAACGCTGACTTCCCAATCATCAAAGGGTCTGGAATACAAAATCTTTTTGCCGGCATCAAATCAGAAGTACTCATTTTGCTCGATACATGTGCGGCGGCGAGCTCAGCTTCTTCCTCGCAGTTTGGAGTCATGGAAGTAATCGCAGCTTGCGGATTCGAATCTAGAGCGGCACCTCCCGGCGAATTTTCTTTCACGAGGGCCATGATTGAAATCCTACGGGACTGGATTGGCAGAGAATCTTTCTCTGTTGCTATCCTACATACCGAGATTTTTTGTCAGCTGAAGCGTAAGGGAGACAAGCGAGGGCGCGAAGGGACCAAGCTTGAATGGTGTTCGTCTCCAATATATCTACGTTACACTCAGGATGCTCGCCACCCTGGCATCGAACTTTACCGAAAACCTCAATCACAAATACCCGACCATCAAGCTGTAAACTCCAGCCGGCCGACCACATACACCGATGCTAGAGAATTGGACCTGGAGAGAGCACACTGCAAGAGCTCGCCATTCTACTCCCTATCTGACAACAAGTATCGTATACCTCGAGTTCTTATATCAGTCTCGCTAGAAGAAGATCAAGCACCGCTGGACTCCGATCGATGTAGTCGTTGGTTTGCGGATATCCCTTTCTTTGCTACCGACATAGAGGTCTTCCCAAGCTACTCTACACTCATGCTCATGTCGGTTCCACTTCCAGTGTGGAACATGTTCCCAAGCCATCCCGCTTGTACCTTTATTGTAGGTGATAGAGAAACCCGAACATGCTTTTATCGAAAACTTCAAGATCTACTCGAGAAATTTCTTGCTCCTTCTAGAAAGCTGCAAATGTGACAGTCGCTAATTTGCCCGCTACCTAGGGATATGTTACTGGTCCCAAAATTGAGCGGAAGCTACTCTCCGAGGAAGAATCGGCTGAGCAGAATGTTGAGTGTCCGTTGGATGACCGGTCTTCTCAGCTCAAGGGAGAGACCCGGAAACGTAAGATACCGGCGGAAGCCTCAGATTTGGACCCCAGCACTCATCGTGCATGGTCAGTAGTCGACATACCAGACTTGGGAAAGCCCATCGACTCATCTATGAGCTGGCCATCGCTCAAAGACATTTATGACGCCAGGTTACGGAGTTCAACCACGGACTTCGAACCAGGCACGAAAGCAATATGGGCAAACTCTTCGGTGGTCGACTATGATTCGGCAATTGGTCAGGCTTCGACACCGCCAACATCGGTCCGCGACGGTGACAAAGCCGACAACCAGGAATCCGATTCTGACGAAGGTATTGATATAGAGGAGCCTCCAGGGTCACTTGCCGAGGTAATCACACCGAGTTACGAAGGCTTCAAGGCGCATGTCCGTCGCTTAAATCCGGAAATGGACCCTAGATATGACTGGCTAGTTTCGAGAATTGCTCATCAGCAAGCGATACGATACAAGTCACTCCTGGATCTTCGTGTGAGGCACAGCCGAGAAATTCGTGCCAATTCTTGCTCATCGGGCAAGCAATGTATCGCGCTTGGCGGACGCGTTATTCCATTAGACAGAAGAGGAAACATCATCCAGGAGGAAAGTGGGAGTACCAACCGGACTCGGCATTTGCCAGTCTCCGACGACGAAGATTCAGTGCCAGACCGAGAAGGGAGAATTACGAGGGAAACCTTCCCCGCCGGCATGCCCATGCCACCAACGACGAACTTGCCGGCTGAATTCGAATGCCAGCTTTGTTTTCGAACCAAACGCATTCTGAAGCCGTCAGACTGGACTAAGCACGTCCACGAAGATCTTCAGCCTTTCACCTGTACTTTTGATAAGTGTAAGGAGCCAAAAAGCTTCAAGAGGATGGCCGATTGGGTGAGACATGAAAATGAGCGACACCGTCATCTGGAGTGGTGGATATGTCAAATCGATGACTGCGGGCACCCTTGCTATAGAAAAGAGAATTTCCTACAACATCTCGTTCGGGAACACAAAATACCAGAACCGAGACAAAAAACAAAGGCCGCTATTGATAACGCACGTAATTCCGAACCCGCATGGATTATGCTCGAAAAATGTCAACACGAAACAGAGCAGAGGCCACAAGATGAACCATGCAAGTTCTGTGGCAAGACGTTCCCTACGTGGAAGAAGCTGACAGTTCACCTTGCAAAGCATATGGAGCATATCAGTCTGCCAATAATTGTACTCATTCAGACTGTGGAAGTGGACGCGGATACGATAATAGAGCCAATAGGTCACGAGCGCTATCCGTATCCTGGGGGATACCCGAGCCCTGCATCCACCGCCTCGCCCTTTTCATATGGCGACGCCGGGATGTCACCGGCAGCTTCCTCTCCATACAGTATGCAGTATAGTGCCCCTCAGTATAGTGCCCCTCAGTATTCCGCCCCTCAATCTTTGATGATGAGGCAGCAGATGGGACAATCTAGACAATTTGGATCGCACCTCCCGTCCTATGGGTTTCACCAGCCAGTAGATGTACGAGCTGCAACGCGGCGGTTATCATATCCTATGGCACCACCCTGGGATTCAGCAATGGAATCTGCGCCGAGTATATCCATGCCAGGATCTTCGACCCTGAATCAAATGTTCGGCTCCGGGGAAAGCGCCAGAGGGCCTGGCGCTCATTCTATGTACTCAGCAACACCTGCAATGCAGACTGCTGGCAGTAGCGCTTCTTCTCGCTCAACGAAAGCTTTCCAAGCAGCAACATCTCAAGAAAGTGAGCTGGAGACCAGGGTAGCCGATGTTTCTGAGGCATTGGAAGAAAGCAGTCTCCAATAGCCGCGGATGGTGAATGAACGGGAAAGGGGGGGAAAGGGGGGGGGGGGGAGCCTTTGCTCGCTCTCACCAGCTGTATCACACTTTTTGACTTCGTGAATTTGTACGTTATCTGGCCCTCTTTGCACAGTTCATCTTAGGTACAGTATTGTCAGGTTTAGGGGCAAGAAAGGCTCGATAGTGCATAGGTACTGATACCGAGAACCAAATACAAGACACGGAAAGAGGAAGCGAAGGATTGAAAATGGTTCGATACAAACCCGAAAGGAAGATATTTCAGATCAGATCAGATCTTCTTCATTGGTCGTTAGGATCCTCGATGCTAGAGAATGATCTTCAACAGTGTCAGAGTTGGGGATCGAGAATTCCCGAGGATGGAGTGGCAAGTGATGATCTACAAGTGGGCTGGGCAGATGTCATGTGTACATCGCAGTTTCACACTTTTATCCTACAGAGCACATTCTGCGTAGAGATCAATCCATTGGAGAATTCTTTGTTAGTGCGGAAGCAGAAGGCAAAGTAGCCATCCACGAAAGCTACTTCCGTTCCGCTAAGTACTCTCGTGATTGTAAAAGGGGACGACTTCAAAGAACGTTGATATCACTGGTTCACAGTGGAAAAGGAAGAGGAAAAGTGTGTAGTAGCTCTGATCTTGATCCCGTAAGATACAAGGTCGAGAAACGAGTGCATTGTATTTTCTCATGCTTTATCAATGGTACAATAAACGAAAATGTGTATCTCTAAACCCAACCCCCCAACCCGAGACAAAGCAAATGTAAACAAGCTCGCTTGCAAGTCAGCAACAGCAGCACCAGCTCTCATCATGCCACTTCTAAACCACACCAGAACATCGACAGTCAGACAAGAAAAAGTTCAAGTCCAACCTATCTAGTTTCCGTAATGTGGAGCGTTGACCATCAAAGCCATCAAACAACCACCAATAAGACCCGCAATCGGAATCGTCATAACCCACGAGAAAAACAAGAGTCCAACTCTCTGCCAGTTAACAGCCCTATACGTGCCATTGCACAACCCAACACCAACAGTAGCACCAGTAATACACATACTCGTACTAACGGGCAACTTATACTGACTGAAGATCAAAATCGTAATCGCAGCACCCATCTCCATACTGGAGCCTCTGCTAGGCGAGTGGTAGGTGATCTTATTACCCATGACCTTCATGATGTTGTAGCCGTAGGTGATGAAGCCGAAACAGATGGTCAGGGCAATGACGGCGATTTGCCAGAGCGGGACGTCAGCCTTGGACGCGACGGTCTCGCCGGTCTTCCATGCGCCGTACATGCCGGCCCAGACGCCGACGGCGTTGCCGACGTCATTGGCGCCGTGGGCGAAGGACGCGGTGCAGGCGGTGATGATTTGGACGAAGGAGTAGAGATATTCGACTTCGTTGCGGTATTTGGTGGCCTGGATTAGCACTGTCAGCAGTTGTCCATAAAATAAAGCGCGATGAGGTGTGTACTTACGTGATCGTAAACCCGAGCCATTCTGCGACCCTCTGGCGTACCGAGAATACCGACTTGCGCGCGATGGATATCGTAGTAGAAACCGTAAAGAGCAGCGACGACGACGTAGGCAGGGAGACGCATCAAGAAGCTCTTCATGTTGTGCAATTCGTAGATCTCACCAGCGCCACGACGATGTGTGTACAGGGTTCGCATAGCCCATCCGAGAGGACCACGGGATTGTCTGAGCTGAGCATGATGTTTCTCCTCTGCACGGGCGAGCAAAAGGCGGTATTGCAGGTTTGGGTTGTCGCCAGCGATGGCGTTCTCGAGGCTCGTGTTGCCGTGGGAGGTGGCGATAGGTTGCTGGTATTGAGCCTTCTCGTTGTCGGAGATGCCGAGGTCCTTGTCGCTTCCAGCAGGAGACTTCTCAATCGCATCGATGTCGACGGACTTGGTTGGGAGGGTCCCTGGGGCGGCGAGCTCGCCAGTGTCCTCCTCATCATCGTGCTGGACAACATTGTAGTTTGGTACGCGGGCCTCAGCGGCGTCGGCTGGAGCTTCGCGTGTGAAGAGTGCAGGTCCTTGCCAAAGGTCGGTGATCTTCAGAGTGTAGTCCTTCTTGATGACCTTGCAGAAAACGTATGGGACGAAGAAGAGACCGGAAAGGACGAAGAGTCCGAAGCCAACACCAAGAGTGACGGCGGCGATGAACCATGCTGGCTTCTTGTCGAGACCGAGCTTAGGGGATCCCTTGTAGACGATTGAGAGCGTGCAGATGGTTCCGGCGATGAGGAAGAAGAATGGTGAAGTGAAGACAGCCCATTTGACTGGGTCTGAGCGTCTGTGGACGGTCTAAATATTTATCAGTATTTGTGTCTGGAAACATTGTGTAAAGAGACTTACGTATTTAATGAGGGAGAAAATGATGGCACCGAATGATCCAGCAATGACAGGAGCCATGCACAAACCGGCGAAAATGGCACCAAGACCAGATCCCTTGCTCCAGCCCCACTCTACATTCTTCGCTCCGACAGCGGCAACACCGACACCAGCAATGGAAGAAACCAAAGAGTATGTCGAAGAAACGTGTGCAGAGTTGCGTGTACACCACATGACCCAAATGGCGGCACCAGCGGAAGCACAAGCGAAAGCGAGAAGTTGGACATCAGCGTCCTCTTTGAATGCACTGATTGGAATACTGTTGTTGATTTTGTTAGCCGAGATCGTCTACGCTGGTATGTGCGAGAGTACTAACATTCCGTTCTTGATTGTAGAGGCTGTTCGGGCACCGACTGCCAAAGCACCGGTCATCTCAAAGACCAAACATAGGATCATGGCCTGTCGATATGTGACGGATCGGGAGGAGACTGAGGTAGCCCAAGCGTTGGCAACATCATCTGTTAAGCAGGCAGGTCAGCAATCGTTCAATCCAACTCCATTGAAAGATTCCAAGAAGATAAGATAAGAAATTAATACGTACTTGCACCATTGTTGTACGCCTCGAGCAGCGCAAACATTGTGCCAATGGCAAAGACATAGGTATAATCGGACATCACCATTTTGGCGGCTTATCGAGTATGTTCTGGCTGAATAACCTGGATGAGCTTGCCCTTGTCGGTATGGTTTTCCAGAAGACTGGTTCGAACAAAAAAGTGACAGGAGAGCGGCCATGGCTCATATATAGCTAGATAAAATACGCGCATGTTTTCCCATGCAGCGGTTCCGAGCTGCACAACACGTTTTCCTGGTATCTTTCGAAGGCGTGAAAACCAATCTTTCGACGCTTCACGGCTTGACGACACAGAGCACAGTACGCACCCACGTGGGTTCAATCCGATGAACTCTGCTGCTAAGTCCAGGCCAGACTGCGGGATGTGGCGTTGATACCAAGAGACTGGGCGCAGAGAAGAGTCCAAAAAGAAGGCTCGGCGAGGCTGGGCAAGGCTGGGCAAGGCTGGGCATTATACACAGTTTTGGTGAGAGGATGTGGTAGAAGAGCACATGTCCACGCTGTGAGTGGATGGGCATGTCAGTATACCCTTGTCGGAGTATCCAACTCGCCAAGGCTTGGAAGTCAGCCAGGGACGGGGCTGTTTCACCCAATAGTTACCCCTCGCTCCCTGTATCCACAGGGCAATCCACACTAATCGACCCTATCGAACACCCGACGGAGTAAATCCACCCATCGCACACCATCGATCCACTGCCAGAACCCGCACCTGGCCCCCTCCTTCGGGGACCCCCCGCCCTAAACGTTTCTTTTCCGGCCGAGGCCTGTACGGCCTTCCCACTTGGGCATTATAGTGCGGGCAAGCGCTGAAAATGTAACTTGTAAGAGCACATGCACTGCACATACTTTGGGCATCGAGCCTGTCGAAGCTCATGGTCGGGGTCTCTGGTGTGTCAAGAAAGTCAGATCTCGCCAGCTTCGCCGCTCAGCTCGCAGAGAAAAATGCGCCCAATAGTCTGGCCATGAATGGTAGGCTCACTCCCTCGCTGCTTGGCAATTGTGAGATTCTCGTGAGACCGAACCCACGTGTATGATGGTAACGCCGTAACTTGCTGCAGTGCCAGACTTCTGGGATTTGAGTTTTGAGATTGAAGGCTTCTAGAAGGCATGATTTCCTTCCTTTTGGGCGGATTGTGCGCATGATGGAGGAATGGAGAATGCCTGCCGCACTGCATTGCATTGCCTATCAATGTGATGGTGTTGGGACCAAGAGGTCTTGTCTGTATGCCAACATCCATCCAAGGCTACACGAGATCTCTCCAAGACGTCTTCTTCGAGCGCTAACTCTCTACCAAGATTGATCTTCCATCCACACCATTTTTTTCATCGAGCCAATCGTCGTTGCCGCGCCGCCAAATACCCAGATCATGCTGAGGGACTTCCCGTGGTGGCTGCAAATAGTGCCCAGATCAAATATCTGATGAGCGTGAGAAACCAGTACACCAGAATTATCCGCCGCATCCCTTCCAAATCATCTGTTGATCAAGAACAAAGTCTTAATGGAATTGTAAATTTCTAAGTCGAATTGCTGGTGATGGCCGTACTAATCCGGCTCTGTTCGTTTGAAGCTGCCAGCGCAACCAACACCACCAAACAATACTTCCCTCAGACGTCTATCCCATCAAAGCCATCGCCCCGACCACAGCCGCACCACCAAACACCCGTCCCTTATTCCCGGTGAGAGCAGGTACACCAGCTGTACTCGTACTCGTCGCAGTCCCTACACTCAAAGCTCCCGTACTCGTCCCCGTCTGCTTAACACTCCCCGAACTTCCTTCTCCCGACGAAGTCTGCGTCTGCGAACTCGATCCAGCACTCGACGTAGTAGAAGCAGCAGTACTACCCGTCCCAACAGCCGCACCAGCCGTGATGAACACTGGCATGTATTGGAAGTCGGTGCCGGTGTAGGTTTCTGTTGATTCGCCGGGGAAATTGGCTTCGCTGCCGCCGAAGGATTCGACGCAGACGGCGGAGATGGTGGAGTCGAGGGAGCAGTCTATGCGGCCGGTGCTGTGGTCGGTGCGTTAGCTTTGGACGTGTAGAGTGCGATTGAGGGGGATTAGGGGGTGAGGAGGGGAGGAGAGGGAGAACACGTACAAGGCAAGTACACCATCCTCGCCGTTCTCTGCTGGCATGGTATATTTCGCCGTCGCTGCATTCTCTGTAATTGTGAACTGGCCGCGGAATCCGCATTCTTCACCTGGGGTGAGGCATTGTAGGGCGTATGTTGTGATGGAGGAGGCCTGGATATGATTGTAAGAGATTGGAAGGAGCTTGGATTGGTACGTTAAGCACATACGGTACCAACGACCTCGCCGATCAAAGATTGCGTATCTGCGCCTGGGATGTAGAGATTGACAGTGCTAGTTTGTGCGAGGGAGATGCTGGCAAGGGCGAGAGTCGCGATGGTTGTGCTGGTGGAGAAGAACATCGTGATAGCGTAAAGATTGAGTTCTGCGTGCAAGTGCGAGTGATAGATTGGAAGTCAAAGAGACAGACGAAACCCAAATATGAGACGAGAGAAAGGAATTTGAACGAGAGTGAGTCGTCAATAATAGAGGCGTTGAACAAAGGGAAGTGACGAGAAGAAAAGACTTGACCCCTTTGCATTGACGATTTCGAGATCGCCACTACTTATTTCCTTGCTTACTAGGCAGGGACGGCACGTCATGAGAAACTGAGTCGGTCTCTATGATAAATAGAGCCGATTTCTCCTGTAGCTTGACGCAATTGCAATCAAGGAGGCTGCGACAATCAGTGCTGAATGAGTGGGTTGCTACGAGGCCAGTAAATAAACTTTCGTGCTTCTGATTCGATTGTTGGAAGCTCCGCTTGGTCACACGTGGCTGGCTTTTTAGCGCGTTTTTGGCCTTTGGCCACCACTGACTTGATGATAATCTTCTTGCTCTGTTGATCGGAAAATACATCGTCAAATAAAATTTATATCCGTTGCTTAATTATGAGCTCTTCATATATACTCAATATTTAAGCAAGGTTCAAATACAATACACTCTTGAGTAGTCAGTCATTGGCGTGGTGGAGAACCCCGATCAAACGATACCACAGGACAATTCATAGCTGACACGATGCGCATTTTGTGGCCCATCACTTCGAAGCTGTATAGTATGCCTTCAGACAACTCTCGTAGGGTTCATCCGAGCTGTGTGCGGAACTTTTCCCAGGAAGAGCTTTTGTTGTGAAGCAAACGATTAGGGGAGGCCCCCATAGCTTTTTCTTGTACCTCTTTCCATGTTAACATCTGGAGTGCTATATCTTGTACCGTCGATCTGGCTGAATGTCCGTCCCTGCAAGAGTCGCAAACTTATTAGCACCGGAGTCCGAGTGTACACTAGGAATAGGATGTTGAAATCAAAAACATGTGTCGGATTCAGAGAACTGTTCCAGTACTTACACTCTTTCACATCACCAAAATCCATTACCCTGTTCGGCCCACCCATCCTATCCTGCACATCGCTCCAATCTCTGTCCACCGCCGTCTCTGGCCGCCATCTGAAAGCCTCCTTCAACTTCCCATCCAAGCATCCCTCCATAACATCAGCGATGAAACCTCCGACACTCGTGATATGCATAAACCCATGTCCACTCCCTCCAATCCCCAATACCAAATTCTTGAACTCAGGATGTCTATCAATCAAGAAGTTCCGATCAGGTGTATCAGCACACCAGCAAATCCTCGCAAATGAGAATGGCCGCTCAGCTAGCTGCGGCATGGTATGTTGTAAGAACTCGCGGACTCGGACTTCTGCTTCCTTAGGAATCTGGTGCTTAGCGAATGGGATGTTGACTTTTTCGCCGGAGGTATTGGTACTCCAATTACAATATCCAGGATGCTCGTCGCAGATCTTCAACTCGCCCTTATCAGCGTCCGGTTCCATGAAGAAGCCACTTTCAAGGTTGAAAAGCACAGGCAGGTTCTTATAGAGTTCGCATTCTTCTTTACTCATCTTGATGTGAGCGAGTGTCCAGGCCGTGGGCCGTAGCTGATCTTTCACATCGAGGAGACTTGGAGCTGCTGCTCCAGCTGTGAGGATTGTGATTGCTGCGCGATGTCGAGTGCCATCTGCTGTTTCGGCGCCAACTACGTCTCCATTTTCGACGAGTAGAGTTTTGACATCGCCTTGAGGGCCGGTGATGAATTTGACGCCTAGACGCTGTGCTTCGTGGAATGCGCTCATCAGAGCGCCGCGGGCAAAGACCCATCCTGCTCCTGTCTTCTTGAAGCCGCCTTTCCAGCCTGGGAAGTCTCCTGTGAGGACACCCTCTGGCATGATGGCACGGAATTTCTCAGGCGTGTCGATCCATTCAAACTCGGGGTTGTCGTGGATCTTTTCATGCTTAGTCAGTTGTTCAAGTCCTTCGGGTGTATGCGCACAGATGGCATAGCCTGTGTTGTGGTAATAAGGCGTGAATATTGGGTCGTGTAGCCATCCATCTGTTGCTAGACGTCGAAGACTTTCTGCCAGATCATCGGCGGATCCGCCTGTTGATGAACCTGTTGATGAACCTGTTGACGAGATGAGATTGATGTTTCTGGCAAACAGTGGGGGAATGGTGGCTTGCCTTCTTCGATGATCTTGTTGATGTCATTGCCTGCTGATATTGGCGAGGGTAGACCATACGGATCGAGGACTATTACATTTTTATAGCCTCGTCGGGCGAGATGTAGAGCTGTAGAGCATCCCCAAGTTCCGGCACCAACGATGAGAATGGAAGAGTTGTAATCCGGAGCTCTTGGGGCAGCCATGATGAAGATGTCTTCAACGAATGTCGCGGTTGCCTCCAGACGAAAATACACCTAAAAATTAAATATCAGATTCAATGTATCTGATCAGGCCGTTCGAGTCCAAGAAGTTGGGCACAATCTTGGTAGTGGATGGGTCATTCTGTACCCCGCCGAAATAAAAGGATCGCCGTGCACCCCACCTTTGGCTAATCGAACGATATTTCAATATTTCTTCCTCGAGTGCCCACATGAAAGTAGTGTTATTAAGTACTCAATGGCACAATATTTGCAAGGGAATAAGCTAATGTACTGTCTCTGATATTTACAGGTGCGATCCCAGGTCGGCAAAGAAAGGTTATCTGAAGGAAGCAAAATTGACCATCGCGAGCTGAGCAGGTGAGATACAAAAGGCAATGATATCGGAGTATGGAAAAAGGCTTCAAAGTATTGAAACACATATTCGTTGAAATAAGTATAGTCGGTACTGCGTAATCGCGTAGCACAGGAGTAGTGCAAAGCTCGTCATCAAACCAGGGGGGGATCTCTGAGCACGATGCCCCTTGATATCAGCAACAGCCACTTCAGTGATTTTGGGCAAAGAATGCCCGCCGAATGCTCAAAGCATTCAGCAACACAGCCCTATTAGACTTGTAGTCTTGTGGGATGTTTCTGATGGTTTGAAGGAGAGACTCACATTGCAAGACAAGGACAGGATCCAAGGGGCGGGTAGTCCCCACTGGCCAGCTCAAATATGGTTTAGCTCCCGGCGCCAAAGAAGCTTGGCGGTTGACGTCGTGGACACAAGAATTCGAAGCTGAAAATCGGACGAAAGATGAACAACGGAAAACACCCAGACGTGATGTGATAACACGATACACAAATTGCTCTCTTCTTACTCTTGCATATATTTCTTTCTTCGCTTTTGTATTGTTGATATGCATGCTTCTTCCATGATACCCAATTGATTCTTTCTGTTCTTCTCATTTTCGAGTTCAGCCGCACCCAAAACCACGACTCCCTACAATACAACTTCTCCTCACAGCACCTCTTTAGTCAGGACCACCAGTTTACCATACCACTACCCTTCCGACAATGGCGGATCCATTCCCACCAGCAGTTCGAGACTTCTCGGATACGTCTCCCACATTCGAGCCAGTCACTTCTCCAACACATGTTAATTTTGATCTCGAGGCTGGGGAGGGGGAGCCTCGTCCTCCTACTGCGAAAAATGACGACGGTCTAAGACGAAGCACTTCTGTCAAGTCCGATCCAATCATGGGCATATCCCAATCGCCCACCATGCTGCGCCGCCGCAATCGTGCCAATACTGCAAAGTCCTTCGCAACAGTTGACATCACACCAATGCGCCCGAACTGGCAAGCAGGTCAAGAACCCGGACTCGATCCTTCAAAACCGAACGGTGGCAGAACGGAGCTTCCAACGTTTCACGAACAGTGTCAAATTACAATTGTGGACTTCAGCGAAGAGCATATGGTTGGATACGAACTTGACAACGAGCAGCTCATCAAATTTCTGGACGAAAAGCAAGAGTCATGGGTCAAATGTCGTTGGATAAATGTTAATGGGCTGAGCTGGGACGTGATACAAGCCCTTGGGCAATACAAGAAGCTACATCGGCTGGCGATTGAGGACATGATCAACACTGCCAACAGAACGAAGGCTGATTGGTATGTTACACAATTTCATTCTTGTTGTAAATCTGCTAACAGACTGGAATAGGTATGCCGACCATACTTACATGGTGCTTACTTTACAGAAGCTGATCCACTTGCACCCCGATGCCGAGGATAGTGACTCGGAGGACGGGGATATGGACAGTATCAGGAGACCAAAAAGAGGCCGGGTTGGGAAGTTCTTCCATAATATGTTCTCCGGGTCCAAGTCGAAGAGAAAGCGTCAAGAGAAGAACATGGTTGCAGGAGTACATGATCCTGCCAATGGCTTCGTTACTGGGCATACCGAAGGAGCAAGCGAGCCTCACCTGCAAAATCTGAAGACTTTGCAACGATATCATGGGGGTCCCAACAAGGAGCGAATGGAGTTCATGGAGAAGCATTCGCCCTTGACGTCCAGAAAGTATGCTGTTAGCGCGGAGCAAGTGTCAATCTTCTTGACCTCTGGTAAGCTTCAATTCCAATCTCCAAGTCAAATGAAGTAAGATGAGTACTAATCATTATAGATAATACGGTCATCTCTTTCTTCGAGACATCCGCCGACGACATTGAGGAGCCAATACTGCAGCGACTTCGGACACCAGATACCATTCTCCGACAGTCCTGCGATGCGTCAATGATCGTTCAAGCAATCTTGGATGCAATCATTGATCTTGCCATTCCCGTGGCAACCACCTACCAGGATGTCATCGGCGACCTCGAACTTGACGTCTTAACTCAACCAGATCTTAAGCATACGACTTCTCTGTATGTCATCACAAGCGAGATCATGACCTTCAGAGGCTTCGTCAACCCAATTGTGAATCTTATCAATGCACTTCGAGATCATAAAGGTGCCATCTCTGGCCTAGGAGCACGAAGCGATACCACCAAATCCGCTAAGACTGTCAACCTCTCCTCCATGGCGCAAACCTACCTCGGCGACGTCGAAGATCACATCATACTGATAACCGAATCGCTAGATCAAATGCGCCGCGCCTGCGACAACATGATTGATCTCATCTTCAATACGATGACAGCATACACCAACGAAACACTCAAACAGCTCACAAACATTACCATCATCTTCCTGCCCATGACATTCCTGACTGGTTACTTCGGAATGAACATTGAGCCATTCCCTGCGCTCTATCATGGTGAGAGCTACTTTTGGATCATTGCTGTGCCAGTAGCGGTTGTGACTGTGTTATTCCTTATGCGGGACAGCATAAGATGGTGGTTGAATAAGCATGTGCAGAGGAGGGGCATCTCGAGACGGAGAAGAGGACGATTGGAAAGAGAGGCTGAGGCTCATAAGGCTGCAGAGGCTAAGAGACGATTTTAATCAAGATGCAATTGGCTGGCTTGTTGTGAGGGCTGGTCATGTTGGTGTAGGGCAATCATCTGAGCAATGCTCGGATTATTCAGACGAGGAACATGAGACAGCATGATCTACAGTTACATTCAACAGATTTATTAGAGATACCCAATTGACATTCGTAATATATCTTATCCCCGTGTCTTGTTCCTGCCTCCGCTACAACCCTGCGCACTAAACTTACAGGAACAAACTCATCGCCCTTGACCGACTCGACACGCACCCTCCAAAGTCCGAGAAACATATAATCAACCCTCCTCCCACCTCACCTTTCCACCCTTTCGCACCGCAAAACCCTCTCTCGACGCACCGCACACCTGTCGCACCCTGGCACACCGAGCCAACCAAACGAACGAAAACAAATCGCCCTCGCCTAGCGACGAATCCGCCTCAGTTTCCAAACCGCCTGACGACAACGCATCACCAGAACGCCTTTCCAAGAAAGCGACGCCCGACTAGATTGAGCACCAGCTGCACAAGATGGACAGCACCCTGCCGCAGATGGAATCCTTCGATTTTGATAGGCTCGATCCTGTCGCCCTCGAGCAGACTCTGGCTTGGTTCAAGGAGCATCCGGAGCTGCCTGCTTGGGAGGCTTACGAGAGGGTTGGTCCGGGGATGTACACCAAGATGCTGGAGGGTGATGGTGTGATCGATGATTGGGCGATGGGTGGTGCTATGGAGGATGGACTGCAGGATCTAGCGGAATCAAGAAGGTATTTTTTTTATATTAGCATGCTAACGAGGGCGAAAGTCTCACGATGTTCCCTTCGAAACGGCAGGACCTGCTTCTTAGCTGGCCTCCTGAAATGGAGGAACCCCTGCCAATAAAATTATCGAAACACGTCGAGAAAGCGCCAACGACAGTGCTCCTTTGTACCTGGAAGGGATGCGAGAGTGTTCTTGATCTGACCGAAAGCCTTACAACCCACTTGGACAACCACGCCCGCGAAGCATCCAAGCAATGGAGTCGAATGTCTCGATGCACCTGGTCAGGGTGCCATTCGAAGGCTATTTTTAAGACATTCGGTCCTTATAAAACACATTTGAGCAACATCCATACGCATCCCATAGTCTGTACGGATACCAGATGCTCAAACTTGAAGCCGTTCCGGAGCGTGGCAGATCTTCAACGTCACCGGGAGACAATCCATCTGGAATTAAGATATCAATGTCCCTATGACAATTGCCCCACAGAAACGCAGACATTCATAAGAAAAGATAAGCTACTCAAACACATTCGGGAGACAGTGCATGAAAATGATGCATACTGCTCTGTTTATCATTGTCAGACGGAACAATTGCATTCTGCTTCGCCATTCACCACTCGCAAGGAGATCAGCGCTCATTTTGGAGATTACCATGAATTGAATCCAGAAGAGGTATTTCGGTGCGCGCTTGGATCCTGTCGTAATAATCCGACTCACGACTTTTGGAATGGATGGAGACTTGAAAGCCACCTCAAAGACTGCCATGGTATTTCGAGTCCGTATGGGCTCAATTATAATTGCAAGGATGCTGGTTCAAGAGCATTCGACGTCGAGCATTTTACTTCTCAGGATCCTAATAAATCCTACCGCAGCTATACCGGCCCGTGGCACGATTGTACCATCTGTGCTCCTCAAGCTCAAGCTCATGATGGAGAATTTCCTACCGCTCAAGACGGTGAAGGGATGTGAACGACCAGATTTGGTCTGTTGGGCTAGGTTTTCCTCTTGACGGCCTGGTTATTTTCAATGTTGTCCATTTTCTTTCTCCTTTGGGCTGACTGAAGTTTGAAGTTTGATTGTCGGGAAGAAGGATGTGGTGGGCTTGTTAATTTGCTTTTGTAATGAGTTGCTGCTGTTCTACGCGGTGCTATTATTTTCCTGTACTTGGTTTTTTATATGCTTCCTTCCTTTGTCTTTCAAAAACCGTAACCCAAACAAATGAAACGAATTTCCTTGAAACAATATTTCTCGTGAGCCGGATGAGAACATAAGTCGATGAGATATTGTAAGTTGAAATAGCTAGTTTCTTGTAGTACTGAAGCTTCCTTGTTGACTTTCGGCGGTTCTTCCTATGGAAGCAAGGAGGAAATTCGCTGGACTGGGAAAGGACAGATTCACCACGTCTAGCAGTCTACGAAATGGGGAGCCAGAAAATAGACGTATAGTGCAACGCGACCCATGGCCTCGAAGTGCCGATCAATTTTCTGCTGATCTCAACTACTCAAAAGACTGCGCCGTGTCAATCCGATTTTGTATCTTATCTGCAACCTTCTGTCATCTCTGATCAACAGGAGATTGGGTTAAGCGTTGAAGACTCCAAGAATGATATTTCACAGGCAAGAACATATCTAGTGTGAGTAACGCAAGGAGTGGTGGAGTTGTTTTGAGGTTCAAGTCGAAAAGTCAATTGGGAGTGAGATAGCGGGGTACTGACTCGCTAAATTTCAGGGCGCGGGGTACTGTGTTGGAGTGGAAGCGAGGCTTGTTGAGCCTGTAATTCTTCTTTTTCCTATCCAGAACATTATGGAATACGCGAAATAGACAGATTCTTCTTCATACGTTCATAGAATATATTTCGCTCAATAAAACTGCGAAGAACGATTTATTACTTGAAACACGTATCGGCGATCTCAAGAGAGCATGAAGATATTCCCACTCTTGGTGATGGAGCCACTTCGACATTTGTCTCCCCGAGTAATGTATCGTTCGGGATCGCATCGCGAGAATTGATAGGCTCATGAGGTGAACAATGTATAGAGAGTAGGAGAGTATACATAGAGAATCTTTATTAGTCATGGCGCGCAGGACTGAAAGAAAGAAAGAAAGAAAGAAGTCGGGTGAGATGCTACGTCAATATGGTTCGTACTCGCTCCGACACCGAATCAGCTGTGCCGTGAAGCTGAGCCGGAAGATAAGACGAGTCCGCTCCACTTGTGCTGCTGAAATCACGTACTCACAATACCCGTGGGTACAACCTTCGAGGCATTTCTAAGAATGTTGTAAGCAGGCAGTACTGTGACGGCGACGTCTCCACTCTGCCCGCATCGTGTGGGACAAGCGAGAGGATTGCTTTGTGGGCGGCCGAGGGAGGACAGATGGCGAGTATAAATGAAGACAGTGAATTGTAGAATCAATCAAGAACAATAAATCCAACTCAAGTGCGTACCCCGATACAAAAATAAATTCACCTTCACGTCTCCACCAACTTCAACTCCTCAACAAACAACACAAGAAAGCAAAATGGGTCTCACCGTCCACGGCTCACCATACTCAACCTGCTCGCAGCGAGTCTTCACCGCCCTCGCAGAGAAGGGCGTCGAAGCCGACCTTCGCACCCTCGACTTCGCGACACAAGAGCACAAGAAACCCGATTTCCTGAAGCTGCAACCATTCGGAAAGGTGCCTGTTCTTGAGGACGATGGATATTTCGTGTTTGAAAGTCGTGCGATCGCCAAGTACATTGCCAAGAAGTATGCTGGTCAGGGAACGAAGCTCATTCCTGATGAGAGCGATGTGAAGGCGTATGGACTGTTTGAGCAGGTATGTTGGATTGATTTCGGGGGATGTGAACGTGAACGTGAAGGGCTGCTTGCTGACGACGGCTGCAGGCTTGCTCGATCGAGCAGAGCTATTTCGATGGTCCAGCAAGCGGTATCTGCTTCGAGAAGGTCTTCAAGCCGTAAGATATACCTCTGGAAACAAAACAATCAAACCAAAGCAAGCTAACAAAAGTAACAGAATGAAAGGACTCGGCGCTACTGACGAGGAGATGGTCAAGAAGCACGCCGCAAATCTCGATGCCGCCTTCGCTGTGTACGACGGTATCCTCGCCAAGCAGAAGTATCTCGCTGGAGATGAGATCACTCTGGCCGATCTTTTCCACTTGCCGTATGGAAAGATGGTGAAGGGACTGGGCTTCAGTAATATCTTTACCAAGTACCAGAATGTCAACAAGTGGTTTGATGGTCTTGAGGCGCGCGAGAGCTGGCAGAAGGTTACTGGTGGAAAGTGATGCTCTTCAGAGCCTTCGACACCAGCTCAGGATCACTGAGGGGCGTTGATTCATTGATCTGATATATTCCAGCGTTGATTTCAACTTAAATAGACTTAGTGAGATGCAATCAAATGCGAAGAATTGAAAAAGGGATCCAAGACAAAAATGCACGTGATAATATATGTCTTAGAATACAGGATGAGACACTTGTCTGCTCATCTTCGCCGTCGAGGGGCTCAACTCTATCTTATATACGGAACCCCCGGGTCGATTAGTGATGTAAACTCCGCCGAGAAATGATGCCATTTCAGAGTCCAGGGTCAGTCACGTGGCAAAGTCTAATTTGACTTGGCATCTTCATCTCACTCTCGTCATCTACCTAGGTACTTATCACCGAGATCATCGCCTCAACCCTCTTGAGTTGGTTGTGATGAGAGTGGGGTCGCGCTTCGCATGATAGGGTGACGCTTTCCTTGTATTTGTTCTAATATGCGGCCTTGACATATCGTCGTGCTTGCCCTGCCCGAATCTAGCTGCATGTTAGGCTGTCAAGCGCACTTCACCTCCGTCCTGATCTTCATCTTGACATGCTGAAGATCATCAACAAGCTTTTTCAGTATCTCAGAGTTACTGGATCAGCAAATAGCTTAAATCATTCCTCTTTCCCATTGGTACGGCATCGAACCGCCACGAGGAAATTCTTGAACGCCACGATGTCTTCCGACAAGGTCTCCACGAGATTCATGATCATCAGCGACACGCACAATTTCCAATTTGGCCAAGCTGAGAAATATGACGGCTGTTTCCGCTTGCCGACTCCAAAATGCGATGTGCTCCTTCATTGCGGCGACTTGACCTCCGTCGGCGGTCCCGTCGCGTACAAACAGCTGCTCAAGATGCTGGGATCCATTGAGGCAGAATTGAAGCTAGTGATCGCCGGCAATCACGACTTGGACTTAGACAAAAAACACTGGGAGAAGACGTTGGATTCTGATGCTGAAGAAGAGGCTCGTGCACAACCTGAAAGGGCTTTGGAGGTCATGACGGCACCCTTGGCCAAGGAAGCGGGTGTCACTTACCTCGTTGAGGGCATCAATACATTCACGCTCAAAAATGGCGCCAAGTTCACGATTTACACATCTCCATATCAGCCGGAGTTCTGCGACTGGGCATTTCCGTACGAGCGGGATGAGGATCGCTTTAACCCACCTGAGCACGTCGCACCCAACGTCAAGTGTATCGCCGAGAACCCGGTCCCAGACTTCCCAGGTGTCGACATCATGATGACCCATGGTCCGCCCAAAGATATTCTCGACTGGACTGCTCACGGCAACGTTGGATGTGAAGCATTACTTCGCGCTGTCAGCCGTGCTCGGCCTCTTCTTTATTGCTTCGGTCATATTCATGAAGCATACGGTGCTCATGTCGTTACATGGAAGGATGACAGCAAGCTTATTGGAGCTGAAGCCGTCCAAGAAGAGAGTTATCTACCGAATGGTTATCCAGAAAAGAGCAACTCTCCGATCAAGCGCCGAAAAGAAACACTGATGGTGAACGCTGCAATCATGAATCTGAGCTACAGGCCAACGAATGCTCCTTGGCTGATTGATTTGGATCTTTCTCGAGCGGAGTGATCGAAAATCAGTCGTATATCTCTTTACAATCTCACTCTATCATCACGGCATGACGAGAGCTTCGGAGTTATTACGCTCCATTATCACCTTTCTACCGGAAGGTGTGGGAGGAGAGTAGATATCTGTGGTGTCGGCTTCGAAAGGGAAATATTACTTATCTAGAATTGGCTGGCGAACCCGACTGATTGGCTTTTGAGGTTCCAAATGTATATATACCCTCCAAAGTCTAGCATTTGGGTTCACGGGGTGTCTTGGCTGCATTTGGTAGGCGGACTTTGCGCTGACAAAGCATCGATAGATCATCGGGGTTAAATCTTACGTGGTTCCTTACCAGAGACCCCCTTAATTCGGTTTCTTACAGCACCAAATTATCAATCGTAAAACTTTTTGTGGTCAAAGCCTCGTCGAAATGAATGCGTAAAGCTAATACCGGCGTCGAGAAGTTCTTCGTAATGACAGAAGATGGTTGCCATAGTCACGTGTCATCTCTCAAAAGCGCTCCGAAGCAGTTTTGTTTTGTCGAGGTTGCAAAGACTGGGAGAGTAACAGATAAGAAGCACTTGCAGAATGTTCGAAAACATATCATGAAGGATATTGGCAAGTCAAGGCGGAAGAAGGTCGTACCTCCTGAGGCACCATGCCAAAAAGCGACGACGAAAAGCAATGCCAATATAACGAAACCTTCCCGAGATTTCTCTTTAAGTCACAACTCGAACCTTTCCATGATCAACGCCTGGTATTTGGGATCTGGGAGAACGGATCCGTTTGCTTGTTACCCCATACCTGTAGATCAGGATTTGCTGTTCTTGATTGATCATGGTACGCGAGAACCCCACCTTCTGCAATCAAGACACTGACGGGGAATATGCAAGTCAATACATGGCCCGACATCGAGTTAAGACCTTTCAAAGATATGTAAGTCTATCATTATTTTCTTAGAATTATATGAGGACTGACAAGAAACGACATAGATGGTTCCCAATCAGCATGTCCGACGCCGCGTTCTTCAACGAGATTCTGTCCCACGTTGCACTTCATGTCTACAACTTGAGACATGGCTTTAGTAGAGAAGTGGATTGTCCACAGTCTATGATTCTTCATTCTCGAGCTGTCAATTCTGTTCGGACACGACTGGATGACCCAATTCTGGGAACGAGTGATGGGATCATCGGAACTGTGCTTGCGTTTGCTTGCTTCAGCGTGAGTATCTTCGTCGGGTTTTCTAGAAGTTCGCTAACGACTGTACGATAGCATCGAATCAATTATTGGGAAACATATGACCTGCATATGTCTGCATTGTATCAAATCGTCAAGAGAAGAGGTGGTGTCAGCTCGCTCGTGAACAATCCGATGCTCAGGAAACTTATGTCGGGGTCGGTGTTTCCTTTACAAATTTCAGCAACTTTTCTCGTTTCGGTGTTTTGGCTGATCAATTCATAGTATTGATGTCGCAGCAACATGCTTTTTAGAAAAGCCAAGTACCATGTTCCCTCTACCTGAACTATCCGACGATTCGACGATGCCGACAGTAACACTACCATGGCCAATCCCACCCGCATCCAATCGAGACCACAGCGTCTGGAGGCACTCTTTCCTGAACGAATCTCCTTTGCTACCAATTTTCCACGATATGACGACTCTGATGTTGCTTCTCAAATCCGATTCTCGAGACCACCGGACTTCCGGCGGCCCACCTGTGGTCATTAATCGAGCGGCAGTGTTCTCGCTCGTCAGTCGTTTGGACGACATATCGATCCCAATCGAAAACACCACAGCGGATAACCTTGTCCAAGAATGCTGCAGAATAGCGGGAATGCTACTTCTAGGCGGAGTGTACGATCACTTCCCTTCCAAGGGGGTCCCGTACCACGTCAACCGATTCATGGATACGGCATCGCTCGCCCGGAAGCTACACACCATTCTTTACAAGCTGAAGCGGTACAAGGAGTGGGTTTTGCTCAAACCTTTGCTGCTTTGGTGTCTGACTTTAGGCGCTGTGTCATCTGATAGCTTAGACGATGTCGATGAATTTCTCGATTTGATGCTCTTTGCGGGAAGGTGGTTGGGTCTTCACAATTGGATGGAGGCACTGCTGATTGCGGGAAATCTACTTTGGGTGGGTGAGGTATTTGATGAGAAGTATAAACGGGTAACCTCGCGCAAGACCTGGAAATATGATGCTAGCCTCTACGAATAAATACTTCGAACATTGAATTCCGACAATCTAGCCACGTCCTCATGCAAAGGGTCATTCAGCTCCTCACTTTGTCGCGTCCAGATACCTCTTCAAGCTCACCTCCAAATCCTCCGGCACTATTTCAGGGAACTTATCAGTATCCCAGGGCTTCGGTACCGGATCCGCGTTTGGGTCACCTAAGAAAGCCTTCAGATCCCACGCCAACTCCATTTCATCATTCCCCTCCTTCGCATACTTCGCCATCTGCGCATACGCCTCCTCGTTAGGGTGACGTTCGATCTTGTACTCGACGCCCTCGAGACGAGAAATGATTGCGACGATCTCATCCCACGTGTATGCTGTGGTGGGGATCTTGAATTGGCGTTCTTGTTGCGTGAGCACAGTTCCTGGTTCATGGATCGTGAGGGTTGTAGCGACGACGTATTTAGCGACGCTGAGTACCAATGTCAGCAATGTAATTCATCAGGTAGCATAACGATGAATGTGTAGGGACCCACTCTCTCACACCAGCAAACGGCTGCACCCTATTCGTCTCCCCCCAAAACTCCAACTTCCTCTCCTCCTTCACAAACCCAAAGGCCGGATGCGCCGCAAACTCCGCAAACCCGCCATTCATAATATACGTGTACCCGAACGTATGATGTTCCTTGGCTACTTTCTCGAGATGGCGACGTGTGATGTGCTTGTCGCGGAAATAGCGCTGCTTAAGCGCTAAGGGATGAGAGATATCGGAGCCGTATTCCGACGGATAGAAATGCGTGACACCACCGACGATGCAAGCGTCTATGATTCGGGGTTGGAGTTTCATGGGGACGTTGCCGAGGATGCTGATTACGGTCGTGAAGCCTGCAGTGTTACTTCACAATCAGTTCACTGTCTTCATGAAATGTGACCACTTTGGGAAGGGGAGTGGGAGAAGAAGAGGACCTTTGAATGACTCCGGCTCGAGATAACTACCCACGACGATCTCGATACCGGATGCAGCTTCTTTCTCGAATTTGGAGATCTTGGAAGCATCAGAGAGGATGGCGATACGTGCGAACTTGTCTTTTTGTGCGAGGAACTCGGCGCTGAAGTAGGGTCCTACCCAGCCGCTTGCGCCGATGAAGAGGATGGATTGGGAAGGCATAGTTTGTGTTCGTCGTTGGAGGATTTGGTCTGTTACGCTCTGAACTGAGTAGAAGGATATGAAGGACTTTGAGATTGTCTTGAAATTTGGAGATGGGTTACAGAAGCTCTGTTTATATCCTTTTTTTCAAGTTGTGCATGTGACATTCTCGTGCCATTCCTCCGTATCAGGCTGTACGCACTCCGCAACGCTAACTCTTTTCGTCACTGCTTCGAAATCAACAATCTTCTTTCTAAAGGCAATACATCTGTCAGAATGAGTGATTTATCTTGTCCACAAAACATTCCATCATGTCGTGGTTGACTTTTGGGAGTTTATTGATACTAAAGTAGGCTGTGATTGGTTCTTGGCGAGGTTGGAGCGAAGGGAATGACAAAGCGAGGTAGGGACTCAAGCGAAAGAGGTTGGAGGTGTGTTCCTGGTTGAGCCTCTCTGTGGGTAGATCGTGGGTCAGGATGGGCTGGTGTTGATTAATCAAGCGTTACCAGGTCAAGTGGGGGTGGGATGCAGCAGGGAGACCTCGGACCTAATTGGGCCTAGTGTTGGCATTGGGTTGCTGGCATTTTCGATATCCATCCTCAATTCCTGATCGACTCTGAGCTACTTCGACACCGTCACTTGATAAGACGAGCAATCATACGATCAAGCTGGTACTAGTGCAGTAGTAGTGTACAATTCGCTGAATTCCAATTATTGCCCAACGCCAAGCTAATTTACATACTCAAACTCAAATGCGCCGTCGTTCCCACCCGCAATACTCTCTATCCTCTTGATAAAATCCTCCAGACTCTCTTTGGCTTCCCCACCTTTACCTGTACCAATTGCCGGCGCTAGATTCATTGGAGTCACAGGCAGAGAATTCATGTTCATATTCTCCAGCATTGCAGTCCCAGTTTCATTTCCGAGTTCGCTCCCTTGTCCATACGCGAGTGCATTTCCTCTTGCTTCCCAGACTGTCCTTCGTGCACGCTCCCACATATTCCGACAGCTCTCGTACATGTTTTCAACCTCTGTGTTCTTTCCTTGCATGGAGAGGAGTCCGAGGAGGCTGAGGAGTGGCTCGATGAGTTGGAGGTCGGATTGGGCAAGGGGATGGAGCGGATTGGATAGGATGTGTGTTAGTAGAGTTGTGGTTGCGGAGACGAAAATATGGAGGACGACCCTGAATCATCTGTGTCAGTCTTTTGCTCTCGAGCGGAGTTCATTCCAAGGAGGTCAAGCGAAGCTTACCATATACAAGCGAAATCTCCTTGCGGCGTAACAAGCAATAATTTCAATGCTTTCCTTGCTTCTTCGATACATGTTATCGGCGCAGGCCGCTCGTGGCTGATATTTGGATCCATTTGCATTGGCTGCTCCATGGTATTCTGCCAGTGGTTGACTGGCGTCGAGAAGCGATGGACTGTATTCAAGGCGTGGAAATACGTCAGTCTTAGAATCACCGAGTGCAGCACAGGCGTCAATTCTGACACCATGGCAAGCGGCTCGGTAGAATAGTAGTCCTGCTGGTACTCAAGCGGCACAGTCGCTTTCCACCTCTGCAGACTTGCTTCGAGTGTTCGGACGGCGAGGACTCGCTCTGCGACGGACTGCTTGTTTGCTCTTACCGAGAGTAATTGCTTGTATATCCTTCCTTGGATGCGCGAGAGATCAATACGCAGCTTGAAGAAATTATGTTCCGTTGCGCCACCGAATGCGGTGCTGGTGTAATCAGGTTCATCGACGTCCATGTCATCGTCGTCTTGAATAGGGGGCCGGCCAGTCCGTAAGCTGATGTCTTTGTCCATGAAGTAAGCTATCCAGAAGACTCGTGTGCGCTGTTCAATCTCGGCAGCGCTGAGACTAGGGTCTCGAGCCGCTTGGTAGCTTGCGCTTCTGTGCAGGTCGAGTTGCTGGGCCATCTTCATGGCTGCGGAGTTGAGGAAGCCATATGGTGCTGGGTTTGGAGTTCCTTGTGTTATGATCGCCATACCGATCAGGGCTTGTGTTGAGAGGAGTGACGGCGGAAGGAGCGTTAGTTGGTCAACGACGCCTAGAGCATTTTGGAAAAACTTCCATGCATCTATCTCTTCTAAACTACCCTCTCTCTTCTCTACGATGCGAAACCGATAGGCAAGGGCGAGAACGACATTCAAAGATGCCCAGAATCCCGGATCCTGGATACTAGTCTCCAGGTCATCGAGCTTGTGGACGAAAGTGTTCTCGTCGTAGAGAGGAAATGCGCCGTTGAAACCTTTTAGTGACATGTGTATGAGTTTGAGCATATCTTCCTTTGGTGGGAGAGCTCTGAAGATTTTGCGGGAAAACAAATCTGTCATTGGGTTCTGGTTCCAGGATGGCATTGTTTTGGGGCCGTCATCTGCCGTGATCAGAGGGCCTGATATGATCAGTGCGAGTCAAAGGAGTCTCAAAGAGAGCCTTACCGTTGGAGTAATTTATATCTAAACCGAGCGGAAGAGGCCCATCCCAGGGTATGTTGACCGCTAAATCCATCGGAAAGCCCTCACTCAGTTGATCCAGGAATGACGGTGACCCAACTTCGTCCGGCAGTATTTGGACTGGTGGTTCTTTCCTGACCAAAGCTGTGGTGTCCTCTTCTCTCGACTGCGGCTGCTGAAGCTTTGCAGTGGCTCGCTTTAAACTCTCCTCCATACTCTTCAGTCGCTTTTCAAGTTCCTCCACTCGCTTATGTCTATTCTCGATCAGCATCGAATGCACACATTACCCCGCCCCCTTTTTTAAGCGAGATGCTCACCCAGCTGGTTTTCGAGCTGCACGCTTCGTGCTGATGGGCGTGAAGTGACATAGCGTTTTATATTTGATGCATTGCACACATGTCTGTCCCGTCGGTTCACATCGTATCTTCTTCTTACGACACATATCGCAAGCCTGAAAGCCATCAGCTCATATTCAGTACTACATCGACTCAGGGTTTGGACCTTGATCACCAGCGTTACCGTGGAGCCGCTCCCGGCCGAGCTCTCGGGTGAAGTGTCCGACATGGCAGTGCAGCGGGTTGTTTACTGATCGAGATAAATGCAGGTTTACCTAAGATTGTGCATAGGAGTGGGAGAGGGAACGGAGTCGTGATGTGGGTTTAAGATCCGATAAATCTTGTAGTGAAGAAGGTTTGTTTGAGAGTAGTTGGCCAATCAGAGTGTGCTGACGAATGGTGTGGCTTTGGCGGAGCTTGATTTCAAAGCGAGCTTGTGGCTGACTCGTGATAGACTTTCAGCCTCTTCAAAAACCATCAAGCTCGCATACCCACGCTGTACTCGAACGAGCCAAATTGAGCTCGATCAGTGTCAATTTTCCCCCCAAGAAACAGAGGTGAAAGCCGGCCTACATTAGGAGAGAACATGTCAAGAGCCCCCAACTCCACGTGATCTCGAATGTTACCTTATGTTGGTTTCACCAGTTCTGATGAGTCAGAGAGGCCACTTCGTTCTTCTTGCGGTTCATATACATTTTCGCTCCTCTTGCTCGCATCTACCTTAATTATCGTATCTTCCCTGCCCTGACCAGGTTCGCCTACCAAGGTCAGCCTTGTGGCGCGAGACATGTGGCGGTGCACTAATAGTCCGGATCTTACGAAAACTCCGGTCTTGGGGGAAAGTTTCAACGATCTTGGGGACCAATGAGCTTGCTTACCGCACTCGGGTGAGATCGTCTCGAATCCAATAGGCAACTCTACCGCGCTCCACTTGAGCTTCTCATTACGCTGCTCTGGCCGAATTGGGCGAATCATCCCTTCCGGCGGTTTGTTTTGCCTTTGAGCGAGCAATGGATTTCGATGTCTTTGGAGTGACAACAATGGTACACGCCCCAGTACATCTTCGGTGTAACACGTCACGATGGGGCTGTGAAGAAAGTTGAACCTCCATGTTGCGTCTCGCACGGAGTGATTCGCTTTCGGCATGACTGCAAGATTACTCGGGAATGTGATCGGGAGGGCATCATCGCTGTGTTGACCATCTCACCATGAGCAGAATTGGCAGTGATTTGTGACAGAGAATTCATCCTTGGCTATCGCATGTATTTACCAGAGGTCAGGCAGTTTTACCACTTCGTGTTACCTTCGTTCACTTTCCTTGAAGAGGAGAGCCTCCCGGACGAAGAGGTCATGGGCAACATCGAGATCTACAGCGACAGAGACGAATTCGCACATGCCAAGTCCAGAGTCCGAAAGCTCGTAAAGACAGGTTCATGGTAGGAATTGGCTAAGGTGATGTACAAGGATAAGCTCGCTTTGCTTGATCGAAATCTACTCATTCTGGAGAAACCGAGTTCGCGAGGCTTCTTGACTCATTTCAAAACCTCTACTACCGCGAGATCACGCTCCGACGTTAATGCAAAACTATGACTGGAAGAAGCAAATTGAAGACGGCTAGGATATGCATTCCATCAAACCCAGAGCAGAAGAACCCACCAAGACTCCCAGCCTGGCAAGAAACGTCCCCGAGAGGTTATCTAGTAGCAGAAAGTAGAAAAACTTCCTATTTTCCCCATTGAAACGGAATATGAATCTGGATCAGAGTGTGTTATCACACAGCAGATGTGACATTGCTAGTCGAGCCGACGAAAGCAACTTGAACGAGAGCAAATCTGAGCAGGAGAGTAAGACATCGTAGTACACTTATTACGAGTTTTGAAACATTAAGTTGACAGACTTAAGACAAGTACGTAGAGAGCGTGTGCAAAAACCACTAGCTCGTCCCAGGTTCAAATGCCGCTGCAATACTGACGAGGGTCGTTTTAATAGCCCTTTGTTCGACTTTGCGACGCTTGCTTGGACTTCCCCCTGAGTGACCTGCATCTGCGTCCGGATCTGACAGTGGCTGTACTGGCCACCGTGCCTCGATCCTGAGGTTCCTTTTCTCGATGATCGGTACAAGGTCATATTCAATTCGGTAGTGCGGTTTGCCTTTGACTGTGCCATTTGCGTCAGGCTCAGGTATGATCGGTACGATGAGATTTTCATCTTTGAGAAAAGTCATGTCTGTGATGATTTTCCCTTCCAGTTGAACGCCTAAAAGAATGGTCAGTGCTTGATCACTGGCTAGCCGACAAAGAGACTATATACCTTTATTCTTCGGACTGTTCAATGTCTTATGCGACACTGTGACAGTATCTGACACGTACAACAACTCTTCGCAGAGCATTGCCCGGTCTTCATTCTCACACAAAAATGTATGATAGCATCTGATCGGCTCAAATTCATGGACTTTATCTAGCCGTTGCCCCTGTAGAATGATTAGCATAAGGATTGCGTATATTTTTCTTCAAACAGTATATTAATACTGACTTTGGTTACAAAGTAGTTTATGACGGGAACATATTTGCCACCGTCAACCTCATCTACAACTGGTAGCACACGTCCGTGCTCTCTTTGGCTGTGCGGCTCTCGCCTAAAAAGCCCGTAGCTTGACTTGGCCACTCTTTCAGGACCTTCTATGTGGTTGAGTGATCGTAAGACAGATCCAGCAGAGATTGCGGCGACCCTGAAACTGCGATCAGTACAATATAGAGAATAACAGATGGGTCCAGACTGATCTCACGTTTTCCGAGAGTCTTCAATCAATTTGATCGGGTAATTGAGCCCCTCTTCTTGCTCGTAATTCTTCAGGCTCGATTGAATAAAACTTCTCAATGAGGGGGCACTCGCAAAGCCACCAAAGAGGAACACGACCTGAGAGAAAATGTTAGTTCAAGTTAAAATGCCTTTGGAATATCGAGAAGTCACCTTGACTGGCCTGTTCTTCAATGCTGCTGCGTCCAGCTGGGCCTTCAAGACTTTCCAGACTCTCAAGAGCAACTTATCGAAGATTTCTTTGTAGTGCTTCCTGGTCAACGCTGTTAGCATTGCATGACTGATCAATGCTTGCTCTACTCACTCGTGTAACACCATATGATTGTCATCAAAATCCTTGGCCATCTTGCCATAGAGACCTCTGCTGATGTCACTCTTCAGGTTGGGGATCTCGTAAAAGCCCATCGACAATGGGCTTTGCGTCACATCTTTGTTTCTCTTGTCGTTCAATTCGAATTGTGCTGACGCTTTATCGACGATATACTCCAGAGTGTAGCCAGTCTCGAGTAAGTATTTCTCGTGTCGAAGTCTACGTGTTGCAAATTGCTCAAACCTCTTGTTCAGATAGCTGCCGCCACAGTTGTCACCTTGCCAAGGTTTCAGCAAAGTCCGAATAGGGTTGGAGTACCACAACTTACCTCCTGGTGGTACGATCTGCTCACCAAGGCGCAGTGGGTAGTTACTTCCTATTTGGTATGTTACAGCATCCACTGTGCCACCGCCGCAATCCAGGCTAGTGACAGCATTGCCAGCCTGCAATGATTTTCAGCTTGATGGACTTCTTCGAAGATCGGATACTCACCACTACCTGCTCATGGGCTGGCGGGGGATCATGTATTAGCCAGGTAATTCCACATTCAGGCTCGGGTCCAATAAACAGGTTATCGATACCTCCCCCATTGATTTGTCCCGACTTTTTACCGTCAGTTAAAGATCCACTATTGAGCAGTCAGCGGTTTTCAATATAGACCTCATGATATGAAGTGTAAGTTGAGGAATATATCGCAATACCAAAATTCGGTTCTGTACATCAATTGGACAACGAGGAAGTGCAACCAGTTGTGAAATCTACGTACAAGCCAGTGGCAAAAATAGCTGCCTCCATAGCCGCCTGCAATATTCTCGAAGCTTCAGGAGACCAAATTGCGGGCGCCGCAATAGCGAAGTCAACTGCCCAAGCATCCGTGTAGCCTTCATAAATGATCAACTGATCCTTAGTGTGCTGTAGCAACCCCGTCAGATAGTCTATGATGATGTCTTGCACATCTCTCATATCTGGTTCGGACTCCTTGCCATATTTTCGAATAATGTTTTGTTCCAGGAGTTTGTTGATTTGGCTCCGCAACTCTGTCCTACTATTCTCAGTGTATGTGGTACTAAGGAGCAACAGTTTAGGTCTTTTGACGATGAGGGAGGTATCCCGATTGTGGCGGTATTGCAACTTTCGAATTGATACCGAGTATCCCCAGAGAAATTCCTTTGACGTATCAAAATCACTCTTAGACCCTTCATTGTTATTCGAATCTTCCCCTTCAGAGTCTGTCCCGGCAAGATCTGACTGGTTGAGGTGGTCCGATGGAGCATATCCACTGACTGTTGATTTGTTTGGAAAGAGAATTTCGCTGGTTTCCGAAAATCCTGGGGAGTCGAACTGAAAGAATGGAGACTTTCGTCGTAGTGGAATTGAAGGGCTAAAGAGTAATTATTGTTCTTAGTAAATTATCCCCCAAATAATGTGCGGTAACAGAACAGCATGATTACTTACTACCAGCTTTCAGTGGGGACTTGTTCTGCGAGACCGCTTGGCTCATCAGGCCACTAATTGACCAAAGTCAGTGATTGCCTTCAGTGTTCTCAACTCCATGGGTAGAAAGCAAAATGTTTGGGTTACCACTCACATTCTTGACTGTTTTTACATTTACAGTCACTCTTGAATGAAAGGAGTCTTCATACTCATCGAAACCGCGGACGTTATACGACACGCTTGAGAAGGTAGTGCCATAGTCAATGGCTAGCGAAAGCCGTTTTTTGGGTATCCGTCGTCTGATTTCGTTTGGTAGCCCTTCTAGAAGTCGATAGCCTCCACCTGACCTAGATGCTCCGCTCTCTAAGCCTCTTGATGTTCGATACCCATTATTTGTAGCCGAGCTTCCTTTCTGTCTGCCAATCGAAGACGATCCGCTTCTGAAATTTTGGCGTGATCTGGAGGCCTGTTGATTGCCCGTGACCATTTTGAAGTCCGAAGCACATCCGTCTAGCAATGGTTGAAGTTTGCATCGGTTGGAAAAGAAGATTCTGAAAACACGAGCTTCGGGCGAGGTGTAGAATGCAGTTGTCGACACATAGCAGACAAGAAAGCGACCGATGCTGGGATTATTGCGTTGGGATACCCTTGCCGTGCCGTTGGACTCGTTTTCTGGTCAAGCTGTGCGTTGCTATTGGAGGGGAGGAAGTTCTAAGCGAGAAAGGGTTGTTTGGATTGACCAACATGTTGGAATCACAGTCCAAGCGCATGCAGTCCTCCCTGCATGATCCATACAGGCACCCTTGATATCCAAAAGCTGTAATCAGAACCAACAAACTTGCCCACAACTGTCTTATCTCAAGGCTGGTGTAGCACACAGAAAAGCCATGGTCAACGCCACCAGTCCCCGCCACTCCTGAGCGGCACAGCTAAGCGCCCGCACCCTAAGATTCACTTCATGCGTGATATCCATCAGCCTAATAAGCAGATCGGAGTCAAATCATATCCTCACCCGAGATTGACGCCTGTTCTGTCTCTGAATTCGTGATTGTTGACGAGCTCTGCCTAATCGACAGTATGGCCACCGCGCGTCCCCTTACCAAAGTATGGGATGAGGACGACTTAACAGCTCTGGTTGTGTGGCTAGATGTCTGTAGGCAATGCGACGAGGGCATTAAGTTTGTGCAGACAGTCACTGATTATTTGTTCAACGCCCGGAAGAAACAGTTCACCTACCGCCAAGTACAAAGCAAGCTTCAAACACTGGCAAGAACGAATCAGCCGCCATGTGAAAAGAAAACCTCTCAATCGATGACCTTGCATCAAATTATCTCCGGTGGAACCTCTCTTCTTTTTCCACGACTGGCGAAGTTGGGACTTAGACCAGAGGAACTGCAACAAAAAGTGGACGATTGTCTCGCCAAACAGGATCTTCATAAATCAACCAAGACGGCAGAGGCATTGGCTCTCGACGTGAGTTTCACCCTCTCTGTTTTTTTTGTTTTTGTTTTTGTTTTTTGTTTTTGTTTTTTGTTTTTAGGTTTTTCCTAATGGGCTAGTAACTACCTACTAAATTATTTGGTACAGTCGCAAATCCGAAGCCCGAACGCTAGACTTCCAGCAACGAGATATCAAGCTGTCGCCGAAGAATATTCAGATCGTGTGCCGTCCGAGGCTGCGGAAAGGCAAGAATACACCGTTTCTCAGCATTCGAACCCTTGTTCAGCGCAGCTTTCATCTCGTTTTGAGACACTCGCTCGGAGCAAAAGACAGCCTGTTAGAATTGAAACATCGGGAACGGATCTCAGCAAACCTTCGACAATTCAGCTACGTTGGGAGAAGGAGGTGGAATCTCTCCTTGCGAAGAATATTGAGCTACAAGAAAAGAATAGAAGATTAGGGGACCTTCTCCAGTTGGCCGAAAGTGCGCAGCTACTTCGTGGACAAGCTTCCAAAGACCCTCAAGAAGGACTCATACAAACCCATATCGCCATGATTTACGAACAGCAACAGAAAATCAAAAGTCTGCAGGAACAGGTACCGAAGCTCAAACGTATTGCCACTCAACCTCTGGCTCTGCCTCCTGGGAAACTCGACGGCACGATGCGAACACTTGTAGCGGAAATTGAATCGATGTTGCATGGCACAAACTGTTTTCAACTGCAGGTTCCGCTTGTTCCCAAAGGTTCTGACCTTGAGACACTGCTTCGGACTTTTCAAATTGACACGAACCAGAAATCCACTCTGGAGTCGTATCTGGAAAATTGCGTTGCTGAATATGGGCTTCCTGCCACTGTGAGAACAATCGCTTTAGCTGCATTGCGAGACTGGGTCTTTGCCAGTGACTTCCCGAATGATGGAGGCAATGGCACATCATCAGCTTTGCTCAGTGCGTATAGAGACATCATATATGACCTAGGTACGTTGTCTCATTGGTCAGTGTATTTACAAATCCCTTGTGCTGACATGGGAGAGGTGACTGGAAAACTCTCCGAAATTATGATGTTGCTGCCTGTTCTCAAATGCTGAACAGCGAACAATTCAGCAAAATGATATTACCACTCCGAGCCAGACAGCTCGCCGATCGCTTCATGGTGGCAATAAACGATCTTCTATGTTCTCCGGCAGCGAATCAATACCTTCAGCGCCATTCTTCGAAAGGATTCGAGGACCTCCACCTCCGGCTAGTTCAGATCTTCAAGGCCAGCTTGGATCTCAAGGCTCAGACTGCCATTACTGAGAACGAATATTCGTTCGTGGTGCATCGTATGGGGACCCCACTCGTTCTGAGCACACAGCCTGGCGGCTCTTCGAATGATTCCGAGTCTCATGGCTCTGCTACACCTTGGCTGCACGCCTCTTTCAAAGTGTACCCCGCAGGGCCACCCAACAAACATAATCGCAAATCAGATGCTATTGTCCAGACATCCAACTTTCTGTCCCATGTGGAAGGATCGCGGATGGATAACTGCCTCGTTGAAAAGCATATTGCTGTCAGGAAATCTGAACGGCCTTCATTTGTGTCAGAACAGCTGCCGCCAGGGAAAAACTCTGGGAAAAGACCATTTCAGTCCGAAGTCCAACCTCCAAGAAAGCAAAAAAGAAGACGTACTCCACCGTCTGCTTCGGCCAATCCACCAGGATATTCACAGGCTGGTGAAAATCAAAGTATTCCCGATCTCGCCTCAAGAACTTGCAATGATTGTGGGCAGATCCTGTCCAGTACCTATAATTACCAGAGACATGTGGCCGATCGTAAGTAAACACTCATAATTGTTAAGAATAACTACTGACTATGACGCGAGAATCATGTCGTCGATGCAAATCTTGTGGCAAGGCGTTCAACAGCACTCGTCAGTCTGATATGTGGGACCATCTTCGAACTCAGCATCCCGATTCTGAACAAACTAGAAGGCTGCCTGTACAAGAGCCTGTCCAACTCACTACCGTGGCAGCTGATCGAAACCCTCAAAATGTACCTGGCGATGCCGAGTCTATACGTCTTCCGTGTGACAAATGTCCAAAAACCTTCAGCCGCCGTGATGCTCTTGCCAAACACAAAGATCAACGTGAGGGATTCAGTCTTGAATACTAAGAGTTACTCTTTAGCTGACTCATATGACATAGAACGATGCTCGTGGTGCTATAGATGTAATCGTGACTTCAGAGCCGGACGTTTCCTTCGTGAACATCAAGCAGATGAACACAGTGCATGCTATCAAAACCCTGCACTGAATAGCACGAGATCCGCTCTCCACGCCAAGAGCCCCCTCGGAGCGAAAGCAATTGCTCAGGAACAATCAAAGAAAGCGAGAACTCCGACCAGTGCACTCGTTACCTCAACATTACGCTGTACAAAGTGTCCCGAAGGTGAATCCGAGGAATTTGTATCCCCAGCCGATCTTCAAAGACATCAAAGGCGGGTCCACAGCAGGAGAACTACCGCTATCGACACACCTATTCCCGAATCTAGCATCACCCTCGGTACTGAGACCAGCCCGACCTCCCACGATGCAGGTTCATTCAATTCTGGAAGGGACTCTTCAACAGCTCAAGCTCTAGAAGCTCAGATTGAAGACACAGGTTTGGGCTTCACTCGGCTAGCCAGTAGAGAGAGAGCTAAATACAGGCAAAAGCAAGGAGCTGACCTCATTCCACCACAAGATCCTTCTCAGGACCAAAGGGGGGGCCTGCAGTCAACGAAAGGTAGCTTGGTCGGCTGCAATCTGGAGGGAAGGCCTTCGGTAATTAGCGGCACAGCATCGAGCAGCGACACTATCGACGATTTGGCAGGTGATGAGCCCGAGGTCGCAGATGAGGGTACAAAGGAGGATCAAGATCAACCGCAGGTTCCAAAGCAGCGAGCTTCTGATCGACCGAACCCATCAAGTTCTTCTTCGCTCTCTATTGAGATACCTTACAAGAACAATCTTCAACGGGAAGCGGTGAAGTGATTCGGGCCAGGAACAAGAGTGTTACAGACGATGATGTTGCAGACTCTAGACTTTCAACTGTACTCAGTCGTTTAATCAGTCTGAGCTGCATTTTGCTTGCAGAACTTGTTGAATATCCATGTGACCAGATTGACTTGGAAGATTTTTACTATTTCCTCGTGTCTGCTCTGCGTCGCTACAGCACGAAGCAAATAAGCGAGCCCTTCACACCTGGGCAGGCTTTGCTCGAGCACCAAATCTCGATAATTCCATTGTTGCCGACAACAGTTCAATGCAGCTGAGAGAAATTTCAACCAAATCTTACAAAATGCGGCACCACAGCAGAAGTAGCACTAAATCGGTCGAAACCTCTTACATCGAGGTTTCACACGATCTTCACGCCTAATCTAAAACAATATCACCTAATTGCCTCTCCTCTTTGTAGAACTCACCTGTAATGCCTCTTCTTCCCGCTGACCGGATTCCTGGATTTGACCTCCAAAGTAAAAGGTGTGGCACAAGGGTCTTCCTCCCGACAAGGGTGGATTGACGACGCTAATGAATCGCATCGCAGTGGCTTTTCCTACCCCATGTCTTCCGGAAAAGCAAAGTCTATATCGGATAGGACCCTGTCTTCCGTCTCGGTTTCTACCCGTGTAAGTGTTTGTTTATCTGCAAGTCCGCCTGTGGGATTTCGCTGAGCATGCTCTTGAGCATCGCTGGCGGCAAGCCCTCGATTACTTGCAGCCATATCTAGGAGGCGGGGTGCATGATACACAATACGCTATCAATCTTTGAATGGGAACTAAGACCAGAAATTGTATCATTGGCGCAACTCGAAGGACCCTATTCGAGGGCGGGTGCTGCAGGTGCATACATGTATTGTATTCCGTTTTCGTTGCGGGTATGCATGACAGCGTGGGGTGCTGGACATCGACGTCAGCCACAATCTTTCTCATTTCGAGTTAGCGAAGCAAACAACTTGATGGCTTGTAAACCAGGTAGTGGTATCAGTGTTGGAATACGATTGGGATAGATGACTGCATGGGGAGAAGGCGTGTGAACTTAGTGGGGACTCTGGGGAGATGACGTTCTTGCTCCCCTCGGTCCGGTCTTCAGGGTCTGACGAGGTCCCTGGCTCTGATGGACAGACTTGGCATCCGATAGATGAGAAGACGCATGTACAGCGCGATGAATCTGAAGGCGGAAGTGGATGGCGACAGTCATAGCACATAAGGACACTGAAGGAGGCAATTGAAGTTCAGGTGTGAAGAGAGTACATTGTTCTATGTACTGTTGGAGACGACCAAGTCCAGCCCTTCGACCCGACCCCACCAGCTAAAGTTTCACATTGATGCAAGTGGAGCTCGCAAATCTCAATGGCCCAACCCATATCTGATCTTGGTTCGCGGTCATGCAGACGCTTGAGAAGGGGTGAAGAGCAAGTACCATGTGATGAGTCAGTGGTTCACAGGGTGGTTGAAGGTCGGATGCCATCGTGGTGGCAAGGGGCTAGTGGTCGTGTTGTCTGAATGGTATCATGAAAGAGATGAAGAAGTCAGCACAAGCTCCGATGAGTGAAGAGAGGGTCGGCATACCTTTGCATATGGATGAGACGGGTGATGGAGGTCTGTTGGTGGTAACACCCTACGCCGCGGGAAGGCCAGACCATGTAGGGCGCCCTGTACACTATTAGCATCATACAAAAGGGGACCTACCAGAATACCCAAGCAGCAGCTGCTGCAAGTACTGCGACTCCAAGAGCCACAGCGGACGGTACCCAAGCTGATCGATCCTCCACCTCAGCGAAGGGCACCATCCAACTCAGGTCTGAATCGTCCTCCACCCCAGCACCCGAGGGGTTAGTAAAGGAAGTGTTAGTAGAGGGGGGGTCATAGGGGGAGAAATCAAACGCAATGCAAGGTTCAAGAATGGGGATGAGACTCGAGTCATCCTCAACTAAGGAGACTGTAGAATCTGCACTGTACAGAGTCATGGAGTCGGTAATGTCAAAGTCATCGCAATCTGCATCACACCGTGAGCAGTCGCAAGACTCATCAGCACGCACTGCGTGATGTAGGGATTTGAAGGGATCCTTGATCCCGAAGGAATCCTCACTGAGGTCCTGAGAAGGAAAAGCAGAAGCAGAAGAAGAGCAATAGGAAAGGAGAGATAGATCAGAAACAGATGGAGAAGGAAGGGGGGAAGGGAAAGGGGGAGCAATGAAAGCTAGATCAAACCAAGATGTTGAAGAAGGGGAAGGGGAGGTAGGAATGGTGCTTTTGAATTTTGTGCTTTCAAGTTTTTTTGGTGTTTTGGGTTGCTCGTAGGCAGAAGATGAGATGTTAGTACGACTAACCTGCGACCCCAAGTCAACCGAATCCACCAATGTTCCCCTAGGTACCACCGAGAAAGAAGGAGTGCTGCGAAGAGTCTGGAAGCTCTTAGCTGTGATGAAAGACGCGTCAGCATGTGTTCAGATGAAGTGAGGTAGCGACAGCGAGGTTGATGAGCGCCGATGAGTTCCGAGTGTTGAAGGCCGATGGTTGGTGGCTGGTGAAAACACGCGAAGACACGCGTCGACTCGTCGAGTCGATGAAATGGAAGGGTGGGGGTGGAGTCATTCTTACCGGCAGCGCGCCTTTGATTCTCTGTGGTAGTGTTGTAATGGGAAAACATCGAAGGATCGGAAGGTTGAGGGAGGAGAGAAGTGGAGGTATGGGACTGGTACCCAAGACCAGTCTCGAAGAGAGAGGCCGAAGTAGAGCTGCTGTGCCCAGGAGCCACAGAGCGAGAAGAAAAAGGCAAACGCTGAAATCGAGACATGAAGACAGGTGAAGAGGAAAGAAAGGAGAGAAGGATGCGAAGAGAGCGAGACGCCTTAAGTATCTGCTGATGAATAAGCTGGGACTTGACCGTTTGAGGTGTAGACTGCTACTTGATGATTGGGTCTTTCGAGGGGAGTCTATCCAGATGAGGATTGGAAGGCGGCCAGAGAAGGCAGTGTGACGGATAGGGATAGCGTGTGAGGGTGGCAGAGAGTAAAAGACTGTATAGGGGAATGGAAGAGACAAATAGGGCTTGATTGACGAGTGAATGAAGATGTTTTGATGTGGATTTGTATACGAGAAGTCTAGACTTGATAGATGAACCAGATAAGAGTCTGATATTGCGTGCTGGAAGGAGCGTTTTGATGGAATTTGGCCTCGAGTAGCGAGAAGAGAAGAAAGAGCACACTTTACATACCACCGAACACAGTTCAAGCTCCTCAGACTCGAAATCCATCCCAGATTCAATTCTGATCAGCTTTAATGAGACTGGGATTTGCGCTCGATGGCTTTGTTGACATTGCCGCCTCCTCGATGCGGCCGGCGATATCATCCACGAAAGAGCCCCAAGCAATTTCAAAGCCTCAGTACGACCTTGGAGGGCATCTGTGATAGTATGAAAGCTCAGAAGAAGGATATAAGAGACGCTAGTAAAGACATTGGACAAGGACCCGGCGCGGGATGGCTCGCATGCAGCTCTGCAAACATTGCCAGAAGAGCGCCGGGGTCACCATCCACTACCGGGGCTCCCACCGCACCTCGCGCGAACATCCAACAAAAGAAAGAAGGATCGATGATATACGAACAAAGACTGTTGATTGGCATGGGTCTTGGATCATGAAGATGACTGGAAAGTCTACCGCAGAGCCCACCCGGCCGTCAAGTCCAGTGCGAAGTACAACGAACCTTCCAATAACTTGCGCATAGCATCAACAATACAGTAATACTCAGTCAGAGGGTTGCGTTCGTACACAAGCTCAGTAGTAATAATGGGATTGAAGGGCAGGGGTCCAGATGTGGAAAGTAAAAAAAGCACAGTGGGAAATGGAAGCATCCCCATAGATGGCCAGCATCCGAGAGAGCTATCCCTACACGATTTCAATGGCTCAATTACGATATTAGAAAGACACAGTTGCATATGAGATCCCCTATAAAATACCTGCGGGGGAAAAGGTGAAGCGGTGGAAGCGTTCGTAGAGAATCGGAACTCCCAACCAACACTTCAACGACCCCAAAGCGCGACAACCGCAAGCCTCGATAAAAGTTTATCATGGAGAAGTAAGAAGGCAGAAGATTGTTTATGAAGGATAAGCAGACAAATAAACAACATTGGCGATCGGAAATTTGCAGGAATAGATCAAGTACTGCAGGAAGAAATCAGAACCCAACCACAAACACCTCGGTATGACAGAAGCGACAGATAATGGAACCGATGGGAACGTAATATCTCGAATCGATAATTTCTGCATATTACTAGCTGTTGGAATGCGCGAAAGGTGGAAGTCATGAATACTCTGCAACTTGCCAGGGGGTAGCCGATGTGTGACTTTCAGACGAACCGAACATCAAGCATTTTGGTCTTTCCTTCATATGGAAACATGCAAAACTGCGAACTAACAAACATCATCTGCATTAGAGTATGAAGAACAAAAGGCAGATCGGGGGAAAAAGATACCACAACTAACGAAGCTAGGAAATTCGTGTCCTGCCATGCATCACAGACCCGACTGATACTTAAGATTACCAGGATCAGCCAGTACCGGGTCTGAATCCAGCCCCAATACATATCTGAGCCTGCTTCAAAACCTGGTCGTCTCCACCAGACGGATATCTAGCAATATACTTCAAATCTCTTCCCTCGATGATGGGGACAACATCGTATGTGACTTCGTAGTGTGGCTTGTCCCGCATCACACCGTGCTCGTCGAGCTTTGGACCCACTGGCAAAATGCGGCCTTCGTCCCGAAGAAAAGTCATGTCTGTTATGATCCTGCCAACCACTTGAGCACCTAGTTACATGTTAGAACCCTACAAGAAATACTCTGGCGTAGTCGATACGTACCGTTGTTCATGAGATGGTTCACGTCGTAATGAGACATGGTGTCGTCGCTATCGTTCACGTACAGGATCTCTTCGCAGCGGAACTTTTCTTCCTCCAGTCCGAAGGCATGAGTGCAGACCAAGGGGTCGTACTCCCGGGCCGTTTTGATGAGGTCGTGCTGTCAAGTATAGTCCGCTTGATTACTAGGCTCGGCTGTCTGGAGCAGATCACCTTGTGCATGAAATAGTCAATGACTGTGACATATTCGTGCTCATCGAAGAGGTCAACCTTGATCTCAGCTTCCTTGTGACCTTTCTCTTGGTCAGGGTCGTTGGGTTCGTATGGGTCCGCCCGCAAGAAGCCATAGCTTGAGACAGATTTTCTCTCGGGTCCATCTTCAAGATTGAGAGCCCGCAGAGTGGCACCAGCCGCGCTCGCCGCAACGCTGCGGGGCTTAGCTGATGGTCAATGAAATTCTCATGGCGACTCACCAGTCTTGCTCCTTGGTGAGGTACAGGTCAATCTCGTATTTCAATTTGCGATCTCTGACAAACTCCACCAGGTATCTCCTCAAGTAGCTGCGGAGCAAGGGTGATGCTTCAAACCCTCCAACGAGGTAGACTTTCTGTTTGCCGCGTTGAAAATAACATTCGAAGGAACACGGTGGAAATTGAACAAAACAACTAACCCTGACCTCGATGTCGAGACTCATAGCACCTACGAGTTGCTTCTCCAGCACCGCAGCTGTTCTCTTGAGAAGAGGTAGAAATATTTCTTCGAGTCTTTTCTGTACTCAAGAATTCAGCCAAGCTTGCTAAGGAATTCCTCTAAAACTACGGTTCCGGATGTACTCACTTTCCAAGGAGGACGTAGCCGGCTTTGAACCTCTTCGGTTCCAGCCCCCTTTACCCCCTGTAGGCATCTCCCCACAGTCCGGGAATTTTCACTTCGCCATTAGGCCGCAACATGATATCCGCGTATCGCTTACCGAGGTTTTCGAAATGGAGTACAGCGTGCCTGAAGATGTCTTCCCTAGTTTCCCCATTACAATCAAGATACTCCTCGTCCTCAAGACGCTTCAACAATCGCTGTTGAAAAGCATCATTCAGGTAGCTTGCGCCACAATTGTCTCCTGCGAATCTGTCAGCATCAATGATGACAACTTTCTCGCACTGCTTTTCGACTGACCAGTGGCACGCCAACTTCGGTGTTCAGTCGTAAGGGATACGGCTTGGTCACGGTATAGGTGCTGCCATCTACAGTGCCACCGCCACAATCCAAGACAGTGAATGACTCTCCAGCCTGAATTGAGTCAGCAGAAGCTCGATAGAATAGTATCCTTGAAGGATACCGGCATTTTAGAAGACCTCTCCAGCAGGGATGTAGCAGCGACTTCCGGTTCTGAGACAATAAACACGTTTTCCATGCTACCATTCACCAAAGTCCCGAATGATGTGAGCCTGACTGCTTCTTGTACAGCTGCTTGAAGCAGCCTGGAAGAATGGGCATCCCAGACAACAGGAACTGTGAGAGCAAACGAGACTGGCCAATCATCCGTAAGTCCTTCCCTTTCGATCAACTGCTGTTTGGTATGCTCCAAGCCCTTGACAAAGAAGTCAATCATCACATCATAGACATCTTCCCAGACGATCGCGTTTCCATCACCGTGCTTTCGGATGGTACTGAGCTCAATAAGACATTTGAACCGTGGGCGCAATGTCTTGCGATCTCCTTCGGTGTGCTTGGTGTTCACTAACATGAGTTTGGGCCTGTCTATGACCCATAACATCTCGATCTGTGCTGGATCGATATTTCCGGTGATTGACACTATAGCCCCAAAGATGTTCGGTAGGCTCTTCGATGGTTGTAGTCCAACATGTGCCTTTGCTGGAGCTTCCCTCGAGCGGAGATAGATTGCAGATTGGCCCAGGGGTGCGAGTGTTGTGTTTCTCAGACAGGACCGGATTGAACACTGTCTGGATCTTCTTCAGAGCTACTCATGGAGGAATCATCGGATGATGCATCATGTGAAATTGGGACGGGCAAGTACCAAAGTTCCGTGGGCACCTGGGCTCTCACACCACCGTTGCAGTCTTCTGGCCAGTTGACGATGTTTTTCACCTCTTTCGCGGAGACTCGAGGGTTCTTGTCTCTGATATTGTGTATCGCAAATGCAATCGCTGTGAATGTTGCTCCAAAGTAAATTCCAATGACGGCCTTTTGAGGCACAATAGGAGGGGCAGGGGTTGGTGAAGGAGATATTGTTGCAGTTCGGCCACGAAAGAAGTACTGACCTCTGGCTCCAGCGTATATCTTGGAGGAATCGAAGGCTTGGCTCTCAAGGAGGGTCTGGATACTGATGGGCCTGAGTCAACCCCAGCCATCCGAACGTCCGGTTTGTGTTCGCTTCCCGTGGTTGAGGAGGCTTATGCTGGTGAGCCTATCTATCCCAGTGATCCCATGGCAGATGCTTTGGTCCAGACTCAGAGCTTCCTGGCCAAGGCCGACAAGATTGGCAGATTGGAGATGGTGCGCAGCAACGATCTCACAGTCCAAAAGCCGCAGGACCATAGAATGCCTGTGTACCACAAACCGGTGTAAAGCCCTTCGTTGCAAAGACGCCTACTGCAAGCAAAAGACTTCGTGAACTGCCCGAAAATTCATCAACGATGTCACCCGAAGCCACAGCACACATGCCAAAGACGAAAAAGCTGTATCAGCTCTGGTTAGTAGGAGAAGAGCCATCGATCGAACTGGGAGATTTTGCTGCCGAATATAGTGACTCAGACTCCGATGATGATATAATTCTAGTAATTAAAGCTTCGCTGAAGTGTTCGAAGTGTAAATTGACGTTGGGAAACATTGGAAGCAGAAAGGATCATGAAAGAAACAGTCAGTTGGAACATTGCCAACTGGGTCGGATCATAGTGCTAACATTCTGAGCAGAAATTTGCGCTCGCTGTGACCTGTGCAATATTGTCCTCCAAACACGGGTTGACTTTCGCAAGCATCAGCGAGAGCTGCACGGCGATACTCAGCGAGAAGACTTGGCGGGAACCATGGCTGTGACAATAGACGAGAATGAATGTGATACTTCTGATTCGAGCAGCCCGAAATCGGACAAATCACTCCGGTTACTGAAGTGTGAGAAATGCGGGAGGAGCTTCCAGACTGATCGGGCTCGCAAAGTACACCAGCTCAAAGGTAGGCCAGCGTTCCGCTTTGACAACATGTACTGATTTTACAGATGGATGCTCGTTTTGTGATCAATGCAAGACATACTTTCCAACGAATTACGATCTCAAGGAGCATCAGGCTTCTGGGCATGGCAATGTCCCTAAGCCTGGTCCGAAACACAATGAGACGAAGGGAAATCGTGTTCAGAGGATGTGTGAGAGATGCGGAAGTCAGCACTCCACGAAGTTTAACATGAAGATGCATCAGCAAAACGGTGAGATACATCCAATGATGCTGGATGGCTCTTATAAACGTATAACTAGGAGCTTGCAAAGGAAGTGCGTGTGAAATGTGTGACCAAAGATTTTCTACCGTCGTTGCTCTCCAGGAGCATTTGAAAGATGAGCATCCTAATGGCGCCTCGGCTTCTGATATTGAAATTGACCGTAGTAGTGACCCAGAGCTGGTTGAACAGGACGAAGCACTTGTCAAAGGCGGCGATCCAGTATCGAACGTCACTGATAGACTCCAGAATGGAGATCATAAGTGCCAAGACTGTGGTGCTGTGTTCAAAAAACATGGGTTCTTTCTTCGACACAAGAACGATGGTAAGTTACGCTACTATTGATAAATTCATAACGTCGCTGAAGAATTCATAGGAGTGTGTCGTCGGTGTCCGCAATGCGGTCAGTGGTGTCAGGGAAAAGAGCCTCTTCGAAAGCACATAAGTGATGATCACGGAGACCAACCCATCTCGTTGGAGATCACCAATAAAACGGCGAGTATTCCACAACGTCCCAGAATCCAGGGGCAGGAAACTCGACCATCGACCCAGATGAAGCTTCCGTTTACCATGGAAGACATAATATCTCCTGATCGGAGAATTGCGAAGGTTCGAGAGTATCGTGCAATCTTACCTCCAAAAAGGTCTGAGAAAGCTCATCCTCTGTCCAGTTTCGAGTCTGAGGAGGAAACGATTTCTGACGACCCCTCAGACTCCTACCTAGGCGGACTACAAGCAACTCGCTCTCCGCATGAGGTAGCGTTGGCTATACCGGGATAAACTATGGAAGACTAGGGTCATGAGTGTAAGTTACCATGTAACTGGCCAGGCAGCAGGCTTGTTGAATGACTGCATCATAGTGCATTCTGAAGTCAGATCAGCCATGAGATCAGATGAACATAAATTCAAATCTTCAGACGAACAGATACGCCGATCAGACAGAATTGGTAGGATCTCTCAAGTATGGACGACGGCCTTGTCAAGGCTAACGAGTCTCAGATGATGACCTGCACCTGCGACTAGACCTTCAGGAGAGAATCCTGAAGTATCCCACACCTGGAATGCTGGAAGACTCGACCCTACGGCGTAGCATCGCTCTTGGTATCTACACTCCCGAGCCGACTCCTCACGAGATACCGAAAGAGGAGAGTTCAAGGATGAAACTCTTAGCGCTTTCCGACAAGATAATGAGGTTCCAAGAATGTTCTTCGTGAACCCCCGCCGACCGAGAAGTTTGAAGTCATCCCCGTGTGTTGACCTTGACCGACCTTAGAATGGAACCTCGCGATCCACAAGCCTGTCTCAGACGCCACAATCGGAGGTCATTCTCGAGACACCAGAGCGATGTGCTTCGAGATCTGCAAATCCAAGTCCATCGCCGAAGCCCATGCGGTCACTTGGAGTCACGCGACTCCAGTCTCATCCATCATCAGATCGTGCATCCAGCTTGTTGGACGGTCTTATCTGGGCCCTGGAGATCAATCAGGCTCGGAATACTGATAGAACAGTAGTGGCAAAAGATGATGATCGCATTACACATGATGGGGCTCGGTCCGACCAAATTTTTCAAGTAGACTGGGAACCATACGATGATGATGACAACTCACCCACTAACAATGTCGATACTGGAGTCCACAGAGTGTAGGTGGCCGATTACCGTGTCAGAAAAATTGGAACGCCGCACATATCCTGGTTCCAAATACGGTTGGTTGCAGCAATCCGATGAGCGTGATGACCAAGATGAGTTCGTAGGTGTGCCAGCATCAAGTCTGGTCTCGGGGGGGCATACCGGCCATCCAGAGTCACTGCGACTTCTTCAGCCTCCGCTTGGATTTGATGTCAATGAGGTATCACGGCCATTTCAAAGGAACGGCATTTCGAAAGTGTAAGGCTGCGCGCCGGCTTACATGGGGATTGGATCGATAGGGTGTGAGATTGGTGATGCATGGATTGAAGTAAGAAGATGCGGAAACCGAAGGGGTGAAATTAGTCTTACCAATGCTGACTAATTACTTCTTACTGAGGTGGGGCCTATCTACGACAGAATTATGTGGCCGATTTTGACGAGGTGCCCAGGTACGAGAGTAGGTAGCTGGTTTTAGTCTAGGTCAATCTAATAAAAGATGGATGAAACCTGTATTGCACATAACACTACCATTTTCTTATAGATTGCAAAGACAGAATTTGATTTATCCAGTTTTACAGAATAAAAATCGACATTCCATGCTTTGGTTTGGGTGTTCCGCACGTACCTCAATCGGCCGGATAGTTCTGTCGTAGATAGGGGGCCAAGCGAGTCCAATTCTCTTTGTAACCTTTGATATCATGTTTTTGCATTTTCGTGTATTTCTTGTTCTGATATGTTGATTGAATTGCTAATGGACTGTTTACGCGTATTCATTTTCCCAAGCCAGCCTCCCTCACGAACTCAATGATGTCCTGCACCATTTCCTCCAGTCCACCAGTGGTGGTTGTCTCTCACACTTAACAAAGTGACTCCTAGGGGCAACCACATGTTTCCCTCCACCAAACCACATCACAATCCTCTCCACCCACGGTCGAGGAACCATGGCCATGTCTTCTTCCCAATTGCAATGACTCTCATCTCCACACTAACATACTATCTTTCCCTCCCACTACTATCGCTTATCACAAGCTCAACATGCATCTTCAGCGGCGCAGTCGGTCCAACATCATTGAGATAGTGTATCAAAGTCCATGTGATGACTTCAGTATACGTCCTTTTGTACCCATCTTAATTGTAAAGCCTCACCAACCCAATGCCGCGCTCTGGGGTTGCAGATCTGTGAGGTTGATGATGTTGAATGTCTCCGGCCAACAAGCTTAGTCTTATCCAAGGTAAAACATGTCCGAATTAGCACATCTACTGGCCTAGGCCCCAAGTTGTAGATGACTGAATTTCAAAATGACTACATCCCGCCGATGAACAGGGCCGTGACACTGGAAATTGTTGGAATATAAACAAACCCTTAAGCGAGAGTGGGGTGAGAAAGGGGGTGGCCAATGTGGCTCGCCTGAATGCCAAGCTGGCCTCGGTCGGCAAGTCACTGGCTCACGCTGTGAATTTCTGTCTCCCCGCAACGTCTCGATATCTTCCGTCGTCAATGCAGCAGCAGCTAGCTCTTTTGAGTTTTGAAAAACAATATCGATCACGATGTCGAAAGAAACACCAGAAGATGCCATTACAGAGGAAGAAATAGCAGGAACAGCGCCTTCAGCCTTGTCAGCCTCGTCAGTTCCGCCGCGCAACGCCTGTAAACATGCCCCTACACCCCCCAGAAGCTTTCCATTAATCATACTCCAGTCTCAGCCCTAATGAACAAGCGGAAAGCCTCCCCTCCCTCTCCCTCTACCTCGAAGAAGCCCTACAACAAAAACGCCTTCGATCGACGCGACGGTCTAGGCGCCTACATCGACCACCCCGAGAAATACGATTCCTCGCGCATAATCTTCTACGAAGACGACTTCGTGGCCATCAACGATTTATATCCCAAATCGAGCGTTCACGCACTGCTACTTCCTCGATCCAACAAACACACCCTACAGCACCCCTTCGATGCCTTCGAGGACCCAGATTTCCTGGCGAGCGTCCAGGAACAGGCGACGAAGCTGCGAGATATAATTGGCAAGGAACTACAGCGGCGATATGGCAAATTCTCCAAGCAGGATATACCCCGCGAGAAAGTGTTGAACGGCGAGGTCGAGATTGATAAACCGGAGGATATGCCGACTGGAAGGGAGTGGAACAAAGAAGTCAAGGTCGGGATCCACGCGCACCCGAGTATGAACCATCTGCACATCCACGTTCTGAGCGCGGATCGGTATTCGGATTGTATGAAGCATAGGAAGCATTACAATAGTTTTGCTACGCCGTTCTTTGTTGAATTGGAGGATTTCCCGTTGGCGAAGGATGATGTGAGGAGACATCCGGGGAAGGAGGGGTATCTGGATAGTGATTTGTTGTGTTGGAGGTGTGGAAGGAATTTTGGGAATAAGTTTGCGAGGTTAAAGGAGCATTTGAAGGAGGAATTCGATGCGTGGAAGAGGGAGTGATAGGGGGAGGCATTGGGGTTGGGAGTTGACTTGGAATCGAATCTGGCATGGAGTTGACGGTCGTTGATAGCACAAGATACCCGCATCGGTCAATTGCAAAGTGCAATATTCTGATTCTGTGGCACATCGTCCAACTACTTCGGAGGATATCCTGTGGCTGGCAATGCTCATTTCTTTCGAGGTAGCGACTGACTCGCATCCCCGGATTGTCTTCAGTTCCATGAGTCGATCGCGGAAATATGGCCGAACGTGCTATGGTGCTGCTGCTGATTGGTGCCCTGGCTGCTGGAAAATGCAGAATGACCAGCTCTGCATGCGAGACCGAGACCCTTCAAGTCGTCTGACCCCTCCAACCCACCTCTGCCCACAACAACCATATCTTCCCCGGCTTTCATCTCCTCTCTTCCTAGCCCATTCTTAGACAGCATATCATGACTACGTAGCATTTGTATTCCCAGCCAGCATTTCTTTCAACGCCATGTATTACTCTTCTCCAGCATTTCTCAGCGCGCTCTTCCTTTCCGCATCCGTCGTGAACGGTGCGAAATACGATGGTCCAGACTACGAGTCTCTTCCTCTAGATACCATCTTCCCTGGCCCCTGGGAGAGCAACATCCGCGCACCGTTCAACAAATCGTACATTACGCCTGTAAGGATATTCGATTTCGAGGGTGCGGTGTCGGGCGGAGAAGCTGTTCTGCAAGATGCAGAGACAGAGGGCATAAGTTGGGTGATCAGCCCTGGAGGCTTGATCACTTTTGAGTTCGAGGAGAATATTGCTGGAAAGTAAGTTCTGTAGATGGAAAGACGGAAAAGAAGCTCTGCTGACTGGATCCAGGGTTTGTTTTGAGGTTGAAGGAATTAAGAACGATCCATACCTTGTTCTCGCATACTCCGAATCTCCCTTCTTCACAGGCCGCGAATGCGACGCAACTGGTGACGCGCAGGCACGCGACCTCCCTCTAGCATTTTCGATAAACAAAACGGGGACAAACTGTGTAGGAGGAGGATATACCAGAGGAGCATTCAAGTACCTGACGGTATTCATTCCTGAGACGGATGTCCCTACTGAGGGTGGATATCTATGGCACGACGGACATTCGGCGCCGAAGAGAGAGCATATTGCTGTGCAGAGACAGACCTGGTACAACACATTGGGACAGAAATTCTTGGGTTGGAGCTCCCCGTCCAAGAACGACACCTCGAAAGAGCCTGCTGTTGCTATCTCGAAGCTTTGGGTCAATTGCACCGCGTTCCCCTCGAACCCAAATGGAAGGGCATATACCGGATATTTCGACAGTTCGTCCTCGATGCTGAATCGCGTCTGGTATGCGGGTGCCTGGACTCTACAGCTTTCGACATTGGATCCGACCGAGGGGGGCTCGCTGATCGATTTCAATCGATTTTTTGACCACAATACTGCCCCGCGCGGGGCATGGTATTCGAATTATACGATTGCACATGGAAAGACTGTGACAACGGATGGAGCCAAGCGGGATCGTATGGTATGGCCCGGAGATATGACGATTGCTGTGCCTGGAATTGCTGTTTCCACTTACGACATGTTGGCCGTGAGAAATGCGTTGGATATTATTTATGAACGACAATATCCCGATGGATCTATGCCATATGCTGGACCGCCGATGGGCGCTTTTGGAGAGTTCAGCGACACTTATCATCTTCACACTTTGATCGGTTCTTACGAGTATGTTCTGTACTCTGGCGACCTGGACTGGTTGAAGCCGAAATGGGATGCATACCTCAGGGCACTTGTCATCAGCATTAACAAGGTCGATCAAACCGGACTTCTGCACGTTTCATCGACCAATGACTGGATTCGACCAGGTATGACGGGCCATAATGTGGAGGCATCAGCCATCCTCTATGAGGTGCTTGGAAACAGCATCAAATTGGCCAAATGGCTTGGTAAAAGCAACTGGTCCAACGGCGAGCCTTGGGCAATCACTCGTGCCAGAATTCAGCATGGCATTTCTTCTATCCTGTATTGTAAGCAAGATGGACTCTATGCCGACAATCTTGGCCGGCGTGGCTGTAATGGCCCTGAAAAAGTCCTTCCTCAAGACGGAAACAGCTGGGTCCTGATTTCGAATGTCTACACATCTGATTCCGTCGCATACAACGTCTCAGAGAATCTACGGAAACGCTGGATCAAGTACGGTGCACCAGCCGTTGAGTTCCCGAACGTCATCTCGCCATTCGCATCATCTTTTGAATTGCTGGCCCATAGCGCAGCTAACAACAACGATGCAGCCGTAGAGCTGATTGAGCTGATGTGGGGCTACATGCTTGACGGCCCAGGAATGACCAACTCCACACTTCTGGAAGGATACAGAATCGATGGCTTCGTCCACTACCCCGCCTACTGGTCTCCAGCACGAAATTCCCATGCACATGGATGGGCCGCTGGTCCTACCACTGTCCTCATGCAAGGAATCCTGGGCATCAAATTGCTCACCCCTCTGGGGAAGACATGGGAAATTGCTCCTCGACTCACAAAATGGCTGAGCTACGCCCAAGGAGGCTTCGCTACTAAGTTAGGCAAATTCGAGGTTTCCGTCTCGCTGATGCACAGTCTCAGCACTGGCCGGAAAGTTGAAGCTCTGAACGTCACGTATCCAGCTGGAACAGAAGGTCTCGTGAAATGGGGTGGAAAAGCACAGATTCGCACAGAAGATATGGACTCAAGCTTTAGCGTGTACAGATTCTTGGATGTCTTGACTAAGGCTGATGAGGAGTGGCAGACGTGGAGTGTAGACGACCTTGAGGATTTCGTGAAGGATGATACCTGGGTTAAACCACCTGTTGAGGAAAGGCCCGAGGGTGTGGTAGATTGGAAGGCCTTGGAGGAGAATTACATCCTCGCCGAGCAGCGATACAAGCCTGCTTCGGAGATGAATATGGGACAAATGGACGACTGGAAACCTGAACTCCTCGTGATTAAGCCTCCAAAGTCAGCGCCTGTCGAGGAAGAGGTCAGATCATCGGCGGCGCTGAGTGGAAGCGCACTAGAGCAATACAAGACTACGCTCAAGGCTTTGGAGGATTCGAATAAGGCACGCTTGAAGGAAGAACGTCTGCGTCAGGCCGACGAGGAGAGACAGGGGTTGAGGACGGGGAGAGTGGATTTGTAAATGGTCGTTACAGCAATGCTGCATAGTGTTGATATGATGAAATGAGTGTCTGAGTGTAGCTTTGAGTAACTGTGTCAACTGAGTAAGACCTCTGTGAGGACGTTTAAATTGATTCTGGTCTGGCTTCGGAAATCGCCCGTAAATCTGAGAGCGGATCAAAAAAAGAAAAAAAGATCTCGACATTGTCCTACTTTCACGGCTGTTGTAGAAAATCGCATTATCTCACAGTTCTATAAGACTTTGTGTGTCTTAAAATCGAACAATAAGTAGTTAACCGGGTGTTTGTGATACTGAATGTCGGAGCATGCAAGGCTTCGGTTCAGCTGCGAGAGGCCATGCTCGGCCCACAAAAACACAGCAAGCTCAATTTCACGTCAACTCGTAACATCTCCTCCACACCATCCCATCGACACTCGTTATCATTCTAACATCATAAAATTGACGATATGAGTTTTTATACTTATAGTCCATATCGCGATGGATGCAGGCGCTTACATGCGTGAATCAAGTCTGATTCCGCCACCGTCCGGCATGAAAGCACAAGTCAGGCCATTTCTCACGCATCACCTGATTCTCGAAATATCAGTGCTGGAGTACCGACTGAGGTCAATCCATTCGTACACATCAACTATGAATACCTGACAAAGTTCATAAAAAGGCACACCGCATCCCACATCCCAAACAGAAAAGCATAAAACAAGAAGATTAATGAGTCGTAAACGCATCCTCCTCATCCTCACCATCTCGCTCTTCATCGCCCTCTCATCTATGCTCTGGCGCCACCTCACCTCTCCAGCTTCCCAGATCACCAAATCAGCTATGTCTACTACCATGTCCACGACCGCTGCTCCAGGAAAGACAGCAATAGTCGTCGGCGCCGGCCTCGCGGGTCTTAGCGCCTCCTCCCAACTCCTCTCCCACGGCCTAATCGTCCACCTCCTCGAGCGCTCCCTCAAACCAGGCGGAAACTCCATAAAAGCCTCCTCGGGCATCAACGGCGCTCCCACGCCCTACCAGTCTCAAGCCCGAACCCAATCCCAATTCATCCCAGACACAGCATTCTATTCCGATACAGTGAAATCAGCTGGCAAGACATTATTCGCTACACGCACGAAAGAAAGGGAGGAGTTGATTTCTACCCTGACGAATGAGAGTGCGAAGGCGATTGAATGGCTTGTTGAGGAGAAAGGCGTGGATTTAAGTCTTGTTGCGCAGCTGGGGGGTCATAGTGTGCCCAGGACGCATAGGGGGAAGGGGAAGACGCCGCCGGGGGCGAGTATTGTTCTTACGTTACTTAAGCAGCTAAAAGGGAATCCGAATTTCCATCTTGAGACGGGGTGTACGGTTACGAGGGTTCTGAAAGAGGGGAGTGTGGTGCAGGGCGTGGAGTTTACTTCTGCAGAAGGGGAAGCAGAGGGGGAGAATGTGAAGGTGTTGAAGGGACCGGTGGTGTTTGCGAGTGGTGGGTTTGGTGGTGATGCGAATGGGATGTTGGCGAAGTATCGGCCTGATCTTGCGGGATATCCATCGACGAATGAGCCGAGGCCGGGGTCGCAGAATTTACTCACGAGTGTAGGTGCGCAGCTCCTTGATATGGAACAAGTGCAGGTACATCCCACATCGTTCGTTGATCCGAATGATGTCGGTAATCCTGTCAAGTTTCTGGCTGCGGAACTCCTGCGCGGTGAAGGTGGACTGCTGCTTGATGCGAAGGGGGAAAGGTTCGTGAATGAGATGCAGACGAGGAAGGTGGTTACGGACGCTATTACTTCGTTGCCGGAAGCTGAGGGAGAGGGGCCGAGGCAGTGGGATGTTAGGTTGGTGCTGGATGAGGGCGTTTATGCGAATGCGAGTTCGCATGTTGATTTCTATCTCTGGAAAGGTCTCATGCGGAAAACCACTATCTCAGATCTCGGGTCTGAAGCTTTGGATACGATCAAGAAATTTGCTGCTGCTGCAGCTGGCAAGAAGTCTGATCCGCTTGGTAGGCAAGCGTTCGGGAATTGGACTTTGGCAGATCCAAATCCGGAGAGCGTCATGTATGTTGGACGAGTCACGCCTGCTGTACATTTCACGATGGGTGGTGTGGTTATCAATGAGAGGGCGGAGGTGTTGGGTGCTGATGATGAGAACATTGAGGGCCTGTGGGCGGTGGGTGAGGTTACAGGAGGTGTGCATGGTGAGAATAGGCTGGGTGGGAGTAGCTTGCTCGAGTGCGTTGTTTTTGGTAGGATTGCTGGGGATGAGGCGGCGAGGTATCTGCGTGTTGAGGAGGGAAAGTAGGAAATTGACCATCAATTTTGGAACCAAGGGGTAGCTCTCTAGGTCGACCAAAGTCGCGCATTCTTGGTCGGTCGCATTTCTGAGTTTGGGTGTTGAGCGGTGTCTTCCGCAGGTCTTCTCTTTCTAATCGATGTGTAATCAGTGTGTGCGAGGCTTTCCTCTTCGTCTGCTGTATGATGAGTTTGGTCTGTTGAAGGAGGATTCGATCGTCCTGCATTTTGAGCAGCTTGTCGCCGACGAAGCACGAGGATTTTCGAACATTCCTGGCACGACGCTCGCTCTTTCCCTGAAGTACGATCAGCCTCACTGACTAGATGTCCTTTGCCCTCCTTAAGGCAGGTAGGTAGGATGATTGTTGAAATGCTTGGCGCAGTACCCGCGGGTACAGTAAATTCGCGGGCAGACACGGCATTTGTATTGTATCTCGCCGTCTTTAATCGACGGAGGCTCTACCCAAATGGGATGCTCAGGGGTGGTTTGATTTTGGTCTTTTTGAGCTTTGGGGATAATCTCGTCATCCGAAGACGAGGGGGAGGAGAAGTCTCCGTCACTATCTTCGCGGTAGCTGGTAACCTTGGGCGTGGCTGTTCTTTTTCTACTGTGTGCTTGCTTGTCCGCGTTGGTACTACTGTTTTCAATGGGCTCTGTGGCTTGTCTATCGTATTCTTCCCTCCGCGCCGTGCTCTCTGCTCTAGTAAGACCTGGCTGCATCTCTGATGTGTTGGCTGTTTCCAGATTCTCGGGAACTGTACGTGGACCATTCTCCGCCGCTATTTTTGTTATACCAACTGGTGATTGATGAGTAGATTTGCTGTCTGCCTGAAGTTCCCTATACGAAGGAAATATTCCGGAGCACACGCGACAACGGGAGCACTCCTCTATTCTGGAGATTAGCGTATCTCACAGTCGCCCGAGTATCTAGTTACAGCTCAACTTTCTTTGAGTGTTGCTGAAGGCTTCGCGGGTGCGCAAATCTTCTCGAACAGATAGGACACTCATGTTGTTTTTCGGATTCTGGTAACATTATTCTGCGTTGAGGTGGTTGTTGCGGAACAGAAGGTGTTTTGCCACCTTCATAATCTTTGTCTGATCGTCTTTCCTCTTCGTCATCCGAAATCCAATCTTGACGATCATCTTGTGTCACTGTTTCTGTCTTTGGCAAAAGGAGCTTTTTAATGTACAGACTTGCCTCGGTTCTTTCATCAGCAGATCTCTTTGCGGAATTCCGCGATTGGACAAGTGCATCTTTCAATCCATCGCGAGGTGATGATGCGTCGATTTTTATACAGGTGAATCGAAGCTGCGAGCCAGTTATCGCCGTTCTGTTCTGGATCTGCATAGCCAGTGCCCTGGTCGTCAATATCTGATGTTCGCTCCCTGATTGGTGAAGTTCCTGGTGGAAAGATGACGAACTCGAAGCTCTGGTCAACTCGAACCATAGAAGCCTTCAAGTGAAGCCCAGCTTCGAAGATCTCTGTCAAGCGGAAGCGCCGCTCTTCAGCAACTTCTAAGCCGTCTCCCCAAGTTTCCGCGACCGGATCATCAGAAAACAACGGAGCGAGTGCTCTCGATAGCCGAGCTGTAAGCTCTTTGGCTCTGGGGGGACCAAGACTTCTTTGAAGTCGTTGTTGTCAATGAGAGAATCGTATGCTACGAACTCGAGATTGTGTAAACTGTTCCAGCCATCTGTGGATACAAATCAGCTCGTCTATCTTCAAATTTGTTCAAAAACTATTACGTACCATGAGTGAGGATCATATTCCTGTAAGCCTCCAATAGCTTCACGTTCCGTGGTGAGTAATCCGGAAATGCTGTCGCGAACACCCAGTCTCTCAAAGCAGCAAGCACGAACGTTCCTCACCAACATTCCAGCACCGAACTTCGCCAACGTGTTCCTCAACATACCCACCCTATCCTTCGCCTCCGGAATGTCTTCAAATACAGTCCTCGACAGGCCACCCACATCGCTATTCTCCTCAATCCTCGGCACCACAACGTCTCTCCCACACCCAAGCAACTGCAACTTTTCGGCGATCCTTTCCACCGCCTCATCCACCACCCTTCGCTCGACACCCTCTGCTCCTCTCTCCCCATCGGTACCTATCTTCGCAAACCCCGCCAACTTCTGTATCTTATGCACCCCGCCTATTCAACGACCACACGGTCTGATTCAATTGAAACAACTCATACTCCAGCGGATCTTTGCCAGCCAACTCGTGCGCCTGGCGTGCTATGACTAGATGTTGGAACTCGGCACGGAGGGAGAGTTCGGTCTGAGTGTGCTGGGAAATGGTGTTGCGCAGAGAGTCGACTTCGTGATGCCAAGTTTGCCGAAGGGTGTTGAGTTCGAGGGACTTCTGGCGGAGGCAGGCTCGGAGTATGACTTCTGCCGTGGGTGAGGGGTCGTTTGATACTTGTGCTCGTCGTTTTGGGGTCTGTTTTTGCTGGTTTAGAGGTCTACTGGCTTGAGGGGTGTTCTTACTTGCGATTTTGTTCGCGTTGTTCGCTGATGCCAGCTTACCTTTGTCGAGTGGCTCTGGTGAAGGGGCTGTGCTGACTCGTGAGATTGCATTACTTGCACTTACGTTCGATTCCACCACTACCTTCATCGCGTCTTTGTCGAGTAACTTTGATGAAGAATGGTCGATATTGTGTTGAGAACTTTCGCCGCTATACTTTGTCTGGAATTGACCCTCTATGTACCGTTGTAATGCATTTTCAATGTCTCTCTGTATATCTGCAGGCATTCTTTTCCAGTACTGAGAGCCTCCCTCAAGGATATCATTTTTGGCATACTCTTCGTCATCGCTCCGCCTGAGATCGCCAAGCTTCTGAAGCACTTGCGGCAGGGAACGCGGAAAAATTCGGTGGGAAATATTCCACTGATTCCACTAAGTTGCTGCAGGATAGTTGCTTTGAAGTCCAGCTTGTGCTCAATACAGAAATCAACCCACGCGAGCAGAGCCACCAATCTATCATGGTTCCAGAGGTTTCTGGCTTTTTTGGGCTTCGTTGCTGTTTCCATGACGAGAATCATGGCACACCCCTAGAGTCACCTGTCAGGATGTCTTGTGGTGGAGATAGTGTTTATTTTGATTCGAGATTTACTTCAGCACATGGCTGGGTTGCGGAAGAAGTGGGCGGTTGGCCTGGTGCCAAGCACTACCCCATCCTGGCATATTTACTGGTGCTTCTGAAGCTTGATTTCTGTCATATGTCTCTTGGGAGGAGGAGCGTTTGCTGCTGTGCTTAGATGTTCATCAGCCAAGATATGTGGCGCTCAGAGGCACCAGGGATCTGGATTGAGGGCAAGAGAGCGGATGCTGAACTACAGTACCCCCTTTCCTCGCTTGCAGTGTTCGTAGAAGCAAACAAAAATTAGCGCACCTCGTCAAGAAGCAAACATTGGCGGGTCATGATGTACGATACTCGTCAGCTGCATCTCTCAAGGTGAACAGTTGGTCGACGCGGCTGAACCATTTCATTTCGCGTGGCGTTTGTTGCCATGTCGCTTACTCGAATTTTCTAGTGGTCAGACGCAAGATAATGGACCAGAGCAGTCTGCAGGTTATCGGAAGTGACCATCTATCAGTTCTCGATTCTGTACAAACTCTTGTTAAGATCGCAAATACATGCGGCTTCACGTGACTCTGCGTCTGCCAGGGCATGGCGATCGACGGCAAGTAGATCGGGCGATGGAAATTTTGCTTGTCAGAAGCTTCCTGCGGCAAGAAACTGACACTTCCAGACTGCATCTTTTCATAGGTCTTAAATCTGCGCTTTTCGCCGCAGCAGTTGCTTTTGCAATCCTGTATCTTCACCAGCTTCGACCTTATCACATCCGGAACAATGGCCGCAGACGCACAGTCTGCTCAGCTCGAGGCATTTCGCCGCTTGTTCGCCAACAATGAGTTTCTCGCTGGACTTCTAGCTCAGGGCTTGGGAGACACCGGCATCCCAAAAGTACCCTCGAAGTCAACCCCCGCGGGGATCAAATCTTTCGGGAGAATAGCAAAGAAGAGCCCAAACAAAATCAGCAAAGCAGGTCGAAGAATCTGGTCAAGCTGCAACACATGCAAGATCTAGTGGTCAGAGAATTGAAAAGACGTCGACTGCTAAGAAAAGAGTATCAAAGTCGAAATCCAGAGGTGGTAAAAGGGAAGACAGTCAATCGGGTAATCAACAATTCTTTCCGAAGTGATGAAGAAGAAGAGGGCGAAGAGGAAGATGAAGAGGATGATGCAGCTCAGCCCGAGTCAGCTTCGAGCTCTCGATACACTCCACGTGAGAGGATCCAAGTCTCGCGACCTCAGTATCATAATACCGACTTCGGTCTCATGGATGATGACGATGGGCGTGCGCCGAAGCAATTTGTTGTTGGACTAGATTACGGCACTACCTTCACTCGGTGTCTTATTATGCCTACCCAGAGAGTGAGGACAATCCGCGAGCTTTGCCATCAGACGTGAAGATTATTGTCAATTGTAAGTGCAGTATCGTATCTTTGCCAGAGAACATTCATGGCATTCCATCCCGATTGCATCATAAGCGAACTTTGAATACTCCGCTGATTCATTTGTCTTCCTCCAGGGCCCGCAGACGGGATGAGTGGGAAGAGGCGACAGATCCCAACAGAGAGCTGGTATTCAACCATTACTACTAGGTCAAGCACCGGAACTGGTGCATGAAGGGGGTCTCCACATGGATTTGAGCAAGCTGGTGAGGACTCGGCCAAATATCTGTGGGGATATGAGGTACCATATCAAAGGTACCGAGCGAATTCAACACGCGACGAGATTCGTCTCATCGAAAGACCGAAACTTAGGTTGGTCACGACTCCCCATACTAAGGAGGGCCGAGTGAGACTTCGGCCTAGATTGAACCATCTGATAGAGCGAGGCATTATCCAGAAATATGGCAGACGACACACTCAGAATCCGAGAGATGTGCAAGACACCATTTCTGATTTCCTGGTTGAGGTCTTTCGTCACACCAAACAGGAATTGATTGAAAAGAAAGGCCTGAGAGAACAGAGTAAAGTATCGTTCGTCTTGACTGTACCAGTGATCTGGTCACCACGATCCTCGCGTGTCCTCCAATATGCCGTGGATGCCGCCATCCGAGCAACTGGATTCGGGACTTTAGGCCATGGGAGTGCAGACAATCTTTTTATCATTGCCGAACCAGAAGCTGCAACTACATAGCTTCTTGGCAGCTCTCATGACATGATCGTAAGGGTTTTCAACTCCTTGGGTGGCATCACTAATATTCGTCCAGGCAGAAGAAACCTTCGTTGTTCTTGATTGTGGTGGAGGAACAGTTGATGCTGTTGCTTACACCGTCACGAACAGTTATCCATTGCGACTAAAGAGAAGTCGGACAGCCCACTGGTGAGCACTCAGCCGGGACCTGCAGGCCAGAGCTAGGCTTACAGCCATATGTGACAATTGCGGTGCTAGTTATCTGAACGACAACTTCGAGAAGCGAATCTTCGAAAGATTGGCAGATGAGCGGTACCTCGATCGGAAGGGTGAGACTCGAAAGTCCATCGTTCGGCACCTCGTTCCCAACTTCGAAGACTTCGACAAAAGAAGCAAGAACGTTGCAAAAATGCCACGAAATAGGATCCACATCTCTGGGCTCGTTGGCGATTAAGATCGTGTAGCGACAAGTGGCGGGCCGAAAAGATTCAACAATAATTATCTGAATATGAACTCGTCAGTATTTCCTCTAGTTATAAATGTCTCAGGTGAATGTGCAAGCTGATATATGTTTCAGGGATAACTACAATGCCATCTTTCTGCCACTTCTTCATCGTGTTGGCGCTGTGCTGAGAGGTCAACTTGAGATGGCGATGTCCAAGAAGAAAGTCGTCAAGGTAAAGTCGCAACGTCTTTCCCAAAGTCTTTCAATGCTGAAGCTCATTCAGAAAGACTTCCTCATTTGTGGCTTGAGAGCAGCACCCTCTCTTCGCAGCTTCCTCTCCTCTTTCTTGAAATATCTCACCAGGGAGCTCAAGGTACCGCAGGAAATTCGACTCATCACTACCAACGATCAAGACAGATGGATTTTCTGATTCTTGTCTCTTTTTGCATAGTGCTAAACGTTTTCAGCATGACTGCAGTGGCTTCCGGCGCTGTCCTACGGGCATTGAACAAGCAGCAGGGTCCGTCAAGACAAGCGGTACTCGTCATTTGGATTCCTACGCATCGAGCCGTATCCACCCTTCAAGACCAATCATACCTTCGAAGTCGACAATCCTCGCCTTTTGTGCGAAGAAGTACTCTACGTCTCGGATCAAGCGACTGAGTCGCATTTCGCGCTGCACGATCTGAGGAACCAAGGTGAGCAATCCCCTCCTTTTTCCTCTACCAGAAAGACTTCCTGATGTCGTGTTTCCAAGATACCCAAGTGGCAGGCAAGATTATCATCGACATGACATTCCTTCGAGACGAGGGCAAGATCCTCCCTGTCTTCCCCACGCCAGACGAGAATGGAATGTCCCAAGGCAAAGATATTACAAGGTATATTATGACTTGTACGCAATTTTTGAGGATAGAAACCTGCGGTACGAAGCCCGCTATCCCGCAAATGAGAGTGGAAAGGTGCAGAAGGCAGGTCAGATCAGTATCGCTGCTGCTTTTCGACCAGGTACAGGTTAGAAAGGGAAATTATCCGAGTCTTCAATCGGGAGATGAGGGAAATTTATTGATGATGTGAGGACTAGTAGTCAAGAGGTGTACCCTTTACTTTCGGAGTTTTTATCTGGAGGAAGTTCAATGCAGATCATTATCGCTAGAATTGAGTTTTATGTTTACCTCTTGCTTATGAGAATATCCATTTAAAAATACCTATTCATACCAAGGGAGTGCTACTACCAAGTGTCTTGTACGTTCCAGAGTGTATTTATATTCATAATCACAAACAAGAAAAAGTCAATCATCAAGGTGAAAGGCAAGGTGAATTCATCTTCCATCGTATTGCATCATGACAACATCCATATTCATATTTGTTTTCCAATTTCCTAAATCACTCGCACCTTCTCCGTGGTGAATAATCTCAGCTCGCAATCTAATGATCCCTAATTTTTTATCTTGCGCTTTCGGGAACCCCTGAGGAAAGGCGTCTAGGTGCTGTAGAACTTGATGCCAGCGTCGAAGTCAGCATCAATTGTTGCCTTCTGCTGCTGAGCCTTGGTCTTGATATCGGCGCTTCCAATAGCGATCAATCGGTCGGCAAGCTTATCTGTGGTTCAACTTAGTCAAGTTTTCCTCGGAAAATGCATAGGAGGGTAGGTTAAAGTTCTGGGCTTACCAGTCAGGGACTTGAGGGTCTTGAAATCTTGCTATGGAACATGTCAGTCACCGTGGCAATTCATTGATCATCTCATTCGAACATACCTGAACGACAGACTTGACGCCGTCGGCAGTGAACTGAGCCTTCTTGTTCTCAATTGCGCTGATGGATGCCTCGATGTTTGGAATCAGACTTTGGACTGCGTTGCTGATCTTGGTAGAATCGGCAGATGTGAGTTGGCTGGTGGCATTGGCATCCTTGCCGGCTTGGGTAATGGACTTTTCCAAAGTCTGCTCGACTTGCTGGACCTTCAAGGCGTTGGTGATACCGCCTCCATTGTAGGCATCTGCAGATGAGGTGAGGGACTTGACATTGGTGTCGATTGTCGAGATATCCGTGAGGATGGTGGCTGCGTCACGCTTGGAGAGAGGTGTAATCAAGGCAGACGCCGTAGCGATGAAGAGGAGGATGTTCTGGATGGCGACCATTTTGAGAGATTGTTGTTTTGGGAGGTGTGAGAAGGCTTGATAATCTTTGATGAAATTCTTGTTGCTGGAGGATGAAGTCCGACAACTGTGCAGGTCACCCTTACCCTTTTATAATTTTTCTTCTACCCATCGCATTCATTACCAACAGCGCTCTCACGATAATATCTGGTGCATTCAGTGAGGGGTACAGACGGTTCTTGCAGTAGCGAGATCCTGAAAGTTCCTCGCTGTGACCACTACTAGAGGCCAGTGAACTAGAATAGCGTCTATATGAAGGACTATGAATACAGCTGAGTATGGACGCCACACTTTTGCCCCGCAGAGTCCCTTCCCCGCAATCGCGCTATGATACCCCAGGCCTGGCTTTACAAGTCGTGGGGCACATCCTCAAGCTGTGAAAATTTGAGAGGACATTTCGGAAAATTTCGAGTTACGGGCCGAGGCCGCTACCCAACCATTCAGATCTTTTTAAGAAAAGTTAGAGCTCAAATACCACTGGTAAAAGTGTGCATTGTGGCGTGCTCCGGAATCAGTTCTTGTTGATGTTTACTAGTCGACCAAATTACGCGAGTGTTTCTCGGTTAGCTCGACTACCTTAGTCGCAATCTCAGTCACTGCATCTAGTAAAACAGCATAGAATCACAGGATCTAGTTTCAATATACCTGCCCAAGCCTCGGAGGCAATGTTTCTCAATGAGCCCTGGCGTGGCATCACGAGTGACCAAATAGGGGGTTCACAAACCTCGGCATCACTTGACAAGCATTGAAACGCTTCGGTTCCCAAGTGCTTAAACGCATCGCCAGTGCATCCAAGCACCTGCTGAGGATCTTTTCGTGGAAATTTCTCACCGCTAATTCTCTTAGTGGTCGATCATGAGCCTCAACGTTAATCATGCTCGGAGACCTCGGCAGGAATGCAAAACCTTACTGATGGAAGTGGACTTAGCCCTAGCGCTTTTGTCTTAGCTGTGGTCTTCGTAGCAATCCCAAAATGGTGAATATTATGTGCTGATCTTAAGTGGACGAAGGCCGATCTCCGGACCATTTCACCTCACCACAATTTTTGCTTCAAAGTATGCGCTTTTCTATCGCAATGGCATTTGGTTTATCTAGAGCAAATCTATTGTTTCTTCATATAATCATGCGTCATGTGCTTTCTGTGTCGGGATGCGCTTCCTGGTCGGTCAAAATGCCGTCTCCTGTGAATGAATTCAATTCAAAAAAACAATGTACTCAGATTGTCCCAGTGTAGTCAATAGTTTTCCCGTTCTTGGCAAAACGAGAACTAACTGACATTCGTTTATTAAAAGTATAAACGGACTATAGTTCGTTATTATAAGTTAAAACTGCAATTAGTTTTCTATAGAGGTCAAAAACGGGTTAGTTTATAGAGCGGCTTTATAAACTAAATATATAGAATTTTCAGATATTTTTACGTGATTTTAAAGTAAGTTTCAGATAAATTTCAAATTATACTATATAAAACTTATATAATAATAATTATTATTATTATATATTAGTAAATCTTTTAAGAATTATAAAACTTCAGACTTGATTTTGATATTCTTTAGTCACGTTTGAATCACGATTTTAATATAAATAGTTTTACATCCCGTTCTTAGCAACGACATCGTTCCGTTCGTTTCGAGCCTTATAAAACGAACTTTGGTTAGTTCATAGAAGTTAAAACTGCAGTTAGTTGAGGACGTCAAAAACGGGGTCGTTCAAACGGCCGTAAACTATTGACTACATTGGATTGTGCCTTGTCTCTATAGTGCCTTGTCTCTATAACCTTGAATTTCCTTGCGTGAGAATTGGGCCAAAAAGTTTTGTGTTTTGTGGTGTGCTCAAGTTGGGCAAATACCAGAGGAACTGGAAGAAGTGGAGGCATTCACATTGCGGATATCAAGGATTTTCTTTCAGGTACCTCATCCTACGCATTCCAATACATAACTCAGCTGGCCAGGTGAGATTCTGAAGAGAAGCACTTTATTGATTGTCTCGCATTCCATCCTCCTTCTGATCTTTCCTTATCACATTTTCTTTACAAGCCGAAGGCTGAGTACTTCTTAATTGCAGCTGCGAATGCAGGGTCGATCGGGGTTGTAATTCCCGTTGCAACTTCCTGCAGCTCAAGTGGTACCTTCTCCGTTACAGCTTCAGTCAAGTTCTTGGCGGCTGCCCTATCATCCTTCAAGATCTGTAGGACAAGTGGGCTGGCGATGAAAAGTTGGTCGAATTTTGGCTTGGCGGCAACAATGGTGTTCAAGACGCTCTTGGTGTCTTCAACGAGGGTCTGTGCGGGCTCGATGATGGTGAAAGCCTCATCCTGAGTGAGTGGCTCGGATTCTTCGGCAACAGAGGTTCCTTTCTTAAGAGAATCGGTCAAGTCTCTAGAAGCCTGGAGGATGGCTGACTTGAGATCAGCTTGAGGCGGCAAAAATAGAGTGCTGGGAAAACTGACGAATGAGCCCGATAGCATCGCCCTTCCAAGATGCAACAGTTGTGTTCAATTTGACTGCCTTGTTTGTAACATCTTCGAGAGCTGCAGCGATTGAAGCACCATCAGCAGCTACGCTTGTGACGAGGAGGATTGCTGGGAGCACTGAAGCAAGTCGGAGATACATGGTTTGGAGTTGACTGTTGGAAAAGTGATTGAGCTTGAGACAGAAAAATTATGGTATTCTTGTAAGTATGTGAGACTGACTTTGGTGTTTACAACCCCCCAACGTGAGAAACCATGGGTCTTTAAGCAATTGAAAAATGCGCTGGATCTACTGCCTCGGACATTTCGAGATCCACGAGCGACTATACCTTAGACTGCGGTATCAATGATCTATTTGGAATAAGTTTCCGTGGTCTTGCTTCAAGATTAATGCCATGCTTCCAGCCTCCAGCACTTTGTTCGAGTCTAAAACAACGAGTTCATGGAAGCGGCGTAATAGTTGCCGATCGCTGGCCTCAGGTTACCTCACCCCACATTTCACGCATTCTGTGTGTATTTTGTATCGCAGATGATCAGGCTAAAATAGTCGGTACTTAGGCTTGAACGTTGAGGGAAGGCTGAATTTATTGGTTTCCTGATTCGAGGAGGAGCGCGGAGTCTATGTGATATCTCCAAAGGTTGCCTGCCGAAATATAGTTTAAGACTAAAGGGACTACCACAAGTTCGGGGTTTTAGATTACTCCACGAAGCCGCTTCGAAGAAAACGGCGCAAAGACCAAACAAAAGAGCATAGGCGGCACTGCAGGTACAAGTGGCGATCATCTGGTCATTGTGAGTGGTGGCTAGAACTATTGATCGGACGAACTCCATGTGCCGGATTGGCACGGCAGTAACCTTTGCCTTAATCGAGACGTCCAGAGAAAGGTCTCGTTATACTTGGTGTAGATTGCGATAAAATAGCTGGTGTTTCTGGTGCCTGCCCCAGAAAGTGGCGTATCCGCCGCGGATCACCGTCAACTAGCCTGAATGGAATTGAGTGTTCATCCGAAGATCCCCTGAACATCTTCACCGTCTTGCAGCTTATCAGCGGACTGCCTCGGCTTGCTTTCCGAAAAGCGTCATGAATGGTCAAAGTCCCTTTTGCTGGATAAATTCTGCTGATCACAGCGATCTGGGGGCTGTCGTAGCACGGAACATTCGGGTCTATCAATTCGTAATTCTGGTTTCTTTTTGCTAAGCAGCTCCAAACCATCGTGCTCTACGCAACTGAACCCACGGTAGGCTTTAATTAGAATGCCTGACAAAATTTCAGTCTCACAGTCCAGCTAGCTCAGTGCACAGGTTAGAGAGAAGCAATGATGGTTGTGGTCATCGAGCCCAGAATGTCCAAGGAAACATATTGCTAGACAAAACATTCTGTAATCTACAATGTCAACTACACACAGTCTACATGTCCAGGTTGTTTACCTGGACCTTGGTTTGACTTATGCCTCTCCATAGTCCCAACTTCAATTCATTTCTGCGCATAATTTTAGCTCCCAAAGCCCAAAAGCGACTGTTCATGCCCATATCTGAGAACATGAGGCTTGGTCTGAAATGAGATCGATAAGGATCGCTTATAGAGCAGGTACAGCGGCAAAAAGAAGGACGACTCCCAAATATGCAACACTATTCGACTCAGCCCAGAGGTCATCAACATCAGAGAACAGACTTACACGTTCGTTGGTGCAGCCGCATTAGTCGAAGTCGAAGCCGCAGAATCTGTTGAGGCGGAACTAGCAGGTGTTGTTGTTGCAGCAGCCTGTCCACCAGATATTGTCGTTGGACTGGCTGAGCTTCCAGACGAACTTGGAGGAGTTGTTGCTTGCGCTGATCCGCCGCAGTTTGTGGCTGTTGAGCCAGCAACAGCACTTGAAAAAGCACCATCAATACATGCTTTCGCAGAGCTAGCTGCGGCCTGCGAAGCAGAGGGAGCAATTGAGATCAGGGCATCAGCGAAATCGCCAGTGTTCGATTGCAAAGAGCTCAAGTCATTTGAAGCGACCTCCCCCAGACCAGCCCTCTGGAATGCTGTTTGTTGTCCAACGAAGGCATTCACGGAGGTGATGATATTTGGGATCAAAGAGCTAACAGCATCCAGAATTGAAGTTGCGTCCATCTCTGAAAGAGTTGACGTCCCCTTCGCATCTGTAGCTGCTTGTTTAATGGACTCGTCGAGTTTGCTCTCAGCCTGGGTGACCGGAACTGCGGAAGCAACATCTCCTCTGAATGGTAGTTTATAGTCAGCCTGAAATTGAAAATAACTTGTGTCCGAAGAAGTCTAATCAAGAACACAAGGACAGTTATGGTGATATATTTCCGAGGCCTAAACAGGAAAACTATTCCAAGATTGCTTACTTGTAGGCATTAATTGCGTCCGTTAGAGACTTCACATCATCGCCAATAGTAGAGATATCCGAGAGAATCTGCTGGGCTGTCCGAGCAAAGATTGAGGAGAATGAGGCACTAGCGCCAGAGGCCAAAACAAGAGTGAAAACCAAATACTTCATGGCGATGTGGATATCGGCCGCTTTGCAAGTTCGAGAAGTTCTGTGTGAAATTTGATGATTGAGAGGGTTGTTACAATGTTCTTCAGTTTTCACAGAAGATAGGTTGCAATAACGTGATCTTTACTCAAGTCCGAAGACATCACATGCCGTGCGAAGCACCTGGTGCCCAGACTGCCTCGGTGAGGTTGATCCTTCTGATCATCTTACGAGGATCATAGAAGTTGCATTGATTTAGGTTTGATTCGGTCTTTGTTCTTGACCAAAGTCCGATCATCTCCCCACATCATTCTGTTCCGTCAATTCCGTAAAGCTGCAACTAGCTTGCGCCTACAGTAGATGACTAGCGTCATATTAGCTCGTCATAGCAATATCCCAGCCGGTTTTCTCGATTTCTTTGGTGTGTCTGGGGTCCCATGTGTCTGTATGCCATGTACAGCTATTCTAGGGTGGAGTATGGTGCGGGGAAGCCACTTTGTAATCGAGTATGTATTGGAGGAGAAAGCAAGCAGCTCCCTAGTCCTTGGCAGTGTACTAATACAACTTTGAGTGGGAACTTACTCGATCAACAAGTTCTGACCAGCAAATGTTCGGCATTGCTATGATCGACAGCAAGCACTTGACAAGCGAGTAAGCTTCCTCGGTACGTGGGTCATAGATGTCCTTCACGTGGAAGCGCTCGCGAAAAACAGGCCCACCCTCTGTGCTTCACTGTGTCTTGCATAATCTTGGCCGTTGTTATATCTTCTTTTCGAAAACCTCTGCGCGGCTCACTGCACGATTTCTATAGTCGTAATTATTCCTTGCAAACATGGATTCATCAAAGGAATTTGAACCAGAGCCTGGCACCCACCAGGAAAATGTGCTCAAGGAACAATCTTCGTTTGAGCAAAACAATCACGTCGATCGAGTACCTACTGTACCTCTTTACGAGGATGGTAAGGTCAACTTGATCCCTATGCCTACAGATGATCCAAACGGTAGAGATGAGCTCTCCTTCTTGAAGCTTCGTCTAACGATACCTCGACAGATCCTCTCAATCTTCCTAAATGGCGAACATGGGCAGCGATAGGATCTATTTGTCTTTGTACGTCCATCAACTGATCATATGAAATGTTTACTAATGTCACTCCAGTTGGAGCGATGGCCGCAGCTGCCGAACTCATTCTCGGTGCCATGCTCCCAGTCTTCGTGATTCAGTATTCTCCTATAGGGCAATATCCACCATCCTACAAGATCCTCCAGCACATCCATCTACCAGAAGATGTCAATTCGTTGAGGGCACTCGAAGACCTGAACCAAAATGCTGGACCCCCTATCTGGAAAACCTTCCTCCTGGCTTCACTCCCAATATTGATGATTGGGCTTTCAAATTTCCTCTTCGTTCCTCTGGCTATAACCTTCGGACGAAGGCCTGTGGTCCTAGTCTCTGGGCTCATTGCAATTGGTGGTGCTGTATGGGCTGGACACAGTACTTCTCTGGACTCCCATCTCGGGGCTAGAGCTATTCAGGCTATTGGTGCAGGAACAGTCGAGAGTTTAATTCCATTCATCATATCAGATATGGTGTTCCTCCATCAGCGAAACAAGGCAATTAGCTTGGTCTTCGGCATTCAAGGCCTTCTGATTGTTATCCTGGGTATCGCTACCCCTTGGATCATCATTCGTGTGAACTGGAACTGGATCTACTTCATTACAGCGATTGCAGCAGGAGTGTTCTGGATTGCGTGTTTCTTTTTCATGCCTGAGACTCGTTACTACCGAACTGACAATGAAATGAGTACGTCTATCCATCCATTTTTATGAATAGCAAATTGACATGTCCATTCAGAGGGCATATCTCGCCACCATCTCTTACCAGGTCAATCAAGACCTCCTATTGATCTTACAGAGCATGCTCCTCGTTCCTGGAAGAGGGATTTGATGCCATGGGGAGGGCCAATTCACTTCAGACGAGGCTTGATGGCATTTGTCCATACACTACAAACATTCTTCTACCCTCACATCTTCTTCGTCACGCTTCTCAACTCAGCGACAATCGCAGCAACTCTAGCAGCAGGATACACAGTCTCTCCTCAGCTTCTTGCAGAACCTTGGGCTTGGCCTTTCGAGCACCTTGGCTTCCTTCTCTTCGCAGTGCTTATCTCTGCCATCGCTGTTTTCCTCATCTCTGGACTTCTGGCTGATAGTTTAGCCAATCTGATAGCCAAGCGACGAGGCCGGAGAGATCCTGAAATCCAGGCTCTCAACTTGATCCCACCTACTGTCATTTCCTTGATTGGCACAATACTATTTGGACTTGCAGGTGACGAGCCTGGTAAATACGGATGGCCAACATTCTTGGTGGGGCTTGGATTCATTTCATATGGGTTTCTTGCGACCAACTCCATCGGGGTTGTGTATGTGCTGGAGTGTTACCCCCATATGTCAGGACCTGCTCTCGTCAATATTGGTAGCTTTCGCTCCATTATCGCATTTCTCATTGTGTTCGATGTACCTGAGTGGATTGCGAGTATGGGATATTTGAGGACATTTGGGATCTACATGGGTCTGTTGGGTGGCTTTATTCTATTCATCCCAATCATCTTCATGTTTGGAGAAGGATGGCGAAAGAGGTGGCCAGGACCAACCGAGAGAGTGGATGTGAATGTTGTCAAGGAGTAAGGTGGCTGTCGGGAGTTTTGGAGAATCAATGGAAACATAGCCTGTATTTTCGTCTTGCTGTACACTTCACAGTCTTGCCATGAATATGGAATCATTTCCAACTTCATTCATCATTGTTAGATTTATCTACTCGTTCCTCATCAGAAAGTGCGGCTTCTATTTGATTGTCGTCGATATCAGCTTTGCGTCTTGTCAATAATCAGCAAACGACATTGGGATTATTTACTTTGAAAAGTCTCCAAGATCGAGGTACTTCAGACAGTAGCATCGGACAGGAAGCGGTGATCTGAAGGCTGTAAAACAAAACCGGGTGCTTCTAACTCGGTGCTTGTACACATGTTCACGTCTAGTAAGATGCCACCGAAGAAGAATCTCGATATCCTAACAGCCAATTACGTAGCAAGATTTCTTTGTCCCAGCCGCCCCTTATGCTCCCCACATCAAGGATTATTTGAGTTTATGACGCTGGACAAGGATTAGTATTGCAATTTCTAATGCAGTAGCGCAGTACGTACAAAATTAAGCTGGTCATCTACTGGCCTGTTTTGCTGTTCCATCTTCCGTAAACAAAAGTGTTCCTCGCCCTTGTGACTAGAACTTTCGGTGACTGATTGGTTGGACTGATCCGGTGTGCAGAGATGGTGTGCTCGCTAAGCCCTTGTGATGTTGGAATAAAAAACGGCGCGGTCCATCTCAGCTTTTGATTCGCTTGGCTTGGCAGGAAGGATCAGCGCTAAGATAATATCGAATTGACTACTAGTACTAGTGGCTGTGCGGAGTATTCTAGAGGAAATTTTCTCCGCATATGAGAAAAAGCTTAAAGTTCCTGTGGGGTTGGGGTTCTCTCCACTGTTTCCCGAGGTTCCCTGTGATCCTCGCTGCACGCTGCGTCCTTCGCCATGCTTCATTCCTCCCTTTGTACAATCCCACAGCGTTGTCCCAGTGCATCGCATAGGCAGTCTATGATGATCTTGATCTAAGCAACACCACTTTTTGTTATTCCTCACTCACCTTATTGTGGCCTCACCATCGCTTTTACTACCTACTCGGCCTTTCACAGTTACATGTGAGCCAAAGGATCGTCCCGAGGGTGGAGTTACTGACTAGCAATGGCTTTGAAAGCCGCGTTAAAATGTAGTAGCTAGTAAGAGAAAAGGTTCAGACTTTCAACATGTCAAACTTCGGTACCCATGTGGCACGACACGGTAATGACTGCCAGGACGATCAGCCTTTAAGATGAAGGCTTATTTCTAGCCCTGCCAGCAAGTGCAAGTATAGCCATGGGTGCTCGGGCTTCCAAAAGGCAATGCTATTCTTGGCTACTCCAATGCCTTTCAGCGTTTCTGATCGCTAGGCTTCAGGCGGAACTTTGTTCTTTCCCCAACCAGCAAGGAACAATGAGAGATCTCCGAGAAGCGAAACAATCATTACTTGGCGAGTTGGCAAATGGCATGATTTTTGCAGTAGTTGTTCATTGTTCGCTTCACAGAAGGCTGAGACTTTTGAGCAGAACCACCCTGGTTCGGGTATCCCGGAGGGTTTCCTTGTTCTCTCCTCCACAAAACAGGCATTAGAACAGGCACAGAGGAAGATTCAGCCCATGTAGTTTCGCTGTGATCAGTAAGATCTGTTCGCTAGACTTCGACAGTTATACTTATCTCGCCACAATAGTCAGGGGAAGTATACGGGGAATGAGAACGACGGCGGCCTGCTGTGACCAGCCAGTAGTCGTTCTATTGAATATCGATTAAGCAATAGTACCCAATTTCCGAGGATCATGGTCTCAGCGTGACCGAGGCAAGCATATGATTTCAGTTCCGTAACAAGATTTCGTGTTCGAGGTAGTGGTCATGGCACTAATGTAAGGAGTCGTTATAAAGATACCTCTTTAAAGAGGTATCGCCCTCTTTCCTTCCCATCAGTATCTTCTGTCATTTCTCATTCAATAGTACCTGCATCTTGCTTCAGCTTTGGAAATCAGCATTTCAGCACCCACCTTCGTTCAGCAACACTCATTCTCTTATTCAAAATGAAGTCCTCCTCCGTCATTTTCGCACTCGCGGCTACTGGCAATGCTGCAATACTCGCTCGTGATGCTGCCACCGTCCTCTCGGACATCGACACCATCAACTCGGACACCCAGAGCTTGACAAGTACCGTCAATGCTTTCAGTGGTATCAGCGACGCTGCCGCTTTGATCGCTGCTGAGAGCGGTCTTTCGGACGCAATTAAGAAGGGAACCACTGATGCTAAGGCTACAACTTCCGTCTCTGACTCTGAGGCCCAATCCATCTTGAGCGCCGTGAAGGGTCTCATTCCAAACATTGTTGCTGCTCTTAACGCTGTCGTATCGAAGGATGCTGCATTCACCTCTGCTGGTGTTCAGAGCGTCGTGGCTGGCGATCTGGCTTCAGTTCGTCTCCCAGTTTCAAGCGTACTATCTGATTCGAAGAACTTATGCTAACTTGGATGCCTCATATAGCTTCGCACTGAATCTTCTGACTTCTCTGCTGCTCTGATTGCTGCTGCCCCAGCAGGTGCTAAGTCTGGTGGAAGTGCCGCTGCTTCTTGTATCGATGCAGCTTTCCAAGCTGCCATTGCTACTCAGACCGCTGACGACTCTTGCGCTGCCTCCGTTACTTTCGAGGGAGGATCAGGTGGCGCTACTTCCGCACCAGCCAGTCAATCTGGCACAGCAACCCAGACTCCTTCAAGCTCCGCCCCCGAAGAGACTTCCCCATCCACCTCCGAGGGATCCGCTCCCGCAGTCTCTTCCTCCACGGGCTCTGTGGCCACCTCAGGGGGTGTCGCTGTCCCATACCCAACTGCCACCACTGCCTCAACTCCAGCAGTTGTTGGTACCGGAAGCGCATACCCAACTTCCACTGGCCCAATCCAGGTCAGCCCCAACAGCGGAGCCTCTATCAAGGTTGGCTTGACCGGTATCTTCGCCGTTCTTGCTCTCGCCATCGTCTTGTAAATGTAATTTGCAATGCATAGACAGGAGCGTGAACCTTGGGTGTTGATGGTATCAACATTATATGTCGGATATATACTTCAATTCTATTTACACAACAATTCTGTATCATAGGATTTTTAGTGGGGTGTTCAAAAAGGCATTGTTAAACAGGAACTCGAAATGGAACGAATACAATGTCCCTGAATTTATGTTTCTTCAACTTGTAATATTGTATCGGTTTTGTTTGAAACCTTGTGATCCTTGACGCAAGCAGCTTCTCACTTCCAGGTTTGAGATGACCTGTGGGATGATGAACAAGTTACGAGGAGTAAGTATTGAATTGGTCACTTGAGAAAGCTGGTGAGCGGATCCCAGTGCTCAGTGCTCTACCATTAAGGTAACCACAGAGACACATCTGAACAGAGACAAATCTGAGAATGGTAAAGCAACATGCTAGAATTCGTTGAGTTGAAGAGCTTGACAACATCCACTCTAGACCAACATGTGCCACTTCAATGTTGAGACTTTGTTGAGCGACTTACACGTGAATGCGATGTAACTGCTTGGAATTGCGACGGTCGTGATAGAGTCCAAGCAGAGAGAGAATTGATGTCATTTTTACGTCTAATTTACACCAAAGACCAAGCCTCACTTCCTACCATGAGAACGCGGAACTCCATCCGTTCGCAACACTTGATGGACTTATACATGTTTCCTTACTTCATAAAATAGACTTCGAACTTTGTGAGATAAACTATGATAGAATAATGATATCAATTTATTCTATGACGTATGAATACACATGGGTACTCGCGATGCTGGGGTAGAATGCGAATCAAAACAGAGCAACGGGCTGAGCCTCGGCTAAAGTCGACCCACTTTTCTCAGTGCACCAAACCTCTTCGCCTTTAAATGATCGACAACGCTGTCCCATGACCCCATGATTTAGCACTGGCAGTCATCATAACCAAAATCTTCGGCTTCACATGGCTCCACACTCGATCCCCACGTGCGCCTAAGTCCCTGAATCCTTCTGAGAAGATCACATCCTGTCCTAAAGAGACAACGGTGCGGCTAGGACGGCAAGGCGGAAGTTAGCCTTACCAAACGGCAATTTCCAAACGGCAATTTACAACTTGAAGACCCGGCACATCACCAGAGTGACAACGAAACCGGAGTGTCCCAGTCGATGTTGCTCTCGACCGCTTCAATCCTCTCGTGACAAGTCCCGAACAGACGGTCCCAAAGGCGAGTCTGCTTGCCGTAGTTGTGGCTGTTCTTCCATCCCTTGCGGTGATGAAGATCGTGATCCTCCGTCAATAATTCGGCGTCAAAGAACTTGAGAACAGGCGTGAATGTCGTTGGTGGAGTGATGTAAAGTCGCAGACCGCTGTGACCCCACAGCTCGGTAAACACAACGTACTGTTGGCAGATCCACCAGTCTGCAAAGCCCATTGGCATGCCCATCAATTTCATGGTCCCATATGTGATTATTGGAATGCCGATGATGTCGAAGACCTCCTGTACAGAGTCGGCGTAGAGACTGAGGAGTGGTGAGGGGTGCTTGGTTAGGTGATGGGTTCGGTGGAAGGACCAGAGGGTCTCGTTCTCGTGCATGACCCGGTGGTACCAGTAGAACCAGAAGTCCAGAATAGCACCGTAAGCGCCAATCTCAAGAGGGAGATACCAGCTGAATGTCGAAAAGGGATCTTGACTTGTCGCATAGGCCAGGAAACAACTGACGATAGGGCGGATCGTGGCCGTCGATGTGAGAGAGTGGAGGACTTCTTTGGTACGAGAGTCTGGTACTTGGTCTCGCTCATGCTTGTCGCCGTCGAGGTATCCATACTGATGACCTAGCTCTCGCATCTTGTGGATCTCGCGAATGGCGTTGAACTTGTAGGTGATAGAGTAGAATAAAAAGGCAGCAGCCCAGTGCATATTCTTCCCTGTGATGTAGATGTATGCTTGGTGGACCAGTAGTGGCCACAGAGCGTGGAACAGGATCCATTTGTGACCTTCCATATGAGGGACGTAGGCCATTTGGTCTGTCTTCGCAAAGACTGGTACTTCGCGGTTGAGGTCAGTCGGATGCAGGCCGAGAAGGTCCATGATCTTCTGTTCATGATTCCAGGTTTTCCTATCCCATGTTCGCCAAGTTGACTTCATCGAATCCTTGGGATTTCGGGCGATGGAGGTGGCTGGAGCTGTGGATTTATTGCCCGCTTCTGGAGCGGTGGTGATAGTATTTGTTGCCATGTCTGTAATTCTTGAGACGTTGTGCGATATGAATGTGAGATCTTGACTTGGTATCTGTTGTATAGTTATATATGACGCTTCTTGCCTCATGCAACCCTGCATCACATGTGTTCCTCGGCACATTGCGCCCCACGCTCCTGGTGGCTCCCGCCTCGGTAGTTTGTTTAGTCAAGGCAAGATTGTGACTTGTTTGGTCCAAACAACGCAACGGCCGCGTGGCGCTTGCTCGCTTGCTCGCTTAACCCTCGCCTAAGAATTTAGAGAAATAAGGGTCGTTCACTGACTCAATTCAGCAATTATTTATTGTTCTGGTTGTTCAAGATCTTTCGAGATGGTCTTGCTTTGGTGGCTGTCATGAAGGCTTAATGGCTCAAGCATCACCGAGGTATTACCTCGCAAGATTCTAACGAAAGGCATTGAGTTCCAGGGTTGTTTCAGGATACACGTTGCGAATGATTCGCTTGGCATCACTGGGATCAACATTCGAGAAGTGTCAGCGACTTGCAATTGGCTCACGGTAGACGCTTGGTCCATTAAGATGTGGCGTAGAACATATTTGCCACCAAGAAGAGATTTGGGGCAATGCTTGCTTCGGTATCAACAAATCGCTTCGTTGTTGAATCAAGCCTTTCGGCATACATCATGCCAGCGGAGAGGTTACTCATACAAACTGAAGAGATGGAAGCATGTGGAAAATGATCTCTTAGCATGAACATGTAATGCTAAGAAGATGTCCCTCGGCATGTTTCTATCTGACTACGCGGCCTCTCATGACCTTACATCGTGGCGCTTTCGAGTTGAACAGGCAGTGTCAGACTACTCTTGGCACTTCGTGGCCTCGATGTCATTTCTAAAGTTCCTGAGCCCTCCAAAAGCTGGAATGTTACGACACACTTATACAACCCGATCTCAACGTCGTTCTCATTCCAGATGGTTATGCTGATCTCCTCGGTCTCATAGATTGCTTGAGCGTGACAGCATGATGGTGATGAGCCTTCTGCGAGGCGAATGCTTAGGAAACAATCACATGTGTATCGCCCGTTACTTTACTCTCGGTGATACTGAGAGAGGCTACTGGCTTCGTTCCGAGTCGTCATTGAGATCGCCTGACGACTAACGAGGGCCATGGACCATGAAGCTACTCAGAGTTCTAAACTGGTCGAGCCATTGAATTTACAGGACGACAACATAAGGCAAAACTAGGTCATGGCTGCAGAAACACCCGTCAGCGTCTTGCAAGAGTGGGATAATCTTGATTTTGCAACTCCGAGTAGTCCAAGGTGAGATTGATGAAGACACATGTGCTATTACACGATCAAGAGCTTCTGCCACATCGTCTGTAACACAGCGGAACATTAGGGAGGAATTGCTATCAAGTCTCGTAAATTATCTATTCCATCAATTCGCTGAGGAGTAATCTCCTTGTTATTTTCGGCCCATTTTGGCGAGAACATGCATTCACACAAACATTTCTTGGCAGAGTCTGGGAAATTCATGATGACTCTGGTACATTGTACACTAGCAATGAGATGTACTGAATTTTTTACCTTCTCTGCAATCTAGGATATGGAAGCGACCTTCAGTGCCAAAACATCGCAACATCACAGCCCCGCCTACCCCACAAAGTCCTTGCTTTCTCACCATCTCTCTTCCCCCTCGCACACTCAAGCACAAAAACGCGCACGTATGGGAGGATTTGACGGAAGTGCCATAGAAATGGTCAATGTCTCCGAGTGTCAAGTGAGCATTAGTACCCCTTTAAAATAAGAGTGGAAGAGGCAAAGAATGGTTGAGATGGGTTGACAGTGAGTAACTATACGACCATTGGTGAAAATATATCGGTGTATTTCTGTGTATAAACAGTGAGGGATAATCTTACCAGACAGTGAACTTGATGGAATGCTGAGTAAGTGGTGTGCGTCGCAGCTGGGAATCTTAGGGCTAGAGATGCCCCAGCCGCAGGGACTTCGCAGAGGCGCTGGTTGAAGTGACGCCGCGTGAGTCGAAAATAAGTCATTGGATCGAAGGCTGATTGGTTCCTAAATGAGGGGGTCTTTTTCGAGCTGAGATGGTTTTGAAAGTTTTTTGACTTTTGAACATCCGGGATCCGACTGAGCAATCTCTCATTGCACTTCAAGTATCAGTGGAGACGGCTAAAAAGCTATTGTTTAACGCACTGAGCTACCTTTCCTCCATTGATATTTATGTACTCTGAGCAAGCAATAGTTTGACTCCCTCCAACGATTATTACCGGCTCACAAAGGTGAGCCGTATTAGGATATGCAAGTAAGGTGTTGGTAAACAACCAGCATCTCGCTTACAGACCCCAGCTCAATCTTGCCCCACTGTTCCTTCCGTTTTGGGACGCACAACAACAACCAGCCCCGCTCAGCCAGATTCACGATCCCGAAAATCTTCTCTTCTCTTTCCCTCTTTCTCTCTTCACCAACCTCATCATAACCCCCACCAGAGCTTCGCGCTCGGTGACGTCGTAGTAAGCTTCCCTTCATCCTGATGACACCTCTACCTTCTATGAACCATGTTGGATTGATGTCCATCTTCGATCCATCTTCATAGAACCAATGCTAACTGTCGATCTGGAACAGATCATTGATCATCCTCCCCACAACGCCACTCAGATGGGCCACGGAACCACAAACAACAATTTCCAGCTTCGCAATGGATACGTCGACAAGGACTTCAGCCACCGCCAGAACCGCCGAGAGAATCAACGAGCAGCACGTAAAGAGGAGGAGTTGCAACGCATGAAAGCTGTTATTCATTCTAATGAGGAGGACCCCGTCGCCAACGCGTACTTTTTGAAGAGATATGGCTTCCCTGGTATTCCTCGTCGATTTGAAGGCACGGTTGTGGTATGTTTGCCTCGTGACATCGACTTTAGAACGCCATGAATGCTAAACAAGCCGCAGAGACGACGTGATGGCACCTTGCCACCACCAAGAAAGCTCCCCTACTGTTCGTAGTACCATCTTTCTAAAGAATAGTGGAAGTTACTGACAACTACACCTTGCAGTCGAGCGTCAAGCTGCTGCCAACGAGAACAACCGTCCATGTGAGCTCACCTTCCAACCTGAATCCAAGTCGAAACTGACTCGGGGTTCAAGATGCACAGCGTGTCGTCCCCCTCTGGGGTGAGGACGATTTCCCTCCACTACCATCAGCTCCAGCTCCACGTCAGCAGGTCATCACGAAGAAGTGTATGTGGTTCTTGAACCATGATTCAGTGAACGTGACTGACAGCTCATAGGCAGAACACCCAAGTGCGTCGTCGCCACCGCGAACGAGAAAATCGAGGTTACTCAAATAGTCAAGGAAATTGACGTCTCAGCTGCTGAAGAGTCTCGAACCCCTGACAAGTTGGAGGACAATAGCGTCAGCCACTTGCACTTTGCTGAGAGAGAGGCCGATACCACTGGCGCGGAGATTGTGGATGGATTTAAGGGCTTGAGACTCGAGTAGGATGGGCATATTGAGCTATACAGGGGTGGGAAAGACGTTATGGGCATCTGGACTTCAGGACTGGGATTTGTTGCTAGCTTTGAACATCCGTTGCTTTTTGAAAAGTAGCATATCGAGCTGAGCACAATTTGAATCCATGGTCGTTCCGTCCATCCGTTGACACGTATCTTCCAGAATAACAAGTTGCAAAAGCTCTAAATGCCAGCGAGAACATGAGCGTATACGAGTGGCAATATAGTGAGTCGCGACTTAGTATAAAGAGCTTACTCCTGATCGGGTTCTGATGGGAATAATATATTTTCAGGCAAGCCTGCGATCAAGTGAAGTGTCTTAGGGATCTTATTATCTTATGTTATCCTACATCATGTGCTGAACAGGTGATCCTCTGGCAGAAATAGGGCTGGTGTGTATGGAGAACCGACACAGTAGGATTCTCTTTGCGGGGGATACTTTTTAATTCTACAGCACTGGCATGGGGACAAACGTTGCAGACAGGGTTCTCGTGCCCATTGCCCAGTGGTGACTAAGATTCGCCGGGATGTGGGCGGAATACCATAAGAAATATGAGGCAAGTAAAGAAATGCATAATATAATTCGAGAGGCTTAGGTGCGGTTGAATTTGTAGGTGGATGCATGTGTCAACCCAGAAACACGATGTTCAAGTACTGTAGATACATGAAGACTTGTAGTATTCTCAGGTCGACCGGCGTGAGGCAAGGAAATGCTCGAGTCCACATCAAAAAGACTGGCCAACACGACGAAGGGGATTTTCGAAGGGGCTGGGTTTGTACAGAAGCTTCTCATTGGCGATGATATCTTGTGCATTTCAAGATCTTATATACAGCGTCTTCACCAAAAGTCATCGTCTTCATCATCATACCCATCCCTACTCGGGACAGGCGGATGTTTACCACGCTTTGCACCACCACCACTACTCTCAGCAGCCGCATCACTGCCATCACCAATCTTCTTCAACTTCTCAACTCTCACACGCGTTGCTCTCGTCCCCGATCCAGGCTTGTCAAATCCCAGCCCGAGATTTCTTCGATGTATATACCTGCGCTTGTGACTCCTCCTCACTTGCGTATGGAGAACTACAGATCCCGTCGGAACGAAATATTGCACTCGGTCAGGCAGGAACAGCCACCATTTCTCGAGAATTATGGGGATGTTTCGTAGAGACCATGATTCGGAACTCCCGAGGAAAACAGTACCACGTCTGAGGAGCAGGCGTACCCATCGTTTGAGATATTGGCGGTTGCGACTCACGCGGAGGAGTGCGAGGACGACGTCTCGTGCGCGCTTCTCGGTGACGAGCTTGGAAGAGTGTTGGCGCATGGATAGTTTGAAGGCAACGTTCTTTCGTGTTAGGTCTAGTACGTCGCGCTTGAGGAGTTGGAGGGCTTCTTCCATGCGGTCCTGAACTTCTCCGAAGCGTTGACGGTACAGCAGATTTGAGATATATCGGTTATACATTTCAATGGTTGGTTGGACGTTGTAGGGTTCTGAGATCATAGTTTGCCAGAGGTTGCTGACGGCTTCGGGTGGGAGCTCGCCGACTTGTCGGCCGATGTCTCGTGCAACACCATCTTTGCCTCTCCATTTCCGGCGAAGGACGACTTTGTTGGATAGGACGAATGTCCATTCTAGTAATTCGTTCCAAGCCTCGAGTGACACTGGGAGTGAATACTGGCGGGAGATATAATCGATCAGAGACAGAGCTGTTGGGATATTGTTGTTGATGCCATATACATGACAGATGGTGAAGAGAAAGTGCTTCGAGGGATAAAATGGCGAGCTCTGATGATAGTTCGTGACTGGTGAGATTTCTGCCTCGTTTCCAGCCATGATGGCTGGCACATCGATCGACCAGACTTTCTTGAGAATTGCTTCCACACCTAGCATATCCCCCTCTCGTGCAAGCGCGGTCATCATTAGGCGAAATGTCTCCTCGTTCCCAGCTATTCCAGCCTGGACCATTTTCCGAAAGACCCTAGATACCTGGGCTTTGACACCGTGATTAGGCCCAGCGCGGTGACCACTGAGCTCGTAGGGAACCTTCTCCCATTGGCGTGGAGCAAGGTTTTGGGCTATCACTCGCAGCCGATGTCTTTGATTTGGATTTGTGCTTTCTCTCCAACACTTCACTGTCAAATACAGGTTGTAACATTCCAAATCGGGATCTAATGGCTGTCGCTTGATCTGAGTCCCATCAGCCATCCATTCCATATATGGCCGAGTCATGCTGTGCCAGATTTCCTCGGCAGCTTGTGCATGTCCGACGGAGCAGGCGCATTTGAGTAAGTACTTGTAATCCGACAAAGTAAGTGGCCACCAGAGCTTTCGAGCGTCTATAATGTCCTTGACCTGGGCCAGGAATACAGTGGAGAAGTAGTAAAAGTCTTCTTGTCGGAGGGCGTGATCCAGACCGAGCAGTTTCATTGTCCATGGACCAACGGACTTATAAAGCTCTGAATGGCGGTCGAGAAAGTGCTTAGGATCCATGCAACGCAAGACCTCGGAGAAAATTGACGGAGGAAGTGACACCAACACTGATGGATCCCTACGATCAAGCACAGCCAGATCCAGCACAACTTTCATAACGGCATGAGGATCTCGAGTCCGCAATGCCGCCATGAGAGCCTTTTTCTGTTCTTCAATCCCGGCTGGAGGTTTATCTCGAGATGCGCCAGGCAGCGTTGCTAAGACGTCGCCAATTGGACCCGCCTCTGCCCTGAGACTCGAGCTTACTTGTACCCTCACAAAGTCATCAACCTCCTTTTGCCATACTTCTCGATCAGGATCCTGATGAGATTCAATCGAAGTCGATACGCTGCCATCGCCTAGAAGCTCCTGCTTGCTATTGAGATAATCGGCCGAGCCTTCAAGCTCGTTGGAGTCCACATCGAAAGTCTCCCGCTCATGATGTAGCCCAGCACCTGTGCTTGAAGGTGCATCTCCAGTTTCCCAAAAATTCTCTGCCCTCAATTCCGCTTGGCTCTGGTATGTACGTAATGTAATCGCTCGCAATCGATTGGGGGGTGAATGTCGTAAACTCGCAGGCGGAAGCCGGACTTTATGGAAACATCGTCGAAGTCGGATCGCATGCACGCGTCCCTGTATCCCGCGCGGACAGGAGTATGAAGCTATTCGAGACTCGATTGCCTCCAGCCTAAGAAGGAACGCGCTCATGGGCTTCGATTGTGGTGTATCAACATATTGACTTTGAAGTCAACTGAAATTCCGGGGGAATTGAGGAGGCGGCGGAGACGGAAGTGGAGGAGGGGGGAGAGTGGATCTTGAGTGGAGAAAAAGTAAATTGATTTGGTGTTGATGTTCAGTTCAGGTTCAAAGCTTTCGTGGGGAAACTGAACCTTGAATTTTGCTCAGGTGGGACTGAACTCGAAGTTGACACCTCATATCTCGGGCATCAAATGCCGACCGCCGACACCTCGAAATTTACGCGTGAAGTGCAGCACGGGGATTGAAGGGAAGGCCTTGAATCAACACAGTTGCGACAACTACAATCACACCCAATAACACAAGCCACATCTACACAGAATGGCTGACGTCGACGATGGAGCGTCTGCCCCCGCAGAACCCCTTGATCTTGTGCGCCTGTGCCTGGACGAAGTTGTGTTTGTGAAGCTGCGGGGAGATCGAGAGTTGAAAGGCAGACTACATGTCAGTGTTACTGTCTGCCAGAGATGATATAGCTGCTGATGGAGCTTAGGCATACGACAGTCATTGCAATCTGGTGCTAGGAGACGTAGAGGAGACAATCTACGTTGTGGAGGAGGACGAGGACGAAGAGGAGACCGTCAAGGTATGAGTAGCGACGTGCAGAGAGAAGCGCTTTCTGACATACGTGGACAGACAATTCACAAGAAGTCTGAGATGTTGTTTGTGAGAGGTACGTTCAGATCATTTCTGTTCTGGCAAATGGATCAGCTTCGTGCAGCATATCCTAACTACTGTGTAGGAGACAGCGTCGTACTCATTTCTCCTCAAGGACCATCATGATATCAGAACGAAAATGCGGGAAGAGGACAATGGGCAGTTGAATGGAAAATATAAACATGGTGCATTTCGAGGACATGCGAATAAACCGATGGAGGCGCATTCTAGAGGATGAACCACTGCAATGGGGTGGGACGGCATGGCATGGCGGGGTAGACCAGCAGCCCGCATCTTGAAATGCTCCAAAACAAAGGCATCGGAGAGTCATAAAAGCCCATAACAAGAGTCAATTTTGGTATGAAATGTAAACCAGAATACCCAACCAGATTTATGGCAATGAGGCAAAAATCCCAGAATGTTTCATTGTCATTCGGTGACTCAAGCTCCATGTGATGATTCAACGACTCCTGGCGCTGTTATCGATAAAGCTCTCCCCTTTTCCTTCCCCGGAAGAGTCATCCCCAGGCATATTAACACTCGACTTCTCCCCTACTTCCTTTACAGCTACAACTCGAGATTATTTCAGAGAGGGACAACACTCCAGTTGAATGTCTTCACCGAGCCAGATGATATTACAAATACACTGAAAAGCCACTCGACTAACTGGATATCAAGTCCAAGTACCAAATTACCCCACCATGGCAACAAAAGGCAAACAGCTTCCGCACGAGCGGCGGAAAGGCGAGACAGTATTTTATATCTTCTCGACTTGGAGAATATCTAGTTGACAAGTACCAGGCATTGAGTGAGTTCGCAGACTACGTCGAGAAACAACAGAAGCTCCGATACCCCCCCGGCGGATCAACAGCCACCACCGTAGTAGAAGAGCACTCGGAGCTCGACATACTAGACTCCCTAGACCTCGCAGATGCTTCCCCAGCTGTGCGATTAAAAGAGCTGCTCCTAAACCATGACGAAGACACTTTTACGAAATTGGTCAATCTGCTAGCGGCAAGGATAGAAGAAGGACATGGCGAGACCATCTTCGAGATTGGATTTGAGAATAATGGAGACTCCATGGCTTTGACGAAAGATGAATGGGATGTCGCTATGAAGAGGTTAAGGGAATCTGCGAAGAAAGTACGGTCCGATTGCCAGGTTCTACTCACGAAACATGTTGGTGGCGAGGAGGAAGCAGAGAGTGCAGCCAGCGAGAAGGAGAAAGAATGCAGCGGCAAAATACTGGTCAGACAGCATCCTGCAACTGTGGAAGAGGTGGTGGAGACTCGTATAGCGGTTGTGGGGAATGTCGATGCTGGGAAAAGTACCATGTTGGGAGTCCTGGTTAAGGGAGGTCTGGATGATGGACGAGGGAAAGCTCGAGTTAATTTGTTCCGACATAAGCATGAGATTGAGAGTGGAAGAACTAGTTCTGTTGGAATGGAGATTATGGGTTTCGATACCCTGGGCAAAGTTATTACTGCTGAAGTTCCCGGACGCAAACTCTCTTGGGAGGAGATTGGCAAACGCTCTGCTAAAGTCATCACTTTCACCGATTTGGCCGGTCACGAACGGTACCTGCGAACCACTGTCTTCGGGCTGTTATCCTCAAGCCCAAATTACTGTCTGCTGATGGTGGCTGCCAATAATGGTCTCATTGGTATGAGTAAAGAGCACTTGGGTATTGCCTTGGCTCTGAACGTCCCAGTCATGGTTGTCATCACCAAAATCGATATTTGTCCGCCCCAAATCTTGGAGCAGACAGTTCAACAAATCACCAAAATACTGAAAAGTCCTGGCGCGAGGAAGATCCCAATTTTCATCAAGAACAAGGAGGAGTGTATCAATACCGCCACTCAGTTCGTTTCCCAGCGGATATGCCCTATCTTCCAGGTCTCCAATGTTACAGGAGAATCGCTGGATCTCGTACGGGCGTTCTTGAATATCCTTCCACATCATGGCCACTACGATGCTGAAGCTCCTTTCGAGTTTCATGTAAATGATACCTTCTCCGTGCCATTCGTTGGTACCGTTGTCTCTGGCATTATCAAAAGCGGAGTTATCCATGCTGGTGATACCGTTTTGATCGGTCCAGATTCCCTAGGCCAGTTCACAACTACGAGTATCAGATCTATTGAGCGGAAACGGATACCAGTGCCAGCTGCATCAGCAGGACAATCTGCTTCGTTCGCTCTGAAGCGTGTAAGGCGGAAAGATGTTCGGAAAGGCATGGTAGTCTTGCCAAAACTCGAACAGAGTGCTCCAAAGGTGTATCGAGAGTTTGTTGCTGAAGGTAAATGTTACGATCTGCTCCAACAATGCATCGCTAACAAACAATAGTATTGATCCTATCCCACGCAACCACCATCAAAACCAAATACCAAGCCATGCTCCACGTTGGCCCCGTCTCCCAGACCTGTGCAATCATCGACATCGATCGCCAGTATATTCGGACAGGTGATCGAGCACTCGTCGCATTCCGCTTCGTTCAGAGACCAGAGTACCTCGCTCCTGGCGATAGGCTCCTGTTCAGAGAAGGCAGAACGAAAGGACTGGGGATTGTGAAAAGTGTAGGGTATGATTTCAACAAGCCGCTGAATCCCGATGCCGTTAAGGATCAGACTGGGAAGGCTGTTGAAGCGAAAGGAGAGGAGGGGAAAGTCGCTGAAGAGCCGCTTGGACAGGCTGGTAGTAAGGCATGAGAGGTGATGTGGTCTTAAATTTTGGTTACTCCATGGAGTTTTCTTTACTTTTCAGTTTGTTTTGTCGAATGCACTGCTTCGCTGGTGCTAGGGAAGCGGATCATGGCAACACGGTGCCTATGGGAGCATGGGAAGTTTTTTGGATGAGGATCTGGAGCTTTGGAGTTGCATGAGAGTCTCTGCATGGTTGTGGCGCTTCTTGCATGATGGGGTTTTGCTTCTCTTGGTTACTTTACGATCCGTAGCTTGCGAATGCACAGTTCTTCTATCATGCATCGCATACTCAGCTGAGGTTACTCAGGCTCGAGGCACACCTTCGCTTCTTGATGCACTCACGAGCAATCACTTATAGGCTCATCCAAGTCAGTCTTTCTGAAAAGCTCCAATCGGAAAGACGCTATGTACCTGTATCCAATTTTGACATGTATCCATCCCATATCACCCAATCTCGTCTTGTCCAATCTGCATCTCTTGTTCATGCCATCTCGATAATATATTTGCACATGCCTCATCCATGCACATTGACGTCGGTCCTGTCTGAAACGAAACAGGGATTGCACAGCCACATCTGCGGTGTCCTGGAATTAATTTACTCCGTTCTGCAAGCGAGAGTGGGAATGACGCTGTTGTGACAGGGGTCGGATGTGCGTCATTGTTGGAATTGACGCGGATGGGGAACGGCGAGCGGCTGAGATGAGAGTTCAACTTAATCTTGAATGGAAAGTTTCGTCTAAAGTATGATCGGGATCAAAAAGAGTGAAAGAGCGCTTGATTACGGTGAAGATTGGATTAATTAAGTCTCCAGTTATGTGTCCTTAGGTTGCTATATCGTAGCAGCGAGAAGGGGAACTCGCGAGGGGCAGAAATCGCGGGGTAAAATCAACCAAGATCCAGCCTGCAATCTAGCCCACCATCCAATCCGATATCAACAATAAACCAGGTTTCTCTGTCGCATGATGGAGATTCGATACAGATACATATTACATTTAAACTAAATATCCACCTGGGTTTTCGCCTCGGTCTGGATCCCGAGAATGGCGCAACCTTTAACCAGCAAGCTGCCAACTTTCCCCTGGTTGGATCGTTAGATGATGCTCTTGGAGAAGGATCAGGGCCTTGGACATGTGCCCAGCCCGCCTCGTAGGCTCGTACTCTCCCGCCCAATTCGAGGGGAACCAGTCAAGCTTGAAAGAGTCGACCCCACCTGCCACAACGACGTCAGTTGTGGACTAGGCCTTGATTGCGTGAATAGCAAGAGTAACAAGCTTTGGGTACTGCCCTTCATAAACGACGGCGCCTCCCAAATTCTACGATCTGTTCCTTCCCTTTCCTAAGACCAAGACACCCAACAACACATTTCCACTGCAACAAAACATAGGACAAATTACTCCTACGTTCTCATTACTTTGCTTAATATTTGAAAAAAAAAATATCGATAATGGAGACTATCACCAACATCACAACGGCGGTTACATCAACCGCATCCCGCGCCATCTGGGGTGATGGCACCAATCCAGATGAGAAGAAAGATGGAAATGAGACGTTGGGAAAGGAACCTATTTCTGGAGAGCTGGGTGATGTGAAGAGTGGTGAGCCATACGATAAGGGCAATGTTGGTAGTAAGTTGTCATCTAGCAGCCTATTGGAATGAGCTTTACTAACCTCGATGCAGAGTCACTTTTGTTTACTTGGACACGACTTCCCGCTGATACCGCCTTGATGCTGCACGCCCAAATAGCCTGAAAACCCAAAGACATGGTTAAACAGCGTATAGCTAACACCTTTCCCTCCAACAGAAGACACATCCCTCCCCTCCAAATCAACCCTAACATCCAACCCAAAACCCGCAACCCTCGACTCCACCTCCACCGATCCCTCCAAAGCAGCCGTCCTCCTCCCGGAATCCGAAGAAGAGAAGTCCCGCGAAACACCCACAAACCTCCTCACCACAGCCGACAAGCAAAAGTCACTGCCATCCGAAGTCGCTTCTACAGAGTCTAAGCCGTTGACCTTCAGCAAGAGTGATCCTGCGACTGGGACGGAGAGTCTGGAGGAGAAGGCTAGTGGTGTTAAGGGTACGACCGGGTTTGATGAGAAGAGTGCTGATGCTACAACCACCGGTACTACTACTGGTACTACCACGACTGGGACTACGTCAGGTGTAGGATCGAGCACTGCACCACCACTCACTGGCGCACCAACTAAGAAGGAGGGAGAAGGTCTCCGCGAGGAGAACGTAGGCAGTTCAGGCCTGCTAGAAGAGAAGCGCGTTAAGCCTGAGTCGGCGTCTGAACCGAAGGTTGGGGAGACGTCAACGAGTGCGAGCACTAGTACGCCGAAGAGCACGAGTAGTGAGGGGAAGAAGAGTTTGGATGGGAATGGGAGTGGGCATGATAAGGAGAAGAAGAGCTTGAAGGAGAAGATTAAGGAGAAGTTGCACAGGCATAAGGATTAGATGGGTGGAGGGAAAGTGAGAGGGGCGGCGGGGGAGGATTGAAGGATGATGTATTGATACCTGATTGACGACTGCTTTCGATTGTAATATTGTAGCGTTTTCGAGAATTGAAAGATGGAAACGAGCTCGTCACCATAGTCCCCTGAAGCAAACATATTTGAGACTTGCAAATTATTCTGCCGCCAAGGCGCCCTCTCTGACTGCCTCAGTCATGCCGGGTATTATAAATAAACAATTTCTAGTACATTGTATCTCAAGAGAAATACTTCGATGCCTCGCAATATTCAGGTTCCTCAGATGTTGCCCTACTGTCATTCTCTCCAAAGAAGTCTCGTTTGCCGCCAGGCTTCTCTTGGACCCTCGCATTTGGATGTTCTCTATTCCCCAATGCTCTCAGCTCCGTTCTTGCTTTCCTGAGCTTTGATGGCTGGGCGGGATCCCAATAGAATCCGACATATTTATCGCTCGTAAGCACGGAAGGTTTCGACTCTCCCAGATCCTCCCCCTTGCTCTCCTCGTCCCGCTCGAAAATACCCTGCTGCACACCTCTCTCACCATCACCATCGGCGAAAACCTCCCACTTCGTACTGCGGTAAAACTCCACAACATCCTCATCAAGCGGCAGCTGATCTCTCGAGAAGCCAGTCACGGTCACCCCGTCCATATTCGTGCCCCTTGACAACGCGACATAGAATTGTCCCGTCTCGAAAATGTCCTGTGACGAAACCTCAATATAATCAAGCGTCATGCCTTGACTCTTATGGATAGTCAGAGCCCAAGCCAGCGTGAGCGGAACCTGCACGCGCGTAGCCAGGTACGGCATTGCTTTCGTCCCATACTGCGACGTGGAGTCGGTAGCGAAGATCGGACGTGTCATCCCATTTGCAAATTTGACGACTGGTGCAGCGAACGTGTCCCAGTAGCGCTTTGTGTTGTTAAACCCTCTTTTGGGCTCGCCTTCGACGGGCTTGATGTCGGGTGCTACTTCGAGGCTGTTCTCTCGCAAGAAGCCGACGACCTCGCCTTGGGAGCCATTTACGAGGCCGCGTTTCTGGTCGAGGTTGTGCAGGAGAATGACTTTGGCTCCCTTCTTGAGGTGGAGCGTTTCGAGGAGTCGATTGTTTTCCAAGGGCTTGTCGGTTTCCCATGGTCTGCTGTGATTGTATTTGGGAAATGGGTCCTTTCGAGTATAGGAATCAAGGGCATGCCAGGTCTTCATGGGTTCTTGGATGGCTTGGAGCTCGGCTCTGTTGACTTCAGCGACTTGGGTTCTTCGCGACATTAGCCTCACGGGATATATGTTGTGGGGAGGCGGAGGCTTTGGACTTTCTAGTATGTCCCATTCCTCGGGTGTCAGAGCTGTGCCTCTTCGAATATTGGTGAGGATGTCTTTGAACACTTTGTCTTTCTGGCGGTGGATTCGCTGTAATTGGACATGCCTTAGACGTAAGTCTTGCCATACCGGTGCCTTGAATGCCCATTTGTCTCCTTCTACAAAACAGCGATGTCGCCCGAGACAGTCTTTGTCGGAACAGACAAAGTCGAATTCACCGTCGTTCAGTTTTGACATCATGCCACCGCATTGAAGACAGAATTCGAATGGCTTCACGGGAGGCAGTTGATGAAAATCGCCAAGCAATATCACTTGCTTGCCGCCAAATGGTGCATCACTCCCCACGATGGCTTGCAGTACGTAATTCATCCGCTCCAGGAACTGGTTTTCAACCATAGATATCTCTTCGATGATCAGAACTCGGGCCCTCCGGATGCCCTTCCTTACATAAGGCTTCATCTCAATCACGAGCTTATCGATCGGTCGCCGCAGCGTGTCGGGCTTCCAGCCCATAAACGAGTGTATTGTCTTTCCATCAAGAGGAAGAGCAGCAATTCCAGTCGGTGCCACAGCTTGGAACTTAATTCTCCTCGCCCCGAGTCGCCGGAGTATCTCCTTGAGCGCGACTGTTTTCCCTGAACCTCCGGCTCCTGTGAGGAACAGGTTCCTTCCTGCGAGGGCTAAATTCACGACAGATTCCTGTTCGGCCGTGAGCTCAATCTCGGTTTTAACCACCACCGGTGCATTCTGTTCTGTTTGTGGAGTTTCTAGTCGTTGTCTTTTCGATGGAGGCTGCGTTTCGTTGTCGGACCTGGTAAGGTCGATGTATGAGGCGTTTCGCTTTGAATTATTCGCCTCGTCGGTCTGGCTTTCGTCTACGAACATTAACAGACAGCAACTTTGAGCGGATTCCACAACATACCAGGATCGTCTTCAGAATCAGGTATCTCGATCCGAATGCGCTTTTCTACAGGGTCAGCTGCAGCAAACAACTCAATTGGTGGTGCTAAAGCCGCGACGACAGTAGCAGAGGCCAGGGTGACTAGATGTCTTTGCCACGCTTGTTCTGCATCCTCCAGGGACACGTATGATTCATAGTTGTTACCCTTGAAGCCATCAACCTGCTCTTTGCAGTCTTCCCAGGTGTAATAAATGCCTGGTATCCTTCCTTTCCGGACCACATATGTCTTCTTCACTTTCCTCGCCATGTCGCGTCGTGGGAATTAATGGCACCAAAGAGGGCATACTGCCGGTTTTACAATTTCGGACAGCGAAGCAAGATATCAGAGTAGAGTATCGCTAGCGTTTTGAATCAGCTGTAGTTGCTAATTGATCGTTGTGAAGAGCTGCTTTCGAGCAGTGAAGATAGTTTGGGAGACGCGTTTGGGTCTGTGCATTGATGCGGGCACTCATTGTGGATATTCTCACCTCGCCTCGGGTGGGATTCATATTGTGTAACATCGCTTAGCCCCTATTTGAAGTGAGCTGTTCATCTCATACAGGAGACAGATTCAAGATCAAGAGGCAGAGTCATATGCACGAATATAAGAGTTTCTCACCCCCAACCTCCATTGTACTAGTCTACAAGTTCTGAAATATACAGCATCCTCCTCAAGCCTTCCCACAACTCCCCGCCATCTTCATCAACTTCACCACTTCTTCCTGGAAGATCTCAATACTATCCTCCACTAACTTCGTAAGAGGCGTGAAAGTCTCCCTCTTCTCCATCATCTCCGCCCACGGCTCAACCAACTGCGCATTCACATTAATTTTCGAGATCCCCCTCTTAATACAATCCCGATAAATATCCTCCGTAAAACTCCCACTACCATGCAACACCAACCTCACCTTCCCCTTAGATGCCTTCTGCACAGCCTCAAGACGCTCAAACTGCAGATGTGCTCGCGGTCCCTTACTGCTATACGCGCCATGCACGTTCCCAAATGCCGGAGCTAGGTAATCAATTCCCGTATTGATGAACTCCTGCGCCTGCTCAGGAGTAGTCATGATTCCCTCAAGCTCAGCCGTATCCTTCACACCATCCTCACCACCCTCAATCCTGCCAGGTTCAGCCTCAGTAGCAATCCCTCTCTCGTGACAAAAATCAGTAAGTTCTTTCGTCAGGCGTAGATTCTCCTCTTTCTCATAATGCGACATGTCGATCATAATAGAGTCAAATGGGAGCGAACCTGCGTACTTCACCATCTCGACGTCTTGGCAGTGGTCGAGGTGTAGTGAGACGGGGACTTTTGCTGAGCGACAGGCGTCGGCGGCCATGTTGACGAGGAGGTGCTGGAATTTTTGCATGGCCCAGGGGAAGAGGAGGATCATTGCTGGGGAGGAGGTTGCTTCCGCGGCGCGGATTGTGGCGACGATTTCTTCGAGGTTGTACTGAGATTGAGGTTAGTGAGATTTCGGGAGTGAAGTCGAGATGAGATGAAGGGACAGACTTACACAGCATACGGCAATGATGCCGTAACCTCCTTTTTCAGCTGCGTCTAAGATAGCTGTGCTTTTGTTCTCGGAAAGTGGTTTAATGATAGCCATGATGAGGTTTATGAGTTTCTAGTCTTGACTGCTTTTGAGAAAAGGGGAACGTTATAGCGAATCTCGAACTGATGGTTATGAAAGCAAAAATATGTGGAGGAAGGAAAGTGATGAAGACGAGGAAAAATTAATGAATGAAAATCAAAAAAGCCAAACGCCGATGCGTCCCAACAACAAGAACGAAAAGTCACGAAAGCATCATCTTGAAGTCCAAAAAGTCGGACTTCCTCCGAGTGAGTTGACTGACTCGAAAAGTTTTCTCCGACAAAGAGGGGTGCGGAGGTATGCCGAATAGTGGGGTATCGGTGTTCTCCCGATAGTACTTCTCAACGTGGAAGAGGCGAAGGAGTAAGTGAAGCCTTTTGATTCTGAGAACAATCATCTTTCTTCGAAGAAAAGAAGAAGAAGAAATCCTCTGGCATCGATTTCTTTTACCAAACTCCAATCCATCCAAAACCGTGAAACTACTCAAGTTGTTACATTACGACTTAGTGAGCCATCGTCACCATTTACCCCACTTCACAACCTCTCGACCTTCTCATCAAGAATGAAGGTTCTCATCACCGGCGCGGCAGGATTCATAGGGCAGCTCCTAGCTGAGGTTCTTCTAAACGACGAGTCCTACACAGTCGTACTCACAGATGTGGTTCTCCCACCTATTCCAAAAGGCGTCAAATATCCTCAAAATGCCGAAGCCGTTCAAGCCGATCTTTGCGCCGACACCAGCACTGTGATTGATGAATCGATAGACGCAGCTTTCGTTTTCCATGGCATTATGTCTTCTGGCTCAGAAGCCAACTTTGATTTCGGCATGAAAGTCAATCTCGACTCCACTCGGAAACTGCTCGAGGCATTCCGAGCCGTTAAACCTGGAGTTCGGATCATTTATGCTTCAAGTCAAGCCGTCTATGGACGTCCATTTCCCAAAGTCGTTGATGAGACAGTCAGACCAACACCAGAGTCATCATATGGTGCAGCGAAACTTGTGTGCGAGACTCTCATCAACGACTACACTCGCCGGAAGTTCATTGACGGTCTCGTCTTGCGCTTTCCCACCATCACAGTCAGACCTGGGAAGCCGACAGCTGCGGCGAGTAGTTTCCTGAGTGGTATGATCAGGGAACCTCTGAATGGACAAGAGTCTGTTCTTCCATTGAAAGATCGCTCTTTCGGGTCATGGGTGTGCTCGCCGAAAACACTGGTTCTGAATCTGGTGCATGCGCTCAAGCTTGATTCTTCAAAGCTGCCTTCGCATGTACGCGAAGTGAACATGCCGGGCATGTATGTAACTATTCAGGATATGATGGATGCGCTTGAGAAGGTGGCTGGGAAGGATAAGTTGCAGTACATCAAGGAAGAGAGCGATCCTGCGACTGAGGCCATCTTGAGGAGTTGGGCTGACAAGTTCGATAACAAATATGCGTATAGCTTAGGCTTTCAGGCGGATGGATCGTTTGAACAAGCCGTGGAGGATTACAAAAAGAGTCTGCAGTAGGAAAGAAGCAGCGAGGAGAAAGGAGACCTTGAGGAGGCATCCGATAAGTAAAAACACAGGAAAGAGAACAAAACAAAATACAAGAGTGGACCTGACTATCTACTCACTTATTGAATATTGGATACTGATGTCTCCCTCAATGATAGCTTGACATTGTTAGATAATATATCAGACTTTCTATTATCTTGTGCTTTCAAGTCTGACATGCGAAGAGTGCAGTAGTGGAGTGCTACTGTTCTGAATGCAGGCGTTCAGGGCTAGAGCCAGACATCTTCCCCCGTAAAATGTACATCCGGACACCGTACTTTAGCGTACGGCACCCTGACAAGCCACTGATTGAAAATGAAGCACAACCCACACCACCTCGCTCCGATAGTACTGCAATAGCATTGATGAAATACGCACTTACTATCATTGTCAAACAACGCAGTGGTGGTATGATATTCAAGATTTCCCATCTCAGCTGAGATACCCATTCAGTATATTTCTACAACGTCTCCGCAATCCGGACACACCATTCTCCACTCATTCCGCTCCCAGACACACCAAGATTCTGGCTTCAACTCACAATGTTACGAGCTGCATCAATACTAACGCTATAACAAATTTCGACGCCGGAGATGATTCGGAAGAGCTCAAATATTCACTAACCTCATAACCTGAGCTAGCATCAGAGACTTGGAGGTATACACCATCATGAAGCGACGATTCCAAGAAGCGGACCTCGGATCCCCATCTTCGAACGACCCCGGAATCGGGAGCGATACTCCAATCAAGACCAAGAGTCGGGCCTGTTCCGAATGTAAGAAGCACAAGATCAAATGTCAAGTCGACGATGGCCAAGAGAAATGTCGTCGTTGTCATCGCCAGAGTCTACCATGTGTGACTAATAATTCGCTCCAAAAATTCGTCCAAGACGACACTCAATGGAAAGCTGCGGCAGAGGCTCAAGCTTCAAAATTCGAGGCAGCGATATCAGATGTCCTTCGGCACTTACGTCTCCCAAAACTCGAGACGTATGGATCTGATCGGCTGCCGGCCATCAGCCGACCTGTTGACACAACAGAAGCGACTCGAGAAAATTCTAGGGAACCAGATCTCGATGGTGGCAGAATTGTATCTGCGCCAACCGATGCCCTTTATGAAGTAACCAGGATCCGAACATTGAGATCTGATCGACCGGGCGAGAAATTCCAGAAAGACGATCTGCTCGAATCGGATTTCATAGCGAGGGGTGTTCTCAATCTTGATATCGCCGAGAGTCTTTTTGAGTCTTTCAATCACACCATGAATCAACTTCTCTGGGGAGGTGTGGTCATGAAACATCCGAATCTCGAGTCGGCTAGGAGATCTTCTTCTCTATTGTCGGCTGCGATCGTCACGGTTGCTGCTCTGCATATCCCCGGGCGGAGCGGTGCGTTGGAAGCTTGCTATGAGGAATTCATTTCTCTCGTGGAGAAATCTACGATCAAGCGTCGATGTAGCATGGATGATATCCGTGGACTTTGTATCGGCGCATTTTGGCTTCCGGATTTGAGTTGGAGGCTATCAGGACTTGCTGTACGCCTTGCCGTCGAGATGGGGCTACATCAAAGCCTTCAGAGAATCTCTCGTGGCTTACCTGATAGCTGTGAAAGACCTCAACTTTGGTTCCTGCTGTACGTGTGCGATCACCAATTCAGTACCACATACGGCAGACCATCCACGATTTACGAAGACGCCTCGATCACTGGCTTTGAAGCGTTTCTTCAATATCCCACCACGATACCGGGTGATGTACGATTGATGTCTCAAGTGGCTCTTTTCATCCTTCACTCGAAAGTTTTCCGTCGATTTGGAACAGATAACGACCAACCTGTCGCGGATGATCACTTCGAACATCTTCGTCAATACAACATTGAGCTTGACCAATGGCGTAATAGATGGGCACCACGTTGTGTCAATAATCAATACGTCCACGCCTATCCCTCGAAAGGGGTGACGCTCCATTATTACTTCGCGAAGTTCCAATTCAACTCTTTGGCACTTCGTGCCATGAACCCGGGGAATGCCGCATATCTGTCTACTGCTCGCAAGGAATCTGCCAACCTCGCCATTTCATCAGCAATGTCAACCTTGGCCTTCATTCTCGACGAGCCTGACATACGAAGCAACATCATAGGTGTCCCGCTATTTGCTCACACAATGTTAGCTTTCTCCGCCGTCTTCCTTCTCAAGGTAACGCTGAAGTGGAGATCAAGCCCAGCTTCCGGGTTCTCTGCATCTCCCATACCCGGTCTATACATCAACTCTGATGCGGTTGAGGATCTCGTTGGGAGGGTGATTACACTCCTTCAAAACGCCGTCTCTAGCGAAAAGCATCTTACAAAGCACATTGCTGGTGGTCTGAGCAAGATGTTGGCTTCTTTCAGAGTCAGTCTACGAGGCTCGAGGCAGACGCTACAGCAGAATGAGCAGCAGCACCAGGGTATGGTGGAAACACCCTTGCAAGACGACTACTCTGCTATGAACGCCGGTCTTCCTCAAACAGATGCCATCAATTCATTTGCAATGGCTAACGGATCATTATCCGATGACTTTGGCTTTACTTTCGATGAGGCATGGCAAGATTTTCCAGCCACGACACTTGACTTCCTCACGTCACAGTGGCAGGACAGCACTACTTTCTGATCCTCCTGATTTTCATATGGACAATCCAATCCTGGACGACAGGAAATCTATTCGGATGTTGTGGCGCATTTCAAGCACATTGGACTGCGAAATGAATCAAACCTCTGATAAAAATTCATGAAAGGTTATGCAACAATTACCATGGTACCGATACCGGAGGAGATCATGAATCAGCTGCAGGCCGAGGAGGATTGATATTATTGAAAACCCCCTCTCCACTTTTCACCGCAATGTGGAGGAAGTGGAGTTTCTCGGGAGTCGCCCACGGGTTCTGATTGAAGCAAGGCAACATCGTCTAGGCCTATTGGATCATCCCGTGAGCTGTCCACCAATCCACTATACATCCGCGAGCGTACTGTTCTGGAGGTTCAGAGAACCAGCCTTGTCGGTTTATCGACTGAGCAAGCAATTTCTCTCCAGGTTTTTCTTTGAAAGGCGGTAAGCAGGCTTCGGCCTTCCCAGCGGGTTTATAATTGAGGGGTTTTGCAGATGCCCCATTAAACATGTCGCAAAAATGCCGGACGCGACGTCTACCTGGGATTTCAGTGAGAGATATGGAGCTTCGGCAAGCATCGGGACCGTACAACATTTTGGCTTGTGGGGACCCCTAAGATGGATTCGTTGTGATGCTGGGGAACAGTGGAGGATGGTGTTGTGGTTCGTTCTCCCTACTGCAATCCCTGACTTTCAAATATCGGACTTCCGCCGAGTTCCCTGTCGTCTGGAGCCGTGATGTTGATAATCCTGGAGGCAAGCTGCATGAGTATCCAGTGTTCTTCGGGATCGCTGAATTCAAAAAGTATAAAGGCTGACGAGTCCCTGTTATCTTCGTAAGGCAATGATTCTGTTCTTCGGAAGCATCAATCAATATGTCAACCCTTGACAAAACAAATACAGAAGGCAAGGAAGTCGAAGATGTCGGGATCAATGAGAAAGCCATTCAATCCGGCCGAGTCATCCGTCCTGCTTCGCTGGCCGTGCTTTCCGAAGAAGAATATGTCAAGCTTGGGCGAGGTGCCACCTTTATGATGGACCTCGTGATCATGCCGTGTTTGGTCATCATGTATATCATGAATTTCCTGGATCGGCAGAACATTGCTGCAGCAAAGCTAGCAGACATCGAGATCGACCTGGATCTGTCCGATGTGGAGTATCAGACTTGCGTCAGTATCCTCTTCGTTGGATACAGTAAGTTGACTCTTCTTCTCGGGGACTGCTGCATACCAGTACGATTCATCTCGCTAAACTTCCATAGTATCGATGCAAGTCCCTTCCAACATCATTGTCGGTAAAGTCAAACTCCCCGCTGTCTACATCTCCTCAGCAATGGCAGTCTGGGGCATCATCTCGGCTTGCATGGCCGCCACACACAATTTCACCGGCCTTATGCTCGGACGATTCTTCCTTGGATTCGTCGAAGCCGTATTCTTCCCAGGAGCCCTGTACTTTATGTCTCTATTCTACAATCGTCAACAGTATACCCTACGAGTCGCTATCCTCTACGCGGGTTCCCAACTCGGCAACGCGTTCGGCGGTCTCCTCGCCATCGGCATTCTGAAGCTCGATGGAGTGCACGGTATTCATGGGTGGAGATGGTTGTTTATCATTGAGGGCGTTGCCACCGTCGGGCTTGCGATACTCTTTGTTTTCATCTTGCCGAACACGCCAAAAAACGTGCGTGGGCATACGGATTTGGAGCGGGAATGGGTGACGTATAATTTTGCCAAAGATCAGGGCCAGGAAGATGAGTCGGATGAGATTGGTGCTTACCAAGGATTTGTGATGGCACTTGTTGATCCGAAGACTTGGTTGTTGTTGGGGCTACTCTCTTCCGTGAGTGCTGAATGATTCTCACGATTTGTCGTCCAGGGCTGACCCAGTTCCTAGATTTTCATTGCAGCTGCGGTATCGAACTTCTTTCCCTTGGTGGTAGCAACTCTTGGATACGACAGAGAAACGACATACGGACTCACAGCTGTAAGTCTATATCCCGAAGTCCAATATGGGAACCTTGTACCAAACTAATCACATCACAGCCACCGTATATCCTCTCAGTGATCAGTATGCTCTGTGTTGGCTTCCACTCAGACAAGGTACCTCGTCCAGTAGCATTTGCAGCAACGCCTACTAATGCGCACAGAAACAAGAGCGATATCTCCACATCGTCTGCCCCTTACTCGTGACCCTCATCGCAAACATCATCGCAGTCTCAACCCTCAACACTGGTGCCCGCTGTAAGTTTCGCCCCGATTTCTCCCAAGATTCTCAAAAGCTCCAGTCAAGCTCTTCTGCACAACTAAAAAGTTCTTTCGCTGACTTTACGTTCTTCCCAGACACAGCAATGATGCTCATGCCCGCATCCTTCTACTCCGCCACAGCCGTCGTCCTCTCCTGGATAGCAGGGAGTCTCAACCAACCGGCCATCAAACGCGCCTCTGCTATCGCACTCATCAATTGTTTGAGTAATACACCGAATGGTAATTCTCCCATACTCCATTCCCTGTTCTCAACCCCATCCCAACATCCTCCAACCCGGCCCTCCACTAATTTTTGGTGCAGTCTGGACATCCTACCTCTACTACTCCGCACCTCGCTACCTCACTGCCTTCCTAGTCAACATGGCCGCAGCCGCACTTGCGATCTGCTTTGCTACAGCCACCAGGTATTACTTGAAGCGTCAGAATGCAAAGATGGATAGGGGATTAGCGACGGGGAAGAGTGGGCCGACGGAGAGGCAGACGGAGGCGGGGTTTAGGTTTTTGTTGTGATGGGTTTTGATATTGGGGTTTGGGAGTCTGTGGTGGATTATGTGGCGAGGGAGCTGGGTATAGAGGGTGGGAAGGGGAAGAAGGCAACGTAACGAGGTTCGGGGTGCATGGAGGCTGCTGATACTTGCTAAATCCCGCACCATTGGAAAGCTAGCTGCTGATTCTATGACATCTCCCACTATACTATTACGGTATTTGTATCCCAGGTAGATATAGGCAGGCCGTTGTAAATCTTCAAGGTCCTTTTCACTCCCATTGTCACTTCCCTGGGAAACAAATATCGTCAATCGCTTCGAGATTCGAACATTATTATATTTGTGCACCACACTATTTTGCTATACACAATACCATTCCTCACTATTTAACCTGACATATACAAGACGCCGCCATGCTAGTATCAGTCGTCGCTATCTACGACTTCGCTTCAATCAAGCTTTACACCACTCAAGCCAGTGACTACACCTCACTATCGCCCCCACCCCCAGCTGCGGGATATTCCAGTGGGGCAGAAAAAACATTTCACCTCGCCGATGTCACTGTTTGGAGAGCAGCCTGATGCTTGGAAAAAGACGAGCTCAGAAGAGAAACCTTGGGTTCATGAGAATGAATAGCCGAATAATCAATTCGGTAAAGTAGACCTTTAAAGCAATTGCAGTAGAAAATCAATTGTATAGTAGTTAAAAGACTCGCGCATGTGATACCTTGGTCCGGATGAAGTCGCAAGCGAAAATGTAGATCGCACAGATTGTAAAGATATATGGGAGTTGTCTTGCCTACTAGAAAATGTAGCTAGCCAACAGAGGAACCGAAGAAAATGGAATACCCCACGTAGGGAGTGTAGACAGAAAGCCTCATAATTCAATCTGGAGGCTCAAAGTGAACGTGACAGCAGATCATCTGCATGCTTACTTACTTGCAGCAGTATTGTCTTGGCGCCTAAGAGGCTGAAGGCTGCATCTCCAAATTGCGGTGGTGAATCCCCCGCTCGAAAGCAACTCCACTATCAATCACTCTCTACCATTTCACCTACCTTCAACCACAAGGCAGCGTAAGGCTAGGATATTTGCCTATAAATAGTGTCCCATGGCGGCCATACTCCTCAACACCAAACAACAACAACAGCAAATATTATACAGTCGTTGAAGGGATCGTGAACGCAAAGACAAGCAAAGCAACATGGCTTCAGCTCTTTCCACCGATAATCCCCAGTCTTGGGTTCCAATCAAGCCTCAAGAAGCAGCCTACTTCTCTCATGTAAGTTGTGCCGACTCCGTGGTCGAAGATATCCACTGAGAAATTGCGTCCGAAGTTGGCGACGGTCCCCGCCAGCGATCAAGTCAACACCCTACCTGCTGGTTTCCCCAAATTCGTCGTCTCCCCAACAGCTTGGTCCGGCGCAGACATCAAGAATGATCCTTCACCAGAGCGCTGCACCCTCATTCTTACCCAAGACCAAATCACCGAGCTTGAGCAAGCCTGCAGCAAGTTTCAAGGTATGCGCCGGCTCTCCATCGTATGATATGTAATTGACTTTGTTGTAACAGGACTTGGCCTTCCTCTCGACGATGTTTCCCAAGATACCTTCCCCCTCCCAACACTCGGTGGTCGCTTGACGGAATTGGCCAAGGTTCTGACAACCGGTGTTGGCTTCTTCTTCATTCGAGGTCTTGACCCCAGTCGATACTCGAGCGAGATGAACGTTATCGTATATCTTGGTATCTCGTCGTACATCGGCGCAAAGCGTGGTCGTCAGGATGAATATGGAAACATGTTGCGTAAGTCTTGTTCGGTGATTTGATGATCGTAAGCTGACAGTATGAAGTCCATCTGACAGATCTGGGTCCAAGTGTTGCTGCTCTGAATGAACGTCAAGCTCCTTACTCCAATGTTAGCCAGGTAAGCAAAGCATCCACTTGTGTAGGTGACATGGAGTTCTGATGTTGCAACAGCCCTTCCATACAGATACCGGCGATATCATCGGCTTGTATTCGTTGGGTGAGAGCGAGTGTGGTGGCGAGAGTCAATTGGTCCCAATGGCCACGGTGTATAACGAGATTGCCAAGTCGAGACCTGACATTATCCGCCTTCTTGCTTCGCATTCTTGGGTGTTTGATCGTTTCGGCCAAAAGCCAGCTTATACCATCCGCCCAATCCTCTTCCCGGTCGCAGACGACAAGGTGCTCCTGTCCTTCTCCAGACGTCCTCTGGTCGGCAGTATGTCCTCTCCTCGCAGCAGTGGCATTCCAGACCTTAGCAGCGGTCATGTCGAGGCCCTGAATGCTGTTCAGTTTGTCGGTGAGCAACATGCTCTGTCGACGACGTTGAAGGCGGGAGACATGTTGTTCTGGAATAATCTAGCGATGCTACACAGCAGAGCCGGCTTTACGGACTCCCCTGGTCATCGTCGCCATCTGCTCCGATTGTGGTTGCGCAATGACGACACGGTGTCTGGTTGGCCTCTTCCTGGTGAGCTTCAGGCTTCATTCGAGGATGCCTTCGAGCACGCGGGTCGGTCGCAGTGGTGGCCCCTCGAGCCGATCAGTGACCGAAATTATATCTGCAACCAGCAGCGCTCTTCAGGCCACGATTGAGCTGATCAGAGCCGTGTTGGGAGGTTGAAGACGGGATGCGAAAGCGATGTCGTCAATATGGGTCGATACCTTCGAGTTCGTGGGGTTTGCGTCTTTTGGTCTTCTCTTTGGTCTGGCGTGGTTTTTGGAGTTGAGGTGTCTGGGTGTATCAAAGTCAGCAGGAGCGAGCGGTGACAATCCGACCGCGACTGCCATGATGCCCCTTGCTTTGCGTTGTTTTACAGGTGGCTTGGCAAATATGGTGGGGAAGCGCCAATGACGTAGCGCCCGTCACTTGTTCAAGCAACCAATCAATCGATGAGTTGATCTTGATAGTCAACGCGATTTTTTAACCTTAAATCTGACAGCTGGCCGGCGTGAACTAACGAGATCAGCAGTATGGAGTATGGAGTATGAAAGGAAAAGAGGGTCCTTGACACTGAAGACGAAGACATGTACTTACTTGTGCTTGTGACTTGTAGTTGTGCCTGTCTGGTATTGACGTCGCCACCGTTTTGGCGAGAAGTGTAGCTGCGCCTGATTAAACCCTTGCCTCGTCCTACGTCATTGGCGTTGATATTCCCCCTTGAACAAAAGAAAATAGTATCGTAGCCTCACTGTTTCGGTGAGTGAGGCTTGGACGTAGAAGGAGTGGAAGACGAATGAACCCGAGTATTTGGTTGGAAGCAGTGAATGTGGATCTTGCAGGGTCCTCCCTCCCGTGTCCTCCACCGACGTCATATGCAGCCCCCGACTCGGTTATCCTTGTTTCTCCCCACAACCAACACCATCCCCCCGTCCCGTCAACCCAACCCATAACCAGCATCTTCCCTCCTTTTTAACGCTTCTAAGCATCTTGATTCCATACGATCTAATACACCTAATAGCCTCACTTTATGTCCCCGAGTGCATCTGCAACTTTGTTGATGACATTGTGCAACATGGACGACTTCAACAGCCAAGACTTGGATTTCAGTGAGTGGATTGATTTGCAGTACGGACACCATGGACTCCAAGAACCACAGCAATCCTTGCCGTACGGGGAAGATCTCTGGTGCGATCCCGCCAATTACTCACCTCCACATGGGACATGTACAAATACAAATACAAATACAAACACCTACGGCACTCCCGAATCGTTCAATTCCTACTCAACCGACAAGTCAACCTCTGAAGAACGCCAAATGTCGTCCCTATCCTCTTTGGAAGATGCTCCAAAGAAGCGACAACGTCAATCATCAGAAGAATCCCAATCTGATGGCGCGCTTGTTCGGGCTCGGAAGACTAGAAAACTGAAAGATCCGCTCGAGACAGCGAAGGTCCGAGAGAAGGGTGCTTGTTTCTTGTGCCAGAAGAAGAGAAAAGTGGTAAGTTCCCCGGCCCCGGTGGAAATTGGCAGTCCCTGAACCCAAAATGACCTCGAAAAGTGCCAAGACGGAGATGACCCTGAAGGATCCTGCAAAAGATGTTTGGAGCACCCAGACAAGATCACTTTCATCCCCGGTCTACTTCGACCTCTCTGTTGGAGACCAAACATTGGTTCAACCGAAATCTTTCGCCGAGGTACACATTCCGATGGATCAATGAAGGCTTTAACTAACAAGTCACAGGCCCAACAATCGACTTTGCAGCTTCTCTTCGAGGGAACAGCGAGGATGCAGGACCTGGAAAGCAAGCACTGTGGAAGCACTTTGCTACACGCAAGAGTGGCAGTGACTCTGCTAGATATGTCGAACTGTCACAAAACTGGACGCCAAACACTTTGAGGATCCGACTTGACCGCTACCAACCAATGGATACAGACAAGCAACACTATACTTGGTTTGACAACGGAATCGAGCAACAATACAGGTCCGCTCCATTCGGCATTGCGAGCCTTGGTGTGGCTTCATCAGCAATCGAGAAGTTCCTTGTGCAGAATTCGGAGGGTTACATTCAGGCGCACATGAACGTGGCAACCGAGTTGACGAGAAAGTCGTTCCAGACTGCACAACAACACAAGGTATGTCCGGAAACTTCCTTGCGACTTAAAATACTTGCTGATATCGTATTTAGTACTTGCCGCTTGTTGAACGTGCCCTCAAGCTTTGGGTAGCCTGTCGCTTTATTGAGGAGCCTTGGAGCATCGCCGGAAACGAGACCCTTGGCATGTCAGAAGACCCAAACCCCAATTGCCCCTACCACGACCGAATACCAGTTCCTCCCATGGTAGACCTCCAGATCGACCTTATCGTCATCAACGAGATTCTTCAACCAGAAGTAAAGAAGATTCTTAAGATGTTGAAGGAGAAGTTGGAGTCGAGTGATCCTTGGGCCGATTGGTTCGAGATCTACCTCGCCTACTTCATCTTGCTGCATAATGTCGAGTTGACAATGGCACACGATGCATGGTTCGTCAAGCGAAACAACTTGAAGGTTTGTTGATCAGCGACCTCATTCGTAGGGCACAACTGACAATTCTGCAGAGAAAATACTCTAACAAACCCCTTATCGACACCATCACACAAGGCGCAACCACTCTGCTCACATGCTTCCACTATGCCCACCAAGGCTACGCACCCTTCACAAATATTGACCTTGAGAAAACCCAACAATGGCCAGCGGAGCAGAAGGAATACCTTCATGATACCCGACCTTTGCTGCAGGGCATTCGTGGTGATCATGTTCATGATCCTGCTAAAGAGCTGTTCTGGACTTCGCAACTTCACAGACCCGATTGGCGGCCAGTGGTCCTAATGTCGTGATCGGTAATTGGGCTCGGATTGCGTGGTCTGGGGAAATTGGGAAGGGAATGGAGTTTAGGGCAGGAAGGGATTATTGTACAATACAGGCATTTTGATTTACTGCACATTAGCGGGGCTGGTCTGCAAGCGAGCGTGCGATTGCATTGCATTGAAAGCGAATTTTTTGGATCAAAAGACCCTCAAACTAAATTTTCTCTGCGCTTATAAATGCTACACAAGGTTCTTCGTCAGGCTCCCGATCGCGAACTATTGACTTACCTCACTCTCATGAGAAACTTTCACCCCAGGCAAGCGCCTGTTCTAGCTCCTCCACCGGCAAGTTCCAATCTTCCCCGTCGAATCGAAGATAATACGGCTCGATATTCAGCTGCAACCTTTTCCTCCCCCATTCCACAATCCTCACCGAAGTCCCAAAGCACGCACCATGACGCCATATCGTACCACGCCCAGGAGAACGCCTCCAGGCCTTTCAGATATGCAGGGTTCAATTCCAATCTCAACAGCCGCGTTCCCTTTCTCTCCTCCGCCCATCCAATCGTCTGACCCAGGAGATCGACACTGACTAGCTAACAATGCCGGAGGCTTTCTCACCGCGCATGGCAACATGACATTGTTCATGGCGAACACGTTTTATTGAGGCAAAACGAGGGTCCATTGACGTCAGCCATGAGACTCAATGCCTCCCTCGGAGAATTTTGTTTGGAGAAATAGTACAGGATCAGGCAAGCGGCTGGATAGGATTGAGGTTGAGAAAGTGTAGACGAGGCAGACTCGGTGAACGTGCCGCTTCCTCTCCTGTTTGTTGTCTCGCTTAGCTTTCAAGCGAGGGAAAGGAGAAGATCGACGTTCTTTGCCTCCTGTTCGAAGCTCGTGACTGCGCGACGGGTGACCCACTGCTCGTTGCGATTTTGTCCGCTCTGGAAGTTTGAGCTGTGCGGGTGAGAATTCTTGACGATGGGCTTAAGGGACGAGGATGATGAGGGTGTTTGCCACTGTGGACATAGAAATGGGTGAGTGCGGTGAGGTATTGACCTCGACTTATGGGGAATGTTGATATCAGATGGAGTGTATTGTGTATTTTTTAGGACATTTGAAGACAAATAAAATGTTTGCGGTTCCCAGCCTGAATAGATGGGTGAAAATTGGGACTTGATATCGAGCATAGAGACTCGCTTACCTTTCCGGGTTTAGACCTTTGGCCCAGGTGCAGCATGGAGGCTCCATCGAAGTACGTACCAAGCCTTGTTTAATGTATCTCTCTCGATTGAATTGTTTTGACTTGGCTACCAGATCACGCACTTCCTCACTCGACCTCACAGGCATTGGTTCAACCTTCGACAACATCCCCTTCCGCTCGAGAGACCGCATCTACCGCATGCCCAAAGAACTCGCGTTTCCCCGCTCTCCTCCCACGCCATCGTACGCGCCTCCTAATTGTATCCAAGCCAATCTGCTAATACTTCACAGCAGCGTCACAGCAGTCAAATCATCAACCAAGACGTCTAATCATCCATCACTGTCTGGAAGTCCGCCATTAAAACCCCGCAAGCAGGATCAATTAAAGCTCTCAGAAAATGAAAACTGTCTCCTCGGTGAGAAACGGAATGTCTTTGGTGTGGATCTTAGGGACTATCTCGAAACACAGAGGGGCGGAAGTGTGTATGAGAAGTTCATGAGGGAGGAGGGGTTGAATGAGAAGTTATGGAGGCTCGGCCAAGAGAAAGTCAAGGAAGGGGGTTTAGATGATTTGTAAATTTTGATAAGCATGAATGACCAAGAAAGCACTGTTTCGCCAAGTAACCTTGCATTAAGATCGATGCTGACTGAACAATGACTACAAGATATGCGGATGCCAGACATATACCGTGTTCCATATAACATAACTGACACCCCCCTGGACCATCACACTTACAACGCTCAGTCCTAAAGACAGGAAATAGTTCTCTATATACCTTGCTTATCAGACCTTTCGCCTGACATACTCGTGCCTTTATCTCCAATGCCAACTTCAACACTCTCAATAGCTTGCGTTCCCAGCATCCCAGCACCTTCCTTGTCGAACACAATCGCCATTTCCTTGAGAGTATGGCCTCTAGTCTCAGGATAGAGGAAGTAGATCGTCAACCCATAGAAGACCAATATGACCACGAAGACGGTATAGTATTTCCAGCTGATAGCAGCAAGTGCGATAGGATTGACGAAAACATTAAAGATGATCGCAAGAACTGCCGACACCCACGCCATCCCCAGTCCATGAGCGCGCAGATGATAAGGCCAGATCTCGAGCGGGTAAGACATAGAACCTTTCTGTCAGGAGAGCTCTTTTTATTATCAGAATCTCCTCTTTTGCGTAAGCAGATCTAGCCAACATAGTTGCCTGGTTCTGGAATGTTCTTCAGCGGCGATTTGGGTCAATTATTGATCCTGTTTCAAAGTACCAACTCAAGGTCAGCACGCGTTAGATCACAGTGGCGACAAAATGAAAGTGCGTGGGCCACTGAATATTGCTCGTCCAGTGCAAGTTTGGCCGGTGATAGTTCATGCGCGTCAATCCGGACCAAAAAGACAGCTAGCTGCTGCAGAACTAGTCTTCTGATCCCCCAAGGACCTTACTCCTGCTAAGATCTCTATTCCGATCACAAGGGACGCCTCGAAGCTGCCATGCGCGATCGAAAACACCCTGAGGTCAGCAGATTCCTGAATATCTCCTGGAGGCCCTGCAGCAAAATGTTTGAGAATAAGAATTCCGAGACAAACTCTTTGACGATATTACATTGAGACAATCCGTACTGACCAATCATGATTCTTCCTGCTGCGCTCGTCGTTATTGGCGAGCAGTCGAAGAAGCTGCATGTAAAAGTCTAGAATTTGATAGCTTGGTACATTATGATAGCGCTATATCTTCGCTATCGATAGCATTGGGGACCGACGTGTCTGATTTCGGTCCTGACGGACATCCGCCCTCAGAGCTGCCAGATACTGATGCCAGCAAAAAATAACCGGGCAGTAGAAATGAAACTATCAGAAGAAGAAAAGCTCGCCGATCGTCAAACTGGGCAGCGATATGGTGGGTAGTCAGGGCTCGCATTTGTTGTACTCCCGAGACAATAGCAGACGCGATGGGAATCTGTTTGAATGAAGAGGCTTGTGACAGGTTCACTGTTACGTCACCGTATCTCCCTCAAGGACTTGATGATGCTACATCACGCCTTGTTTCTGAATTACAGAGGCAAGGTATCTGCCGACAGGAATACAAGGGTACGACACTGCGAGAACATTCGGGTCTTCCACGACCAGAAAACCGCTTTTGTCCACAGGAGGGGACTGTTGCATGAGTCATAAGAGGCAAGAACATAGACAATATCGGACACCAATAAGAGTGATGATCTGGAAAGCTTTCGCGTGTGTCCGTGCCATGACCAATCGTGAATAGAATAGGGCGTTTTACAAGATCGTTTGCCTAGCCTGTAAGCGAGCCCCCGACACTAGCGAAGTCAACAGTTTTTCGTCAACATGGAGTAGGCGATGCCCGATATGGTTCATACCAGCCGAATTATATTTCAGGGATGAAACTTATCTAATAGAGTTTCTACACCACCATTCTGACTTTCAACTTCTCGTTCATGACGATTTCTTCCCGCTTTGCTTCCAACTCGTCGACATCCCAAGTCTGTCACCATCAGTATCAATTATGTAAGAAAGGATATCGAAAGTAATCTTACAGCAGCAGCATATCTCCCTGCTAGCCAAGTCCTGCCTCCTTTGGTCAGCCAGACAACGAATCCCGCACAGAGCTCCGGATTATCAGTCAATTCTGAATATCAGGGTAAGCATCATTCCTTGATTTGAGCACGAAATGACTGATGGCGAACTTACTGTCCCGGATTTCTTCAATATTCTTTGACAACTCGGTCAACACTCCCCCAGGATGTATAGCTACGCAATTCACACCCTTGGAACCATACTCCACATCTACAAATTCCGTAAGTCGCAGCAAGGCAAGTCTTGAGGTCTGATATGCAGATGCGCCAGGAGCAATTATCTGTCAAGGACGTGATTAGCTACGGAAAGAACTGGGCCATGATTCAGTGAGATCCATTGACATACGTGTGCGCCGATAGAACTGATATTGATGACATCTACTGTAGTCTTCTCTTGCTTGGCGGTCTTCTCGAGAATTGGAAGAAAATTTCTCAGCATTACGTATGTGCCCTTGATGCTCACGGTCCAGGTGCGCCAGTAATCGTCGATGCTGCTCTCAGCAATAGCTTTCCATGGCTCTGTAGTTCCAGCATTATTGACGAGGACATCCAACCTCCCAATCTCATTCACAACGTGACTTGCTGCTGCAGTAACTTCGGCTTCGTCTGTAATGTCAAGTGAAAATTTGGTGACTTTGACGTTGGAATTGATAGACGAGATAGCTTGCTCGACAGCATCCAGTTCACTTGCAGTCCGAGCGCAAATAATTATGTTCTCCACACCACTTTCTGCGTACCGTAAAGCTATTGAGCGTCCGCTATGCGCAATTGGAAGTCAGCAGCTGCACGTGAAAAATGTTTCATGAAGAGGATATACATGTCTTTGAACACCCTGGCTTCTGAGACAAGGAAAAATAGAAAAAGATGGGCTTCCCCTGTACGTACATCCCTCGTCCAGCACCTGTGACTAGTACAGCTTTAGAGGGTTGAGCGAGGTCGGATTTGGTAGGATCAATGGCAGGGTAGATATCATCGTGTAGGGTATCAACGAAATTGAAGCCGACATGTGGAGGTGGTAGAGACATATTTTGAAATCGATATTTGGAAACTGATTATTTCTGACTTTGAGCAGCATTCTGTTTTATTGGATTATGATTTATATCGATGACGACCTCGACATCCGATGATTCAAGCTAGTTGACTTAGATCCGTTATCCCCGAATTTTGACTGTGAGCGCAGAATTATGGGCCAGGAAGCGGAAGGATTTGAAAATAGCTTCGGCTACAGATGTTTTAAAAAGAGTCTTGATTGTGTTGGGATCACAGATCTACAGCTATCCTTGATAAATTGATGGTAACACTCCATAACCACAAGATCCTCGGTTGCGTTGTGGACCTTACAAGCCCGCCATACATCAACAGGCATACTTGGATTTCGATACAAGTAAATCACATATCTCTAAGTTATCGAAAATTAAATATCTGCAGTGGGCTGCGGACGCTTTTCGTTCTCAGATACAGAATATTTCCAGGAGACACTCGCGAATCGCGCCCCAGTTTAGCGTCGACTCTGGATGCTAATAACTCCGCTAAAGCCGATAAGTCCAGAGCTTCACCCTTCTACTGATCGCGGCACTACACACTTCCATTTTTGCTTCGCCATTGGGTTCTAAATAGCGACTGTTTACTAGCCCGCCACGGCGTCACAAAGGTCGTCACTCCAGACAAATTCGCTTGCTTAGATTCAAAGGTCGCCACACAACCGTCCCCAGCGGACCATGCGAAAAGGTAGCTATTCAGATCATCGTAACCACTCGGTATGGAGTACAGGTTATAAAATTATGGACGCATGTCAATCATATCAAATCCAAATCTGGAATTCCCTGTCGCTGCTCTCAAGGAATCAGATTACCGCCTTCTTTACTCCCCACCGGAACTCGAAGCGAGACAGGGGTAGAGAAACATGTCATGGCGCATCAGGTAGATTACTTTCAAAATTACACTCCGAGCCCTCAAATAGCCTCACCGCCTCAGAAGAACAAAGCAGATGAGTATGGCAAGGAGATGATGTTATTCGGACTGAACCACTGATACGTGCATCAATTCGAAACGACTTAACAGTGAATCCTCGTAGATTCTTGACAGTCTTTAACTTTGGCGAACCTGATATGATCCACCCGGAAGATTTTGGAATACCATATCACCGCGAACACTTGAAGAAGGGGTGACGACACCTTGGGGGCCCCCTACCACCAGATTCGGACTTGTTCCCGGCAAAATCAAAGTCCCGGTTGTGCCCCTAGGTGTTTTGAACACTCCCAGCAGGTTTTCGTTTTGGTCTTTGCTCCACGATGCTGAAAACTCTCCCATGGAAGTCTCAAAACCCGCCGTCACTCGCCTTAAGCTCCCAAGTCCAGGCTGGACAAGCCAAGTCTTCCCCACAGCGGAAGTAAGTTGAAGTCCTGCAGCAAAGAAAGTGAGTGCTGAAGTAGGACCCGTAGCCCACCCATGAGCGTGGCTCACTCGTGCATCATTGTCATACGGAGCATAGTGTAGGTCGCCGTTGGTGGAATAACCCTCGATGAAAGAGCTGTTGGTCATGCGAGGATCACCAAGCATAAAGTCTGCCCACATGAATTCGATCAATTCCCTTGCACGCTCGGGATTGCCAGATAGAAAGTGAGCCTGAACTTCGAAGCCTGATGCAAAAGGCGAAATAGTGGCTCCAGCCTCCGGAGCAGGTGCACCATATGGGCGGACCCAGCGACCTGCGAGAGCTGTGCTGATAGATTTTGCTCGCTCTCTATCCACGACACCAGCAATTACTGCCCAGGAATTTCCGTCCTGAGGACGCAGCGATGACTTCGTCTTATTGATGTCGTTGTCGAAGAACAAGTTCTGTGTAGAGTCCCAAAGGTGCTCGTTTATAGCGTTCTTGATGCCGTCCATAGCAATTGTCCACATCTCGACAACACTGCTGTCATCAACAGCTTCAGAAAGTCTAAGACTCATGTCCAAAGTATGATAGAAGATCGAATTTGCCTGAATTTCTGCAGATTAGGCCCTTCCTCTGGAATTTTGAATGAAGCAGATCAACTGACCTCCACATTGTGGCCACCCATTCCTGTTCTCAGCCAATCGTTGGAGCTTGTGACATTCGCCAATCCCGTGCTATCGATGGTGGCCAACGACCATGCAAGAGCTAACTTATACCGACTCCAATAGCTTTGGAGATATGCCAAGTCGCCCGAGTACAGATGGTAATAATAAAGATCAAGGAGGGTGTAGAGATGATATGTGAAGCTGAAGGGGAAATTGTCCTGGCTTGTGAAGGGCGTTCCTGCCCAAGGTAGACGTCCATCAGGAGCTTGAAGTGCGAAAAGAGAATCAATGCCGTTCCTGATTCCATCTAGACTGTTTGTTGAGACAAATATTGACGGTCCAGAAATGGCTATGTCCCCAGGCCAGACCAATCGATCACGCTTAGCACCGTCGATGAGGACTGAGGTTCCATCTGTTTGTATGTTAGTCACTAATTGGGGCGAAACCTTGACTGCCTGAAATGTATTATGATGTTCTTAACGAGTGTCTCGTTGTGCTTTGTAAGAGAATTGAATTTTACTCACGCCCAACCGTTGCATTGTAATACCAGTCCGTGCCTGGAATACCTAGTGCATTGCCATACGCAGGATCCATACTGCATAGTTGGTTGGTATAAGCACCGGCATACCAGACACGATTCAACTTCTCGCTATCACTGTTGAAATAGCCAGGGTAGTCTCTGAGATCCTCGACCTCAGGTGAAGCCGTGAAGTTGACGTGAAGATCTCTTACCGTTACGCTTCCCGTTCCATTATGCCAAATACTCATATAGCGGAAACCACCTCGCTGGCGCTTCTTTTCGGCGGTATATTGTCCCTTGGTAGGCACTTTGAACCAAAGGGGGCTGTCGTAAAGAGCAGATGAAGCAGAGTCGCACTGGTAAGGACTAATCCACAAGGAGCTCTCCGTGAATGTAAATCCAACATATTCTTCATCACCAGATACCCTACTGACTCTGAAGTCTACTGTACCACCGATGTTGATGCCGAAATCGAGAGTGATAGATGAATTTGGGCCGAACACTACCCCGTTGCTATTGTGGACATCGGTGAGCAACGCATCTGGGTTCTCGACAGGACCGTAGACAGCGTTGAGAATGGGAGGCGTTACCGCACGATGGGTTGGTGCGAGAATGTATTCGTTGTATTTAGTGGCAGCAATTGGGTACACAAATATCGCAACGCCACAAAAAATGCTAGATGGCAACTTCATGATTCAGTTACGGCAGTGGAAATATTCTATGCCCAAAAAATTGTGTTTGAGATAGATATGGACATATGTCAAAGGCTATTATACTATTCATTGTTGCTGTAAACAGCCGCCTGTTCATTATGCTGAGGATTTGTTTTCGGTGGCAACATTACTTGCTTCCAATGTGCATTGCATCGGAGGGACTTCGGGTCATTCTGTGCTCCGTGTATCTAGTGAGGTAAGTAACAATACATCGCGTTTACTTTCTGCCAAACTACTTCTAAAGAAAGCAGGGATCTACTCGATCTGAAAATGTCTCGTGTCAGTAGCCCGTGAGACTACCTGTCTTAAACGTGCGACTGAATTAAGGTCGGTACAGAATACCCCGAACGACCTGTTCGTAGCCAGAGGATTGAAGGCTGATAACATCTGCCGTGATATTAGGTTTGTCGAATTACTTACCATGCGCGTCACGAAGTGTGCCGCATGCGGGGGAATCGCGGGGAAGAGACCTGCTCGTGCAAAAGAATGAGGGGTTAAGGGCTGACCCGTAGGTCGATTTGAAGCACCTTACTATTTGGGCTGGCGCTCTGCAATGTTCGGGGTAACTTCTCCCGCCTTGTTACCTCGTCTCAGTGACTTTGTCCTCTTCGCCCGGGATGGGCGTGTGAACGAGGGGTAAGAGATGGAGATCGCCGCGACTGCGGAAGGACAGCCGATGAGTAGCCTACCGAGAACATCGCAGATTGATAATCTTCTTCTGGTAGCCGTGAGAGGCCAATTCTCGGGGGTTCACAAGTGTAATCAAATATGAAGGTGACTTGACCCATTTTTTGTCATTGCATCGCCAAATGATAAACTACCGGAGCGAAAACTAACAGAGTTTGTTGCCTCAAAGGCTCTTGAATTAAGCGAGTTCGCCTCTTGATCCTGTTTTTACACTAATGTAGCTTGCTTACTCTTACTGCCAAGGCGAAATGTGTTCCAATCTCGACATCGATGTCCTCTTTCAGTAAATCATGCTACCTAGCACCTCTGCAGCGTTTGATGCAAGCAAATGTATGGTCTTATTGCTAGAAGACGATGCATTGGACTTATAGGCCACTGAAGCATTCCGAGTCGTTTTCTCTGTGGTCCATCGTCGAAGTTCAAGGCGATCGTTCCTGGATTTTGACAGCCATAGATGAGAGTACCTTCGTATGTGTAGTTAGTCATCCTGCAATAATCCACAGAATGAGATCCCATACCGATAGGTGCATCTCTTGTTTCAATAGAAGAGTTCGTGGCAGCTACTATGCCCGGAAAGAGCGAGAGCAAGCTGAGAAGCTTCATGGTCGAGTTAGTTGATGCAGACGGATTCTTACGCCGGATGAGAATTGAAGTGAGTGTCAGATCGAAAGGGTCTCAGAGGACCATGGTGTAAATAATCCAATTTTATACATGCCCTACTTTCATAGGGCGGAGCCTAGTTGAAATGTCTTACAGCATAGTACAGTCTTAGCTGTTGGGCTGAATCTATACAGAATCATTACCAAATTGATGCACAAACCGGATAGATCTAGTTCGCGCGCACTAGCCTACTCTCATGGGAAATCTGATCCTTCTTTTCATGTAACCATGAGGCTATGAGATAAGACTTTATATCAGGAATTTGTGGATCCTAGAATCTCGCCTGCGCTATTTTCACTGCTTTTCCATGACTTCTACGATACTTTTAAATTATTGATAGGGGCACGGCTGCTTAAAATCTTAATATCTAAGCCCAAAACAGACGCTCAATAAAGAGCTGTAGTGCTTCTTACAGTAGCAAGTAGACAGAGTAATCAAAATGAGCGTCGTGTTTTTGCTTGAAGGAACTCCCGAGGCGAAAAGAACCAGCAAGGGGGCGATACACGAGCCGGACGTGTTGCTGCCACGCTATAACTTGCTGGTAGCAACTCAGTGGTATGTCATCAAAGTTTGACTTGATTAATTGTCCATAATGTTGTGGATACGAGGGGGGAAACCGTACTTGATGGTACCTAGTAGATGGCCACCGGCACTACTGACTCCGCCACATAAATAAGCGAGTTTCGAACGAGTTTGGCCTACCATTCCAATAATAGATACCCTGAGTACCTTGAGGCGAATTTTTGGTAGCAGAAGCTGATTTGATTGTGTGTCTCGAAAAAATAGGCTCGGTGAGAGGAATGTATAATCCCACCTAGAGCTCTATGGTGCTGCCCGTCATACCTGCACTGGAGAACCAGCCTACCATAAGTATGTTCTCTTGCTACGAGGCCCGAGGAAACTGCATTGCTGGGACGACAACGGAAGTTGAAATTTGATTCCTGCTCTCATAATTTCAGCCAAGATCCTGCGCGGTCCAAAAGAACCGTTGTACTTATATCTAAGGAAAGCCTGTCAGATTTCCCATCTATTTGGGTCTGGGGTACTTTCCTCTTTATCTTCACACACGAAAGAGCGGTGAATCGGATTGAGATCCAGTGCCAGTGTATGTCTCATATTTTTCAATAGGGCTTGTCTCCAGTATAACATGCTCCAAGGGTAAAATGTCTGCAAAGGCCGTATCGGATGCACAACCCATTGTGTTAATTCTGGAGTCGCCCTATCCATCGAGGCGATTATTTCTAGGGGCCATAACCACCAATACGTCGCTCCAAGTGCGGTCTACTCAATCTAAGCGCACTCGTCAATGTTCGCCGTCGGACGATAGCACATGGGAACCGCCGTTGAGCAGATATCCGTAACCAGCTTGTGCGTCTCCAGCGTTGAGGTTTTGTCGAAGGTACTCCGATACGGAGCAGTGCACTCTGTAAAGCTCGAATCGTGTGTCACGAACCTCGTTCCAGACATGCATTGTGAAGTCTGACAAGTGTATACCGTGATAACTTATAACGCGCATCTCACCATGTTCCTGCCTGATGCTTGTTTTGGTGTCTTCTTAGGCCCACGACCATGAAGTTGACTCTGGCCATTCTCGGAGGTTCTTGTCGAGAGGATCCTGATCCGACCACAATCTATTCAAACAATCTAGCTTCTCAAATCGTGCCTAAATCTCACACAGGCGTACAAGAAACTTGTCCGCACTTTCGGCCTCCCTGTATCCTGTTAGTATCGAATAGCGGTCAGAAAGCTTGCGAATACTCCTGTGATGGGAAATCTAGATTGTAGGACATTGAGAATGACCTGACTGTGAGTCTGCCGGAACATGCACGCCCCAGACTCTGTGTGTAGGTACTGCCCCCGCCTCGTCGCTCAAAAAGACTTCTGAACCCATACAGATGTGTTTTCCTGGCTTGTGGGTAAGACGCGTCGCAGTATGCGAGTATCTCGAAGGAATAAGGAAGAGACTGGTCATGAAAGTGGTGTCCCTGCTGGCTAAGGTATCTTGCTGCCATGCATGAGCTATCTCCATGAAATACTTGCAACTCTTGTTTTTATACTTAAGTTACTACTCCCCTCATCATTAGGCAAATATCAGTGAAACCCAAATTCTTTGGAGCGCAATGCTTTTACATGATGCGTCTTCCAGTATCGTCACCCGCTTCTCATCTCTATTCTAGGCACCCAATGTCTCGGCCCCATTTAATTCCAGTGGTCACTTCGCCAAAATTCCCACCCAAATACCACCAAGTCGCTGGAAGTCAGGATAAATAGCATGGTGAGTACAGAAACCCTTGGAAAGGCGCCTTTAACTTCTATTGTGTTGACTTCCTACCCGTGGCTGCGAAGGTGCGCGATCAACCATTTTTTATTTTATTTCGAATAATGTACTACCAATCCGAGGGCTTTACAGCGCACTGCTCGGTATTCACCACGTCTCCACTTGTTCAGCTAAGAACAGTCACAAGGAACTGTGCATGCGCTGTTCGCAGGGCGAGAAGAACAGTACAGGTTTCCCTCCAGAGCAGGGAGCAACTGCTTGCTCAGAAAAACAAAACAAGCTCGAGTGGCTCATCGGATTTTTTACGTGAAAGATGCGAAAGGGCCAATGCGCCTGAAAATTGAGAATGCAAACACGTTCTCCTGCACTGGACTCAACGTGCCAGATTCTTACTTATGAAAGCAAGATAAAAGCGTGTGCTGCAATGGTTCTGTAAAAAGTCGGTGTGAATCTAGTCTGGGGTGATTTAGCTGGGCGGTGATGTGGTGGTGGCTTTAGGACTCAGTGAAGTAAGGGCAGGCATTACACGATATCATTGCAACCGGATCTCAACATCAATCTGATTGAGGTGCGGTAGCAATAGATACTATGTTCCAGATTACTGAAGGCATGGATTAGGCACCATGCACGAGTCAAAGTCTGATCCGAACAAACCACTGCCAAATCCTGGTGCTTTCAAAACCACCTCGTTTCTAGATATTCGGAGCCATAAAATGTACTGAGGAACCTCAAATTCGGCATGTTGTTCGTATACTTCGTAAGGTAGCGATTTATGCGAAAGCTCTATTTAGCATTGACTCTGTTCAAGTATTCGTCTACAGTGCTCCCCCCCCGCGCTTTGATTGTCTAGCTGATCCTGTGACATTTGCTGCTCTTACTGAGAAGAATGATTAGACCTAAATGAAACATATTAATTCAAGAACGGGATTACTTAATTGGTTGTGCGAGTTTAATGAACAGGTCAGAAACACAAAGCAGTAAATTTTTTGAAAGGGCCTGGACAATTATACTGGGGGGTGGTACACTGTATATTGTTTCCCATCGGTACCCGGAAAGCCGGGAAGGCTGCGAGAGAGTTACCTTGTATTCCTGGGGCGGCGGGCCGTTCCGAACAACCATCTGTTCCTATCCAAAGCTATCCCTCCCTGCCTCTGTTTCACGAGATCCGATTCGTCCCTTCGCAGATCACCTTGTAGATCCTCTATCGAAATCACTTACACTTACACCCTCACCCTAAATGAGTCCATCGGGTCTTGATTTCTCAGACCCCTTTGGTCCCTCGTCGCATATGATGAAATATTTAGCGACAGGGGTGCTTAGGGCCTCACCAACCAGAGCCTGACAAACAATTTAGGCTGTTCACGATTCCAGCGTCAATGGCAGTGGCTGTGCCTCTCGTGTTCCACTCGTCGTTGCTGGGTAAGAACATACTGTACCATGCATGACTACTGCACCTTGTGGGAAAACTTTTTCCAACTTGTAAAATAAATAAAAAGTGGGCGGAGAGCATTCAGGGGAGGTCTGGCTGTTACAAGATCACGAGAACGACCGAAGTTCACCACTTCGTCATTCCCAAAAGATGACAGCAAATCAGTGCCGAAGGCCGAATTTGCCAACCCCCGAAATGTAGATGGCCAACACCTGAGCAGCCATGAAATTTTGCTGACTCTGCTCCACAGTTTCGAATCTTTTTCTCTATGTTCTTTCCGATCGGACGCAGATGTTGGAGATAATAGGTTATTCGATGTCATCACGCAGTGCTGTTCGGCGCCTGTCAGACAGTACCAGTGCTGGAACTACTGTGCGGTCGAGGATTCCCAGTTCTCTACTTGGATTGGATGCATTGAAACAATAAGAAGTTCCACGTGGGGTGCAGCTTGTCAGAGGGTTGACCATTCTGTCGTTTCCACCATAACACAACCATCTTCTTCGTCATCCACTCAATCGGCATCTCCGTTGGAGTTTGCAGCCCCACCAACAACAATCACTTCTTCTCCAACATATGGGGCTTCGTCGACATCTGGCGCTGGCTGGGGCGGAGGCACAAATATTACTGCTGCAGAATGGTCGCCATCAATCGGGACCAGTAATAGAAGTAATAATACGCCCGCCTATGTCATACAGGCTGGATCACCAGATACTTTCAGGCTATCCCTGGGTGGCATGATTTGTTCCTTCCTGGTACTTTCATGCATTACCTCACAAGCCTTCTAGGTGAATCTGGAATGGTAGGCTATTTTGCTGGGTTGAGCGTGGACTTGGTGAAAGCATGAGCGAGGGAGGGTTCTAGCTCGATCAAATAATTTGGAGTGACGCAATAGATAATTTTACTAGCATAAAGCTTTGTAGATCAAATTACTTGAGTCATTCAGGCGAAGAAAGTGAACCAGGCTCAGGGATTAGAATCGGTGGGAAGATCATCTCTTTCTCTAACTCTCAAGCTAGTGTCACGTCATACCCCTAGATCCGTCTACTGGGCGGCAAAGGTCTCTCTCTCATGAGCTGCGCTCCCTCTGAACAAGATCCTATTGTCTTGTGCTCGATCTATCAGCGTGAAACATGTTTCTCCTTTCACGAGTTATGACATGACACCTCATTCAAGATTGAGCTGGCTGACCTTGGGATCTGCTCAGTCTATTTCCACGTTTCATTTAATCTGGAAATGCAAAAAATACAGTAATTTACTTCACCAGTATATATGCCTTGGACTAGAGTATTCCACTACTCGCACATATCGCGAATATGGCTTAGATGAGCTCTGTATGAGAAAAGACGGGGGGCGGGGAGCGCCGTAATCAATCCTTGCCGCCTTGAAAATTACCAGCCAAGACATCTGTACATCAATTTTTAAAGTAAAGACAAATAACCTGGGCATGACGATCTCTGATGTCCCAGTGGACTCTTTCTGCAAGTCACAGGTGTAACACAGAGCAAGTAAGGCATGAGGATCATCAATAGCTTATATGCTCAATTCCAAATGAGAGTCAAACAGTCCTAGGTCATGCCGATCTGGAAAGGGTTGATAGACAAACTTTGTTTTGTTTCTTGGATAACATTCTTCCTAACCTCCATCTGAATAGTCTATCGAAATTGGGAAAAGGTAGCTACTCCTCATCCATAGAATTGCTCTGCAACTGAAAGCATGGCAACAGGCGCTTGAAATGTGATGACAATGCCGACGACTACCGGTGCTAGTCCGCGAGTACCAGCTACGATAGCTGGGAGAGATGCTGTACGGGGAATGGATAGACTTCCAAACATTGATCGACATGTCTTATTGTCGAAATCAACAACAGGATCATCACCTTCCTAAGAGAAGACCACTCCTTCGAAATCTATAAAACCCTCTGGTTTCCCTCAACTTTCAACTTCTCATATCACCGAAATCCTCCTGCTTATTGAACACTGCTACTTCCTATTCACAGTCTCAATCAATCAAATACTTTGAAAAAAGATATCTCAAAATGGTCTCATTCCGCAGCGTCGTTGCAGCTATTGCTCTCACCGTCCCAGTGATGGCACAGACAACACCAGCTCAAGTGGTCGATAATATCAGAATGTTGACCCAAAAATCCCAAGCTCTCCAAGCGCCAGCTCAGAGTATCAACATAATCAATGGACCACTCATTCTGATTGGCCAGGGCCCTTTTCCTGTAAGTGATCGCTCGAATTTCATGTTCCGTGCAAAATCATACTAATTAAGGTGTAGCAAATTATCGTCGGATTCACTGACATCGTCACTACAACCACAACCGCCCTCGCCCAGATGAACGGCATGGCACCTGTCCCTGCTGGAGCTCAGTCTGACGCCATATTCGATGCCTTTCGTGAAGTATGAGTACTCCGTCTCCTGTCCCAAACATCCCCCTGCTAACTGAACACAGTTTGTCCGAGTCCACCAGGTACTCCTGAACATTCTCATTGGTAAAGCCGGCTTGTTCTCGACGGTTCCATTTATTGGTCAGCCTATTGCTGCTGTCCTCCGCCAGATTGAAAACGTTGTAGATGTGAGGCTTTCCCTCCGAAAACATTGTCAACTTCCCTGATACTGATGAGATCAATAGACTGTCGCTTTCGCACTTATCGACTCTGTGCAGAGCAGGGCTACGGATCTTCAGAATCAAGCTTCCTCTCTTGGTGGCACACTAAATACTGCGATTGATTCGTACAACGGACTTTCTCTTAAGCGCGCTGCTCCTATTAGCCGTGTGAAGCGTGCTATGGTCGCTGCAAACTAGGCAGCTTCCTTGAAATCGTAAAGGAGGAACAGAAATAAATAGGACAGAATGAAAACCGAGAAGTTAGGCTGGAATGAATTACGCTTCGTCCAGGTACAGACATAACAGCGCTCTGTATCAGCAACTTCTGTTTGCTGATGAGACTTGGATTTATTTGTTTGTATTTCTAGCCGACTGAAAAGGAAGATTTGGAGATAACATATATTCTTACCTTGAAATGACTTTTCGCCTTTATAATTATAATAATTGAATTGTAAAGAACTTTTCGATTCAATATCTCACTGTATTTTTCTACACGAAGTGTTATAAAATTAAAGGGCTAAATTTTGAAAGCTTTTTTTCAATCGGCCGTTACATAGGGGCTTACTTTAACGCAGAATGAAAATTGAACATATCTTGCTTTATATCATCATATAATCGTAATTCATTATGTAGCGTGAAATTCCAGATAAAAACGAACATTCGTATATTACTAAGCAAATTATCCCTTTAAATGTGGAACGGTGCACTATATTGAAGGCCTTGTAACGAGACTTTGCGACCTTTGTAGCCCTTACTAGATTTAAATAGTAATTTATCCTTTTTTATAATACTAGTTAATGTGACGGCTTAACGGAAGTTTATTAATAGCTACAATACAAAGTAAAAAAGACACCGAAAAAAAGGTTCGTAAGGAACCTCGAGCTTAAGTAGGAAGGGGGCGACCGCTAGCTTTGTTTACATGTCGCATGTCGGCTTTGTCCTTGTAACTTAAGGTTAAGTGGTGCGACACCACGTGATAGGGCGACTAGGCTGTTATATTACCCTTCCCTTTTAAGAAAAGCTTATCTTCAAGCTTAAAAAAAAGCGTGGCCGGTTTTTTGCTGTTATAGCCGTATTATCTTTTAAGCCGTGGTAGGCATTGTTCTCTTTTGATTCTTATGCTGCGATTTATTAGTTAAGGAGCTTTGGGGGTTTTGATAGCGTTAGGTTAGCTAAGTGAAAGTTGTATAATTTGTAAAAGTAGGTGCAAAAGTTTATTGCTAGGTAATACTTTAGGTTTAGGTTAAGTCTTTTTGATGTGCTTGGTAGCGTAGCGTTTTATTTTGCTTTAGGCGTATATTTAAGATATCTTATACCTTTTATTTTTATTTTATATTTACGGCGATAAAGTCCTTTTGCTTCAGTTGTACTTGACCCGGTAGTAAGTTACTATTATAGCGTTGTAACTTGTTTGCAAAAAAGATTAGGTAGACTTTAATTAAGTTAAGGAATTCCAGTTAATATAAATGCTTCTTTTAGCTTAGTACTTGGTATGAGCTGGCTTACTGGTTGTTTAACTTCTTTTTTAGGCGGTGAGTTTTTTAGTTTTTTGTTGTGATTTATACTTAATTTCTAACAAACTAATTAATCTTTCGGTAAGATTTATTTATATCTTGTTATTTTTTATTTTACTAGTCTTGTAAAAATTGTTGCGCTTTTTTTTATATTGCCTTGCAGCGTCTGGCAAATAGTTGAGCGTTGGCGATATCTAACTTTTTTGTAAGGGTTGGTTTTAGCTAGGGTTACGGTTTATTTTAGTTCTAGCTTGTTCGAGGTTTGTAACCGTATTTAAGCTGGTATGGCGACATTCTTAATAATTTGTGAGGTAGGGTTAATTAAGCATAATCTATTATCGGCAAAAGTTCAGACTAGTTGTTTTGGTAATGATTTTTGAATAAGTGAAGCTTTTGATTTAAGTATTGATTTATAATCTTAATTTAGCTGTCGGTTTATGTATAGTAGGCTGTTGAGAGCTTGATTTTAATGCCAAGGATCTGACAGAATTTGTGTTAGAATAACGAGATAAATTAAGATCCCTTATTTGATACAACAAATTCTAAAAAACTATTAAACTTCTAGTAATTAGCAATAAATAGTTGTATTAAGTCTCGCGCAGTGCAAGTAGAGTAGCATGGTATTGATTACCTTTTTAGAAAACAGATTTATTATAATTGAGATTAAATTGTATTCGAACTTATCTTTTGGCGCGCTTTTAAAATCTATAATCAAATGTTGCCAAAGGCGATCTAAGATTAGTAAAAGATATAAGTAATCTAGGGTTTTGTCGCGATAATAGTTTGCGCGGTTGTAAGCTAGGTAATTAGCGATAAATTTAGTAATATCTTTTAGTATTTTAAGCTAATAGTATTTGATTTGCAAGAGGCCAAAAGTTTTGGATTTTTCAGGGCATGCTATAAAGACTTGGTTATAGACGTGCTAAATAAGTCTTGCTTGGAGATTGTTTATGTTTAGTACTTAGAGATGTCTTTTGTAAAGTAGTAACCTATTTTCGCGAAGGGTATACCAGGAGTTTTGCTTTTGGGATTTTTGGTGTTACATTTTCAAGATGTTATAAGTCCGATTAATATGTATCAGCTTTATTATTAGATTGGTTTTTTATTTAAGTTGAACTTAATAAGGGCTAGGGTATAAACATTTAGTAATTGGTCTAATTCCTAGAAGATACGGGGGTTAATTTGGTTTAGGTAGATTAAATTGTAAGTACGCAATTTATTTTTAGTCTGGATTTGCCTTTCAACGTCTCGTTCTTAGCGAAATAAGGCGTTTGCGCTAGCATTTTGATTTCTTGGCCAATATATAACTGTGAAGTAAAAGTTAGATAAGATCTTTGATTATTTTGCTTATTTTTTTATTAGCTTTTTAGTTGTTATAAAGTATTTTAAAGCCTTATAATTTAAGAAAACTTGAAATCGCTAATAGCTTGCTTGTAAAACCAATTCGGCGCGCTAATAAGCAAGTGATTAAATGATAGCTAATATCTTTTTATTGTAGATAGTATAATTTAGCTTTGCCGGAGCTATAATCTTGGATAAAAAAAATAAGATATTAATTATTTCTATGTTTTTAGGAAAGGACCTTTAAAATAACGTTGTCTAATACATCCGTTTTGATGCAAGTTTCGCGGGAGGCGTCGTAATGTTTAAGGTATTCGAGAGCGAAAACCGCTGATTTTAGATTTTGAAAAGCAGCGAAGCGCGCTGGGGTTATCTCGAATGGGATCAAGTTTTTACAAAGTTTTATTAGGGGTTTTGCTATTTTATTATAATCTAGGATAAACTTGCGGTAGAAGTTATAGAAATTAAGGAAAAATTAGACGCCGCGTATTATTGCCGAGGGTTGCTAATTTTGCATGTATTTGTGTGGATTTGCACCGGTATATGATATCACAAAAACAATAAAAGTAGCAAAAACAAATGCAATAGTGATTCAGTATATTTAGGTTATTTAGCTAAAGGAGTGCAAGAAAGCAAAGGATTTATACCTGTAGCTATAACCCCCTTAAAACCCCTCCAGTTACTAGCTAGCTTTTATTATAAATACATCAAACACTTGATATAAGTCTTATAAACTAACACCAGCAAAATTACTTTTGGAAATACAACGTACTCCAACATATAGTAATCAAATGAAAATACAAAAAAGTGTGAGATAAGAACAACAGATTAAGCATAAAATAGATCACACAAAAGAAATAACATACTCTTCCCGAAAGAAATTGCAACTGCAAGCTATCCGATTCCCCTTTGATACCCTTTCAACCCTTAAGTAAATAATTATGCTAAACAACGGAAGAAAAAATAACAAATGACCTTGAAGCTTTAACGCAGTGATTTCCTTTTATAACAATTGTGCAATTAAGGAAGAATAATAATTTGATGCGTTATTAATAGTAATGTAAAGGTATCATAATATAATAAAAGCAAATGATATTGCAATGGCAAATAATAATAACAAGATATGCTAAGCGAGGGACAATATTATCAGGCAAACATCTCGCAACTTCCTTAATTTAAGCAAAATTTTATATTTGCTTATTATAAGAATTGTATATATAACGCCTTCCTTTTTAAAATTCTTAATTTCTTTCTTAGCAATAACAATAATAATTACACTTGTAAGCATAAGCTTAATCTTCGCTAAAAACAAATTTTCGCTAACTACCTAATTTTTATAATCTATATCAAACTAATCAAGCACTTTATAAGTAAATATTTTTTATCAAAAACAATAGCTTAATAATATAAAATCTTTACTAATATAAATAATGCTTACACCAATCCCTTCTAAAGCTTTTATTACCTTGTACCACCATTTGTGCATGCAATATGTGAACGCCCTTAAAACTAACATGAATCACAATTATCACTTTAATAACATCAAATCCAAACGCTGCTCATATTACATTAACAAAAAAGAAAGTTACATTTTAATAAATACTCCCAATTTCTTTTCTACCCCGCAACTCATTTGCTACCCCCCTAATTTAAATCCAATGCTAATAATTGCTATAACTTCCAAACTTCATTGCACTAAAATACAATGCTCTTGTCAATACAATTCTCGCTAGCAACCAAAAAGATGTCATCGCTGCTGCTATAATCTTCATTAACGTTAAGTCCGTTAACGTAATTACTAAACCAAAAACTCCCAAGAATATTAATGCCACCCTCTTAAGCGAAATTAAAACCCTTTATTACTGCATCACAACCCTTAAGACTAACAATTTCGTAAATTCCTCTTTATTTCTTTTTGCTAAATAAAACTTTTTGCTAAATGAGAATTTTATAAAAGATGAAAAAAATATTAAAGCAAATTCTTTTTATTATTATGCCTGCCATTGCTGTTATCACCGCCGCAACCCCTTCAGCTCCCCCCCCAGCTCCCAGCTAGTAAGAAGCAAAAGAAAAAGAATAATGGTGATAAACAAATCAAAAAGCGCAATGGCGCTAATCATTTTACAGCTATTAACGCTATTAAAAAGGAAGATAATAATAAAGAAAAAGCTAAAGCAAAANCCCCCGCCGAAGCTATCGCTGCTATCGCCGCCGCCACTCTTAAAGCCGGTAATATTTATAAGAACGATGCTTAAGACCTTGTTTCGAATTAGCTTCGTAGGTTGGTTCTTCGTAGCAGCATCTTCTTCATATCCTTATATAAAAATAGCCTCCTATAGTGAAACCAGCGGCCAGGTCCCTATTAAGGTGTCGTTGCAAGGCCACCTCATTAATGCTTTAAATTAAAAGGTAAAAATTTAAATAAAAAATCGTTCTTTTTATCACCTCTTAACTTTTATTCTTATGAAAAATGTAAATGTAAAACATGTAAATAAATGTTGCAAGAAAATACACAAGAAAATCTAATATAAAAAAATAAGCAAGCGTAAGAACCTCCCTCGCTACTTATTCAAATTAGCGCCAATAAGCCGCTAAACCCATCCCTCCATTTTCACTTTTAATTTATTAGTATTAATAAGCTCCTATAAAGCTTTATTAAAGTTAGCCTTCGTTATTGCGTTAGCAAGATTGCTTGCTCCATTAATTCATCGCATTTTTATAAGTTTTTGACATTTATATAACTAACAAATTAATATAATATTAATCATCAAACGTTTCTCCTTTGTTATATTAAACTTAATAATACACTTGTAAAGCAAAAGAAAGTTAATACAAACAATTATTAGCAATTGCTTAATTTCAAGTTTATCAATTATTATGTTAATAATGCTTAACAACGCAATTAACATATCAACTCCTACTACTATAACATACAATTCCAAAGCAAGCACAATACAAGTTACCCTCTTACATTTCGTTAAACTCGTATATATAATGTTCCCAATTAAAGTGAATTCCGCAATCTCCTTTAATTTGATGCTAATAATTAGCACAAATCTAATTTAAAAGTTCAAATCTTTATTATTAGCAAAAGATTTGTCAACGAAAACATAAACCTTAACTAATTGCAAGTTTACAAAGATATACCGAAAATCCTTTTCCAAATTATCCATTTGCTATTGCAAACGTGCATTCAAAGCTTTAATTTCCTTTACTATTAGATCTTGATGTTATGCTGTTATCAAAAGATCAAAAGTAACTTCCAATTAGCAAATTATAACCAAATATACCCCGCAAGCGCGTTGCTTTATGTAAGCTTACTTATAATCTTTATTCGCAATATTTACTAACTTAATTCTTGCTTCTTAACCCTTTTACAACATATAAAGACTTTTTTCATTTATAATTATTATGCAGCTATTAAATGTAAGCAAGTCGATAAGATTTAAGATTTATACTAACTTCATTAAAAACCTAACTTTATCGATTTCTACCTACTTCCTAGCCAAAAACTTGATATCTCCCAAGATTAAGGTATCATCTATTTGCATTCTAATAATCCCAATTTCAAGATTATTTATAAACGTAATAAGCAAGCATAAATCGTACATAAAAGTTTCCATTTGTAAATTTTTCACGTAATACTTATGATACATATTAAACCAATGATTTCTTAATTCTAATATGCCATATAGCGAAAGTATTATCATAAACATTATCCCTTCAAAAAACTCTTTTACGATTTCCTTTAATAGCTATATAAAAACTTGCCAAATTAGCTTCGTATGCGCCTAAACATAAGCTTGCATAATATCTTTAATTACCATATCCAATTTAAGTAAATGCCAAAGGCGTTGCAAGTATCTTACCGCCGCAATCATGCAAATAATAAGCCTCTAGCTAACTCATTAAATTATCAATAATTAAGTTAATATCTCTTTCTTGCTTTTGTCATTAAAAGCTTAAATAATGAGTTTTAATTTCTCATACGGCTTTGTTATCTCCTTTCCTTTAACTTCATCTATCATACAAGACTTGAAAATACGCTATCCCCTAAGCCTAGGATTGCTTTAATAAATTAAGACAAAAACATCCCTCGCAATTAAAGATTTATATTTTATTTTTCAGAACTATTAAAATAACTTGCCTAGCGTGATAATTTTGCCTTCAACGCAAAGTTTAATTGATAGGTTTTAATCCCTTGTTTCCTTCTTTATCAAAAATGCTTCAGCATCGTAGTCGTCGTCAATTATTAATAAATCCGCGATCTATTTAATTCTCGGGATTTCTATTACAAGCTAATAAAGTTTTAAAGTCAAATCGGGTTTATCATTCCTCTAAAGCTCCTTATTTAAAACAATTATTAATGTTAATAAAAGATCCTCTAGCAGCTTTTCTTTTTCTTATTTAATACCAAAATTATTTGTTTTAAATAAGCGCATAAATGTAAATCTAAACGTGCGTATTAAATTGTTATTCATCAAGGCCTTAACCGTCTCGCCCTTAATGCCGAGGAATTTATAAGATCCTCTTTATTCCTTCTTTTCCCTATATACAAATATCAGATTATTCAAAAAGAAATCATAAACATGTATGATGCTAAGGCCATTTCAAATACGTAGCGCTTTATTAACCTTCCTAATTGCCTAGATTTTGCATATCTTCTTCATCGCTCTCTTAATTATAACAACCCTTTATTCAACTGTAAGATTAGGAGAATCTAATTTCGTTATCCTAAAGTATGCCCCAAATACAAGCAATGTTAAAATCAATCCATTTAATCCAATTATATCGTTGATAACTTTTACAACCATTTGCAATTAATTTACGTTAGACAATTTTAAGTATTTTTTTGTAACAATTTCGTAAGCATAGCGTAATAGCTAATAATATCTTTCTACCTTACTAATTAAATAATATGCCTTCACCAGAACAAGTTTAGAAGTACTTCTTACAAATTTAAGTGATGTTTGAAACTTTTTAAAATTAAAATTAATTTCGTGATTATATACAACGAAATCCGATAAGCTAAGATATATGTTAAATCAAGCTAACTTAAATACGTTAAATATAATTTTAGCTGTAATCAAGCTAGCGCTCTTTTAAATAAATCGCGTTGCCTTAAATTTTGTTATCTTATTTATTATATAAAGCACTTTACGTTTTCCAAGCTAAATGATATTAATCAAAAGCATATAATTAAAGTCGACATCGTCTTGAAGTTTAAAGCAAAACTTATTTAAAGCATTTACGTGTTTTTGGCAATGCTTACATATTTCCTTAATCTTTAATATAATATCCAAGTCAAAATCATGCCTTACTTAAACAAGCAAATAATGCAGTTATTATATCAACAAATAGCCAAATCTATGATAAAGCCTTCGGATTTCCGTTTCCGTAAGGTAGCACATATTAATCGTTCTTATAAAAGTGTCTAATAATTAGCTATGCTAATTTAATAATAGTCACAAATAGCCCTTCTTTCAAATAATCAAATGCCTCCTCTTTTCTTGAATCAAGACATTTCGTAAGTTATTATAATATGCATTTATTTTATTGAATTGCTATAAGCATACCAAAAACAATATATCTGCATTAACAATCTGAAATTTCATTTTTCTAGCAAAAATGTTAATAATAGCAATTCCTAAAGATTCCCTTATACCAGCCCTAAATGTTATCCGGCTTTAGCCCGCTTAATTCTCATCAAATTCTACATATCAAAGACGTTATAATGCTCGCAATTGATTAATACCTCCTATATTTTTATTTAATGCGCCGATATTAATTAAAAAACCTTAAAAAAAGCGATCCATTTATTAAATCATATAAGCGTCGTTCTATTAAGATTTCTTTATCATGCTCTTTAAAATATATATCGCCTTCTATATTTCCAATTAATTCTTAATATCTTGTGCATCATATTTTACTACATTCGTTGTAAATACAGCTGTAAAGTGGAATATGGCATCCTTATATTTATTGCTCAAGTTTAAATCAACATCATTACGTTTTAATAATACGCTTAAGTTAAAAGAATCCGCGTTATTCCGATTTTTAATTTTGTTTTAAATACCTTCCAAATCTTACTTAACTTGATTTGTATATATTAAATATACTTTAAACGTTTTATTTATTAATTTAATACCTTCGGCCTTGCATGCAGCAAAGTATTGTGCCTTAAATTCTGCCTTTCCTTTTTTAATATAATAAGAACTGTAATAATCTAACGCCTAGCAAATGATACACCTTATATAACCTAACCTTAACTTAAATTTGTCCCTACGTTTATTACCTTAGGAAAACTTCATCTTACGATCCAAATACATTACCTCGCCTTCCGCAACATAAGCCCAAAAGCGTTTCTAATAGGATTTAACATAATTATCTTATCAAGATCTTATCTTAAACAATATCCTTACTCCTGCTACAGCTTGAAAGCCGTCTATCAATGCAGCAAAAATAAAAGATAATTTAAATAAAGCCTAAGCAAATAGCTCGTTACTTAACACTCCCTATATAAGCTTATTACGAAAAATCTTATTATTATTCATACTCTTGTTTGCTAAGCCTAATTAAAGACTTTACAATTCCTTCCCAAAACTATCTAACTATTGAATAAGCGTCTTTCCTTTTTATGCTAGCTTATTTTGAAACTATTTAAGCGTGATCTTGAACCATTAGCTCAAGTATCGCCTTACACGTTCCTTCGTCTCAAAATTAGCCCAAGTAGCATCAACAAATTAAGTAAACGTAAAAGTTTTATCCTACAAGTAATTGTAATAATATTCCTGCGCATTATTTTGTAATATGAAAAAAAAAGCTTTATACCAAATTAACATATTAACAGCTAATCTTTAATATAAGTTTGTAAAGATACGCAACTTTGCGTCCAAGTAATTCCTACTACCGCTATATTAAAGTTTCTTTAAATACATCTTCAATAGCATTCTTAAAATCTTCGCTTATTTTAACGAAAGCTAATCTATTATATCCTATGCCAACCGACTCGATTCCGCATATGCCCCAGCTCCCTTCTGGTACAATAATAAATAAACACCATCGTCACATAAGTAAGCATTCCGTATTAATATTAATTCCGATAACTATCTCCCATTCGGTTTCTACTAAAGAAAACGATTCAGAGGTTCTCTATCAAAGGTGAACAAAAATTCCTTCTTCATCTTAATAAGTAAAGTCGCATTATACAAGTTTCCGGCAAGATTTCCGTTCCTATTATAATAAGACTTAAACAAGTTTAAGCGTTTAAGCACGTCATCCCTTTTCCTATTCTTTATCATTAGAAGTAGTTAAAGCTATACGTCTCTAATCCTCGCGTTAATTTCCTTAACTAAAAAAGCTATGATATTATTCCAAGTAACTTAAATTATTCAAGATATAGAACTTTAAAATGCTTATAAAAGAAATAAGCTACAACCCGTTTACTTCAGCTCCAATAATAAGCCAAATTTGTTAGCTTACTTCTTTTTATCTTCATTAAATCAATTGTTATATTTAGCTTTAATTGTTATTACTAACAAGATTATTGCATTTCTTTTCTTACATTTAACGTAAATGCTACGTTATCTAAAATCATCTCACAATTTTGCTCTCTCTCATCGTTTAATGCAATTAAAATTTGTAACTATTCAATCTTTAAAGAACTTCTTGAAATCCTAAAACACGTATTTAGAACCAAAATGCCTATCGCAAGCATACTCCCGAAATTCCCTTGAATAGCGGGTGGCCTTTGCTTCGGATGTTTTCTTTGTAAAGAAGTAATAATCGATGTGAATGATGATTCTATTGAGGGGGGATTTCTAGGTCCTTATAACTACTCTAATTGCCAAGGCTCGGCTAGCTCTCATCGCTTTAGTTACCTATTTCGGCCTAGTATCAAGGCCTCGCATCGCATCGCATCGCAAGCTGTAAATAACTCTTTATTTTAAGGAGGCTTTGCGAGCTCTATAAATAACCCTTGTAAAGGGGTTTGCGAGCCTTTTAAACTACCGAAGTTACAGGCTTTGTAGGGGGCCCCTAA